>Ga0075152_10001681_pt1 | contig 16031 bp, 10 predicted proteins | sample JI61114C2DNA_FD_70964 | JGI IMG/M metagenome (GOLD analysis project Ga0075152, IMG submission 70964) | Wastewater effluent complex algal communities from Wisconsin, to seasonally profile nutrient transformation and Carbon sequestration -... | ecosystem: Engineered > WWTP > Effluent > Algae...
CAATTTGTGATGAGTAATGTGATGAAAAGACTTGGTACCGTTGAAGGCGTTGTTTAATGTAAGGTCATGTCTCGAGTGCGTAAACTGATACTTGGGCATGGCATTGTGAATCACAAGCCCTCCAACGCCCTTAAAGCTCAAGTTTACATCGTATTGCGAATTTGGCGCAATTACAGTCATCATGATTTTGGGATCGAACGATTCATTCGCCTTTTTCTTGCGTGCGCTCAATTTCTATCATTAAGTTTATATCTCAAACATGTCCTGGGATCATTCAACAGCACAACTCGTAAAATCGCGATAGAGATTTACGTGTTGTTCAAAATGATATTTCCATTACTGCTGCTTTCTTTTGGTTGGAAGGAATATTACTGGACACTACCTGTTATTGTCTATTTCTTAGTAGAAACGGTTTTGTATGTCACGTCTTTGATTTTTATCTCCGATGTTGTTCGAGAAAATGTTCAACCACGTCGATCTCTCGCATTGCTATTCATTAATTTTTTTGAGCTCGTATTCGATTTTGCATTTATTTATGCGTTTTATGATACTAGACTCGCTGAGTTCTTCACGAGAGATCTTCATGGTGGAATAGATGCTATTTACTTCAGTTTTGTAACGGCAGCCACCGTAGGCTACGGTGACATAGCACCGAAAGCAAGTCTGGCCGAAAAATTAGCCATTGGCCAACTTACAGTGACGTTTATTTTCGTTGGACTATTCCTCAATTATTTCGCGAATCTTCTCAATCGTGTGAATCAAGTGAACACCTCCAATGACTATAAAAAAATGAGGCACACAAAAAAAACGCAGAATCCTTGAGAGGCATTCTATGGCGTTAAAAACAAAAATTCTCCGTTCTTCTTAGCATCCACGAAGATGCGTGTTCGTAAAAATTTATATTCTTTTGAACTTCTAATTTTGGTATAGCCAATCAATGCGCATTGAAGATGAAAAGAAAAAAAATTTCGTTTACACATTGCACTGTTGTTAATACCTGATGTTTCGGGCACTAAAGTTGAATCTTAATGGTTCTATTTGCGTAAAAGGAAATCGATATGAAGATGAAATGGATCAGAAACGTTTTTGCATTCACCTCGCTGATGATGCTGGTGTCTCAAGATGCCTCTGCCCAAAAGCCTTGTTTTCTGCAATCCCCTACTCCATGGGCAGAATCACAGATTGAAACAATGTCTTTGGACGAACAGATTGGGCAATTGTTTATGATGGCCGCCTGGAGTGATCCGAACCATCGCGATTACAATGCGAAAGAAGTACAAACGCATATTGATCAATATGGCATTGGAGGTTTAATATTTATGCAAGGCAGTCCAGGGCGCCAGGCTGCACTTACCAATCGTTTTCAAGGTCGTTCGAAAGTTCCATTGATGATAGCTATGGACGCAGAATGGGGTCTTGGAATGCGACTTGATTCTACTATCTCTTACCCTCGACAGATGACATTGGGCGCAACAAGCAATGACAGTTTGATTTATGATTTCGGTGCTGAAATGGCTCGTCAACTCAAGCGACTTGGTGTGCATGTTTCTTTTTCACCCTGTGTAGACATCAATAACAATTCGAAGAATCCAGTTATCTCAAACCGATCATTCGGACAAGATAAACACCTCGTCACAACACAGTCAATGATGTATATGCGCGGTTTGCAAGACAATGGAATTTTGGCTTGTGCAAAACATTTTCCTGGACATGGAGATACTGAAACTGATTCTCATAAAGATCTTCCGGTGATCACCAAACCTTTCACAACGATTGATACGCTTGAATTATACCCGTATAAGTTTCTGGTGAATGAAGGACTTGGAAGTGTGATGACAGCTCACTTGTATGTCCCTGCACTTGATACAGCAAACGCTGTTGCTTCTACTCTTTCAAAGGAAATCATTACGAACCTCTTGCGTAAAAAAATGGGTTTTGAGGGTTTAGTTTTCACCGACGCAATGAACATGCAAGGTGTGGCGAAATTTTTTGCCCCAGGTGAAGTTGAGGTCAAAGCATTGATGGCAGGAAATGACGTTTTGCTTTTCTCTCAAAACATTCCACTTGCAATTGAAAAAATTAAACTCGCTGTCGACTCAGGCTTTATTTCCAAGGAAGAAATCCGTGAACATTGTCTGCGAATTCTTCGTGCAAAAGAATGGAGCGGTCTGCATCAAATTCAGCCAATAGAAACAACAGGTTTATATGCCGACTTAAACAACACCGAAGCGGTGATCCTTCGCAAACATCTGGTCGAGGAAAGTATAACTATTCTTAAAAACGAACATGCAGCCGTGCCACTTTCTTCACTTTATGGAAAAAAAGTCGCTGTAGTTTCCGTAGGTGTAGAAAAGGAAACAGAATTTGCCACAACACTTTCTCACTACTGCACTTTTGATTCGTATGTGATGGAGAAAAATCCCGACTTCAAAAAAGCGATGTGGTGGAGAGATAAGCTAAGTGAATACGATATCATCATCGCTGCATTTCTTGGAACAAGTAATAAAGCGTCAAAGAATTTTGGTGTTACAAATGAAGCATGCCGCATTCTTAATTCGGCTGGTGAAGAAAACGACGTCATTCTAAGTGTCTTTGCAAATCCATATGCCGTTGAGGTGTTAAAAGACCTGGACAATATTGAGAGTGTGCTGGTTTGTTATCAGGACGACGCCATGACTCAACAGGCAACAGCCGAGATCATTTCCGGAGCATTATCAGGTGATGGAGTTTTGCCCGTAACGGCAAGCAACAAATTCGATGTAGGTTCAGGTTTGAGCACTCCCGGCGGACAACGCCTGCGTTGGGAAACGAATATTGATTATTGGCTAGCGAATTCAAAAACAGTAAAAGCTGAAAGTCATGGCAATCCTGCTGGCGATTATGAAGAAGATATGATGGATGATAATGCGGTGTCGAATGCCAAAGCAATATCCATTGGAATGGATCGGATGGATGGCATCGCCGAAAGTGGAATTGCTCGCGGCGCTTATCCTGGATGTCGAGTTTTGGTTGCCAAAAATGGCAGTGTAGTTTACGATAAATCTTTCGGAAAGCTTGATTGGACGACGGATGAAAAAGTCACAGCAAGCACGGTGTATGACCTTGCTTCCATAACGAAAGTAGCGGCAAGCACATTGGCGGCAATGAAACTTTCGGATCAAGGAAAATTGGATGTAAACAAAACATTGGGCGACTATCTTGAATTTCCATCTGGCAACGAATACGCGAAGGTTGTAATCAAAAATATGCTTTCACATTGTGCTGGATTCACACCATGGATTCCATTCTACCAGAAAACTTTAAAAGAAGGAAAACGCAATCCAGCCTTGTACCGCACTTCATCTCAAGAAGGATTTACTTCCAAGGTCGCTGAAGGTATTTTTATTCAAGACACATATCGTGATAGTATTTTCAAACAGATTATTTCCACACCTATTTCTTCAGATAAGGGATATAAATACAGTGATCTCGGATACTATTTCATACAGCGCATTGTGGAAAAATTGAGTGCTAAATCATTGGATGAATTCGTTACCGAAGAGTTTTACGCTCCTATGGGATTGAGTTCTATCGGATATCTTCCGCTCGAAAGAATGAAAGCGTCAATCATTGCTCCAACAGAAAACGATATAACTTTCCGCTCACAGCACATTCGTGGTTACGTTCACGATCAAGGTTCAGCCATGATGGGCGGAGTTGCTGGTCACGCAGGCATCTTCAGCAATGCTCAAGATTTGGCTGCAATCATGCAAATGTTAATGGATAATGGAAACTATGGTGGAAAAAATTACATCAGCAAACAGACCATCGATCTTTTTAACACAAGACATTTCGCAGGAAATCGACGTGGACTTGGTTTTGATAAACCATCCCTCTCCCCTGGACACGGCTCAACATGTAAAGAAGCCAGCGCATCTAGTTTTGGTCATACTGGCTTCACGGGCACTATGTGTTGGGCTGATCCCGCGACTGGACTTGTATATGTCTTTTTGAGTAATCGAGTTGATCCCGATGCAGAAAACAAAAAACTTCAAGAACTGAATATAAGAACAGATATTCAGGAAGAAATATATCGTGTGTGGGGTAAGAAGTAATACCTCAACCAGAATTAAAACAACAAAGGTCATCGAAAGATGACCTTTGTGCTATGGATGAAGAGCAGTTCAGTTTAAGGCAAATTATCTCTTCATGATTTTAAACGTATTCGAATCTGAATTCGTATTCAAAATGAAAGTATAAAGTCCATCAGCAAACGAATGCATCTCAATTCTATTGAGTCCTGTCTTCAAGTTCTTTTCTACCACCAGGCTTCCCGTCATGTCAAAAACACGCAACGTGGCAGGCATGTCAACAGACACGTTCAAATCGTCAGAAGCCGGATTTGGAAATGCAGATACCTGAAGAGCTGAGTTTGTTCCCACGCTGTTGATCAAATAGTCGATGGTATTTACAGTTGTATTTGTAATAATGGGCTCATTAAAATCGAAATAGATCGCAGCGGTATTGTTGATTTGCGTTTGATCCGGAAGATTGGGTAGAACCCGAATACGATATACAACAAATCCATGGCTCTCGGGCTCATTTGCAGAACTATCCGGAAGCATAATATTGTTGAATTCGAATTTCACATGCTGATCTACCATCGTCGTGAAGCACGTGTGAGATGTCGCAATCACTTCCAGACTCGACATATCCAAATGATTGCTGATTTCATCTTCAATGCGCACATCATGTGCTGGAGCCGTTCCTGTGTTTTGGAAATTGATTCGATACGTGAGCCAATCTGTTGAAGGCTCAATACTTCCCTGAGGTCCATTTCCTTGCGGCGATACTTGTTTATCATTGGGGTCAAATGATCCAACCACGATCTGTTGCGAGATACAGCTATTGTCATCAGCGTTTGCATCTTCACCGCTGGTCAGCTCAAATGATGCTGTAATAAATTGAGAATAATTCAAAGGCGCTGTCGGATCTAATTGAACATACAACAAAACACCATCTTGTTCGAAAGGCTGCAAGGTGAGCGTTGCTGTGAATGTTGAATTTTCATTGCTAAAAACTCCTTCCATATCCGGTGTTCCAACAAAAGATTCGAATGAACCACTATTGATTTCCAGATTGCCACTCACGATTTGATCTGAGTCATTGGAAACAGTCACGATCAACCATGTGCCACTCACGGCGGAAATAACATAAGAAGTTTGGCAATTCACATTGACATCCGGCTCACCTATCACGTAATAAGTTCCAAAATTTACATAATTGGTGCCGCCATTCCAACCTCCATAGGTGCTGAAATAGGATGGATAATAATTGGCATTCGGATAATCTGAATTCTGGGGAATGAGTGTATAGCCATTGGCTAAATTTAATTCGACACAATAGGTTCCATCGCTCGCAGTTTGAACAATCATTACATTGTTGTTCTGGTCAGTAATTTCAATATTCTGAAATGCGAGTCCTGCTTCAGAATCGTCTATAACATTGTTGTTATTAGCATCCCAGTACATTGTTCCACATACGTAAAAAGTATAATCATTCAAGTCAATGGTTTCTGTCACCGAACTGGTGCAACCTGTGCTGTCATTGGAAATTGTCAAGGTTGCAGTTACAGGCCAGGAAGTAACTGAATTCCAGTAATAATCTTGATTCGTAACGATGGTGCCATCTACATTCCACTCCATATCCGTATAATACCCGGTCGAAGCATTAGTTATTGAAATGTAGTTTCCAGAACTCACACTTTCGTTGAACGCAGCCTGACAGTCCAAATCAATACTCTCAACATTCACAAAAATGCAGCTAGTATCAGGACACGAATCCTCAAACCCAGCTTCACTTATTCCGCAAATTTGGTATGAACCTATGACTGGATAAGCATGAGTGACATCGGGCGATGTCCAGCCTACTTCCGCTGCTACCGGAACTGAGCCGTCTCCAAAATCAAAATAGATATAAGGATAAGTAGGTGAATATTCGCCATCCATCATCGTAGCTTCCACCGAGACAACATTTTCCATCACCGTTGCCGTCAATGAAATCTCACAATCTACTTGAGGATTGAGTGCTGTGATTGTAGCATATTGACTTCCACATCCTAAGGAACCGTTTTGCTCGATAACCGAACAATTCACTTGGGCATAAGAGTGATCTTCAAAATCACAGAAAATCGTGTTGTCATTTGTTGTAAGAATCGTTCCGGGCCAAACCCACCATTGAAAAGAATAAGGCGCTACTCCATTCATGACATTAGCGGTTACCTCAAAAGTACCATCCACAGGATCAATTGTAGATGTAAGATCAACATCCAGAGATATACAATTCACTTCGAAACTTTCACAGATCGTTGTTACGCAAAAATAATTTTCGTCGACACTACTTGCGATGGTGTATGTCACACAAACTTCATGAGTGCCTGTTTCACTAAAGGATGTAATGACGTGGTACGAACTGGTTTGATTCATGTTTTGACCATCGGAGAATGCCCAATTCGTCTCTACCAAATAATATGGCTCGGTCACATGAGGATAAAACGACATATTGTTGGTAGTATTCCAATAATTGAAATACGGAACACCGTCACATTGCGCGTCAATTTTCAAAGCGAAGAAAAGAGACAACAAAAGAATGATAAGATTTTTTTTCATAGCTGATTAAATTTTGGGTTACACACATATAATACTTGCTCATTGTATAATTGGTTGGTTCACGCAACCCTTTTTTTTACTTAAAGTCTGAAAGGACATTTCGGTCTTTCGATTGACACCGAAGTATCCATTTTTCAATCCTGTGGGCGAGCGCATAGGTGTGGAGAAATCATTCATAAGCTATACAGCACTTTCCCCATCTTTGCACCCTCAAAATGATTACAGAACCGGTTATTTTCACTTTAAAGAATGGCATTCGTGTTGTTCATCAGTTTTTACCACGCGAAGTAGCACATTGTGGCCTGATGATCGGTGCCGGCAGTCGCAATGAACTTGTGAAGGAACATGGGCTTGCCCATTTTATGGAACATTGTTTTTTCAAAGGCACCGAAAAAAGGCGAACATTCCACATTCTGAGTCGTCTGGATGCTGTTGGTGGAGAACTCAACGCATTTACATCCAAAGAGGAAACATGGATTCACGCGTCTCATCTAAAGGCGGACTATGAAAGAGCAATTGAATTGATTGCAGACATCACTTTTAACTCTCAATTTCCTGAAAAAGAAATCGAAAAAGAAAAAGAGGTTATTTTGGATGAGTTAAACAGCTACAAAGACAGTCCTTCTGATTTGATTTTTGAAGAATTTGATGAGATGATCTTTGGCAATCATCCTTTTGGTCGAACTATTCTAGGAACCGAAGCAAGCCTGAAATCATTTACCCGTGACCATTTATTTAATTTTCGTAAAAGAAATTTCACAAAAGGCAATATTATTTTTGCCTCTGCAGGAAACATTAGCGTCTCAGCGTTAAAACAACTTCTTGAGAAACATTTGGAAGGCCATGTGCTTGGAACTTCCAAAAGAAAACTTGAGCCTATCACCAAAAACAAAGTTGGGCATGTAATTCAAAAAAAGGAGATACACCAAGTGCATTATCTCATGGGATTGCCAACTTACGATTTCAATCATAAAAATAGGCCTGGACTTTCGCTTTTAAATAACATCCTCGGTGGGCCGGCAATGAATAACAGATTGAGCATGCGAATTCGCGAAAAACATGGCATTGCGTATCATGTCGATTCGAATTATTCACCCTTCAGTGACACGGGAATATTTACTATCTATCTTGGAACTGAAAAGGATAACCTGGAAAAAAGCAAACAACTTATCTGGAAAGAATTGAACGAACTGAAGGACAAAAAACTAAGTACACGACATCTTCAGGACGCAAAAAAACAGATTATTGGACAAGTTGCGCTTGCACAAGATAGTGGCTCGGCAATTATGTTCAACATCGCGAAAAGTCTTCAGCTTTTTGGTAAAATTGATACGCTTGAGGAGTTATATGCAAAAATCAATGAGATTACTGCAGAAGAATTGCACACAATAGCGAATGAAGTTTTCGAACCAAAAAAAATGAGTTCAATTACATATACCTATTGAAAAACCAAGTAGATTTCTATTGCTGTATTTCTTTCGGGAATAAGACTAACTCACTTTAGTCTTAAGGGCAAACTACATTGGAGATATTCTATGCATATCGTTGTTTCCAGCTTCGATGTCATTCTTCAGATTTCGAATTCTCTGTGAGATCATGGCCATATCGTTGAACTGATTATTGACCAACCAGAGAAGCGCATCTTCGCTATTATCTGCTGCAAGTGCGATTTTTTCAAGTACATCGAATCCATGTTTGCGCAGCCAAAGCACTGCGTTCATATTTCCTTCAGCCCCATTTACCAAAGCCATCAAATGTGGAAATCCATTGTCCATTAACCACTTTCTCGCTTCATCTTGATTATGCAACGCATGCACAAAAATGCCGAGTTCAGGAAATCCATTTTGCATCAGCCACTCCCGAATCTCTCGGTTGCCACTAATAGCTTCACCCCAGGCGAATATGATTTTAGAAGGATAAACAAAATTCATCGTTTCAAAAGTATGACTGCTTCATCTACAATCTTGAGAACGTTATGAAGTAGTCAAACATTTTCGTTCATAATAGAAATCAAGCGACCAAAGACTATGCTGAACGCATGAGATCACTATATTCGCGCCCGATTTTTTTTAAACCTCAAAACAACATTATGTTGAAATTTTCTTCTTATTTATTAATGACCGTTGGTCTTGCAATCAGCGCAACATCTTTCTCACAGTCAGTTCCCACGGCAGATGAGGAAAAAAACATGAAAACCCTTGCCGCTGCCGATTCAGGTTGGACAGTAAAAGGATCAGTTAACCTTGGTAGCACATTTTCGTATTTCAGTCAATGGGCAGCAGGGGGTATCAATTCAGTTGGTTTAAATGGAATGATCAGTCCAACTGCAAATTATCGCAAAGGCAACATTGCATGGGACAATAATCTTACAATCGGTTACGGAATGTTGAAACAAGGATTTGAAGAAGGTACTCCATGGATAAAAACAGACGACCGTTTGGATCTTACTTCAAAACTTGGCAAAAAAATCAATGACAAGCTTTACTATGCAGCATTATTGAACTTCAACACACAGTTTTCGCCGGGTTTTGCTCCAGGCACAAGCGGATTGCCAGATCGTACAGCAAAAATCTCTGATTTCATGGCTCCAGCGCGCTTGTTGTTCTCTCTCGGTTTGGATTATAAACCAAACAGCGATCTTTCAATATTCGCATCACCCATTACATATCGTGGTATTTATGTGTTTAACCAAAACCTTGCAGATGCTGGAGCATTTGGAGTTGAAAAAGCAACATACGATACGTTGGGAAATAGAATCACAGCTGGTGCAAATATCAGAACAGAGGTCGGTGCATACGTTCGAGTGAACTATACACGCAAACTCAACGAAAGTGTGAACTTCACTTCTAAGTTAGAATTGTTCGCCAATTATTTGGAGAATCCACAAAACGTAGATGTCAATTTTGAGAACATTCTTGCATGCAAACTGGGTAAGTATTTCGCACTTACAATTTCAGCGCAATGGATCTATGACGACAATACGGATGTTACCAAATACAAGGACGTTATGGTGAATGATGTAAATGTATCAACACCGTATGCAAGCAAAGGTGTTCAGTTTAAGGGTGTCACTTCTCTTGGATTTACATACAACTTCTAAACATTCAAGAAAACGCCTTTCAGCTAATAATTAATACGTGTGTTGAATAAACATGGATTTCAAAACGAGTGTTAGCTAGCATGCTCACAAAAGCGATATAAAAAAACTCACCGAAAATTTCGGTGAGTTTTTTTTTGCTGGCGACGTTTTATTTTATTCAACGATGAACGATTCAGAAATAACATGAACATCATCCAAGATTCGAAGCTCATACGAGCCACGAGGTAGCATTTCTATGTTGATCTCTTTGATTTTATTTTGAATGTTTTCTTTCAAAAACAATCTACCATCTGTCGAATAAATCTCAGCGACAGCGGTGTTTAAGAAATAATCTGGTAATGTAATATGCAGTAATTCGTGGGTAGGATTCGGGTATAGGATCACAGGCGAATCATTTTTGGTTTCAGCTACAGAAATCGGAAAAGAACCCTCGACAGGAAGAATTACAAATGACCCATTCGTTGGTGTTGTGCTAAGCCAAATCTGATCATGTGCGATCAACGGATTCACCAGCGTGTCTCCATTCAAATCAGGATACATCTCCCCTCCTGTGTTCATGTTTCTGTTAAACCGGGGATAATTACTTCCTGTGACATCTACACGAATTCGGTGCCCTTGTTTGAATGTCAATGCTGTATTGGGCATTTCGATTTGAACTGAGTACAATTCACCGGGAACCAATTCGATTGCATCTCCGGGCTCAAAGCCATTTGCGAAGCGCATTCGATAAATTCCATCACAAACAAGCATGCTTCTTCCATCCGGATAAACATCGCAAAGTCTCACAGCAACATCCGTGTCGACAACATCCGTCGAAATTGAAATTTGAATCGTGACAGACCCTTTCACTGTAACATCTGATGTCAATTCAACTGAAGTAAAAACCAATATGTCATCGGCTGATTCAACCAAAATACTTTGATCATACGGACCTTGGTCAAGATCATTCCTTAAGGTAGGTCCACCAATAGTCACAGAAGGATTCTGTGGATCGTAGTTGAGACTAAGTGATTGACTCGAATTAGGTAAATCCAATTTCAGCGAATTATCGTTTTGAAAAAATAATTTCACAGGAGCAGTTGAAGATACTGGCCATTGATTAGATGTGAGCCATTCGTTGTCGCCCATTTGAAAATAAGTGACCGCCGGATAATTTTCCCAACCATTTGCCTCATCTTTCAGATAAAAATCAAAGAACTCAAGTGCACGGTCAACGCTCCAACCTACTGCTTCAGGATATTCAAGCTCACCTTGCATGCCGGAACCAACGGAAGCGGTGCCATGCCCACCATGCGTCCACGGCCCCATCAGCAATTTGTGTTTTGTTTGAACGGCAGGGAGCGAAAGCGTTTGAAGGTCGCTGAAAGTTGCAATCATCGTTTCAACATTGTGATCGTACCAACCTCCGATCATGAGTGCTGGAATTTCAATTTCATCAGGGTAATCATTTGCGCTTTCCGCAAAATCCCAGGTGAAGTCCTTTTCAGGATGGGCATAAACCACAGGCGAAGTGCCAAAACCCAATGCATCTAATTGTTCCAGGTATTCGGTTCTAGCCGCACCATTAGAGTAATATTCAAGATAAGTATATGTTGGTGCAGCAACCACCGGCACCATACAAACGAGATGCGGCGGATGTTCTCGCGCCGTCATAAATTGTACTCTCCCCAAAGCGGAAGGTCCCCACGTTCCAACTTTACCATTACACCAACTTTGTTCGGCTATCCACTCTACAACATCATATCCATCCTGACCACGCGATGGCGCACCTGCGTACAAGGCATCAGTGGATCCAAAGAAACCACGCCAATCGCAGATCACAATTGCGTATTCCATATCTTCCTGAGCATATCCGATACCAAGTGGCAATCCGACAAAATGGCTCAGGTTTTTATTGTACGGAGTTTGGATCAGAATCACCGGACCTGCAGTCCAGTTATCAGGAAGATAGACATCGCCTTCAAGGGTCATTTCATCTGACATCGGAATTTCATAGGTAGTCCAGGTCAAGAGTGCACTCATGGAGTGGACGTTTAATAGAAAAAGAAAAAGCAAATAGTTTTTTTTCATCATCGTGAAATTATTACAGCCATCAAAGCAGCTACACAAAGACAAACTCATTTATTGAAAGTTTAACCACCACCTCTACTTTTTTACCAACTCCAGTCTGGAAAAGAAAGAATACCGTCTTGAAGGTAGTAATTTAGATTGATTCTATGTTTAATCTTGCCTCCTTCTAATTCATTCACTTAAATGAAGCATCTACCACTACTGCTGATTTTTATTCTTTCCGAAATCGCAACCCAAGGTCAAATTCTAACAAAAGAAGACTCGTTAAATGCGGGATTAAATCCTTCCGGTAAAAATGTCATTTTATCTGGTTATGGCCAGGCCAAATATTCTTACAACAGAGGCTTAAAAACAGCCGAAGCCAATTTGACTCGCGCCGTTATTTTCATGGGCTATAAGTTCAATCGGAAAATCACATTCTTTTCCGAGCTGGAGGTTGAAAATGCAAAAGTGGACGGCAACGGCGGAGGCATTTCTTTTGAGCAGTGTGTTCTAAAACTAGACATCAATCGGAACAACTATTTTCTCGCAGGACTAATTATTCCTCGAATAGGCATTATGAATGAAAATCATTTGCCTGTAACATTCAATGGCAATGACAGACACATGATAGAGCAGCTTGTTATTCCATCGACATGGCGTGAAATTGGTCTTGGCTATTATGGAAGTAGTACACGCATGCCGGGCATGAATTGGAGCTTAGCCATACTCAACGGTTTGAACGCAGAAGGTATCACTGGCGGAACAGGCATTCGCAATGCGCGATATGAAGGCCGTAATGCAAGCGCTTCCAATCTTGCTACCACGGCCTCCCTACTCTATTATATACGTGGCTTCCGATTTCAAGCCTCGGGGTATTATGGCGGAACAGTGGGTTTAACGCCACGCGCAGCAGATAGCCTTGGGCTCGATTCCGGACCATTTGGAACACCAGTAGCCCTTGGTGAGTTTAATGTGATGTATCGTAACAAAGGACTTGTTCTAAAAGGTTTGGGTGTCTATTCAACTGTGGCTGACGCAGACAAACTCAACACTGCTTTCGCAACGAATGCAGCAACTTCGATGTATGGATTTATGGCTGAAATTGGCTACGACATACTTACAACAACCAAATGGAAAGACAAACAACTTATCTTATTTTCACGATATGAATCCATGGATTTGATGGCAACAGTGCCTAGGAATGGAATCAAGGATAATCGTTATAACCACCAATATCTGATTACAGGATTATCATTTCTTCCAGTGCGAGGCGTCGCAATTAAACTTGATTGGACACATCTTTCGACGGGCGAAGCGAATCAGGCTCTCATTTTTAATCCAAGCCCGAATGCTCCGGCATATCTGCGTGAAAACGACTTTTATCAGATTGGTATAGCTTATAGTTTTTAATCAACATGGCAGACAGAAGAGACTTTATTAAAAATTCGTGTACCCTTTGCTTAGGCGTGCTCACGGTCACATCGGTTTCTGCGCTGCTAGAAGGATGCACTGCCCTACCGCTTTACAAAGCGAGCGCCGTGGATAATCAAATACACATTCCAAAAGCGAGCTTTTCATCAGATGAAAAAATGAAAATGATTCGATGCGAATCCCTTGATTATGACATCCTGTTAGTATTGCAAGAAGACAAAAACCATCAGGCTTTACTTATGAAGTGCACTCATGCCGATAATATTTTGATTGCAAATTTGAGTGGACTCAGTTGCAATCTTCATGGAAGCACTTTCAATCTGAAAGGAGAAGTAACGAATGGTCCTGCGAATTTTCCACTTCAAAAATTTCTAATTTCCGAAGACAACAACAACATCAGCATACATATAAAATAACTCAATGAAACACATTAACACACTGCTATTTGCTTCACTGCTATTCATATTCTCGTCTTGCAAAAAAGACAATAAAGAGGAAATTATAGATGCAGGATTAACGAATAAAGAAATTCAAGATAAAATTCTTTACGATTTCAGTCACATTGTTGCGTTAGCCGCATATGAAGATCTCGAAAACAAAATGAACAGCTTCTACACATCTTGTGTCAATTTTGAAGGAACACAATCCTCAGAAACATTAGAAACAGCCCGTGAAGCTTGGAAAGAAGCAAGAAGCACATGGGAAAAAAGTGAGGCGTTTTTGTTTGGCCCAGTTGCTACGAATAATATAGATCCAAGCACAGATACTTGGCCAGTAGATTTTAATGCACTCGATTCTTTGCTGGGAACTTCAAACGCTTTTACACAAACCTATATCAATTCACTTGGAGATGAGTTAAAAGGATATCACCCTTCCGAATATTTATTATGGGGCATTGATGGTCAGAAGCCCGCTGAATCCTTTACTCCCAGAGAAAAGGAATATTTAATTGCACTTGCAGCCGACCTTCAAATTAAAGCAACGACACTTCGAGCGAGCTGGGATCCAAACGTTGCAAATAACTATTTGACACATGTTGTAAATGCGGGACAACCATCGAGTTTATATTCCACACAACGCTCAGCGATGGAAGAAATCATCAATGCCATGGCCGGCATTTGCGATGAAGTTGCAAATGGTAAAATAGCAGAGCCATTCACATTGGCAGATCCATCACTAGAAGAATCACCGTTCAGCCAAAACTCACTTGTAGATTTCAAGAACAATATTCAAGGCGTAAAGAATGTGTATTTCGGAACATTTCAAACTGATGGATATGGACTGCATGATTTTATGTCAAAAAACAATCTTTCACTTCATAATAAAATAGCAACTGAGATTGAGAATGCGCTAGCCTCATTCAACGGTATTACGGTTCCGTTCGGCCAAGCAATTATTCAACAGCCAACGCAGGTACAACATGTCATCAATCAAATCAATATTCTAAATGAAACATTGGAAGATGATCTATTGCCGTTCATTCAACAAACAGTTGCAGAATAGAATACATGAACAAACCGTATTTTCAACTAGTTTTCATTTTAGTCGTCATTTTTGTGACACTGACATTTGATTCATGTCGAAAGGCAGAAGAAATGAACTACGAAGTCTATGATGAAAGGCTTTCAGGTGGTGAACAAACTGTTTTTTTGGAAGGTGCAGGTGCATTTTCCGCTGCGTTTCCTACCTTGAGTGGACATCGAATGGAAATCCATGAGATTGGAGATGCACACTTCGAGACATCATTTATCGCAGCTCCTAGTGCAATATCTCCAGGATTGGGTTCGATTTACAACAGCAATTCCTGCGTCAATTGCCACATCGGAGATGGAAGAGGTAAACCCATCGAAAACAGCGAGCCCTTAACTAGCATGCTATTTCGAATAAGCATACCTGGCATGGGTGCTCATGGCGGCCCAATGAATGTTCCAGGTATGGGTGGACAACTTCAAGATAAGGCGACATTCGGACATCTACCAGAAGCGAATGTTACTGTACAATGGTCGGAATTTACTACGCAATACATGGATGGCACTCCAGTCACGCTGCGGCAGCCTGCTTGGAGTTTTGTCAATTCATACATACCCATTCCTACCGGAATGGACTATTCGGCGCGAGTTGCACCACCATTGCATGGCTTGGGACTATTGGAACAAGTCGCAGAGAACACACTTCTCGGGTTCGCTGATGAACATGATTTGAATGGCGACAATATTTCAGGCAAACCCAATTACGTATGGGATGAACTAAATCAACAAATGATGCTCGGCAGATTTGGATGGAAAGCAGAAGCAGCTACGCTAGATCAACAAGTGGCTGGAGCATACCATGAAGATATGGGAATTACGAGTAGCCTTTTTCCCGTTGAAAGCAGCTTTGGACAATTACAATATGATGAAAACGAAGATGAACCAGAAGTAGCTGATAGTATACTGCAATCAGTTGTTTTTTACATAAAAACGCTTGCCGTTCCTGCAAGAAGAAAAGTGACGGATGAAACAATCAAACAAGGTAAGTCGCTGTTTATGCAAGCCAAATGTGGCCATTGTCATGTTCCGGATATGCGAACAAAAACGGATGTCACTTTTCCGGAAGCTTCAAACCAATACATTCATCCTTATACTGATTTATTGTTACATGATATGGGACCAGGCTTGTCCGATGGCAGATCAACCTACAATGCTTCCGGATCTGAATGGCGCACTCCACCTTTGTGGGGCATAGGACTCACGCCATTGGTAAACGGCCATAATTTTTACCTGCATGATGGCAGGGCAAGAAGCCTGGAAGAAGCTGTTTTA
>Ga0075152_10001683_pt1 | contig 16023 bp, 10 predicted proteins | sample JI61114C2DNA_FD_70964 | JGI IMG/M metagenome (GOLD analysis project Ga0075152, IMG submission 70964) | Wastewater effluent complex algal communities from Wisconsin, to seasonally profile nutrient transformation and Carbon sequestration -... | ecosystem: Engineered > WWTP > Effluent > Algae...
AGCATGATCGTGCTGCTCGGGGTCGGCGGGACCGCGCGCGCCCAGGAGCACGCTGGGGCGACCGCGGCGCTGATCACCGAGATGGACCCGCAGTACGTGGCTGCGCTGACGACCACGGTGATCCCGGCGACGCCGCTGCACCGCCTGCAGGTCAGCGGCCGCTTCACGCTGCCGACGATCGACGGGATGCTCGCCGAGCTGCGGACCATGGTCGAGCGCGCGCGCCCGAGCGACGCGGTGTTTCGGACCAACCACGCCTCCAACTATCTGCCGCTCAGCGGCCACCTGCCGCGCGACCGGGAGCGCATCCTCGAGACCATCGACAACGCGCTCGCGGGCGAGGTCCAGCTGCGCCCCGAGTGGGCGCGGGGGCTGTAGTCGGGTCGGGGCCCCGCGCGGGGGCTCATCGACAGCTCGCGCACGAACGCGGCCTTGTCGGGGCCGCTGGCATGGCACGCGCTCTCGATCGCGTAGGCGTAGTCGACCGAGTGGTCGGGCAGGGGGATCGCGGTGTAGTCGGCGTGGATCAGGCGCACGCGCTCGCCGAGGCCCTCGGCGGCGCTCATGCGATTGCCCGCGGCGGCCTGGCCGGGCACGATGGTCAGGCCCGTGACGGTGAGGCCGGGGCTGCGAGCGGCGAGCTGCCGGGCGGTCGCACCGAGCCCGCAGCCGAGGTCGAGCGCGCGCGCCGGGCGGCCGTCGGGGATGTCCAGCTCGCGCAGGATCTCGTCGTTCATCGCCGCGAGCATCGGCTCGAGCGCCAGCGGGTTCATCCCGCGGCGGTAGTAGCCGAAGTGCATGTTGAAGCGCGGGCTCCAGGCCCGATAGTCGGGGCCGACGTGCTCGTAGTAGTCGACGACCCACCCGGCTGGACGCATCGCCGACAATCTACACGCTCGTCGCGGTCACGGCGCCTCGCATCGCAGCGTCGGTGACGAACCTGGCGCGCGTCGGAGATCGGCGATGCCGGTGTCGTCGGGGTCGCGCTTCGGATACGCTCCGCCCGCATGCTGGTCCAGGCCCGCCGAACGTGGATCGCGGAGATCTTCACCTACCGCGGCACCGTCCTGCCGCGGATCTGGCGGCGCCTGCTGTTCATCGCCGTGCTGTCGTGCGCGCTGACCCTCGGCCAATTCGAGCTGCACAACTTCTTCGTCCGCGACATCACCCCGCTGCCGTTCACGCTGATCGGCTTCGCCCTCAGCGTGTTCCTCGGCTTTCGCACGAGCACCGCCTACAACCGCTTCTGGGAGGGGCGGACGCTGTGGGGCGCGCTGGTCAACGCCTCCCGCAATCTGACCCGCCACGCCCATACCTGGCTCGGTCCGCAGCCCGGAGCGCCGCCGGTCGACGCCTGGGAGCTCTCCGAGCGCCGGCGTCGCCTGGTGCATCACACGATCGCGTTCAGCCACGCGCTGCGCCAGCGCCTGCGCGACGAGGACGACATCGACGCCTACGCCGCGCTGCTCGACCCGCCGCTGTGCAAGGCGCTGGTGCGCGACGTCAACCGGCCGCAGGCGATCGTCACCCACCTGGGCCAGCAGCTGCGCCAGGCCTACGAGGTCGGGCTGATCCATCCGCAGCACGTGGCGGTGCTCGAGGCCAACCTGGTGGCGATGACCGACATCCAGGGCGGCTGCGAGCGCATCGGCACCACGCCGCTCCCCTACGTGTACCGCGTGCTGGTCCACCAGATCGTCGGCATCTACTGCTTCGCGCTGCCCTTCGGGCTGCTGCACACGCTCGGGTGGTTCGCGCCGGCGGTCAGCGTGCTGGTGTCCTACGCGTTCTTCGGCCTCGACGCGATCGGGGACGAGCTCGACAACCCCTTCGAGGTCGACGCGAACGACCTCCCGCTGGCGGCGCTGACCCGCGGGATCGAGATCGACCTGCGCGCGCGGCTCGGCGAGTCCGAGCTGCCGGCGCCCGCCGAGCCGCACCACGGCCTGCTGCTGTGAGCCCGCCACGTCGTCCCCGCGGGCTGCTGTGAGCCCGCCACGTCGTCCTCGCGGGCTGTACGCGCCTCATCGATCGCCGTGAAGCCGATGAAGGCGCCGACGACCACCGCGGCGAGGGTCGGCGACGAGAGCGAGGCGAGCCAGGGACCCATCACGACGGCCTGTGGCGACCGGGGCGGCGTCGGCGAAGGAGCGCGACGAGGACCAGGAGCCCGAGGGCCGACGAGGGCGGCGCGGTGGCGCAGGCGCACCCGCTCTTCTCGCTGTTCTCGCCGGCGGTGACGGTCTCGTCGGCGGTGTCGGTCTCGGCGGTGTCGGTCTCGCCGGTGTCGGAGCTGGTCGGGCTCGTCTCGCTCGCGCCCTCGGTCGGGCTCGTGTCGGTCGCGCTGTCATCGACGCCCCAGGGCTGGCACATCGACTCGTCCCAGCTGCCGCCGTCGACGACGCAGGTGTAGGGATCGCCGACGCAGGCGGCCGCGAGGGCGGCGGCGGGATCCAGCGGCCGGGCGCCGAGCTCGGCCTCCACGCCGGCGTCGGGGCACAGCATGGGGCCCTGCACCTTCTCGCCGGTGACGAAGTCGATCACCTCGGGGGTGACGCAGAACGACTGGGGCGACCGGCGCTCGCTGACGGTCGCGCCGAAGTCGAAGCCGATATAGCCGAGCTGGCCGCGCGCGTCCGACCAGGCGGCGGCGTCGAGCGTCACCGTGGCGGCGAGCCAGCCCCAGCCCTTCGTCGAGGCGCAGAAGCCCTCGTCCCACGGCGGGCCCGTGCAGCCGCCGACGTAGGGGATGGCGCCGTCGCAGCAGACCAGCGCCGCCAGCTCGTGCTCCTCCATCACTTCACTGGCGAACACGACCTCGAGCGGCGGGGCCGCGGCGACCGGCAAGCCGAGGTCGTCGGCGGCGAACTCGGCCTGGGCCGTCACCGTCGCGTCCGCGCACCAGGCGTCGGCGAAGACCGTGTTGTCGGCGACGATCTCGAGCGAGTAGGATGTCCCCGGGGACAGGGGCGCGTCGGGGCGCCAGACCAGGGTGTTCGGCGCGGGCCCGAGGGCGAGGGTGCCCGCGACCGCGACGCCCCCATCGTCCTCGACCGTGATCGTGAGGCCCGGCAGCGCGGCGTCCGGGGGATCGGTGTACTCGCCGAACGTGTACTGGAACACGAGCACGCCCGCGGCCGGGATCGTCGCCCCGAACGCCGGCGTGAACTCCTTCCAGGCCGAGCATTCGCCCGGCGAGCAGGCCTCGGCAGGCCGCGGGGCGGCGAAGCTCGTGGTCAGGGCGAGGACGGCGACAGCGACGAGCCCGATGCGCATCCGTCGACGATACGGCGCGCCGGGCACGAGCACAACCGTGCGCCGCGCGGGCTCGATATGCAGCATCGCGGGGGCCAGGACCGGGGCCAGGGCGGGTGTCAGCGGCGGGGCTGGATCATCTGGAAGTAGCGCTTGATGCGGCGGCGCTGGGCCGCGGGCACGGCCTCGCTGTCGATGCTGCTCTGCGCGAAGCTCTTGTAGTCGACGAACATGTCGCGATAGTCGGCGCTGGCGAAGCCCTCCTGGCTGGCGGTGCGAATGATCTCCGCACGGGTCGCGCCGCTGCCCTGCTTCGGGTTGACGCGGATGCCCCTGGTCTTGACCTTCATGCCGCTCGGGTCGGCGAGCGGGTCGGCGGTGCCGGTGCCCATGCCGTCGCCCTGGCCCTGGCCCTGGCCGTCGCCCTGGCCCTGGCCGTCGCCGTCGCCCTGGCTGTCGCCCTGGCTGTCGCCCTGACTGTCGCCCTGGCTGTCGCCCTCGCCGTCGCCCTGACTGTCGCCGTCGCCGTCGCCGCTGTCGATCTGCATCGGGTCGCCGTCGCCGACCTCGCCCTCGACCAGCAGCGTCGGGCCCTTGCTCTTGTCGCCGCGCTTGCCCTTGGCGGCCTTGGCGAACTTCTGCATCTGCTGCTTGCGCTTCTGATCCTGCTCGCCGCCGTTGCCGGCGCGGCGCATGAAGCTCTTGGCCTCCTCCATGTTGTCTCTGGCCTGGCCGAGGCGGCGCGACTTCTGGGCCTTGCGGGCGGCGGCGGCGGCGTCGCGGCGTAATTGCTCGAGCGCGCGCTTCTGCTTCTCCTTGCCCTTGGCGCCGGACTTGGCGTCCTGGGCGTCGCGGCGTAGCTTGTCGAGCTGGCGCTGGGCCTCGCGCTCCTGCTCGTGCTGGCGGCGCAGCTGGTCGACGCGGTCCTGCTGCTTCTTGAGGCGGCGCTCCTGCTCCTCGGGGTCGGCGGCGGGCTGCTTCTGCTGCTTCTTGAGGCGGCGCTCGGCCTCGGCGAGCTGGGCGGCGGTGTCGGTGTTCTGGTCGGCGGCCTTGCCGAGGGCCTTCTCGGCGGCGGCCATGGCCCGCTCCATGGACTGCATGTCGGCCTCGTTGGCGGCGGCGGCGTCGGCGGCGTCGGCGAGGGCCTGCTCGGCGCGCTCGGCCTCGCCCTGGGCGAGGGCCTCACCGGCGGGTTTGGTGATGGCCTCCTGCTCGAGGGCGTCGGCGAGCTCGCGCATGCCCTCGGCGAGGATCGTGGGGTCGGCGTCCTGGGTGGCCTCGAGCTCGGCCTCGGCCTCGGCGAGCTGCTGCTCGAGCTGCTCGAGGCGGGCGAAGGCGGCGGCGCGGTCGATCTCGCCGCGGGTGAAGGCGTCGAGGACCTCGAGCATGGCCTCGGCGATCGCGGCGGCGCTGTCCTTGCCGTCCTTGAGCGCGCGCAGGTCCTCGCGCAGGGGCTCGGCGAGGGCGCGCTCGGGGGCCGGGCGGCTGGCGAGCGGCGGGGTCGTGGTCTGGAGGACCTCGATGTCGACCGCGAGCGGCTCGATCGGCGGCGGCGGCGGGATGAAGAGCGCGGCGAGCACGGCGAGCGCGGCGGCCGGGCCGAGCAGCAGGTCGCGGAGCCCGGGCCGCGGCAGCGGGACCACCGGGCGCGGGTCGAGCGTCGCGGCGGCGGCCTCGGCGTCGGCGGTGAGCAGGGCGATCAGGTCGGCGCTGCGCGGGTCCTCGACGACCGGGTCATCGCGCCTGGCCGAGCCGAGCTCGAGGGCGCTGCCGAGCAGGTCGTGCAGCTGATAATGGGCGTCGAGCAGGCGCGCGGCGCTGCGGGCCGGACGCGGGCGCAGGGCGGCCCACAGCAGCACCAGCGGCACGGGGGCGAGGCCGAGCCAGGCGAGCCACTCGGGGGTGCCCAGGCGGCGCGTCGCGGCCAGGGCGATCGCGGTCAGCAGCAGGCCGGTCGGCAGCGCCAGGCTGGTGAGCAGGGCGGTGGCCTCGGCGAGCCGCTCGCGCCGCTGCACGGCGCGGACCAGGCGATGGGCGGCGCGCATGCTCATCGGGCGGGCTCCGACCGCGGCAGGTCTTGAGGGACAGGCTGGCTCATGGGACAGGTGAGGGCGCTCTGGGCCGGGCCGGGGGTTTGGTGCCTGCGGGGTAGCCGGTGACGGTGAAGGCGCTCCAGGCGTGGATGACGATCGCCTTGCGGGTGTCGGGGTCTCGCACCTGGGTGGCGAACAGGACCTGCTCGTGGCGGCGCTCGAGGTGGTAGGCGCCGGGCATGGCCTTGTCGAGGTAGCTGCGAAACACGGGCTCGAACTCGCGGGCCTCGGCCTCGCTGTCCCAGGCGATGACGCCGACGATGATCGGCGCGAGCTCGGCGGGGTCGCGGTCGAGGGCGAAGTAGCGGTCGCCGCCCCAGCCGGACGCGGCGGCGCGGGCGGTCGGGGAGGACTCGACGTCGGCGAGCATGGTGAGCAGGCTGGCCTCGCCGATGTTGTCCTCCCACACGACGCGGCGGCCGGGGAGGGCCTCGACGAGGATCCCGGGGCGCGCGGCGACGACGATCGGCGCCTCGCGGGCGAGCAGCTTGGCGGGGTGGAGCATCTGCTCGGTGGTGGTCGGGAGGTCCTTGTAGAGGGCGTCGACCGCCGACCAGCCGCGCTCGCGCACGACGGCGGCGATGGTCCCCGCGCCGTCGGCGTAGGGCAGCTGCATCGAGCGCGCGAGGATCGGGTGGTCGACGAGGTCGGCGAGGTCGAGGGCCTGGTTGCCGGTGGCGAGGAACACCGCGTCGCTGATGCTCGCGAGCCCGCGCTCGCCGCTGACCCACGCGAGGTAGGCGGCCTGGGCGTCGCCCTCGACCAGGTAGGTGCGCGCGGCCTCGGCGTCGCTGTCGCCCTTGATCGGCTTCTGGAGGCGCTGCAGGCCGAAGTGCATGTCTTGCAGGCCGTGGGCGATCTCGTGGCCGACGACCATGTCGAGCTGGGTGTCGGTCACGTAGGTGCCGATGACGAGGGTCTGTTGCTTGGGCTCGTAGAGGCCCATCACCCCGGTCTCGAGCATGTCGAGCAGGATGCGCTCGCCGTCGGCGCCGAGCGGCAGCACGCCCATGCTCGACTCGAGGCGGGTGAACAGCTGCAGCTGCTCGCGGGTGTGGTGCTCGTACATGGAGTCGCGGGCGAAGGCGCGGATCTCGGGGCGGCGCATCACCGCGACCTTGACCTCGCCGGTGACCGGCAACGCCCGGGCGGTGGCGACGGCCTCCATGATCTCGCGGGTCAGTCGCTCGGCGCGGGCCTGGCCGAGGCCCGCCTCGGCGGGGGCTCCAGCGCTCGCGGCCACCGCCGGGGCCGTCACGTGGATCGGCGCGCTGGACTCGGCCGGAGGCGCACCGGCGCAGGCGCACAGCGTCAGCGCCACAGCGGCCGTGAACGTGGCCGTGGGAGCCGCTCGGAGGGAGCTCGCCGCGGATGCGTGTGTGGGCTCCCACGGCGTCGACTTGTCTCTCGGGCGAAGCACCGGCATAGCCTACCCGCCAGGCGCGGAGCCGGCTACCCTCCCGCGCCCCGGGGACTGATGCGCAAAGCACCTGCAGCGAGCCGCCCTGGGCGTGAAACCAGGACCGACGACGGAGAGGTCACGGGTGAGGTGGTGCGCGCGGTGCTGGCGGCGCTGCACGCGAGGCGCCCGCTGCGGGTGGTCGGCGCGGTCGGTGGCTATCGCGGGCACCTGCTGGCGCAGGCGGCCCTGGACCCGCGCGCGGACGGTCCGGTGTTCACGGTGGCGCCCGACGACGCGGCCGCGCGCGCGCTCGCGGCCGACGCGGCGTTCTTCATGGGCGCGGCGCAGCGCGAGCTCGAGGGCCCGGTGCTGGTTGTGCCGGAGATCGACGTCTCGCCCTACGGTGACACCGGCGCCGACCCGCGGGCGGTGGCCATGCGGCTGGCGGCGCTGCATCGCCTGGTCGACAGTCACAGCGACCCGCCGCGGCTGATCGTCGCCAGCCTGCGCTCGCTGCAGCGGCGGGTGATCGCGCCGGCGGCGTTCCTGGGGCTGTGCGCGCGCTGGGCCGAGGGCGACCTGATCGAGCGCGACGCGGCGATCGCGACGCTCGAGCACGCCGGCTATCTGCGCGTCGACGTCGTCGAGGACCCGGGGACCTACGCGGTGCGCGGCGGGGTGATCGACCTGTTCGTGGCGAGCCTGCGCTTCCCGGTCCGCGTCGAGCTCGACGACGAGATCATCGAGCGCATGCGCCTCTTCGACCCGGAGACCCAGCGCAGCCTGCGGCCGATCGACCACTGCCCGATCCACCCGGTGCGCGAGACGGTGGCGACGGTCGAGGGCCCGCTGCGTCCGCGCCTGCTCGCGCTCGCCGACGCGATCGGGGCCCCGTCGAGCAAGACCCGCCAGGTGCTCGAGAACCTCGAGGCCGGCGTCGAATTCTTCGGCCAGGAGGCGCTGACGCCGGTGTTCCACGCCGGGCTCGCGCCGCTGTGGGACTACCTGCCGGCCGAGACCCGCTGGTACATCGACGAGCCCGAGGGCCTCGCCGGCCTCGCCGAGGAGCAGCACGCGGCCCTGGTCGAGGCGCACGCCCGGCGGGTCGCCGCGCGCGACCTGGTCGCCCCGCCGGAGCAGTTCTTCCTCGCGCCCGAGGCGCTCGCGCGGCGCCTGGCCGCGGCCCCGGTGGTCGGCTCGCGCCTGGCGATCGCGGACGACCCCGAGGCCGAGCTGCCTGACTCGGAGGACATGTCTGAAGAGGCAGATGGCGACGAGGACATGTCCCGAGGGACAGTGTCGGATGGCGCCGCGGACATGTCCCGAAGAATAGCCGCGGATGGCGCCGAGGACATGTCCCGAGGGGCAGCCGAGGCGGCGGCGCGCCACGGGGTGCCCACCGACCGGCCGATCGTCTGGGTCGCGCTCGAGCGCCACCGGGCGCTGCGCTCGCAGCTCGAGGCGGCCCGCGCCGACCGCAGCGGCGACGCGCTGCGCCCGCTGGTCGAGCGCATCCGCGAGCTCGACCCGCCGGGCGAGGTCGCGGCGGCGAGCCTGGCCGCGCTGGCGCCGTGGACGGTGCTGCTGGTGGTGCCGGGGCAGACCCAGGTCGAGCGGCTGCGCGGGGCGCTCGCGGCTTATGACCTCGCGCCGGAGACGGTCGCGCCCGGGGTCGCGCCGACGCTGCGGGCGCCGAGCGGCGGGGCCACGCGCCTGCAGATCGCGGTCGGCGAGCTGAGCGAGGGCTTCGCGAGCCCGGCGGATCGGCTGATGGTGCTGGCCGAGGCCGACATCTTCGGCAAGGCGACGCGGCGCAACGCGAGCCGGCGGCGCACCGGCATCGCCAGCCTGTCGCAGCTGGGGGTCGGCGACTTCGTGGTCCACCTGACGCACGGGGTCGGGCGCTACGACGGGCTCGTGCAGCTCAACCTGCGCGGGGTGCCCGGCGACTACGTGCTGCTCGAGTACGCGGGCGGCGACCGGCTGTACCTGCCGGTCTACCGGCTCAACGAGATCGAGCGCTACGTCGCGGCCGAGGGCAAGCCGCCGAAGCTCGACAAGATGGGCGGCAGCACCTTCCTGGTCAAGGCCAGCAAGGTCAAGCAGGAGGTCCGGCAGATGGCCGAGGAGCTGCTGCAGATCTACGCCCAGCGCGAGGCGCAGCCGGGCGTCGCGTACCCGACGCTGGCGGCCGAGGTCGAGGCCTTCGCCGACACCTTCCCCTACGCCGAGACGGCGGACCAGGCCGAGGCGATCGACGCGGTCCAGGGCGACCTGTCGCGGGTGCGGCCGATGGACCGCCTGATCTGCGGCGACGTCGGCTTCGGCAAGACCGAGGTCGCGCTGCGGGCGGCGTTCCGGGTGGCGATGGCGGGCAAGCAGGTGGCCGTGCTGGCGCCGACGACCGTGCTCGTGCAGCAGCACTTCCTGACCTTCAGCGAGCGCCTGTCGAGCTTCCCGCTGCGCGTGGCGTGCCTCAACCGCTTCGCCAGCGACCGCCAGCAGAAGCAGATCGTCGAGCAGACGCGCGCCGGGGCGATCGACGTGGTGATCGGCACCCACCGCATGCTCGGCCGCGACGTGCGCTTCAAGGACCTGGGCCTGCTGATCATCGACGAGGAGCAGCGCTTCGGGGTCGCCCAGAAGGAGCGTTTTAAAAAGCTCAAGTCGCAGGTCGACGTGCTGACGCTGTCGGCGACGCCGATCCCGCGGACCCTGCACATGTCGCTGCTCGGGCTGCGCGAGATCAGCATGATCCGCACGCCGCCGATCGACCGCCTCGCGGTGCGCACGTACATCACGCGCATCGGCGACGCGGTGCTCGAGGAGGGCATCACCCGCGAGCTGGCCCGCGGCGGGCAGGTGTTCTACGTCGTGCCGAAGATCCTCGGGATCGAGGAGCACGCCAACCGGATCCGCGCCCTGGTGCCGCAAGCGCGGGTGCTGGTGGCCCACGGCCAGGTCCCCGACGAGCTGCTCGAGCGCACGATGGTCGACTTCGTGGAGCACCGCGCCGATGTCCTGGTGTCGACGGCGATCATCGAGAGCGGCCTCGACATCCCGCGCGCCAACACCATGTTCATCGCCCACGCCGAGCAGTTCGGCCTGGCCCAGATCTACCAGCTGCGCGGGCGGGTCGGCCGCTCGAAGCAGCGCGCCCACTGCTACCTGATGGTCCAGGCGCTCGAGCGCCTGTCACCCGAGGCCCGCCGCCGCCTCGAGGCGGTGCAGCGCCACAGCGAGCTCGGCTCGGGCTTCGGCGTCGCGGTCCACGACCTCGAGATCCGCGGCGCGGGCGAATTGCTCGGCGCCCGCCAGAGCGGGCAGATCCAGGCGATCGGCTTCGACGCCTACGCGAGGATCCTGCACGAGGCGGTCGCGGAGCTGCGCGGCGAGCCGATCACCCGCGAGTCGGATCCCGAGCTGGTCTTCGACGCGCCCGCGTACCTGCCCGAGGCCTATGTGTCGGAGGTCGGCCAGCGCCTCGACTTCTATCGCCGACTGTCCGCGGCGAGAGATCGGGATCAGGTCGACGCGGTGATGGCCGAGCTGGTCGACCGCTTCGGCGAACCACCGCTCGAGGCCGAACACCTCGGCCTGCTGATGACCTGCAAGACCTACGGCCGTCGCCTCGGCGCCCTGGCGATCGAGCTGGCGCGCACCAAGCTCGGCGTGCGCCTCGGACCCGAGACGCCGCTGACGGCCGAGGCCGCCGCCCGGCTGAACAAGGCCAGCGGCGGCAAGTTCAGGCTCGAGGGCGCCGAGCGGGTGACGACGACGGTGCCGGAACCGACCGGGCCCGACCGCCGCACGCAGCTGCGCGTGTGTGTCGGCGCGCTGGCCGAGCTGACGGCGATCGCCGAGGCGCCCGCGCCTCGCAGCATTCAGCCGGGCAAGGGCATGGCCGCGCGGCCCGTGGAGCCGGTGAAGCCTGCGTCGCCGACGAATGTGCCGATCGTGAACAAGCCGGAGGGGCGGGTGCCGGCGGAGCACGCGGGCATGCTGCCCGGGCGCAGGTCGGACGGGCCGGAGCGGCCGCCGCCGGCGAAGCTGCGAATGCCGGCGCGGCGATGAGCGCCGGCACCCGCATGCCGATGAGCATCGCCATGGGGCCGCGCAACGGGCCTCCGAGGGGGCGCGCGCTCAATCGTAGAGCGGCGCGCCGGGGCTCCCGACCGCGACGCGGATCACGCCGTCGGCGGCGAGCTGGGTGACGTAGAGCGAGCAGGGGTCGAAGCCGGGTCCGCGGCCGAAGGCGAGGCTCGCGGGGAACTTGAGCGACGCGACCAGCTCGCCGTCCTGCATCTCGCTGGCCGCGCCATCCACGCGCCAGATCGCGCCGCCGAGGTTGGCCGCGACATAGACCTGGTTGTCCGCCGAGACCGCGATGCCGTCGGGGGTCGAGCCGGGCCCGAGGTGCAAGATCTCGAGCCCCGTCGCCTCGATCGGGGCGCCGTCGGCGTCGACGTCGAAGCGCGTCACCTGGGCGTCGGTGGTGAAGGTCGAGGCGACGAAGAATGACTTGCCGTCCGGGCCGTAGGCCATGCCGTTCGGCGAATCGACGTTGAGCACCACGCTGACCTCGCCGGCCAGGGTGACGCGAAAGACGCGGGTGTCGAAGGCGTCCGAGACCAGCGCGCTGCCGTCGGGCGCGATCGTGATGAAGTTCGCGTCGTCGATGCCGGCGGCGATCATCGTCGGGTTGCCGCCGGCGTCGATGCGATAGACGGATCCGTCGGGGGCCTGACTCTCCCCGAATGAGGCGACGATGAAGCCGCCGTCGGCGAGGCCGGCGAGCCCGACCGGGTCGGGCATCTCGGCGAAGACGCTGGCCTCGCCGGCCGAGTTCAGCTGCCAGACGGTGCCCTCGGTGGTCACGTAGAGCCGGCCGTCCGCGCCGAAGGCGATGCCCTCGCTGCCGCCAGCGAAGCCCTTATAAAAGTCCTCCTGGGCGCCGAACGCCAGGTCGGTCCAGCACAGGGTCGGATCGTAGGGCGCGCCGGTGCTGCTGCTCGCGCCGGTGTCGTCCGGGGCACCGGTCGAGGTCGGGGTGGTGGTTGTTGCGGCGGTGGTTGTGGCGGTGGTTGCGTCGCCGGTGGAGCTGGGGCTGGCGCCGCTGTCGGCGCAGGCGCAGACGGCCAGGGCCGCGGACAGGAGGAGAGGGAGCGGGCGGGGCGTCGGGGGTGTCATTGGGGTCCTGGGAGCCGGTCGATGCAGTCGCAGCCGTCCATCGGCTTGCCGGTGAAGTCCATCGCCATCGCCCGGGCTGCGCGCTTGAGCACGGCCGAGGTTAACCGATGGTCGGCGGCATTGGGGGGCGGCGGAGGCGGTTTGCCGGGGCTGGGCGCTTGCCTCGGGGCGGCGGGCGCTGGTATGCCAGCGGGCGATGCTCCGCCCGACCCTCGTCCTCGGCCTGTGCCTGCTCGCCGCGAGCCCTCTGCTCGCAACGCGCCCGGCGATGGCCGGCACGCTGCTCGACCGCGTGGTGGCGGTGGTCAACGACGAGGTGATCCTGATGAGCGAGCTCGAGGTCGCGGTGCGCAGCTCGGAGAAGCTGCAAGCGCGCGTGCAGCAGCTCGGCCAGGGCGCGACGCAGCAGCAGGTCGACCAGATCATCCGCGAGGAGCGGGCGAAGACCCTCGACGACCTGGTCAAGAGCAGCCTGGTCAAGAAGGAGGCGCAGCGCTTCCAGATCGAGGTCAGCGAGGGCGACGTCGAGCGTTACCTGCTCAACCTGGCCCAGGTCAACAAGTTCCAGTCGGTGGCGGAGCTGCGCAAGGCGGTCGAGGAGTCGGGCGAGTACGGGGCCTGGTCGGACTACAAGCAGGACATCCGCGACCAGCTGGTGGTCTACAAGACCACCCAGTCGCTCGCCAACTTCGCCGTCACCGACGCGCAGGTGCGCGAGCAGTACCGCAAGATGACCCGCGGCGAGGCCTCGAAGGTCGAGGTCGAGCGCTTCCTGTTCACCCCCGACGCGGCGACCGCCCCGGCCCGCGACGCGGTGTACAGCAAGGCCCAGGTGACCGCGAGGCGCCTGCGCTCCGGCGAGGCGGTCGACGCGGTCGCCGCCGAGTTGGGCATGGCCGGCACGACCCGCAAGACCATCGGCCGCGGTGAGGTCGCCCCCGCCGTCGAGGACGCCATCTTCGCCGCCGCGCAGGGCGGCGTGATCGGGCCGCTCGAGACCGGTCAGGGCTTCCTGGTGATGAAGATCGTCCAGCACATGGCCTCGGACGTGCTGAGCTTCGAGCAGGCCAAGGACAACATCCGCGCGCAGCTCGAGGAGGAGGCCTTTAATAAGGCCGCCGAGGACTTTCGGAACGGGCTGCTGGCCAAGGCCCACGTCGATATTCGCCTGTGAGGCGTGGGCCCTGCACCTGCGAGCATTCGACGGGCTGCTCATCGCCCGCGGCAGGGCGCCAGGGCACGAGACGCGACTACGCGGCCCACAGCGTCGCGGCGAGGGCCTGCCACATCGGCTCGGCGCGGGTGAGCGAGGGCAGGCCCAGCGGGCGCCGCAGCGCCTCGGGAGGTTCGGCGCCGGGCCGCAGCGCGTCCGCGGCCGCGGCCCGCGCCGCGTCGACCGCCGCGAGCTCGACCGGCGAGAGCCGCGTCCGCGCCCACGCGTCGATCGCCCACGCGAGCTCCGCGTGGCGGCGCTCGTCGTCGGCGATCGCGGCCATGAGGGCGCGCAGCGCCGGATCCTCGGCCGACTGCGCCTGGTGGGCGGCCAGCAGCGCGGCCCAGGTCTCGCGCACGCAGCCCTCGACCGCGTTCTCGAGCGCCAGCGCGACCAGCGGACGCGGCTCCGGGGCGCCGAGCGCAGGCGTGGCGACCACGAAGCCGAAGCGCCGGGCCTGCGCCGTCATGGCCTCGGCGTGGCGGCGCTCCTCGTCGGCGGCCGCGAGCGCGGCGGACCGCAGCACCTCGGGCGCGCCGCGGGCCCGCAGCTCGTCGGCCAGCCGCTCGAACGCGGGCACGCTCGCCGCCTCGAGGTAAGCCGCGCCCGCCAGCCACGCGCCGAGATCGTCGACGGCGCTCGTCGCGGGGACGCACAGGCCCGCCGGGCGCCGACCGCTGCTGCAGTCCTGGCCGGCGTAGACGCAGACGATGCTGCCGGGGTCGGCGTGCTTGGAGCATCCCTCGAGCTGGCCGGCGTAGGCCCTGGCGCCCGGGTCGGTCCGCCGCGCGCCGCCGTCCTGTTGACCCGCGACGGCGCCGGTGGTGTCGCCCGTGCTGGTCGCGGTGGTGCTGTCGCCGGTGCTGGTCGCGGTGGTGCTGTCGCCGGTGCTCGTCGCGGTGGTGCTGTCGCCGGTACTCGTCGCGGTGGAGGTCGTGCTCGCGTCGGTGGTCGTACTGGCGGCGGTCGTGCCACCGCCGGTGATCCCGGTGTCGCCGCCGCCGGTGCTGGTGTGCGCACCGCTGGTCGTCGGGGAGTTCGGCCCGCTGCTGCCGGTGGACAGCGTGCCGCCGTCGCACAGCAGCTCGCACTCGTCGCGCGTCAGCGACCCGTCCGCGAGCGCCGTGGCGAGCGCCGTCGGGTCCGCCATCACCGTCTCTTCGCGGTCGCTCGCGTCGCAGGGGCCGAACAGCAGGTTGCAGCCGGACGGCACGGCGAGGACGGCCGCGAACAACGAGGCGAGGCACACGGGGGCGCGCGACATCCCACCGATCTTCCGGATTTTCCGGGCCCTGGCAATGGTCGCGGCTTCGGGGTGGTCGCGGCTTCGTGACCGGATTGCTGCCGGGCGCGACATGAGGCACCATCTTCGCCCTCGGGCGCCGCCGTATGCCGACCCACACGCTGCCTCGCCGCTCGACGGGCCGCGCCGTCGCATTGCTCGCGTGCGCGGCGCTCATGGGCGCGCTCACGGGCTGCAGCTCGCTGCGGCGGGTGAGCTCCACGCAGCCGGTCGAGGGCTGGGTGATCGCCGAGCCGGCCGAGGTCGGCATGGACGGCGCCCTGCTGCGCGCCGCGGCGGAGCGCCTCGACGGCGAGCGCGACCACGGCGTCGACAGCATGCTGGTGATCCGCCGCGGGCGCCTGGTCGCCGAGCACTACTGGAACGGCCACGACATGGCGACGCTCCACGACCTGCGCTCGGCGACCAAGAGCGTCACGTCGCTGCTCGTCGGCATCGCCCTCGAGCGCGGCCTGATCGGCGACGTGAAGGACCCGGTGATGGGCTATCTGGCCCGCGTTTATCCCGATCTCGCCGGCGATAGTGACAGTCCGCCGCTGACCCTCGAGCACCTGCTGACGATGCGCAGCGGCCGGGCCTGCGACGACCGCGACCCGCGCTCGCCCGGTCAGGAGGACAAGATGTACAAGTCCCGCGACTGGGTCCGCTTCTTCCTCGCCCTCCCGCGCGCGGATCCGCCGGGTGAGCGCACGCAGTACTGCACGGGCGGCGTGATCACGCTGGGGCGCGTCGTCGCCGAGGCCTCCGGCGCGTCGATCGCCGACTTCGCCGCGCGTCACCTCTTCGGCCCGCTCGGCGTTCGCACCGTCGCCTGGAGCCGCTTCGACGGCGGCCGCCAGATCGACAGCGGCGGCCACCTCCACATGCGCCCGCGGGCGATGGCGAAGATCGGCCAGCTGGTGCTGCAGCGCGGGGTGTGGGACGGCGACGATATCGTCTCCGGCGCCTGGGTCGATACGTCGACCGCGGTGCAGACCCGCTTCACCGATGACGACCGCCCCTACGGATATCTATGGTGGCGGGCGCAGGCGCGGGTGGGCGAACGCGGCGTCGACGTGATCTTCGCCGACGGCAACGGCGGTCAATATATCTTCGTCGTACCGTCGCTCGACATCGTCGCAGTATTCACCGGCCACAGCTATAATAGTCCGGCCGCCGCGCGCCCGTTCGCGATCCTCGGCGAGTACATCCTGCCCGCCGCGTTGGCCCGCGGCTGACGGGCGAGCCGCCGCCCTATCATGCGCGGCTTCGAAGGCCTCGTCGGCGTGCACGACGGCCACGAGGGCGCTTCCCCCCGATGAGCGCGCCGCCATCGCCGAAGCCCGCGCCGAGGCCGTCAAGCGCTATCTCGTCGAGGCCGCGCGCTCGCGCAGACGCCGGCCGCGGGCGCTGCGGTCGAGGTTCACGGCCGGGGCGGAATGATAGTACTGCATCAGCTCGCCGACGCGCCGGGGGGCCTCCTCGGCGAGGTTATGGCGCTCGGCGAAGTCGTCGCTGAGGTCGTAGAGCTCGGTGAGGTTGTCGCCGGGGCGGACCATCAGCTTGAAGGGCCAGGCGATGACGCCGT
>Ga0075152_10001687_pt1 | contig 16015 bp, 10 predicted proteins | sample JI61114C2DNA_FD_70964 | JGI IMG/M metagenome (GOLD analysis project Ga0075152, IMG submission 70964) | Wastewater effluent complex algal communities from Wisconsin, to seasonally profile nutrient transformation and Carbon sequestration -... | ecosystem: Engineered > WWTP > Effluent > Algae...
AGACAAATCTCCTGCTGCTGCGTGCCATCATCCACATGCAGGCGGCAGCGGCCATGCGCACTGATGAGGAACTGCGCACAGCTCCGGTGCGCGTGCTGCCCGCGTGTCTGCCCACTCGGCACGCCGTAGGTGATGAAGTAGCGCTGCGGCAGGAAGGGCAGGGGACCCGGCATCTGCCCCACGGTGAGGTGTCCGCGCACCGGGTCCACGCAGCAGGGCATCTCATAGAGCTGCACGCCGCGCACCCGGCTGTCGTGGATCTGCGGGGTGGTCATCATGCGCATTGGGAGAGGGCTGACGCGTGGGTGACTTTGGCTGCGGCCACGGGCTCTGCTTGCCTGCGCTGGATCTGCGTGCGCACGATGGACTGCGGCTTTCCAGACACGGTCAAAAAAGCGCGCCCCACATACTCGCCGATGATGCCGAGCATGAGGAGCTGCGCGCCGGAGAAGATGGCCAGCGCGGCCATGAGCGATCCCCAGCCCGGCTGCCGTGCGCCCTGAGTCAGCATCTCAAGTAGAACCATGATCAGGGCCACTCCGCCCGTGAGGCAAAGCGCCGCTCCCAGGATGCTGGCGAGCCGCAGTGGCATGATGCTGAAGTCAAAGAGCAGGCTTAGAGAAAGGCGGATGAGTCCACGCCAAGTGTAGCCACTGCGGCCATGCGTGCGTGCCTCATGCCGCACCTCCAGCGTGCTGATGCGCCGCGTCGCCCCGAGGATGAGCCCATCAATGTAAGGGTAGGGGCCGCAGTAAGTGATGATGCGCTCCACCAGTTCCCGCCGCATCGCGCGGAAGCTGGAGAGGTAAAGGTCATGCGGCTTCCCCAGCAGGAGCGTGGCGCAGTGATTCACCAGGCGGCTGCCGAGATTGCGCAGCGGGCTGTGTCGCTTTGCCGAGTAGCGTGCATAGACCACCTCGGCAGCGCTTTGCCGCAGGTGCTGGAGCAGGCGCACGGCTTCATCGATGGGGTTTTGCAGGTCATCATCCAGCGTCACGATGAACTTCCCACTCGCCCGCCGACAGCCCTCCAGCACGGCGGCGTGCTCGCCGTAGTTGCGTGCCAGTTCCACGAGCGTGACCGGGGCGGGGAAGTGGCGCGTGAGCTGGCGTGCTTTGTCAAAGGTGCAGTCCGTGCTGCCATCGTCCACCAGCACGAGTTCCCAGCTTTCATCGATGGCCAACTGGCGGAAGGCCAGCAGCAGCGCATGCAGCCCATCCCCCGTGTGATACAGCGGGATGACGAAGCTGAACTCGGGCATGTCCGGGGTAGTCTTCATACGGTGTCAGAGCGGCGGGCGACGGCGAACACAGAGCTGCCAAAAGGCAGCCGCAGATGGCGGGAGAGGCGGGCATCCAGCAGGCTGAGCTCAGTCAGCGCGGCATTGAGGGAATCCGGCAGCGGGCGCAGATCTGAGCGCGCCTCAGCAGCATGGCGCGACCACCCCCGCCATGCGAGCAGCGGCAGGAAGAGCCAGGCATTCCAGTAGTGAATCATATCCACCTCCAGGTTATGGAGGCGCAGTCGCTCGCGCACATGACAAGCTGTGTAGCGCCGCGCCCCACACACAGCGCGGTCATGCGCGCCACGCAGGCACTCGAAGGCCGGGAGATTCAGGATCATGGTGCCGCCGGGTTTCAGTACCCGGCTCATCTCTGCCAGCGCGCGGTCTTCATCCACCTGCTCGTGATACAGCACATCCAGACTCAGCACCGCAGCCATGCTCGCATCAGGGAAGGGCAGCTCATTCACGCTCGCGGGCGTCACCCGGCGCAGCCCGCGCCGCTGGCAGTGCGCGATGGCGGCTGGGGAGACATCCACCCCCAGCATCTCCCAGGGTAAAAGCCGCGCCATCATGCCGCCGGTGCCGCAGCCAGCATCCAGCACGCGCAAGCCCGTTGGCACACGCGCCTCCATCTCCGCGAGCACGAGCCGATGCAGCACCGCATACCACCAGTGCTGCTCCTCCGCCCCGCGCAGCAGGTCATGCTCGGCAGGGGACATGCGGGAAGTGGTGGATCGCCTCGGCCACGCGTTCCACGGCCTCATGGCTCAAATAAGGATGCAGCGGCAGCGCCAGCACCTCCGAAGCCGCGCGTTCAGACTCGGGGAAAGCGCGCCCGCAATGCCAGGCAGGCTGCTGATGCAGCGCAGCGGGGTACAGCACCGCCACTGGGATGCCGCATGATTCCAGATGCTCCCGCAGTCGATCCCGCTGCGGCGTGCGGATCACGTATTGATGATAAGCATGTTCACATCCTTCCGAGGTGGCTGGGCGAGTGAGCGTCTCATCTCGGCAGAGCAGCTCATCATACCGCGCCGCCAGGGCGCGCCGCCGCGTGATCTGGGCCTCCAGCATCGGCAGCTTCGCCCGCAGGACAGCGGCTTGGAATTCATCCATCCGGCTGTTGATGCCGGAGCGCTCGCTGATGTAGCGGCGCTGCCAGCCATACTGGCGGATCTGGTGCACGCGCTCGGCCAGCCCAGGATCTGATGTCACCACCGCACCTGCATCACCCAGCGCACCGAGATTTTTCGTCGGGTAAAAACTAAACGCCGCCATGCGCCCCAGAGTGCCCACGCTCTGCCCACGCCAGCGCGCGCCGTGCGCTTGCGCCGCATCTTCCAGCAGTTCGATCCCGTGTTCAGCGGCTACCTCTTCGAGTTCCTCCCAGCGCACCGGATGTCCGTAAAGGTGCACCGCCAGAGCGGCCTTCACGCCGCGTCCATCGGCAGACTCCAGCAGCCTGCGCAGGGCCCGGGGGCAGAGCGTCAGCGTGTCCGGCTCCACATCCGCCAGCAGCACCGCCGCCCCCGCACGCTCCACGCCTGCCGCCACCGCCGAGGGGACAAAGCTCGGCACGATCACCTTGTCCCCAGCCCCGATGTCCAGCGCCCGCAGCATCAGCTCGATGGCATCCGTGCCATTGCCCACGCCGATGGCATGATCCGCGCCGAGGTAGGCTGCCCACTCCTCCTCAAACGCCTGCACCTCATGCCCGAGGATGAATTGCCCGCCCTTCATCACCCGCCGCATCGCACGCAGGATCACCTCCTCCTGGTCCAGGCAGTCAGAGGCGGGAAAGGCGGGGAATTTGGAAACGCGGCGGACACTCATGTGACTTCATTATGCCGAGAGCGGCGCGGGCTTGGCTAATGACATGCCCTGTCATGCCCAGCGCCACGTCAGCATCCACCTGAGTGCTGGAAAGGGAACAACTGCAAAACCTCGTCAAAGCCGCAAGGCGGCGGGAAAGCGACTGCGGCTGACGCCAGCAAGGATGGCGGCGAGTTGCGCGACGCGGACGTCGCCAAAGCGCTTGATGCGTCCGTCGCGACGGTGGAGCGCACCCGTCGCAGACTAGCATCCTTTTTGGCATTCTCGATGAGTGCTCCCGCCCGGATTCGAACCGAGAACCAAGGGATTATGAGTCCCCTGCTCTAACCGTTGAGCTACAGGAGCGTGCTCGTCGCGGGCGCGAGTATGGCGGTGCATGAAGTCCGTGCAATGCGTGTTTTGCGTTGGCACGTTTTCCTTTCCCGCGCATGGATGGCGGCCCATGAAAATTTTGGTCACAGGCAAAGGCGGGCGCGAACACGCACTCATCACGGCACTCAGCGAGTCTCTCGAAGAACACGAGATCTACGCCTACCCGGGCAGCGATGCCATCGCGACTCTCGCCACACGGGTGAATGTGCCGACGCTGCCTGATCTGATCGCCTGGATGAAGAAGAATGACATCGACATCTGTGTCGCCGGTGAGGAGGCCTTGTTGGTGAAGGATCGCGGGCTGGCGAATCTCTGTGAAGAGGCGGGCATCCCTTGCTGGGGTCCATTCAAGGAAGCGGCGCAGCTCGAGGCCTCGAAAGCTTTTGCGAAGCATTTCCTCAAACGCCACGCCATCCCCACGGCGAACTACACGGTCTGCACGACGGCAGATGAAGCCCGCGCCGCGCTGACGGAGTTTCCCATTGTGCTGAAGTTCGACGGGTTGGCAGCAGGCAAAGGCGTGGCGGTTTGTCCTGACCGCGAAGAGGCGGAGGCGTTCATCCATGAGGTGATGGAAATGCGACTCTTCGGCGATGGCAATCTCGTGGTGGAGACCTGTCTCATCGGGCCGGAATTGTCCGTCTTTGCCTCCGTGTGTGATGATCAATATCACATCCTCATGCCAGCGCGTGACTACAAGCGCATCCGAGACAATGACCAGGGGCCGAACACCGGCGGCATGGGTGCGGTGGCCAGCCGGGAAATAGTGACGCCGGAGGTGCTGGCGCAGATAGAGCGCGAGATCGTGGTGCCAACCGTGCAGGGTCTGATCAAAGATGGCCTGCGCTACCGCGGCTTCCTTTACTTCGGCCTCATGCTCACGGCCAAGGGACCGCACATCATCGAATACAATTGCCGCTTTGGTGATCCTGAAGCCGAAGCTGTAATGCCGATGGTGCGGGGCGACTTTGCGAACTATGTCTTCTCCGCCGCAAAGGGCCGCCTGAAGCCCGAACTGCTACACTTTGCCGAAGGCTGGAGCATCTGCGTGATCTCCGCCTCTGCGGGTTACCCCGCCAGCTCACGCAATGGCGATGTCATCAGCGGACTCGATCAGGTGGAAGGCGCGCGAGTTTACCACTGCGGCACGAAACAGAATGCGGCAGGCCAGTTTGAAACAAATGGCGGCCGCGTGCTCGCCATCGCCGCGCAAGCCTCGACCCGTGCTGAAGCGCGAGCCAAGGCCTACGGAGAGTCCGCTAAAGTGAGCTTCGATGGCATGCAGCGCCGGACGGACATCGGGCAGATGCACTTCGAATGACGCGACCGCCACTCAGGAACCTCATGGTAGCAGCTCCATGAGACCGGAGAGGATGGGACCTGTCGCGACGGGGAACTGCGGAGCAAGGAAGTAGCCAGTGGCAAGAGTGCTGCCATCGGCGCTGCGCACGATCATCCCCTGGAAGGGGATATTGCGCTTCACGATGCCATCCACCAACGTGAAGCTGCCGCTTACACTGCCATTCATGGCATTGATGGTGAGCGAGGTGCGCCCTGGATTCTGTGCGCCTCCCGCCATAGGGACGGTGGCTTTGAAGGATGGCAGAAGGTAGCCCACCGTGCCGATGAGGTCAGGATTGGTCGCCGAGGTCTCGATGCCACCAGCACTGAAATCCAGCGTGGCGAGCGGGCTGCCGCTGGGGAGACCGAGCACGATGCTCCCCATGGCAGCGCGGGCGAGGTATTTCCCCTGAACATCCAACTGCAGCAGCGTGAGCGCCGCCGGGTAGGTGCGCCCGGTGGTAGGAGGCTTCGTGAGGAAGAGAGCACCCGAGATGGTGTTCTCCGTGTAGTTTCCGCCTAGATCCGTGACCTGTAAAAGAATGCCTGAGATGGAGCCCAGCTTTGCATAGAGAGGTGCATAGATGATAATTTCCTGGTTAGGTCCGAGGAAGCCAGCACATGAGAGCGCACTGTTATCTGCTGCTCTGCCAGTGCATAGCACCGCACCGTCCTCACCAATGGTGATGCCAGCAAAGCCGCTGCCCTGGGGGACATTAGCATTACCAGCATCGGCAAGCGTGCGCTTCAGGGTCACGGTGTAGTAGCCCATCTCCTGGCTGGCCGGGAAGAAGACGCGATCATTCGTTTTGCGCCAGCCTTGTACTGTTTGTGCCGCCATCATCGGTGCCGTCATGGTCCCGGCAAGATAACCGTCAGATTGCAGTGTCAGCGCCACCTGAATGCCCCCCATGAGAGTGGCGGCGAGCACTGGGTTGACTCCCACACTGGTATTCAGGAAGCCGGTGCTCGTGTAAGTCTTGGTGCGCTGGATGACTTTCAAAGAGTAGCTGCCTTGATTAGTCGTCGTCAGTTCAAGACGACCGGCTGAGTCTCCACTCAACATGACATTAGGCTGAATGTAGCCAAGGAAGGTACCCACCGCTGTTCTGGGCAGGGCCTGGACGATGAAAGTGGTCACATAAATGAGCGGCTGACTACCCGCACGCTTCGCGGTGAAGACGACCCGATACACCCCTGGTGTGGTGACACGACCTGTGATGACTCCGGTCGTTGGGTTTAGTTTCAGAGTCGATGGCAGGCCCGTGGCTGTCACCGTGGCACCTGTGGCGACATCGAGATCGAAGGGGACATTCTGGCTGACCACCACGGTCGATAAAACAGGTTTGGCAAGGATGGGCAGGGTGAAGAAACCGGAAGTGCTGTAACTCGTGCCTGCCGCCGTGATCGTGTAGGCTTTGAAGGAGTAGTTGACATCCGCTGCCAAGCCGGCCGCCGTGAGACTGTAGGTGCCGATCCCGATTGCTCCGCCTGGGAACCGGAGCGTGCCTACACCACCAATGACTGGATCAGGTCCTGAGAGGGGAGAGATGACAACACCGTTCTCGATAACCGGGCTACCACCATCCGCTGTCACAGTGCCGCCGACCACTGCACTGGTGGTCTGAAGATTGACCGCGAGAGGTGATCTAACAGTCGGCGCGACTGGGAACGAGAACATGGCAAAGCTGGATAGACCACCGGTGACTACCCCGAGATCTGTGGCGACTCCTGTCGCCAGATTCAGACGGTAGATGCGGCTGGCCCCACCGACGCTTGCAGCAAAGAAGCCATCACCAGTTGCGGGGGCATTCGAGGTAGTGACAGCTACTGATCCCAGGATGTCGAACCCGACAGGAGCGGAGAAGTCGATAGGGTTGGTGCCATCTGTGACAGCCAGCGTAGAAGTCTGCGTGCCGGCATTCGGCGGAGTCTGGATGTAAAAGCTGTTCGTGGTGGCATCCAACGTGTACTGTGTCGTCACCCCTGTGCCTGCAAAGCTGTTCGTGTAGGCCGTGGCATGGACGCTGGAGGTCAGGCCATTGATCGAACCATCAGTGTTCGTTCCAGCCACACCCGCGTCACCATCCACAGGAGCGCCCGTGATGGGATTGATGCGGAAGTTCAGCCCAGAGCCGGTGATCACCCGCACGCGATCGACGGTGGGATTGAAATCGATGTCATAGCCCACACTAGAATCAGGAAAATCCACGGGCGTCGCGGCACCCGTCACGAAGGCTATCTGCCCAGCCACGCCGATGGCCGTCGAAGCTCCAGTCTGAGGATCGACGAGATAAAGAGTGGCCGTATCTGCCGTGGCATTGACGCCGAGACCATAGACCTGCCCTGTCGCTGGGCGCATGTCCAGACTCACCATCGTCTCACCTGCCGTGACACCTGTGATGGAGACGGAGGTAGTCGTCCCTGGAACCAGCGGCGAAAAGCGCACCAGTGCGGTGCCAGCGCTGCTCAGGCCGATGCTCGCGCCCAAAGTGGGGCGAATAGCGAAACTGCGGGCTGCGAGATTACCGATCAACGTCGCCTGACCATTCACCAGATTGATCAGATAAAGCCCCGAAGTGCCAGCCGAGTGCAGTACCGCATAGCCCACCCCGGCAGCCACGGCTGCATTTGAGGTGGCCGCATTCACGCCCGGCATGATGTCAAAGCCACTGACTGCCGTGAAATCCAGCGGGGAGCCCGACACCGTCACCGTCAGTCCGCTGGTCTGCGCACCCGTGTTCGGAGGGTTCTGGATGTAGATGGAGTTGGTGGAGGCATCCAAAGTGTACTGTGTGGTGATGTTACCGTTGTTAGGCTGACTGTTGACATAAGCCGTGGCTTGCACCGTCGTGGTCGCGCCATTGATGGCACCATCGGGATTCGTGCCAGGGACGCTGCCAGCAGTCAGGCCCGTGTTATCGCCATCCACCAGCGTCCCGGTATTGGGATTCATGCGGAAGTTGAGACTCGAGCATACCACCCGCAGACGATCCACTGCTGGATTGAAATCAATGTCCCAGCCCGAGGCTGGCAGATCCACCACCGTCGCCCCGTCCGTAGTCAGTGAGACCGCTGCTCCCACGGCCACTGCCAGCCCTGTCTGTGCAGACAAATGGTAAAGCGTCATCGTATCAGCGGTCGAGTTCACCCCCAGTGCGTAGAGTTCCTGGTTTTGTGGCCGGAGGTCGATGGCCACCAGTGTCTCACCTGCTGTGAATCCTGAGATCACCACCGGTGTGCTCACTGTACCGGGGGCATCCAGTGTGGAGGTGGCCAGCCCGCCTGTCTCCGTCAAAACATAGATCGGCGTCGAGGTCACCTGCGCCTGGGCGGGCAGCAGTGCTATGAAGATCGCTGCCATACAGGAGAGAAAGCGACCGCCGGGCACCTGCCGCAGCCACTGGGTTATCGGAATCACTTCAGGAGACATGGAGGGGCGTAAGTTGGTTTTCATGGAGGTTTGAATCAGTGAATGGATGATCATCCTAAGTCTTCGGCAGAAGCTGATCCGCCGCGTGCGTGTGACCGGATTCAAAAAAACTCATGAGTAGAATTGCGGGTGAAGCACCCCAATGCAGAGCCGTGACAAAAGCTGATCGCGCCTCTTGCCAATCGCCCATTTGGCAGGACGCTCCCCATCGAGATGCCCTCACTTGTCCGCCCGATTCTGCTAGCCATCCTTTTCCCTGCCGCCGCCTGGTCGCAGGCGGTGACACTGTCTAAACCGGATGCTTCTCTGCCCCCGATCATGATCGCCTGGGCGGAGGCGCAGAAGTCCCTGCCAGACATGGCCGTGGGATTCCGCCAGACACGCACGATCCCCGCACTGAAACAGCCTGCCATAGCGAAGGGGCGCTTCTGGCGCTTTAAGGACGGAGCATTCCGCTGGGAGCTGGGTGAACCTGTGGCAACGATGCTGGTGCATGATGCGAAGGAGTTCCGCGTCCGCGAGTCGGCGGAGTCGCCCTGGCAGGTGCTGGAGGAGGATGATCCCCGCTACCGCATGTGGGCTCGCTTTCTCAGTGGTCGGGAAGCCAGTGCCGAAGATCTGACGCGGCATTTCATCGTCAAAGTCGCCGAGGACAGCCCCGGTGTCGCCACGGTGACACTGCGTCCGAAGTTCCCGCTGGTGAAACGCTACCTGAAGCAGCTCGATCTCCAGATCAGCCATGCAACGAAGCGCCTGCTGCAACTCCGCGTCTTGCAAGGCGACGGTGCCACCGTGCTGATGCAGTTCGATGAGCCTAAGCCTGTGTCCGCCGCCGAAAAAGCCAAAGTGCTGGCGCGCTAGGCCAGCAGGTGCGGCGTGAACTCTTGAGGAAACTTTCTTTTTATCTGGGCATTCAACGGTGCCGCTTGCTAGCATACCTGTCTTTTCCGCATGTCCACCACCCCCCGCCCGGCTCCCGAAATCCGCGACCATGAGACGCTCCGCATCATTGGTCGTGGTGCCTATGGTGAGGTCTGGATGGCCCGCTCAGTCACAGGCGCGCTGCGTGCTGTGAAAGTGGTGTGGCGTGAGGACTACGATCACGCAGAGTCCTTCGAGCGTGAGTTTGAGGCCATCAAACGCTACGAGCCGATCTCACGCCGTCACGCCGGACTGGTGCCGATCCTCCAGGTGGGGCGCAGCGATGCGCAGGGCTTTTATTATTATGTGATGGAGCTGGCCGATGATCTGGAGACAGGCCGGGACATTGATGCCGAGAAATACAAACCGCATACCCTTGGTCTGGAGATGCGGCGATCGAAGCAGATGAAGGCCGGTCGTTGTCTGGCTATCGGCGCGAACGTGGCGGAGGGGCTCCAGCACCTGCACGAGAACAAGCTCATCCACCGGGATGTAAAGCCCTCGAACCTGATCTTCATCGACGGACATTGCCGTCTGGCGGACATCGGGCTCGTGGCACTGCTGGGGCAGCGCAGTTTTGTCGGCACGGAAGGTTTTGTGGCACCCGAGGGGCCCGGCTCACCTGCTTCAGATGTCTTTTCGTTAGGTATGGTGCTTTATGAGGCGAGCACGGGGAAGGATCGCCTGGACTTCCCGGACATCCCTTCATGCAGTGACAGCGGGGACAATCTGGAGTCCTGGCAGCGACTGCACCGGGTGATCTGCACCGCCTGCGCGCCGAAGGCAAAGGATCGCTACATGAGTGCTCGCGAGATGGCGCTGGATCTGCGCGGGCAGCCGCTGCCATCATCACGCCGGGCGATCTGGCAGTGGGCGGCAGCCGCCGTTATCACGCTGAGTTTGGCAGTGGGCTTTGGCATGTGGCTGGCGCAGAGGAATGGCGCGTTGGGGATGGTATCCGTGCAGAAAAACACACCAATGCTGCTGATCAAAACCCTGCCGCCCGGAGCGCATGTGTATGCAGGGGAAGACGACCTCGGCGTGACACCGCTGGCACTCAACCCTGAGGAAGGTGTGCCGATCATCTACCAACTGCGCCTGCCAGGACACAAGCATCAGGAGGTAGAGCACACCGCCAGCCGCGCCAAGCCTGCGGAGTATGATCTGACGCTGGAACTGACGAAGCTGCCACAGCAGGGCGAGCGCTGGGTGAACAGCCTGGGCATGATTTTCAAACCAGCACCCGGCGGGCACATCACGATCCAGCCGGTGGAGATCAAGCATTTTAAACGCTTCGTGGAGGCGACGGGGCGCTCCTTTGAAGGTCGTGTGGTGCGTGCCGGCACGGGCAAGGACAGCGCCTACTATGTCGTGGCTCCAGTGGGAGATGCCGAGGCCTTCCGCTTCTGGCTCACAGACCGGGATCGCGCGTCAGGACTGATGAGTCAGGAGCATCATTACGAAGTGGAGCCTTTCTATTATGTGGACACACCCGTCGCTGGTGCCGAGGACATGCCGGATGATCGCGAGACGGAGGCCAACGGCACCAACAATGCCGAGAGCGCAGACTGGCAGGCCTTTCATCTGCGCGTGGAGCGGCAGACCTATGGCAGCGTGATGATCCGCACGACGCCGGAAAAGGTGCGTGTCTTCCAGCATGAGGAATTCCTGGGCTACACTCCGCTGGAACTGCCACGCGTGCGCAGTGGGCAGATCGAGTATGAACTGCGTGAAGAAGGCTTCTCTGATGTGGTGCTGGAGGGCGAAGTGAGCGCAGGTGAGTTGCTGGAGCTATTCACGGACATGCAGACGCGACAGGCAGTGACATTTGGCCGCGAGTGGAATGCGAACGGTCTGGGCCTGCGTTTTGTGCCGCTGACGGACACGACCATGATCGCCGCCACAGAGACAAGACGACGGGATTACCTCGAGTTCACCAAAGCCACCAATACCAGGAAACCAGGAAACATGGATGCGGATGGCAGGGGCGGCACGCAGCCTGTCGTGGGAGTGGATCGTGATGAAGCACGCGCCTTCTGTGCCTGGCTCACAGAGCGGGAGCGCAATGCCGGGCTGATCGGCGCGAAGGACGTCTATCGCCTGCCCACCGACGACGAATGGAGCCGCGCCGTGGGACTGCCCCCGGAGCGCGGCACGAAGCCGAGTGAGCGCAACGGGCGTATCCGCGGCATCTACCCCTGGGGTTATGACTGGCCGCCACCGGCCAATGTCGAGAATCTGGCCGATGCCAACGGCGCACGAAAGGCCAACCTGGAAAGCTTCATTCCTGGCTACGAAGACCGTTTTGCCAATCTCGGGGCAGTGTCCGCCTTTCCTGCGAACGAACGTGGCATCCAGTGCCTCGGCGGCAATGCCAGCGAATGGGTGGACACCGACTTCGACACCGCGAAGAACAATGATATAAAGAGCCTCCTCGGCACTGTCCGTGGTGGCAACTGGCGCACTTCCAACCCTGACGAACTCCTCTCATCCTACCGTGCACCCGTGCCGCCCGACACCCGCCGCCCGACGATTGGGTTCCGCATTGTGCTGGAGCGGCGGAAGTAAGATCGTCAATTGGCTAATGGCGACAAAAGCGTTGACGCTGTGGAGATTAGATCGCTAAAAGGCGCCTAGTTTTCGATCCATCGCCTCCACCATGCCCATTGGTTCTGCCGTCCTAGCCATCTTGTCGCTCTCTTTCAGCATCGCCCTTTTAAAGATGGGCAGTGACACCAAACTCTATCGCCTGTGGTGGATGGACCTGCTCGGTGTTCTGGATGTGGACTCCGACCGCGAGGCAAGGAAAGCGCAGGAGCGCCAGATGGCCTTGATGTGCTACCTGCTTTTCTTTTTGCTCATCGGCCTGTGTGTGAGCTGCATCTACTGGACGGTGGACGGAGTGCGCGAGGTGCGGCGTGATAAAAGCCTGCTCGAACTCGAGATCGACATGGGGCGCCGTGAGATCGAGGTCGTGCGACAGAAGTTTGGCGGGTAAGGCGCTGGTCCTTGTGAGGCAAATCAAGCCTCGACGCCCCCTCATGATGGTGTTAGCCCTCCGCCGCCCGCCTGATGGAGCCTCCACCAGATCCAGTCATGCGGGAGCTTTTCACATCCGTCCATGGCAGCCGCCCTGAAGTCTCTTTCCCCATCCGTCTCTCCGAACGCTCCATCACCCTCTGTGAAGGCAGCAGAAGACCAGGATCTGAAGATGCCCGTACAACGCATCATCCCCTACCTGAAGCCCGTGATGGGACGCTTCATCCTCGGCCTGGCGATGGGTGTTGTAGCAGCGCTCTTCAATGCGGTCTGGTTGCCTGCCTGCAAGATCATCTTCAGCATCGTGCTTCCAGATGGTGACAAGCAGGTCACGACGAGTCAGGCCGTCAAGGATACCATCGCAGCCGATCTGAACTTCGCCCCGCAAGCCGAGCCAGCACGACACCCGCTGGACTTTGATTTCCTCGGCTTCGACATGGATCTAGTGAAGATTTTTGGCCTTGCCCCGGATGCGCCGGTCGGACTCACGGTGGTCATTATCGCCGCCTCCTTCATCCCGCTGATGATGCTCATCAATGGCCTGCTCGATTACCTGAACAAATACTTCCTCGCCTGGGTTGGGAATCAAATGCTGCAAAACATCCGCAATGACGTTTTCGCCCGCGTCTTGAGCCAGTCACCAGCCTTCTTCAGCAGCACCAAGGCCGGTGAACTCATCCAGACCGTGTTGAACCAGACCAGCGTCGCCCAGCGCAATGCCGTCCAGTATGTCCAGTTCATGGCCAGCAATCCGCTGCGCATCCTCGTGATCCTCGTGTCGCTTTTCATGGAGCATCCTTTCTTCACCTTCATGAGCCTCTTCATCTTCCCGCTCTGCCTGCTGCCCGTCATGCGTCTGGGCAAGCGCGTGAAGAAGTCAGGCAAAAAGGAGGAGCAGATGGCCGGCGCCATGCTCACCACCATGCATGAGTCCCTCACCGGCATCCGCCTAGTCAAAGCCTATGCCCGCGAGGACTACGAAGTGAAGCGCTTCGTCCAGGCTAACGCCTCCATGAGCCGCAACGCCATCCGTTGGCAGCGCGCCTCCGAGATCGTCGGCCCCATGGTGGAGTCCGTCGCCTCCATCGGCATCGCCGCAGGCCTCGTCTATTGGTGGGCCATGGGGCTGCCATCTTCCGAATTCATTGCCGTCGTACTCCTGCTTACCCGCATCTACCCACCGGCGAAGGAGCTCAGCAAAGTCAGCCTCCTCCTCCAAAAGACCCGCTACGCCATCAACAACGTCGTCAAAGTGCTCGACCGCGTGCCCGACATCCAGGATGCGCCAGATGCTCATGTCCTCCCCCGCGTGCAGGGAGAGATCCACTTCGAAAACATCTCCTTCACCTACAACCGCGCCAACGGTGAGAAGCTCGATAAATCCGCCATCAACGGCATCGACCTCAAACTTGCCCCCGGCCGCTTCTACGCCCTCGTCGGCCCCAGCGGTGCGGGCAAAACGACCCTCTTCTCCCTCATCCTCCGCTTCTACGATCCCGACTCAGGCCGCGTCCTCATCGACGGGCACGACATGCGCCGCATCACCCAGAACAGCCTTCGCGAAAACATCGGCATCGTCAGTCAGGACACCTTCCTCTTCCACGACACCATCCGCGAAAACATCCGCTACGGTCGCCTCGATGCCACCGAGGAAGAAGTCATCGCCGCCGCCAAGAAATCCCACGCCCATGAGTTCATCATGCAGATCGAAGGCGGCTACGATGCCGTCGTCGGCGATGCCGGCTGCACCCTCTCCGGCGGGCAAAAACAGCGTCTCTCCATCGCCCGAGCCGTCTTGAGGAATGCGCCCATCCTCCTCCTGGATGAAGCCACCTCCGCGCTCGATACCGAGACCGAAAAGATCATCCAGGAAGCCATTCACGAACTTTCCGAAGGCCGCACCGTCATCGCCATCGCCCACCGCCTCTCCACCATCCTCGAGGCCGATCAGATCATCGTCATGCGGGATGGGAAAGTGGACTCCACCGGCACCCACACCGAGCTTTTGGCGAACAGCGAGCTGTATCAAAAACTCGCCGCCCTCCAGTTCCAGGAGGCATGAGCTTCAGGCTCCGGGAGTCTAATTGAAGCGAGAACGCCGCGAACAAACACGAAATCACCTTGGCGTAAAAATACGTCAAGGTGATCGACCACCCTCTGGTGAAGTCGAAGCTTGAATGACGAATCTACAGAGCCACGACCTGGCGCGTTTTCTGGCTTTCCAGCGCTGCGGCGAAGATCTCCTGCGTGGCCACAGCCTCTTCAGGCGTGGCACAGCCGAATCGACCGTCGAGCTTGCCCTCGCGTTCCATCAGATACGCGGCCCACATCTGCTGCATCAGGTCCGGGAAACCGACCTCAAAGATGCCGCCGGTCACCGTCTTGAAAGGCATGGCAAAGCCGAGATCGGTTTGCTTCCAATATTGCTCCTTGCCCACTTCGAAGAGCCAGAGCGTCTTCGGCTCCTTCGTGGAGTAGCGCGCGCCGCCTTCAGTGCCGATCACTTCCAGGAACCAGGAATTCGTCTCACCAGGGGCCAGGCGTTTCATTTCGAGACGCATCGGCACTTCATGGCCGCCGATGTTCGTCCAGGTGTGCAGCATCGCATTGTCCCAGGTGTCGCAGTCCGCCATGCCGCCCTTGCCATCGGGGCGCTGCGGGTAGCCTTTTTGCAGTTGGGCAAAGAGATGAGTCGGGCGCCAGCCGAGACGAAGCGGGATGTGGCAGGCGTGCATGCCCAGATCACCCAGCACGCCGATCTCCCCGCAGGTGCGGGAAAAGCGCTTCCAGTTTGCCGGCTTCGTCGCGTCCAGATCACTGCTGTGATGGAAACCGGAGCGCACTTCGAGGATGCGACCGATCTTGCCCGAAGTGGCCGCTGCGATCACGCGCTGAGCACCTGGGAAGAAGGGAAACTCTGAGGAGCAGCGCACAAAGCGGCCCGACTTCTGGCAGGCTGCGAGGATGTTTCGCGATGACGTGAGATCCATGCCGAAAGGCTTCTCTGCAAAGAGATCTTTCCCTGCCGCCAGCACATCCAGATAGATCTTCTCGTGAAGATTGTGCGGCACCGCCACATACACCACCTCCACGGCGGGATTCGCCAGCAGTTCATGATAGTCAGCCGTCAGTTGCGTGCAGCTCGGGATGCGGCGGAACCACTCGCGCACCGGCTCCACTAGATCGGCCACGGCCACCAATTCAGGCTGGACTTCCACGTCTGTGAGAGCGCACCAGCGCATGAACGCGCTCGCCATTTCCCGGCCCATAAGACCGCCGCCGATGATTCCAATGCCGACTTTTTTCATAATGTGTGGTTGAGGGGCGCCATTGGAGAGAGCAGGCACGGGGAGGCAAATCGTAAATCAGAGCTTCCTCATGATGTGGCCTGAGCCCAGAGAATGAAATGTCTGGTTCTTCCAAGGTGCCAGAAGCAACAATCTAATCCGGCTCGTTGGGTGATGACTCTGTCACTTGATGAAACAGCTCATCCTCATCTTCCTCTCCCTGCTTTCGCCTCTGCTGGCTCAGGAAAAGCATGCGCCGATGCATCGGCTGACGTGGGAGGAGTATGCGGGCACGCTGGCGCATTGGCGGAAGGCTTTTCCGAAGGTGGCGGTGCTCGAATCGCGTGGGATGAGCGGGCAGAACATGCCGGTGTATTTGCTGAAGATCACCGATCCGACGGTGAAGGGCGTGGATAAACAGGTGTGCCTCGTCACCACGCTGCACAGCGGGCCGGAGCGCACGGGCACGACGGGGGCGATGGCCTTTGCGGAGTGGTGCTTGAG
>Ga0075152_10001689_pt1 | contig 16001 bp, 27 predicted proteins | sample JI61114C2DNA_FD_70964 | JGI IMG/M metagenome (GOLD analysis project Ga0075152, IMG submission 70964) | Wastewater effluent complex algal communities from Wisconsin, to seasonally profile nutrient transformation and Carbon sequestration -... | ecosystem: Engineered > WWTP > Effluent > Algae...
GAGGCACTTGAGATGAACGAACTCAAGGCACTCATGGGAGACCTAACCGGTGTTCGGGACCTCTTCACAATCTAACAATACTTCAAAGCGATTGATTCAAACGGCGATGGGAGAGTTTCCAGGTCGTAGATCTTTGGTGCATTCAAAAAGTCCCTACTGTTAAGGTCTTGATGCATTTCAAATGACCTTTCATTCATTTAGACTGTCAGTTCGTTCATATAATGGCATTCTTCAAATCCAATAAGTCTTTGGCATCACCTATGATCAAAGGTCTAATGAATGATCGCAACATCTCTGAGGCATCTTGGAAAGTTATTATAACTCTGCTTGCTTCGCATGATGACTCCTTTGGCAATAATCGCTGCTTTGTTAGTGATCAACTGCCAAGCCACGAAGGACTTCAAGCTTGCCTTTGGCTCCTGCAGCAAGTATGATCCAGACGACTCTCTCAAAATTATCGATTCGGTAAGGCACGATCATCCCGACTACTTCGTACACCTCGGGGACACTGTTTATCTCGATCGGTCAATTCCTGGCAAGGATATCTTCGTTCCTCAGAAGAATCTAACCAAAGTCAAGTAGCTTTTTCGAGGGTTAACCGGTTCGGAGGAAATTCAAAGGCTTCAGTGTTCAGGCACAAAACTACTTGCGATTTGGGATGATCACGATTCAGACATGGACAACGGGAATTCCCTCACTAACCCGTTGATTCCTATCATCCGACCAATTTTCATTAAGGAATTCAATGTGCATCAAATGCCATTTGATGACTCGCTGCATCAGATCCACCTGGTGCACCCAAGCATCATGCTGGTGATGATGGACACCCGCAGCTACAAGACAGCGACTGAAATGTTCAACGAAAAGACCTGGGTTTGGTTGGAAGAAGTTATTTCTTCCATCCCCAAGACTAGTCTGCTGCTTATCGGATCGCCCACCGTTGTTGTTTATGATGATAATCCCATGCAGGAATCATGGTATCCAACCGACAAACTGCGGTTGTTCAATCTGCTGAAACAGTACCAAACTCACTCGATCATTCTCAGTGGAGATCTTCACTTTGGAGAAATCGGGCGAAGAGCCGTGTACGAATTCACTTCGAGTGGGTTGACTGTAACTTTGGAGCGCGAAGGAGGTGGCTCATTCGGTGGTGCCAGCATCTTACAACTATATCCTGGCCTATACACTAAAGTCACTGATCGCTTTACAGGCTCGAACTACGGACTCGTTACAGTCCGATTCTCAGCTGAAAGAAAGATAAAGGACATCATGCTTTCGCTGAAGGATGAGTCTGGATTGGAGCATGTCGCCAAGACCATAAGCTTCTAGGACACGTTGATCGGGTAGTTCAATCCCAAAGACATTTTATCGACTCACTTCAATGAGACCATTCAAGCGGCTGCAATGTACATTAAGGCTCATCCCGAGATAATCCCAATTTTAGTCAAGACAGGTCTTTGGGATCGAATTAAACAGCTCATAGGTTGATAGCTACCACTCCAAACATTATATATACATCAATGTCAGTTGGAGCCATCGTTCTGCATCTACATTTTGATTTATGGCTCAGTAAGGAAGTGCAGAGGTTCAGTTCTTTGCTGCTGTTGTGCAGGTGTCTGTTGCGGCCGTTACTCACGTATCAGTCCACAGATGTCCTGCTCGTTCCTGAGCTCGTCCTGAAGTAGAGTCAGCGACTATCTTACATCCTACTCATTTCGCTTAACAAGTTCACGCACTGTAGCAATGCTTCCGAACAGTGACTGACGGTCAGATCCTTCGCTATCCTGTCTCGCTAGCAGTCGAAACATCATAGCGTCAAGCATCTTCTCTGCAAGTTTACCTCGTTGCTTTATCGACTGCGAGAGTGAATCTGCTTTAGCGAAAGTACCGCGTATGCAGCTTGATAGCTCACGTAGCCTCCCTGCAGCTATTTCCTGACGTTTAATTCTTCTCTATGCTGACTGCTCCTATTGCTACTGAGTCCGTTCATCCTTCTGCCCTCTGTTTTCCGATTATCTCCTCGATAGCTTTCTGGTTAGCAAGTCAGGGTGAATATACTACTCCTCACCAACTTCCGATATAGTCTTGCGGAACCCGTACATCATCATCATCTTGCGGAAGGTTTGCAAATGAATGCTGAACAGCGTCATCAAAACATCTTCAAGGGCTCCCTCGTCGAGTAGTAAAACCCCACTCCCCTCTTGGTTCCAAACGAAGGCATCCCGATCTGCTGAGCCCTCGACTGCTCGTACTAACTTCTGGTAGAATGCTTCAGAAAGGGGTCGGCTGGTGTTGGAATGAATCATTGTATTATACAAAGTATAAGTATCAGCGACTAGCAGGTTCCTACCCCGAAAGCTTTTAGAGGATTTAGCTGATGCGCTTGTCCATAAACTCATTGGAGAGGAGTTTCGCTATAGCTTTTCCTTTCTTGTAGAAACCGACTGCAGTTTCGGTCAGGTTCAGATGCTCGTTCTCTGCGCCAAGGTTGTAGTATACCATCATCTTCATGTACATTGTGTAGTACTTCTTTTCTTACTCCTTCTTCTTGTATTACTCATCCTAGACCTTCTGACCTTTCTCTTGCATTTAGCCTTCAATTGCTCGAATCACCTTCGACCCTTTGTTTATTTATTCGATGGCCCGATCGTGCTTACCCATTTCGCTCAGCACTGCAGCCTTGTTCAGGTAGGTGGTGACGATATTGTGCTTTTGGTCGTAGACTTAGTCCTGCAGTAGAGTCTATTCTATTTCCAAGGCAAAACTGACAGCACGCAGCGCCAAGGGATGCTTCTTTTTCCGCTTGTAAATGCAGGCCAGATTGTTGAATGTCAATACCTTCAGCTCTCCAAGTATCTTTGCCGGTGAAATATGCTTGCCGATATTCTTCGACATCAGCAGGTCGATAGCTTTGATGAACAATCCCGTGCTGGATTCCTCAGTCTTCTTGTTTAGCGATTCCATGGTGAGTTTGTTGATCTTTTGGATAAAGCAGGCCACTTCCTACGTGAGGTCAAATGGTGCTGCTTTGAGTGTTTTTCTTTCCAAAGAAAGGATGGTCAAGTGCAGTAATTTTTCCTCATTGAGGATGCAATCGAGGGCCAGTCCATCCCCTCGCTCCCTCATCTGTTGCACCACCCTCCAGATGAGGATAATGATGGAGGCATCAGAGATGGGGTTTGGTGCAATCATGGAATTATCTACAAAATAGAATTTGCATTACTAAGAAAGCGATGGCTTAATATTATCGACGATTGGCTTGGTTTGGTTGGGAGTTGTCTAAATAAAATAATGCGGAGCCATATAAACTGCTAAGCAATTCAAATAATTCGTTACCGATGAACATCGAAACCTTTCTGAAGAGGATTCCTGTGCATTTGCATCCCACCACTCACAGCGAAGAACCAAGAGGTCGTGCAGAGTTCTGCCAGCCACCTGAGCCGTCCAGAAACGACAAGGACTACAAGACAGTCAATTCCATCGGAACGTTTGGTAGTTCCGAGGTGCAAGATGAGCACTCTATGGTTGAATCGAGGTTCCAGGGTGGAACCATACTGCAACCGTTCAACACATTCGAGCAAGCTTATCAAACACGCAATCCTACCCTTGAAGACGAGCTGAACAACATCGACAAACTCAAGCAAATGTATGAGAGCAAAATCAACAACGGATAGCAGCGGAGGTCTAGGAATGCCTTCCGCAGTATCGAGAAGAGCTCTGAAGGCAGAACCCACTCCAATGAGAAGCATACTCTGAGGCCCTCTAACACTCCTTCGTTCGTTAAGCAATACTCCTCCGACGAGAACGGTTGTGATTCTCCTTAAGAAAACCTAAGGAGAAGAGAGAGTGAAAACCGCCTCCGCAAGTTCTATGAACAAGCTAACCTCAAATCCGAGAAGAGATAGTCGAATATCAATTCTAGCAACACCCGAGCAGGACATTACGAGGAAGTTCCCCAGCAACATGAAAGTCCCATGAGGAAGCCGAAGAAAGTCGCAGCACAGCAGCTAATGAAGCCGTTAGATTCTCAACGCTCGGTCGAACTGCAGCACTACACCAACCGACTCGAAGATGAACTGAAAGAAAAAATATCGGATCTTGAGTATAAAACTACAAGGCTCGCTGAACTGTAGTTGCAGAACCAGTAGTACAAGGAAAAGCTTAAGGAAGTCATGAGGGAAAATCTAAAACTTCGAGATACCAATGAAAAGCAACGAGATGAGAAGGAACAGTTAGAGGCTCTGCTCAAGGAGCTCCTTTTCGAACGTGAGAGATAGAAGAACCAGAGGTAGAAGGCAACCTCCAGTAAGACTAACAGGTCTTCTAATGCGAAAGAACCATTACCTGCACAACACCCACCACCGACTTATCAGCGGTAACCGCTGAAATAAAACCGTAACATAACTGCGAGCCCCAATCACGCCACCAGCAACGGCAGTTTCTATCAACCCCCATCAACAAGCAACACCAAACCCGACAGGCAACAAAAGAAACGGACAGCGAACAACGAGTAAAACCATGACAGTCTCAACTACTAATCAGGCAACAACCGTAGCGCCCGGCTACTGTCAACGATGCGTTCCCGCAACAATGACCACGAGACACGCGCAAACAAATCCCAGTTATCCGAGGCCGAGGAGGATCGAGAGGAGAAGAAGGTTAAGGTGCAGAACATCCTTGATCGGCTGAAGATAAAGATTAGCCGGTACTGATTGCGGCTGGGTTGATGCTTCCTTCCAACGATTATCCCGACTACGTTACGTATAATTCATTGTGAGCATGCTAGCAGACAACGAGCGGCGACTCATCAACTACTTTAAGCAGTTCATGGAGAAGTCAGTGGTACCCACCATCAAGAACTATGGGACTGTGATGGCTGATTGGCAGTCCTTTAGCGGAATGATCGGTGGAGATGCCATCGATCACAGCAGAATTCAGGCGTGGCTCGAAGGACGAAGCTCCAGTGTCAAGATGTTCCCCAATCCAGGCTTCACCATCAAAAAGGAAGATGATAAGAGCAAGGGTAGTTCAGGTTTTCTTAAAAGGAAAGAAGAACCGGCTACGGAGAGTCCCGTGCCAGAGCCTCCAGGGACCTACACCTTCAACTCCAATAAAACGTTCGGCGGGGAGCGTGCTAGAATGAACATGTTTCCGTTGAAGCCACCCTCAATGCAAGACAAGAAAGACGACAAGCCTCAACAGCCAACCGGCGCCTAGCGAATCCTCACCGGTATGGAGAGTCTTTACAAGACGTTAAGCGACAATCAATACCGTTTCGAGCACCATACCAACGGTACTGCCAACCCCAATCCACCACCAACCTCCACGCTGAGTACCAATCAGCCATACAAGTATGAGGAACGTCGGTACGGATGATTTCATCTGGCCTGTATACGCTACTGTGTTTGAAGGCACTATCACTTTTGCTCAGAAGCCATCAGTGTTAAGGTCCTTGAAGTACGGCTACATTAGAATTTATTGTACGTGTTGCAGAGCTGCTTTAGCAGTTATTCGGTGGTTGGGGTCGTACTTTAGCATTCTGTTCAGCAAATCGATGCCCAGAGGATCCAGGTTGAGATTGGCAACCACACTCTGAATCGGATTGGCTTGCCAATTGGGGAACGTAGATTTGTAATCTCTGAGACTTGATACACCCGGCCAGTTTTCTTCGTTGGGTGTTCCCAGGATACGGAAGATACGGTAAAGCTGGTCGATCTCAGAATCACCCTCGAACAATGGCTTTTTGGTCACGATTTCGACAAAGATGCAGCCAATAGCCCATATATCAATAGGCGTTGAGTATTCCAAAGAGCCAAGAATGATCTCCGGTGCTCGATACCATAGGGTAACAACCTCTGAGGAGTATGGCCTGACTGGGATGCTGTATGTTCTCGCTAACCCAAAATCTGCAATTTTGACAGTATCTGAATTCAGCCATGTCTTACCGTTCTTGTCGATCAGAATATTCGCAGGCTTCAGATCCCTGTGGATTATCCTCTTCACATGACAATCGGCAATCCCGCTGAGGATTTGATAGATGATTTTCTGAATAGCTACTGGCACTTACCTTAACCTTATAGGCGTCCATGAACTTGTTGCCCAGTGATTCGAGGTAAGACTTCAGGTCCCTCTCGACATACTCGAAGATGAGGTAAAGTTGCTTCTGGTCGATCACGACATCCTTGAGCCTACACTAATGACAGACAGTACTGTATAATGTTTTTGTGCTCAATCTCCCGCAGCAGCGAGATCTCTCGGATGCTGGTGCTCGGAAAGCCCTCGTTCTCAAGTTCGTTGACGGGTTTGATTCGCTTGATAGCAACGAGTTCCTTGGTACGATTATCCTTGGCCTTGTAGACTATTCCATATGTTCCGTTGCCTGCTGTATGATCGAGACAAGTACCTATATTGTCCAGCTTGCTGTAGTTGCTGAGCTGGCTTTCTCCGAAATTTGAATTCATAAATTAATTTGGTTGTTGCGTTCCGGCTTGAGTGTGGTTATAAGCGGCGACAGTCCACGAGGTTGTAGAAGGTACTTCAACTGTGTTGACTACCGCAAAGAACCAACGGAAAAGCGCTGGCACCAAATATTCGAAGTTAAAATTCAAAACTTAGAAAACCTCGCGCGTAGGTGCCGCAGCAGTTTGACCACTGCGACGAGCGCCAACGCGAATCCAATTATCTTGAGCCATGGTACTCGACTTCGAGAGATGTCGATTGGCCGCATGACTGCCATCTTCCCGAACTTTCCCTTGTCAAGGCGTTCCTCCATCCACCTTAAGCTTTCCTCCTTGATGGTCTGGCACTACACGTCCAGGTGAAGTGAGTGGTACCCGTGCGGGAAGCATCTGAATGTCTTGTCCTTTGACGAGAAGTCGGAAAAGAGTTTTTCTGTTTGCTGCACTGGCTGAAAGCTGTTCTCAGCTCCACAGTACATAATCACTGGATAGTCGAATTTGGAGGCGTCCTTTATCGACTTATGGGTAGCGTCCTCAACGTCTTGGAGGATGCTCAGTCTACGTTTACGCTAATCAGTACTTAATGTATTGGAAGTTCAGTCCCTGGTCGATATTTTTTTTGAGAACATCAGTGCGTTTGGTCAGTCCTGTGGGATTAACGTGGCTATTAACCAAGAACTCTCCCATGAACTGCCGGCAGAGGAACTTGACGAGTGACTCTCCAACTGAATGTTCCTCAGCTTGAAAAGTCAAAGTCGGTGTTAGAAGGATGACTCCGTTTATTGGCAGTTGGGGGTTTTCTATTAGAAGGTTGATGAGTAGCATGGCTCCCATGCCAGAAGCAAGCAAGAAGGCAGGTAGGTTCAGCTCGCAGCATCTCACTAGCACCTCAACGTCGTAGAAGAGTTAGCTGAGGGAGTCCTGCACACGATGGCCACCGCTGAATCCAAACCCCCTCATGTCAATCATGTGCACAACATAGCGGTTTTTGGCAAAGTAATCTGCTATCTACATCGATTGCTGCAGTACTTAAAGGTAATCGTCTGACTGCTCGCCATAGCCGTGGATGATGCAGATGCTGGCAACTTTGTTCTACGGTTAGAACTTTGTGTAGTGCAGGCGCACAAGTTTGCCCCTTCCAGGGATGAAGCCGCGGATGACCTTGTACTCTTCAAGGTTGAACACGCCGAAGAGTCGGTCAGTTGTGCCCTGGAAGTCATCAAAACTAATCTTGCGCAGCTGGCGAACTTCTGCGGGTCTGCGGCTGGGTAGTCGGGCGCTCTTGCTTTCCTCCGTGAGGATGGTTGACTTGGAAACTATCTACAGCTTGTTCATTCAATTGAAGAGATTATAGGAGGGTTGTCTACTGTTAAAGCTAGCTGGTAGAATGACGTCATTATAAAATTAGTTCGGCGGAAACTTTGGCCTCAGAGTAAAATTTAGAGGGAGTACTACAAGATTCAAGGATGGTTGCAACGGTAGGCTGTCCTTCTCATGAGTTTGCAAAGGAGAATTTTCAAATTTGAGGATGTGAGCTATTTTGGAGACTGCCCAACTGGTAGTAACCGGAACTTTTGCCACAGTACATCATCATGGAAGCGACAGTGTATAATGGGCAACTCTTACAGCCAACTCCAATTACAAATCAGTTATTATAGGATATTGGCTTCATCATGTGGTTCAGCAAAACCAGCTTGGGACCTGAACGTATCTGCTCTCCACGGGTCTTGTTGCCTGCTGTATAATATTCCCGTGATGATTGGAAGTCGGCGAGGCTCGGAACCATTTATTGCTGGGACATCCGAACTTCCTTGCGTAGCTTCGACGGAGCCAGGATACAGTCGAACTGTGTCAACATCTACTTGTGATTGCCCGTCAAATGAAAGCCAGTCCTGGCTGTTTTCACAGGGGAAAGACTCTACTGATCGGATTGGCGATGCGTTTTAGAGAGTGTGCTGAAGGTTTTTCTGAGATCCTTGATGGTCCAGCTATGAAACATACGGACTGGCTCGACACTGGAATCATCATGGCGTTCGCGTGTTCGCTTAACTACAGTCTTGTAGGCTGTTTCGATGACTTCCTTTTTACGAATGGGTGATTCTATGCGTTTGATTCCTTGGTTCTTCCTTGTTATGCAATTCTCAATCACCGAATCGAACTGCTCGTGAAAGACAGTGGAGGTCTCTAACATAAAAACGATTCTTACTGAAGGGCTGATGTAATGGGTCGATCTGCTTCTTATAGATGCCCCGTTGGATAAGCACACGCTTGTACACTTACTCATCAACACGCAGCCTCGCCTCACGAAATTGCTCGCGTTTTGGGGGACTGTTACTTTTAGTTCGTTTATGCCCAGATTGCTTGGGAGGCTCCTCCGGTATCGCCCTGCTCTACCGATGATTTAAGTAGTTTGCCATCAGTTCTGCACGGTTCATGAACTTCTTGGTACTGAACAGTAACTTCTCTTGGGTGCTAACGTCTAGTTCGACTCTCTGTACTGCCTCCTGTTTTTCGTAGGTATTTCCCTTGATCACTTTGTTTCGACGCCTCTTTACTAGCTCCTTATAGTTGTCGCTTACACTGGCACCTGAGAATAGCGCCATCTTCTCGATCTTTTCAAAGGTGTCTCGATAAAAGATGCCTGGTTACTATTCCTTTAAGCACTCAATCTCCTCAGACGATATTTTGTTATCCCCGACCACTCGCTCGACCAGCTTGTCATTCTTCTTTTCCTCATAATCGCGGTACTGTCGGTAGAAGCCATCAATAAGCCTATCACTGGCCTCTTTGAATTTACTCTGGTTAAGTCGCACCTTCTCCTTTGCTCTTCTTGAAATAAACTTTAGCACGTCATACCGTTCGTTGAGCAGCTTCAGAAACTCCCCGCTGTCTATCTTTAGCACTTCCGATTGACCAGTGATGCTTTTTAGAGTATAAGTGCGAATATGCTGATTGACCACAAGTTCTTCCTCACCAACAAGCTGCCCAGGAAGCAACCGAGCAACCGTGACACTGACCATCTTCGACTTCACTGATTTTATCTCCCGCTTGGAATACTCCGCCGGCAGGGTCAACTCTACTTCCTTATACGTTTCAAATTCGCCCTTCGTAATGAGATAGCAGCCGGATATTTTTTCGCCCTCCCTCTCGAGTATTTCTTCGCAACCGCATTTCTTGATCATGATGTAAGGACCGAGATAGTGAAACATATTCTTGACTTCCAGATAAATGCTGGGCTCCATATTCACGCACAGCATTTCGATCATCTTGAGTTGTTTCATCCTTTCGTATTCCAGAAGATAGCTGTCGAAGTTACTCTTGGACACCGAGATGAAGGTACATGTCTCGCTCGCCAACGCTGCAAATGGTCTCGTTAAGAGTTTAACCATTTCAGCGAACCCAACATATTCACCTGCACGGATGCTATGAAAGTGGTTGTATTTCACGAACTGGTCAATCTTCTCGTCCGTAAAGGCTTACACTAACTTCTTTGAGAGTTCCTCCTCCTCGAAGCCAGTCAGCCCACAGATCTACTTCAACATTGAAGGTTGTCCCAGCCGCTTGCCAAACTTGATAAACTCCGTCCGCTACCACTCTGACTTGCGGCTGTACAGCTCCAGCTGACCACTGAGTAAGAAGTACCCATGGTCAGCAGTATCGCCCATGTTGTACAATAGTTTTCCACGTTACAGGCTGACGATGGTGGAATGAGCCAACACCCCATCGAGCAACGTCTACAGCTATCGACCGCTATTGGCAAAGCTTTTAGCTTCTGTGAAATACTCGAGACAGAGCATTTCAGCACGGAGACCGGCTCGCTGTTCTGGCTAGCAATAGTGCTTCTGCAACTTCCGTATGGCCTCGTTGAGAGTAGTCATAAATTGTTATTGATGGGCGGCGAGCAGTCAAACACCTTCGGTATCGTTAGCACTCAATTCAGACAACCTGGACTTCCAGTAGCCGCTGGTCGGCTTTGAGAATGTACGAGTGTGAAGCTACCGTCAGCGCACCAACACCATCTGCTACGCGAATTCAGTGCTGCAGGTGCTATACTACAACCAGGTGTTCCGGCAGATTGTCATCAATAGCACTGAGGTATACCAAACTCTCCACGCAGAAGAATGGAGTGCTTCCGTACATCCGCTAGCTCTACCAAACTATGGCGAAGAGTCGCAAACAGCGTTCAACCCTAAGCACTAAGAAACTTATGGCCTACGTGCAGGGCAAGAACGAAATACTTGAGGAGGATCGGCATCAGGATTGCCATGAGTTCTTCATGTGGCTGCTCAACGATATCAATGACGAACTAGTGAAGAAGCAGAAGGCGACTATATCGAACTACAAACCCAGAGACCATCCAACCAGCCTGGAGACTGATATGTTTGGACTACGAACAACCCGAACAGTGTGCAGCAACTGCCATGCAGGTAAAGTAATGGTGCCACCTAGTCAGCTAGCGCGACGAAGCCGAAATCGATTTGAGTGTACACCTTCCAGAGCCTAACGTATCACTCAGCCACTGCATCCGCCACTACAGTGCACCCTAGTTCATGAAGGGACCGGATAGTTTCTTCTGTGATCGCTGCAAGTCCCTCCAGGAAGCCGAAAAGGTTACGCTTTTGAAGACCCTTCCACGCTTCCTAACAGTGCATCTCAAAAGGTTCAAGTATGACGAGCGCATTAAAGGCCTGTCAAAGATAACTTGGCAAGTCGCCTTCCCCTTGCAGCTGAAGCTCAAAACCGTACTACAGCAGCCTAGCGTAGAACTACGACAACAAGGGGGAGACCTACCTGTACCGTTTGGTGGGCATAATTGTGCATATCGGCCAAGGCAACAAACACGGGCACTATATCTCCATCGCGCGAATCAGCAACAGATGGGTACAGTTCAACGACGACGACATTGAGCTGGTCGACGAACACATGCTGGAGAAGCTGTTTGGTAGTCGTGGCAGTAACTACTGTGCCTACATGCTCTTCTACGAAAGATGATTTGCTGCTTTGCTCGTTGAAAGTAGGATAATATATCTCGCAATGTTGACGCACGCACAACTTGCACTGCTGCTACTAGCCGTAGCGGTGATGGCTGCTCCCAGCGGGGATCGGATGCTCAAGCTGCCGGTAATGCCCAAGGCTCAGCTTAGGGATTTCCAGCCAACTACAACACCAGCATCTATTCTGGCTACCTATCCACCGGCAATGCCAATCGATCTCTGCATTACGTCTTCGTCGAGTCGATCAAGGGAGCTGGCAATCGTGATCCAGTGACGCTTTGGCTCAATGGTGGACCTGGTTGCTCATCAATGCTAGGTAAGAGGCGCAAACAATTTAGGGTTCATCCAGGAAATCGGACCGTGCTACCTTCCCAACGGGGTGGATTATAAAGACAACGATACACTGATCCCCAACCCATACAGCTGGCATACTGTTTCCAACTTACTATTCCTGGAATCGCCAGCAGGTGTGGGCTACTCATACAACACGGATTCTAAGTTGGAGTTCAATGACTCACTGGTGGCTAAGGATAGCCTGAATGCTCTCGTGGACTTCTTTGGTAACGGGAAGTTCGGAGAATACGTTCGCAATGATTTCTGGTTGGCAGGCGAAAGCTATGCAGGCAAGTATATTCCTGATCTCGCTGTGGAGATCGATAAGTACAACCGAGGCAATCCGATTGTTACCATCCTGCTCAAGGGACAACTTGTTGGAAACGGAGTGATCACGTTCGAAGGTGGTGACCTTCAGATCAGCCAGACCGACTTTATGCTGAATCACTAATTCGTGGATCCCGAACTTACTCTCTACTGGACAAAAAGCTGCCACCTCGATCCCTATAGTGCCGGATGCCTATTCTTCCGCATGCGATACGATGACAATGTTTGGGAGCTCAACCCCTACAGTGTCTACGATTTCTGCTACACTAACGATTCGTTTATGAGCGAACAAGGTCGTCCACGTAGCACTCAGCAGACTATCCTGAGCAACCTCGCTCACAACTTCCGACCAGTCAATGGTTCTCAACCTCTAACAGCGAAGCCTGTTGGCAAACAAGCTCTGAAGTATAACGATCCTTTGTGTGCCTACTTCGACGGTGTACATAGCTACTTCAATGTCAACGAATAGGCTTTCCATGCTGCATTCAAGGGTCAGCAGTGGAACGGTCCCTGTGCGGATAACGTAACGAGTATGTATCATGTCTCCCTACGTGGTTCGCTGTAGAGCTACCGCTACTTGCTCAATAAGAACACTTCTACCTATAAGATTGTTGTGTACAGCGGAGATTGGGATAGCGTTGTACCTTATATCGACACCATCAAAAACCTGAAGCGCCTCAACCTGGAAGAATCACCCACCTAGTACCATTTACGACTAACACAGCACTCCGTGGTTTACAAACGGACAGCATTCCGGCTTCACCCAGAGCTACTCTGGAGTGCAGTACGTACTCGTGAAGGGAGCAGGTCATCAGGTTCCACAAAGCAAGCGAGCAGAGGCGTTGCAAATGTTCAAAAACGTGCTCTCAGGCAAATCGGACTGGAGTCGATTGTGACCATATTGCTGAAGTTAGATTAGAAATAGAACATCATCAGGTCTTGCTGAAGCAGGACTGTTGGTAGGCAGCAAACTGCTGTTCCATCTTCTTGACGTCTAGTGCTTCCAGTGCAGCGTCGTACTGCTCGCTGCTGATTTGGATTCCGTTGGCGATATCACACAGGAACGTGATGAGACGCATAATAACGGCCTTGTTTTGGTTGGGTTTGTCCCGACAGTCAAACAATTGGAATGCATATGACCGAAGTTCCTCCCGCATAATTTCAACGTATTTGGGAGTACAGTTGGTTAGGTTCAGTTCGGCCTTAAGCATGGGATTTTTGGTTTCGACATCGACCATGAAGGTGCTTGCGTAGTTGTAGATAAGCTAGTTATCACTGCGGACAAACTCATATACACGGGTGTATTCCTTCGACTGTCGGAACTCATTCCAAAAATCGGTGATGTTGAACAGGTTGGTCTTGTTCGAGAGCGCATTCTGCAGGGTTGTCATGTCAATATAAGCCTTCTTGCACATGAGGAAGGCATACAAGTGGTGGCTGATGGGTAGACTCTCCAACGAGTAGATCGGAGTGACGCCATGCTTCAGGATGAGCATGATGCTGTTTCGCTGTTCCAAGTACATCTTGCTGTACTTCTGGAGATGCGCTTCGATCATCTTGAGCGTTTCCATCTGCTTTTCGATTTGCTTGAGTTCCTGCTGTTTGATAGCTTAATCCTTCACCACTGGAATCTCTGCAGGTTTGGGTTGATTCTGCTTGGGCAGGTACTTCTTGTAGAAGTCCAAGCTGTCATGGATGTTCGTCAGGCTGAGGTTGTGGATCATGCTAAACTTATGTTGCAACAGTGGGTGTTAGTAGATTGCTTTCCAGTTTATCCGTTTATAGGGGTCAACGGTCAGGCATTTCAGGATGAAATCAATCGAGTTCTTGCTTATTTGTACTTGGGTAGGGAACACTGGTGGACCCTTCTTGATTTTTCTCAGCACCTCCATGTCGTTTATACCTGGGAACGGGTACACACCGGTAAGCATTTCGAAGTAGACCACACCCAACGACCAAATGTCGCATTCGAATCCGTAGGCTTTATTTTCGAGCAACTCCGGAGCCATTGTTAGGCACGTTCCAAGGATCGTATGTGTCACGCTGTCCTTCAGGATCTTTGCAAAACCGAGGTCAGCAATCTTAGCCACTCCATTGTGCAATAGCACATTCGCTGACTTGAAGTCTCGATGCATTGCGTCAACCTCGTGAAGTCCCTACGTTAAATACCGATAGTACTCTGAATCCATTGAGCATTTGTTTGAGGAACTCTACGGCCTCGTCCTCGCGTAGTTTACCACCCTTTTTCCTCACGTAGTTCTCCAGATCACCGCCATTGCAGAACTCCATACAGATGTAGATGTTTCTGTTGGTGCGGAAGCTCTCCACAAAACCGATAACGTTTTCACTACGGCACTGCCTCAGCACTGCCACCTCTGTCTGTACAAGTTCAGTTAGCTTAGGCTGTTGGTCCAGCTTGGCCTTCGGAATGATTTTGCCTGAATAAGGTGTTATGTTACATGCCACTGATGAGCGCGTCTTCTCATTGTATGCCTCATAGACAGCACCGAATGCGCCCTTGCCTAACAGTCTCGTGAAGGTGTATGATTGGATCTTGTTGCCGAGATGCTCGTCTTTCTACATAGGAGTCGATAGAAGGTGTCAATTATAGTGTGGATACTGATCTATCCGGCTATAAAACGGCTGCATACCGTTGGCTGAAAAACAAAAGTGCATTCCTTCTGGGAGTAGTTATTGTTTAAAGACCTAACTGTCGGATGAGGACGGGAGCGTCCAAGACAATCAATCGAAACTGCGTGGGCTGAATAGTGATAGATAGTCAAGATTGGTGGCAACGCCAGCAGCTGATAAATGAAGAGGAATACCGAGAGACCTTGATCATTTCTAATTAAAAGATTGATCGAAGCCCTGTGGATAGAGGGGAGTTCACAATTAACGGCATACACACAACTGCCTTATACTTGTTTTCCAGATGAACTATCACTCAATTAGCTCTACTGCGTCTCCTTCGTGCTGCAGCATGACGTAGGGAACCAATTCTTCTCCTTGGATGTTGAATATTTAGCAGGTGCCTCTATTGGACTCGAACAGAAGCTTTTCTTCTGTAGGGAGGTAGGTCAGTAGGATGATTATCCCATTTTTCACAAACTTCAGCCATTTTGGTTGCCTTCTTTCCGCAGTGGTCTTCAGTGAAAGAGTTTTGAAGTAGTGAGTCATCACCTCAGTTAAGCCACTTTTTAGCTCACAAACACCGATTCGAATGTTCTCTTGAATGTTGACTATGCGTATTTTCCAACGAATCGAATGATTGCCAGATAGTGGCATATTAATGGTCGCAGTGGCAAACCCACTTGATTTTTTGCTGACTCTTCTGAGTAGACTTGCGTGTACAGAGAGATCTCGGTGAAGTTGCCTTGTTTGCCAGCCGAGAGAGGGAAGTGGTGGTGAAACTTCGGGTACGGGTTCATACAAGGAATCATCTTCAACGTTATGAATTACAACTTCCTTAGGTTGGTGCTTTTCTTCCGGCGGCGACTATCTGCCTGCAAGCAACTGTTCCACCGTTGCTTCCAACATCTTTAGTATCGCTGACCCAGATTGGATGGAGTCTATGAATTTGTTGAATCGGTGGATATTTTGAACAACGAAGGCGCCTACGTATCGCAGCGACTAAATTGTGGGTGTTTGGTCAAAGTTCTACTCGCTTAAGTCTTTGATGAGCGTTAGGGTTTCATTGAAGGTTGAAAGAACTTCCTTCAGTTTCGGAAGAGTGTTTTCGAGGATGTTTCTCTATTCTATCCCGAAATGGGTTAGGAGGTAATGTCGGAACAGCGCTTCCATAAGCGGAAAGGCTTCATCCAAGAATGCTTGAATCGGAACGATCTGGTGACCCTGATGAATGGGCTAAAGAGCACATTCCTTGCATAGT
>Ga0075152_10001691_pt1 | contig 15996 bp, 23 predicted proteins | sample JI61114C2DNA_FD_70964 | JGI IMG/M metagenome (GOLD analysis project Ga0075152, IMG submission 70964) | Wastewater effluent complex algal communities from Wisconsin, to seasonally profile nutrient transformation and Carbon sequestration -... | ecosystem: Engineered > WWTP > Effluent > Algae...
CACCGTATCGTCGCCAAAGTCGATGAACTCATGGCGCTCTGCGACCGCCTCAAGACCGACCTCGCCGAATCCCGAACCCGTCAGGATCGCCTCGCCACCACTTTGATCAAAACTGCTCTCAAGGCCGCCTAAACCGAAAACTACAATGCCCATCTTCAAAGTCACCGCCGGCAAACTAAATAAACTCAATATCCTTTCACTGGATAAAGAAAAAACGCTTCAGAAGTTGCTCGAAGAAAATCTCATGGAGGTATTGGAACTACGTTTCCTTGATACCGAATATGTGACTACTTTTGGAGGGCGTATCGACACATTGGCCGTTGATACTGACGGGGCACCAGTCATCATCGAATACAAGCGCAACAAGAACGATAATGTAATCAATCAAGCCCTCTCCTACCTCAAGTGGTTGAAAACCCAAAAGCCAGGATTTTTCGAGAAGCTGATGATCGACAAGCTCGGCGCTGACGCCGCTGGGAAGATCGGATTGGACTGGAAGAACCCCCGAGTTGTTTGCATCGCTGAATCCTATAGCAAATTCGACATCGACACCGTCGAGGTGGTGCCACTTCGTATCGAATTGTGGCGATACCGCTATTATGAAGACGGGATTTTCAGTTTGGAGCGCATCAATGTTGGCACCGATGATGCCCACGAATCGCAGTCGCCAGTCCCAGCCATCCCGGATAAAAAAGGTAAGGCCGAAGACAAAGGAACGTCCACCGTTGAATCGCTTGCCGCCAAGGGAAATCCAAACATCAAGCTGCTCTTCGGCGAACTTCGGGAACGGATTCGAAACATGGACGAGGACATCATGGAAAAGGCCACTAGCTTCTATGTTGCCTATCGTTTATCCAAGAACTTCGCTGAGATTCAGATTCAGAAAACCCAGATCAACATTCACTTGCGGCCGAAAGATTACGATGATCCGAAAAAGCTGGTTCAGAAAATCCCTGACAGCTACAACTGGACAATGGATCGCCGCGTCTATCTAACCTCTTCAGATGAGCTAGACTATGTCGTTGGCCTAATCGAGCAGTCCTATCAAAATGTGCTTTAACGGATGGCCCAGACTCAGAAAGACGCCCCTAAAATTCATTCCTTTCTCTCCAAGAATATATGGCCCTAGACCTATCTGACACCTTTGTCATCGGTATCTCAGCAACCGCTCTATTTGACATGACCGAATCTGATTCTGTCTTTCGAGCAAAGTATGCTGAAGACAAACAAACAGCCGTCGATGAATATCGCGCGCTCATGCTTGAACGCGAAGATGAGGAACTTCCTGATGGAACAGGAATGCCCCTTGTCCGCGCACTACTTGGGCTGAACAAATTCCAAGGTGTTGGTGACAAGAGTCCTCTAGTAGAAGTAGTTGTTATGTCTCGTAATAGCCCTGAAACGGGGATTCAGGTTTTTAACAACATTCGGTCCCGTAGTCTTCCAATTAGTCGCCACGCCTTCACGGGCGGGGAGTCAGTTTGCGACTATCTGCAAGCCTTCGATGTCGATCTTTTTCTAACCACCAACGTAGAAGATGCTCAACGAATTATTGATGACAAAGTCTGCGCTGCTGCAATTCTCAAAAAACCTCCTGAAGACAAGCCACCACTTCCTGAAGATCAAGTTCGCATAGCCTTCGATGGGGACGCAGTGCTCTTTGATGACACTAGCGAACTCGTTTACAAAACTAAGGGACTTAAAAAATTCCATGCAGAGGAAGACACTAAGCAAAACGAACCCATGCAGGATGGACCTTATGCCATTCTCCTTCGTAAACTTGCGCGGCTTCAACAACGCCTTCCGTTTGGAGTCGAGTTCTCCCCGGTTCGAATTGGGATAGTCACCGCAAGAAATGCCCCGGCCGAAATGCGGGTGATAAAAACACTTCGGCACTGGGGTATTTATGTAAACGAAATATTCTTTTTAGGCGGTGTTGAGAAGACAGATGTTGTAAAAGCATTTAAGGCGCACATCTTCTTCGACGACCAAGACCTACACCTTGACCCGGCGGCCAAATACATTCCATCTGGCAAAGTGCCTTATCACTCAGACTCGCTTCTCAATAAGCCAGTCCGAAAGTCGAAGCCCAAAAAATCCACAAAAAACGTCACAAACAAAATAGATAACTCGGAGAGGAAATCGCTTAATTTCTAATGATTTAAAGAGCATTTAACTGCTAATGATCGCCAATAGTTCGTCGTCCGACATAGCCTCGTATTTCGCTCTCAAACGCTCACCGCCGGCACTCAGTTGAAAGCTCACCCGCTCCGGCTCATAGAAGCCACACAGTTTGGCGATCTGCACTAAGCCGGCAATTATTACTGCCGGATTTTGCTGCTCACGACCCATCTGGATCGCGCCCAGAAGAGCCGAAATCACTTCGTCCTTGGTGAGCCTCAACTCTGCCCGAAAAGCCTGCTGTCGGGCCTCTAAAGCAGCTTTCACGGCAGGTTTCGACAGGTTTTCAGGGCCAATTACCCTTGCCGTTTGGGCGCTGTACCCCGCCAGCCTCGCTGCCTCCGCAGCATTGTTACAAAGCGCATAATGCTCAACAAACAGCGCCTGCCGGGTGGTCAACTGACCCATTTCTAGGCACGAGCAGCGTATTTGGCTTGCAGGGTGGTTCTCCGACCGGAACAGGTCATGAAGACCATTGCTTTGCAGCGTTTGGCTACCAATTCTTTGAGTAGCTCACTGTGATAGGCCACCCCACTTTCAAGATTCGGCAGTAACGCATCAGCAGGATTCAAGACGGCGATTACGTGGCCATCGTTGTAATCGCGATGAACGCTACCTACCACTAGCAGGTTCTTGCCCTGCCCTCGGTCAAGCTCAATCATCTGCTTGAAATAAACGTCAGGTTTGCCAGTGGTAATAAAAATCCCGTTCATTACCCCGGTGGCGACGTCCATCATTTGCTGAATCTCATCGTTCATGTGGCACCTCCTATACGATATACAGTATTTTATACAGTATATTTCGAGTCCACAAGCTATGATTTTTATGGTCCGTTTGATGCGCCGGGGCGGTAGACGATTGTCGTGGCTAGATCACGAACAGCCTGTCGTACACCGGCGAACTGACACTGTGCTTTGTCGTTGGCAGTCTCGACACATCAGCCGGGTGCGACTGGCGCGGTAGGCATCAGCGACGCTGCCGCAGTTTGGGCAAAAGCTTGGCGATACATGCAAAATAAGTTAATTCAGCAATTTGTGATGCACGAAATTGAGCTAAAATCAAATGGTAAAAATGAAAGGATCATCATAATGCTCAAACAGCTACTCGTTGCGCTGTGCGCAATTCCACTCTGGGCACTAGCCGCCCCCAGCGGAGATGACCCCGGGGCTGCGATGCGCGCTCTCGACTGGCACGCTGGCCCGAGCAACGAGCAGTTAGTAGGTAAGGCCACCGTAAAAATTCCAGATGCACAAACGATGTTCATCGACGAAGTTAATTCATCGGAATTTCTCAAGCTTACAGGGAACCCGCCGAAGCCTGGCTACAACATCATCCTATCCACTTCCGACGACTGGTGGGCGGCCTTCTCTTTCAGCGCGACTGGATACGTGAAGGACGACGAGAAGATCGATGCGGATGAACTCATGAAGACACTCAAGGCTGCTGACGGCCCCGCGAATGAAGAGCGGCGGCGCCTTGGTCTGGACGAACTCTATACCGAAGGCTGGTATATCCCACCTCACTACGACACACAGACCAAGCGGCTGGAATGGGGCGTTAAGTTGCGCTCCAAGGGTGAGGTCAACCTTAACTACACCATCCGGCTGCTCGGCCGAACAGGGGTAATGAATGCCACGCTAGTCTCCTCGCCAGAAACCCTAGACAAGGATGTCGCCAGCTTCAGGCAAGTCCTTAGGGGCTTTGACTTCAACGCGGGCGAGCGCTACTCCGAATTCAAGCAAGGTGACCACATGGCCGAATACGGCCTGGCGGCACTTATCGCTGGTGGTGCCGCCGCGGTGGCCTCCAAGAAGGGGCTCTGGGCGGTCATCGGCGGTTTCATCGCAGCCGCATGGAAGGTCGTGGTCGGTGTGATCATTGTTGCCTTCGCCGGTTTGCGCTCCCTCTTCAAGAAGAAAGAGTCTTGAGCATCCCACACGCTGAGATCCTGCTGTTGATCGGCATGGCTGGCTTGTATCTCTACGATTCTGTCCAACTCCTCGCCAACAACGAAGTCCTGCTCACACCCGTGCGTCAAAACACTTGGGGGGCACTGTTTGGCGCGGACAGCTTCCAAGTCCGGGGCAAGGAGCCCTGCATACCAAATCCGCTCCTGCCGCATCGGCCCCTATATCGATTTTCCTGGCGCACGGAGGGGCTGGTCGGTCCGTGCCAGCCGTGGATGCCTCCAGGGAACGTATACATCGCCCTCGTGCCGTTCATCTGGACGATGGTGCTGGCCCTCTTCTTCGTCATTCCTCTGGGCTTCTTCACCCATCTAGGGGATCTGGCTATCGCTGCCGGTGTCATACTTTTTTATATCAACGCTCTGTCGGCGCTTGCCCTTGTGTGGTTCAAGCGTGCGACACTCGGAATTAGTGGCAAACGCTTTGCTTCTCTTGCACTTGAGTCGTTGAGCTGCCCCCCCTTTGCGCTTAATCTCGTCCGGCACATTAGCCTTTCGGTCCAGCCTCGCGAGGATTTTTTATCCGTTGCCGGCCGGCTGCTCTCATCCGCAGAGTGGGATGCTGCACTCAGGAAGATGATTGTCCGAGTAAAAAATGAGATCGATTGGGAAGATGAACGCACACCGCGCGCTGAAACCCTGAACACCCATCTTCAGCATCTTTCTCGAGAAAGCGATTCATGTCGGGCACTGAGCTACTAGTCGTCATCTTCGGCCTATTGATCGGCTACTGGATCGTTTCGCACCTTGGATCAAGCGCTAAGGCAAAGAATGCACAGGAGAAGCCCCGCGATGCAGCAGAGGCAGAGGCCCTCCGCCAACGCGATGAGGCAGCGACCGAGGCGCAGAGGCGCCGCGATGAGGCAGAGCGCGAGACCAGCCAGCGCCAGCGCGACACCGAAGACTCCGAGCCAACCGACTGGCACAAGATACTCAATGTCGCACCGGATGCCGCCCCTCAGGAAATCCGTCGCGCCTACAAGACCCTAATGAGCCAGTACCATCCGGATAAGGTGGCCGCATTGGGTCCCGAGTTGCGCGATCTGTGTGAGCGAAAGTCGAAAGAGATTAACACGGCCTATGACAGCGCTATGGCCGAGCGCGGCGCCGCCTAATGCCTACGCTGATCCTGTCGATCACGGTATTCACCATCCACGAGCGGATGACGCTCCTCCACGCGCACTAATTGTAGCCAGGAGATAAATCATGAGTTTCGTTGTCATGGCCATCGGTGCCGCACATTCTCTCCCCCCAATCATTGGTGCTATTTTATCAAAGAGCAAGACCGGGACACTCGTCGGGGCAGCCATCGCAACCTTGATCGCTTTTGCGAGCGGCAACCCAGTGTTTGTGGTGGTCGACTTAGTAGGCGTCGGCTTGGGCACCTGGCTGGGACTGTCCAGAATCGGCAATGGAGTTTAGGCCCCTACTGGGTCCATGAGAACTTCAGAATTGGCGAGGGCATTCTGATTGCCACGAAAACCACATATCCTCTTCAATCAAGGGGAAGAATCACATGAAATCATCAGTTATGGGTTGATAACGACCCCATGCCACCTTGGGAGAGGCGGCACCGATAAATTAATCAACCAAGCGGGGCAAGCCGTTAGGCTCTCCTATTTGACCTACAGACCCTTCCGTGCTGCCATGTTGACAGCGACATCTTGCCCCATGGAAGCGGGGTAAACGTAATAGCTATTCCTGACTTTTACAATTTTTAAATTGTTAATCTGCAAAATTTTGAAAAAAACTTTGTCTACCGGAGCATCTACCTCTCTGATGGTCGTAGTACCCGAAACCGTGTCGTCTAGAAACAACTTCCCGGGTGCCATCTCTTCTCCCAAAAGACGCAACATAGCCCTAGTGTCCCCATTATTGTAGTTTACAGATACTTTTGGCATCGCCTCTTCCTCTTGCTGCCTTCTCGCCGGAGCAGGACGGGCACCGGTATCTATATAGCCTTCCACCATGGTACCAACAGGACATTGATCGTCCGTTACGATCAGGCGACCATCTTTCGTGCGGCACTTTGCACCAGCATAGGTAGCCTCAACACAAAGGAGAATAATCACTGCAAAAATAATTTTATTACGCATGAAAAGACCCTTTGGAAGCTTGGCAATGTCATTGTCCATCCATTTTTTGAAATATGCCAATGGGGATGATCAACAGGAATTTGCTGCGAACGTGAGAGAAAAACAATTGAAATGGATGCAGATTGTGTTTTTAGGGCCACTACCTAAAAATAGTCCATAGTTATATTTTCACCGCAAATTTTATAAAAATATATAGCTAACTCATCCGCTCGGTACCCCATCCCCCTTCCCAGAAACACCCACCCCGGTTCGGGATTCATTTCGCAATTCGGGTAGGAGTCCCTTTCCTCAGCCAGCCCTATTAATAATGTCGTAATCGCTGATTGAGCTCCAGCGCCACTGTTTCCAGTGGCCCGATATTTTCTATTCCTGGATTCCGAGGTTCCTCTGGCTTCCAGCCAGCGGTAATCCTTCTCTCATTCTGAGGTACAGGTTTCCTGTGTCTCGAATCGCTGCGTCCGTGCATTTCGCATCGACGCTTTTTGTTGTCCACTTTTAGGAGAATCATCATGTCTATTCAATCTCAACCTGTTCAACTCATCACGACCACTGGTGATGATGAGCGTCTGGTCAAGCGTTGTGCGCTCGGTTTCTTTCGTTTCGTGCGTGAGGTCGCTGCTCATGCCGAGGAAGTACCGAATGCAGTGATGCAGGCTGCGTCTGACATTCGTAACGCATGGGAGGAGTCTAACTCCTCCCCAAAGCCTTAAAGGGGGATGATCATGATCACAACGGGATTCACGATCTTCCTTGGTGTTGCTCTGATACTGGCGAAATTGCCGCGCCGGACGATGCTGCGCGTGCTGAAGCACGACTTGCTGCTGGATCTAGTCGTCTCGCTGATTACCCTTGTACTTCACTGGGGGACTTTCAGCGGGGTGATGGCAGCTACCGTGGCCGGACTACTAACCAGTCTGGCAACTTCCGCCCTCAAGAAGCTGGTTGGCTTTATCGATGGCGACAAGTATTGGCCTGGGCAAAATCCGTCTAAGCGTGTAACACGTGGCGACAAGTCACTGACTTGGGTATTTCTCTCTGCCGCAACCGGTGAGGCTGGCCGAACTGGCCTACGGCTGATCCTGAAATACAGCCTGCGACTGCTCAGGTAGCGTCAGATGAATTGGTCAATGTGGCGACCCAGTCGCTTCTGTCGGGCTTGTTCCCGCTTTATCAAGGCACTTGCGTATCGCGCCCTTAAAAGTTGGTTCAGAGCACCTGTGCCGGCGGCAATGATGGTGAGCAGCATTGACCCGTCCGATTGTCAGACCAATACGTCGACGTTGTTGCCGAGGTTCGGTGGATTACTCGGGAGGGCTTGCAGCAGTTGCATCGCTGATTGCTCCTTAATATCCATCGCCTTCTTCAGCACGGCGATTTGGACCGCTTGTGTGGTCTGTACTTGTGACATCTCGGTGGCGACCGAGGCGATTGCGCTGACGTCCATGGAATTACCCTCTTGATCTCACCCGCTGAATTCAGGCGGGTAGGTCATTAACGGCATCTTTCAGGCGAACTTGAATCAGGTTCCCTGCTGCTCCCTTGCTTCACCCTTCCCTTTGTTCAACGCCACCCCGTATCTGACGGAATGACTTCGGTCACTTCTGTTGGGTCGGGGTGTGCCCATTTCTGGAGATTCATCATGAATGACATTTATCAAACCATTACCGACAAGATCATCACTGAACTGGAAGCCGGCACCGTACCCTGGGTCCGGCCATGGTCTGGAGAGGCTGATCCTTTCCCGCGCAATGCGTTGTCACAGCGCCCTTATCGCGGGATCAATACGGTCGTACTCGGCATGGAAGCGCATTGCCGGGGTTATGCCTCGAATCAGTGGCTGACGTTTAAGCAGGCGCAGCAGTTGGGCGGTCATGTCCGCAAGGGTGAACGGGCCTCAACTATCATCTATTACCAAGCCAAGATGATGGAGAAGGATGACAACGAGACAGTGGCCGATGGTGACGAGGCCGATAAGCGGTTTGTGCCATTGCTCAAGCTGTTCTCGGTATTCAACATCCATCAGGTCGAAGGCTTGCCTGAGTCTTATCAGGAAAGACCGATGCTTGAATCCAACTGGGATGCGTCAGCGACCGCCGAGCAGATCATGGATTGCTCGGGGGCGGAAATCCGCCATCAGGGCTTCAAGGCTTTCTTTAGCCCAACGAATGATCTGATTTACCTGCCCAGTCGAGGTAACTTTGCCGATGCGGCGGCGTATTACAGCACTGCGCTGCATGAGCTTTGCCACTGGACGGGTTCAACGACCCGCCTCGGACGCAAGCTCGGGCGACGCTTTGGTGAATCGGCCTATGCGATGGAGGAGCTGATTGCTGAGCTTGGGTCGGCCTTTCTGTCGGCGCATTGCCGGCTAGATGGTCGACTGCAGCATGCCAGTTACATCTCCAGTTGGCTGGAGGTGTTGCAGCGCGACAAGCGGGCGGTGTTCGTGGCAGCGGCGCAGGCGCAGAAGGCTGCGGATTATCTGCTGGAGCAGGCAGGCCTGATTGCACCGGAGGTGGCTTTGCCACTGAGGGAGGCAGCATGACTGACGAACAGCTGATTCAGCGTGCGCTGGATTTACTGGCTGCCCGCCTGCACACCGGTGATGTGCTGTCCACGCCGGCGATTGTGCAGAACTATCTGCGCCTGCATCTGGGCGAGCGAGAACACGAGGTCTTTGTGGTGATCCTACTCGACAGCCAGAACCGGGTACTGGAGATACTTGATCTCTTTCGCGGAACGCTCACCCAGACCTCGGTCTATCCCCGCGAGGTAGTCAAGGCTGCCCTGGCTGCCAATGCTGGAGCGGCGATCTTTGCGCACAATCACCCTTCGGGTTTGGCTGAACCCAGTCGGGCTGACGAGCTCCTGACCCAGACTTTGAAGCAGGCGCTGGCCTTAGTCGACGTCAGGGTGCTGGATCACATCGTCGTCGGGGCGGCTTCATCGATCTCGTTTGCCGAAAGGGGGTTGATTTAAGCACTGTCCCCAGTTTCTGTGGATAAGTCTGCGCACTGGCTGTGAGTAGTCTATTTATGAGCTGTCACAGCAGCAACTTAGCGGCGCCGCCTAAATGCCGGGCACTGGTTTTTTCCAAGCAACAAGACTGTTTGGCGACATTGCTGCGGTCATTAAATCTGACAACGTCGCACCTTCGCTGGCGATTCTGAGCCAGTACCTTTGACAAAGCCCGACCAGGCGCAAGCCGGTCGGGCTTTGTCGTTTCTATCTCTCACGTTTGATTTCATCAATTTCTCAAGGAGTTTCATCATGACTGACCAATCCAATACCTTCCGTTCGCTGTTCCAGATCGATGTCTCAAAGTATGTCGAGATGAAGGGGCAGTTTTCTTATCTGTCCTGGCCGTTTGCGGTGGCGCAGTTACGCCTGGCTGATCCGACTGCGTTCTGGGAGGTACGACGCTTTGACGGCTTGCCGTATCTGAATACGGAACTTGGTTTCTTTGTTGAAGTGGCGGTGACGGTGCAAGGGGTGACGCTGTCACAGATTCATCCGGTGCTGGATCACAAGAACCGGCCGATCCTGGCGCCGACGCCGTTCGACATCAATACCAGTATCCAGCGGTCGCTGGTCAAGGCCATTGCCTTGCATGGCCTTGGCTTGAACATCTATGCCGGTGAGGATGTGCCTGATCTGAATGCCGGTGATGAACCACCCAAACCCCCACAACACGCTGATGAAGCACCGGCACCGAAGGGCAAGCGGAGCACGCCGGCCAAGGTGACGAATCTACCTAGCCGGAGTGAACGTGAACCTGAGCCTGCCGCGGGGGCGGATAACCTACTGAGCGTGGCGCAGAAGCGTTTTATCGAGAAGCTGATCAGTGAAACGAACAGCAATCTTGAGCAGCTATTGGCGTATTTCGGCTTTGAATCGCTGGCGTCGATACCGAAGACTGAGGCCAGCCGCGTGATCAAGGCGCTGGAATCCAAGCGGAGGGCAGCATGATGAGCTTCATCGTCAAACTGGTTCAGGGTAGCCCTGCCTGGCATGAGCATCGGGCGAAGTATCGCAATGCGTCGGAGACAGCGATTGTGATGGGTGAATCACCGTGGCAAACGCCTTATCAACTCTGGGAGTTACGCACTGGTCGCCGGCAGCAGGTAGTGAATGCGGCGATGGCGCGGGGGACAGCGTTGGAGCCGCTGGCGCTGGTGACCTATGAAGCGATGAGCGGCAATGTGATGCAGCCGCTGGTGCTGATTGATGGGGAATATTCAGCCAGTCTGGATGGCCTGAACTTTGAGGGTGATCTGCTGGTGGAGATCAAGTGTCCCTACAAAGGCCAAGGCTCGTCACTCTGGCAGCAGGTCGCTGCTGGTGAAATACCGGCGCATTACCGTTGGCAACTGGAACATCAGTTTATGGTGTCGAAAGCTGCGAAGGGCCATCTCTATGTCTTTGATGGGAGCGAGGGACTGCTCCTGGAAGTGACGCCCTGCCCTGAGCGTTGGGATGCGATGCGGAGCGCATGGGATGCGTTCATGCTGTGCATCAGGACGGATACGCCACCGGCGCTCATGGAGCGGGATAAGGTGATGCGGACTGATGGCGAGTGGCAGACGGCGGCAGCGTTTTATGTTCAGCTGAAAGCGGAGGCAGATGCATTGGCTGAGCGGCTGGATGGCGCGAAGGAGGCGCTGCTGGGGCTGGCAGAACATCCAAGTGAGGCGGGGTTCGGGGTGGCTGTTACGCGCTTCTGGAAACAGGGCAATGTGGATTACAAGCGGGTGCCAGAACTAAATGGGATCGACCTGAATATGTACCGGCAAAAGGGACGGTTTGAGACGAGGGTTACGGTCGGGAAGTAATGAAATACGGGGTTACACGCTACAGAATACGTAACCCCGGTGTAACCCCAGAAGTTTATCAAAAAACGTTAGTCTTCCGAAACCCTTGGTATGACTGGTGTGCCCGGAGGGACTCGAACCCCCGACCTGCTGCTTAGAAGAGAGCCGACCCCGGCAAACCTGCTGCTTAACGAACCTTAACAACCCTTGTTTTAATTAGATTTTCTGCCATAATTCATTTAACCATCTAGCACGTAACTTAACCGAGTTTGCTAGATGATGCTAGATACTTGCTAGATGGAAAAATGACAAATGGCTGATAAATTTAAATTTACCAAGACGACCATCGCCGCCCTGCCCGCGCCCTTAAAAGCGCGAGACACGTATTACGACACTATCGTTCCGAAGCTGGCCGTACTCGTCACGGCAAAATCCAAGAACTTCTACGTCGTAAAGCGTGCTGGCCGTGAAATGGTATGGCTGAAACTTGGCACATTCCCTGACATGACCGTGGAGCGCGCCAGGGAAGAAGCTGAAAAGGCGCTCGGAGAATTTGCAGCCGACAACAACCCGGCGACGACACGCCGCGCATTGAAACAGGAATTATCACTTGCCGATTTTTTCGACAAGGAATACGGCCCGCGGCATGGGAAGAAGTTGGTTAGCTGGCGCACGTCGCAACAACATTTCCGCGACTACATCAAACCGTCACTGGGTAACAAAAAACTATCGGCGGTTGAGCGGCAACAGATTGCCCGCATCCTTTCCGATCTCGACAAAAAAGGCTTGTCTGGCAGCAGCGTCAACAAAGTCCGCAATCTGGTTTCCGGCATGTACCGACAAGCTATTGAATGGGGCTTTGCAGAGAGCAACCCTGCGACCGGCATACGTGGCCGCAAAGGCGTAAAGCGCGACCGCTTCATTCAAGCGGACGAACTGCCTAGATTTTTCGCTGCCGTCGCTGAGGAAGAAAATCCAGATATCCGAGACTACATTCTTCTTTCGTTACTGAGCGGCGCACGCAAAGGAAATGTTGTCGAAATGAGGTGGGAGGATATACGCCTAGATGATGGCATTTGGCGCATCCCCATAACAAAGAACGACGACCCGCAAAACGTCACACTTGCACCGGAAGCAATTGAAATTCTGAAGTCGCGACAAGGGAATGAATCAGAATGGGTATTTCCTGGCACCGGCAAAACTGGCCATCTAGTCGAACCCAAGTCCGGCTGGAAGCGCGTATTAGATCGCGATGAATTGAATCAGCTACAAGCCAAAATCCAAGCCGTAGGTGGAGCGTTTGATTGGCCATTGAAGATAGCCAAGCCAGCGGCGCACAAGGGGCGGATATACGAACGCGTAGAGGATGCGTTAATCCGCGCCCGCAAGGTTGCTGCTGATCTGGAAATAGACACCAATGGATCTCGCCTGCCCGATCTCCGCATCCATGACCTGCGCCGCACGCTTGGAAGTTGGCAAGCCAAGACCGGCGCATCCCTTGTCGTTATCGGCAAGAGCCTCAATCACAAATCAACAAGCACCACTGCTATCTATGCCCGACTCGACCTAGATCCTGTCCGGCATGCGGTCAATACAGCAACGTCCGCGATGCTTGAAGCGGGCGGATTGAAGAAGACGGCAGAAATCAAGCCGTTGAAAAAGAGCAACACCGCCGCCTGAGGCTACAGGCACAGCGAGGCCGAAAGGTGCTACCAACACCCTACGACCTCTAACCAACCGAAACTAGAAGGAGTTCCGAAATGGCTGAAAAGAATTCTACAGCGTCACAGACACTTGACCAGACGCTTGACCTGATCCAAGAGCAACTAGACATTCTGGCCGCTGAACACAAAGCAATACCGACATTGCTGGTCACGATGAGCGGTGGAGAGAACATCACCCTGGAGGCACGTGGCGTTAGGTATTTGCGCTGGTCTGACGGCACCCCGCCTCGTGGCAGTAACACGCCGCAGACATTCCAGTAACCGAGTACTCCGCGCCGACCTCATCCGGCTGGCGTGGCTTCTAATTAAGGTGGCGAAAGGTGCGCTATGGGCGTGGAGAAACAGAACGAATTTGTATGGACGTTGCTTGAGGAAAGCGCGTCGTTAATTGGGATTGATGTGAATCGTTCGGGCTATGGCCTTATGGATGTCGTCGACCGGCTAACTTACCCTGAGAGAGATTGGGTTCCCGATCCAGACGATGTAACGGAAGGTGACCGCTTATTGTGTGAATTTGGCTCAACCAAAGAAGGGGTTGAGCTACTGTTTGCACTTGGGGAGGCGTGCAATTTTGCAAATGGCTTGACTTGGGTAGATCGAACGTGGGAGAAGATCGAAGCAATTGACGATTTTAAATCGGCGGGATGGAGTTGCCTGGAAGAGCGTACGCTTTGTGATTTTGCAATGTATGTGGGTGTCGCTTCAGCGGCCTGCCAGTCATTCAAATCGAATAGTGAAGGACGGATAACGGGGAATTTGTTTTCCATTCTAGGGGAAAAAGGAGCCGCAAAACGCCATGCGCCAATGGCGGCACTGCGAACATGGTCAATTGACAAATACCGGGCGGGCACTTGGCAATCGGCAAATCAGGCTGCGCACCAACTAAAAGAATCTGTAATCAGCCATGGCCGCACCATCAATGCCAACCTTTCCGAAGAGAATGCCCAACGCACAATAGCGGAGTGGTTCAGGAGGTCCGTCTAGCCGCTAGGCCGACACGTCAAGCGGCTAGGCTGTTACGGATGGCCGCTTGATGGCATTTTTTTAGCCATCCAAGGCGCATAAATTAACGATTCATGACGCAAGCCAACCGGCACTGCGTGACTTTATGGATCGTTAATGATGACTATTGCAAACCTATCAAAACTCGTTGAACGCAACCCAAAGTTGCTCGACGACAAGCAGGCCGCTGAATACCTCACGGTCACCCCTGGCACCCTTTCAGTCTGGCGCAGCACTGGCCGCTATGCCCTGCCCTTTGTGAAGGTTGGCCGCATGGTGCGTTATCGCTTGTCCGATCTCGACACATGGCTTGACGCCAGGTCGCGAGACAACGGTGCTACTGCGTAAGGTGGCCGCGATGACGACACCAAATGCAAACGCCGGGGGGGCCCCCGGCGCTTTGGAAACAACAAACATCATCCACAAGAGTATCAAGAAAATCTACCGCGTGGAAGCAGCATTAAAGCTGCCTGCCGGCCTGAATCGTTTTGAAGCCGAGCGCATTGGCGACCATTGTTTGAATAGCACCGTCGCTGATCTTCGCAAGACTTACGGCAGCAAGCTAATCCAGCAATGGGAAACGGTGCCGACTCGCTATTGCTCGAAGGGCGTTCGCGTCCTGCGCTACTGGCTGGCAGGAGCAAACTGAGATGGATCGCGCCGAATCTATCCGGCGCGGTTCTTCTCAACCGCGCAAAACATCCACCAAGCATCAATATGCCGCAATCGAGCATCGGGTTATAGATAGCCCTGCGTTTGCCGACATGAAGCCCACAGCACAAGCCTTGCTACTGCTGGTAGCCCGCCAACTGACCAAAGACAACAATGGCCATTTGCAAGCCTCGTTCAAGTGGTGCAACAAGTACGGCATTGGCAGCGAACATACCTTGCGAGACTCGATAGCTCAGTTGATTGCTCATGGCTTTCTGTATCGCACACGCAGCCACGGCGCAAACGGCGCATGGGCAAGGTACGCCGTCACGTGGCTACCGATTAAGCAGCGCAACGAGCTTTTTCTTGATGGCTTCAAGTCTTGCGCTTGGCGTGAATGGGAGCCTTCACAGAAAAAAAGCTCCCCGCAAAAACTGCTGGATAGCTCCGGCAGAAAGTGCAGTTTCACCCCTGAACATCCGGCAGAAACTGCTGGAACCAGGGGGGCAATAACTGCTGACTATGAATTAATACCATGTAGAGCAGTGAATTCAGCGCATCAAACCCGAGCGAACAGACCTCGCAAGCTGCTGACATCACCGCTCGCCATTCGCCTATCACTCACTGCTGATCGTGGCCATTTGCGCCTCGCTGCCTGAAAGGACTACCGACATGAACAATCTCGCTATTAACGCCACCGCCTCAGAGATCAATCGCGAACACGCCATGGCCATCGCCCATGCTGGCCAGGCACTCGACCATGCCAAGCGGGCCGGCGAACTGCTACTGGCAGCAAAGGCACAAATACCGCATGGCCAGTTCTCCGAATGGTTACTGAGCAACGTCACAATATCAACTCGCCAAGCGCAGCGTTACATGGCAGCCGCACAAGGCAAGCCGACACCCCTACGGGCCATCATTCAGAAGGAAACCAAAAACGACACCGTGTCGTATTTGCCGACACCGCAATTCATTCCTGAGGACGGTTACTGGTATTGGGGCGCAAGTACCGGTGAAATGGGGGATTACGTGATTGAGCCCTCCGCAGAACACCCTGGCTACTTCTTCATTAGTCACATTTACGACGATGGCGACACCTACGACTGTACTGGCCGCCCTATCCTTGCTCGCTTCGTAGAAATCGCCCTTGAATACTATGGCCTGAAAGATGCCGCGAACATCGAATGGCTGAAGGCAACGAGTTCAGGCGTTACCGAAGCAATGGCAACCCTCAACGCGCCAAGACAGCAAGTCGCCTAACCACCAAAACAGCCCGGCTAATAACCGGGTTTTTTATTGGCCAGTTAATAGAATTTACTGATGCTTGTATAAATATAATTTATCTGTTATATAGGAGCGAATAACTGGATGTTTATCCAGTACCAACCGACAAAGGACAGAAAAATGAAATTGCACGAAATCGCCGAGCAGAAGGCGCTCAAGGTTGCAGAGATGCGCAGCCTGTTATCTGCTGACAAACTGAATAGCGAAGGCCAAACCAAGTTTGACTCGCTGAAGAAAGAAGTGACCGACCTGGAAGGCCAGGAAGCCCGCGCCCGATTCCT
>Ga0075152_10001692_pt1 | contig 15992 bp, 27 predicted proteins | sample JI61114C2DNA_FD_70964 | JGI IMG/M metagenome (GOLD analysis project Ga0075152, IMG submission 70964) | Wastewater effluent complex algal communities from Wisconsin, to seasonally profile nutrient transformation and Carbon sequestration -... | ecosystem: Engineered > WWTP > Effluent > Algae...
ATCATTGATTCAATGCTTGAGTACTTCATATGGGTATTCCTTTCATTCAAAGGTCAGTTATTGATTCAAACCTCGTCTAGGTCCATGCAATCAGGGTCAGAAGAGTACTTAAGGCAAGCGGCTTGACCGTCACGCCAACATTCTTCTTCTTCTTCTTCGATAATGGTCTCGGGGTTGTAGACGCTTAAACAAGATTGATACTCATTCCATTGGGCAGCTTTAAGCTCTTCACATTCAGCATCCGTTGAACAGAAAGGCTCAAGAGGGGCCTCAATTGTGTCGGTGAAGTCTTCGGGCACAATAAGACCCTCAACAGCGGGGCGACGGTCAACATTGGCCTGAACGCGGGCAATGAACATAACCGGACTGAACATTAATAATGTGAAGATGGATGCACGGATTGTGCGGGATGCTTTAGGTGTCATGGGTATCTCCTCAACGACGCCTTAATTGGCGTACTCACATGAGGTTGCAGATACCATGCCAATCAAGGAATTCACCACGTTCAAACCGCTGACCCACTTATGTTGAATCTGACAATGTTGAACTCTTAGGCAACTGTCTCAATTATGAGAATAGGGCAAAACCCCACTCCATATACCTAGTGTGAACGAAGCCATGAAGTGGGGGCGTCAGGGAGATAATCCCGACAACTGAAGTGTACACGAATGAACTCCATAACGCATATAGCTATACCTGAAGACGCTGACCTCTTATACGCCTCACCACGCCCCGAGCTCGACCTTTGACCTAATACTCAAAGACAAAGAGAAGTCTTCTTATAGACGAACGTCGCATGCGCCTCATAAGGTCCTAAAGACGAGCTGACTGACAATCAATAAGATGGAGACCAAGAATGAGTATACAAGTCCATCGTTCAATATGCTGACCAACATGCGATTAGACCCCTCAAACCCTCTAAAGACACGGCAACAAGGCTCAATATGCTGACCCGCGACGGCCCCTTGAGCCCTCATTGCCTCATGGATGTCACTTCGATCTAGAGGATAAACCCTCGAATGTGAATGTAAAGTGAAGCCTCCTCAACTCCACCCCAATTGAAACAAAAGGGACACGAATTCAACCATGGCACCCCTCAAATACACCCCTAAGCGGCGTACTTAATCCCTAATCAATACATAGAGATAGTTGGGCAGATGACTTAGGGGGTAGCTTAGGAGAGAGGAGTTAACCTCCATGCAAACACACTCAACTAAAACGCCTTTTTCTTCCACCATTAGAGGGGGGTGTAACTAGGGGTGGATAGACTAGTTGATCTATGTGACTTAGTTGGTACAGTTGTTGTGTTTAGCTGGTGTAAAGCAAGGAGGCTTGAAATGGTAGATCCCCAAATAACGATGCTTAGGGCTAGGTGGGTGAAGGTGAAGAAGCGGGTGCCTGGGGTGGGTTGGGAGGAGTTCGTGGAGGGCTCTCGTGTGAACCGGAGCTTCCTTGAGCTTTACTATTCTTGGGTGAAAGGGGGCCGGGCTAGGGGGTCGGTTCCGTGCATCTTGAAGACCTTTGGGAGTCCTAGGGAGTGGGTGTGGATCAGGCTTGAGGGGCTTCGGTCTATTGCTGGGTGTAATGGTCGTGGGGGTCTAAAAGGGGTGGTCAAGATCAACTCTAAGGAGAAGCCCTTTGCCGCTTATATCCGGCAGGAGGGCCGGAAGGTGTTCTTGGGGGCGTTTGCTACAGCTGAGGCTGCTGCTCGCTGCTATGACAAGCACGCAAAGCATGTTCATGGTCCTTTAGCTCCGCTGAACTTTCCAGAGTAGGGTCCTCTACCCCTAGTAGTTCCCCAAGAAGACGGTAGATGCCCTTGCCCTTCCTGGAGGCCAGTTTATTGAACCATGATCCATTAGAAGGGGTCATGGTGTAGTTCTCTAGGGTCCACTGAGCTAGTCCCGTTGAGGGGCCATTACATACCGGGGCGAACCCCCAATCTCTGAGGAGCTGTAGGAATGTGTCTGTTTTGGTTCCACGCTTGGCTCTCTTGTGGGCTATCCAGTCTTGTTTGAACTTCTCTAGGTCTTTCATTTGAATCCTTTGGTGGAGCGTAGGGGGCCAGCGTCTAGTACGTAGATCTTGCCTCCCAGGGTTTTGAATTTAACAATGTGCGGGCTTCCGAAGAAGTCGGGGTCAAACATGGTTTGGGTTCTCTTGAAGAATAGCCGCACCTTCTCCCAAAGAGTCAGGGGGTCTTGGTACCACTGAAAGAAGTTCATCTGATTAGCTCATTTCCATCGAGTGATTGTCTGTAAGCGATGGCCATGGCAACAAGACGCACGATTGTCCCGTCTGGGAGAGCGAAGTCCTCGTCTAGCTCCTGGAAGCCGTAGGTGGCCAGCTCCGTAACCACGTCCGTGAGTTCAGCCTCGTTCAGCGGTTCTTTGTTTGAGTCTCCGGTAAGCTTGATCACGATAATTCCTTGGTCAGCTTCTTTAGGAAGTCAGGCTGTTTAATCCTCGCTAGGGCAGCTTGTAGCTTCTCAGGCTCGTCTTTGTAGTGCGCCCTGATCTCGTCTTCATATCTTGCTAGGGCGTCTTTTGGAGCGTCTGGGGATCTCTGTATCAGCACCGTCTGGGGAATGTGATCGGCCTGGCTGGTGGTCTTGGGGGGCTCCGGTTTTTTGGGCTTCTGGGAGAGGCGCTTCTTAAAGCTCATCAGTTCATCCCCTCGCCCATCTCCACTGATCCCATGTTCCGGGAGGCTTGTATCCGTACAATCTCAGTGAGGCCGATACACGTGGCAGGTCCCCCACTAAAGGAAACCCCCACGTTCTGCTCCTCATCTTGAACGCCGATGATGTAAGCCGCTCCTTCCTCCTCGCAGAGATCAGAGAGCTTCTCCATAGCGTCCCGGATGAGCTTGTTCATTTGGCTACGGCCTTTGCTGCGACTGGGCACTTAAACTGTGTGAACGCCACTAGAACTGGTGGAACCATTAGACCCATGCCAAGGGTTCCCCAAATCAGGTTACGAGTACTGACCTTGTATTCAAGCAATGGATTCTCATCATCCGTGATGCCGATGCATTCCCCGTAAGGAGTCTTAGAAGTACAGCCGCCGAGGAGCACTAGGCCAAGAAGAAGCCTCTTCATCTTACGCGTTAGCTACAGCCGTGAGGGTTGTAGTCCCAGTCTTCTTGTTGATCTTCGTGACCGTGGCCTTCTCAGATGCCTTACGCTTCTTGGGGAGAATATCCATCTGACGGTCAGCGTCTGTCATGGCACGCGATTCAACCACATTCTTCCCGTGACGCGTTTCTACGGTGCTAGCAGTGAAGTCATAGGTGGTCTCACATTGAACGATCTTAGGGGCCTTACCGCTCTCCAGAATGCCGCGTGTGTGCCTACGGGTCTTGGTCATCAGCTTGATCTCTTCTTTGCGGGAGCCCGTGAGAGTCTTGATCTCAGCTAGCTTCTCGTCGATGGAACTCTCCAGGGAAAGCAGCTCCGTGAAGAACTTCGCACGCTCCGTCTCGCTGATCGGTAGCAGAATCTCTCGTTTCTCTTTTTTGACTGTCTTGCTCATTGTTATCCCTCTTAGGTGTCTAAATATTGGTCATATAATTTTTAGGTTTCGTGTCCACCGGCTTAGTGGATGCGCGTGAGATTTCCAAGCGAGAATGCGCAGCTTTTTGTGATTCTGATAAAAGGCTGTATTCTGATTTCTAATATCTCTTGAAAGGAGAACATATGAAAAAGAAAGCTGTAAAAAAAGGCAAAGTGGTTAAAGCCGCTGCCAAAGGTAAAAAGGCTGTTGCTGCTAAAGGCGCAAAGGCCACTGGTACTAAGAAGATGCCGCTCGGCAAGAAACTCTTCTAGTTCAATACTTGGACCCGGTGAGGGACTGGAACAACGAGGGGGATTAAGTCTCTAGTTGTATGATCTGGGAACTCACCGGGCCACTCTGACTAACAGGAGTGCCCCTAGCCACATCGGTTAATACTCCGGGGGAAGTTCTCCTTTCAGAGACCCGTGTGGGCTAGATTGCTGTCAGTCTTCAACCTCAACCCACTTCACCTTGTCTAGCTCAATCTCCACCTTCCGGAGTTCCTCTGAGAGTTCCCGAGCAAAGTACCCATACCATTTACGGGTCATCGGCCTTGAGGCATTGCGCTCCATTTCCGACCATTCCATTAGGAGGCGGCGCATTGCGAGCTTAAACCTATTGAGTTTGAGGCGTTCTTCTTTGGGATTCATAAAATAATTATGGCCTAGTCCCTTGATTGAACAAGAGAGCTAGGCCATCGTCGATTCTGCTAAGAACGATTGAATCTAGCGTCCTACTTCTGGACCCGAAACTCAATCGAAAAATGTACAAACGCTTCATGGGGGTTAGTTCCATGACTTGCATCACGAGCGGTGTGTCGGATGGCGTACATAAATAAAAGAGTGTGGAGGGAAAGCCCTTCGCCCCGTGGGGTGCCCTGTCAGTGGGCTCTAAGGCGGTTAGCTTAGATATGGACTGATTCAAGGGCGTAGTCGGGTCGGGCAAAGAGTTCCACCAACGCCAAACTCCTCCAAGCTTTCTCCATGGCTTTTTGCTGTGGGGGGTTTGGGGGGTTTGGTCAAAAACATAATCAAATCAAACAAAGAGTCCTAGTTAACACTTAGTTAATATTACTAGTTAAGGAGTTAGTTAATGTACGGAGTACATCTTAGTAAGAATCAAACTAACAAGTCTTTTAGACTGAACAGAGATGAAAGCTATAAACAAGCATTCCCTGATGTCGGCGCGACGCCGCAGAAACATTTCGCTAATGCCATGACCCGTTATGGCATTAGAGGGTATCGACTCTCACAGAGACTTGGTGAGGGGCTGGCTTGCGACTTCTGGTTTCCCTTTCCCAGGAATCTAGCTGTCTTTGTGGGACGAGACATTTCAGAGACTCAGCGGGACTCCCTGGAGGGCTCCGGCATTGAGCCTTTAGTGGTGCCCGAGGAACTTGGCATGGAATGGTTTCTGGCGATTGCTAGGATTTTAGGACAAGACCCAGAAGACGTTAGCCCTTTACGGCCCAACATGTTCCCACGTATGGAGGAGTTTGAGCAATGATAGACCTTAATGACGTTATTAGAGAAGCTAAGAGAGAATATGAGCTTGAGTTATTCCGCGAAGCGGTAGAGAAGCAAAAGCAACACCTTCGAGAAAAGAGATCTATATGGGATAGGGTCTTTCCTTGGAGAATTGTCATCCTAAAGAAGGGGATTAAGAAATGATCGACATCAAACAAGTACAAGCAGAGGCGGAGAAAGAACTCCGGGATGAGCGCATGAAGGAAGCTAAGAGCAAGATTAAATCTAAGCTCATGCAGATTCACGCTGCCGAGAAGATTGTGGCTAACCTGAAGCGGGAACTCGATGATCTCTACGTCGTTGTCGGACAGGATTCGTAACTTACCAGTCCGCGTAGTGATGGCGGGCTTTGAGAGTGATACATGGTCTTTGCAGAATGCGGGTTGGGAAATATCCGCCTCTCAGGACTTCCGAGGCATGTCCTTACATCTGGCCTTTAGGCATCCAGTTTGGAAGGTAGTTGGTTGGTCTTCGCCGGTTCGGTATGACTTCTTCATGGAATGGAGACCGGATAGGGTACGGGACCTCACGGTAGAAGTGAAATACCTCTCTCAGCAGGAGAATTACTTTGTGCATATGCGCGAGGATCTCAGCATGTTCAAGCCCGTGGACTGCGTACCCGAGATGGCCCCAGCCCCAAAGAGCATGTCGGACTTCGCGCTCTTTAAGACTGTCGATCACAGCAAGGATCTTGTCGTGGACCCAGAAGACGTGAACGCTCTTATGGACCAGATATTAAAGCTTCAAAGCCCACGTCAGGCGGAGATCAGAGCTAGAGAGCGCATGGCCAAATCAAGAGAAGAGTTGTTTCGTGGTGGAGAAGCCAAGCCCGCAGACATCATTCATTGCCAAGTTATTTCAATGAGGAAAGCTTCATGACCACAGTAGAACTCACAGACGAATCAATCAAAGAAGCCATCTTTGAAATCACAGAGCTTCTTCAGAAGAAGAACATAAGCATGATGGTGGGGGCTGCGGCGATGCAGGCAATTCTCCTTGTACTCAAGGACCAGGGAGTTACGGTCTTGGTGGAAAAGCAAGAAGTCTCTTCTGGTAAAATGAACTAATGACCGCACAACGTTCTAAGAACCGAACCACATACCCAATCATCACTGAACATCGGAGGAAGCGTGGCAACAAAATCCGTACAGGAAGTGATCGAGGAGATGAGGGAGCAGATAAAGGCGCTCTCAGAGAGACTGGCCGTATTAGAGGCTGGCGGGCCGGTGAAGAAGAAGCGGATCTCCCCCTCAAGCAAGCAAGAGCCCTCTTCGGTATCAAAGATACGTGATGCCTTTTTGGGCAGCTTCTTGAAGGCTCATGGACACGAATACCCCGGATGGGGCGCACGAGAGAACGGACAAGCCGCTAACTGGCTCAGAAGCATTCAAGTAGAGAAAGCCGTGGCGTATGCGACGGTGTTCCCTCACTGGAAGAACAAGAGAATGGTGACGCGTGGTCACACCTTCTCGGACCTTATTGTGAATTACGTAGAGCTAGATGCTCACATGAACCGGCATATGAAGATCGTAAGTGATATTGCTGGGGCCGCTGTCATGGAGAAGTTCCTAATTACAAACGCCATTGAGCAGCAAGAGGTAGTAGAACATGCAAAACGAGCAGCGAATCCAGACCATATCCCAGCAAGTATTGCTTATGACCACAAAGTTCAAATCCAAACACGATCCGAGCTTCATCGGACACTTAACGAACGTGATGCAGGAAGCGACCGAGAGAATGCCAGCAAACGAGATGGTGTACTTCTGCAAGACCGTACTCTCGGAGATCCCGAAGAAGTTTGATGTGATGCCCTCTCTGAGGGAGTTCAGCGACTACATTGATTCTCGTAGGTCCTCAAACCGAAGACCCAAGGTTACGCCTAGGGAATGGATCTCAGAGAAGTGTCCGGGGATTCCTGCCATCTATGAGGCCATGTGCAGCAAGATCAAGTCTGACGATCAGCGGGGCCTGAGGCTGATGCTGGCCTTTCTGGGACTCTCAGAGGAAAAGGCTTGGGACATTTACGGATTCTGGCACGAGGGGATGATTCATCCTTTAGTGAAAAACCCAGCCCCTTCTCTCAAGGAGTTATTTGATTTCATCGGCTCTAGGCAGGAGGAGCATCGAAGAGAGCCTTCTCGGCTGCCCTCCGTTTAACAAGCCCTTTTAGGATGCGCCCATTGCCGTGAACCCATCTCAGAAGTTCGTTGGAGGCTCCAGCATAGTCGTGGCTGTTGAGCTTTCTCTTGAGGGTGGACGTGGCCAGGGCTTTAGCCCCTACGTTGAATGTGAAAGAACACAGAGCGTCGAACTGGTTCTGATTAATCGGAGCCCCGATATAGTTATTCACGGCATTCTCAGCCGTCTTCAGATCCTGCTTGAGGAACTGTTCGCACTCTTCCATGGTGATAACGTCTCCAAGCTTTACTCCTAGGACGTGGCCGACGCCGATGGTCGCGACACCCACCGAGTCTAGGTAGGCCTTCAGGCGGACCCCTTCTAAGCGTTTCAGGAACTCGATGCCGGACGGGCTCATGGATCTCATGGTCTTCTATGTTATCCTTTTTGGGATGGCACAAGACGACTTCAGCTTTGAAAAATACGGCCTACCCCTCAAGCCCGAAGGCCAGAACATAGGTAATTACATTTCAAACCTCTCTCCAGAATGCCGTGTGGCCTTCTATAGACGCCGCAGTGACATGATCAATGCCAAGAAGGCTGTAGCGGCTAAGGCTAAAGCCGAAGCCCAGACGCGTGCGCTGAGCTTCATTGTGGTGGATGAAATCGCCCTCTCTAAGGACGCCAAGAACTACACCCCCTCTAAGGACTTCTTGAACAGTCTTGAGAACCGGATCAAGAGCGGCAAGGACATCAACACCATTCGGACTCAGTTCTTCCCGGACATTCCCCAGGAATCCTGGGAGAAGGTGGTCCATTCGCTGAGAAAGCAGCTGGCCCCAAGCTCCGATCATCAGGGTGTAGTGCTAGAAGCCGCGAAGAATGAACACTTGAGGATCTTAAAACGTCGTGTTTGGTCGATTAAGTCTGAGATCACCCGCGTCAACAAGGCCCTAAAGCGCATTGAGAAGGACGAGACGCTCACTTTTACGAAGAAAGAAGAGCTAATCGCTGACCAAAGGCTCATCAAGGAGCGGTACTTCAAGCAGCTCTGCAAGCACGAGGACGATTTGATCAAACTCAAGATCAAGATCGCGGAGACCCACAGTTACATTGGCACCGTAGACGAGAAGGTTAAGACCTCCGCTGCCATCCACATCCACACCATGGTCCCCAGACCTCCTGGGATGAACGTGGAGAAGGTGATCGAAGTTGGCGATTGACGTCTATTCCCAGTACCAGCCTCTCCCGTGGCAGATTAAGGCTCACGCTGAGGAATGGGTACACGGGTGTTTCGTTGGAGGTAAGGGGGGCGGTAAGACCCGCTTCGTTGTGGAGGAGTTCCTGGCCTCAGCCCTAGACTTCCCAGGATCAACGTGGCTGGTGGGCCGCAAAACGCTGCCCTCCCTCAAAGACACCACGATGAAGGAGTTTCTCAGTGCTGTCCCTGAGCAGCTCATCAAGTCCTTCAACAAGACGGACCGTAACCTGGTTCTGATGAACGACAGCTCTTTCATCTTTCGGTCCCTTGATGACCCAAAGAAGTTCGAGTCTCTCCAGATCTCAGGCTTTGCTATCGATGAGGCGGACGAGATTGAGAAGGAGACCTACGACACGCTGAAGTCTCGGGTTCGTCAGATGATCAGGGGGAAGCAGCCCCGATATCGCAGCGCACTAATCCTAAACCCTTGTGATGAGACTCACTGGATTCCAACTATCTTCCAGAACAACCCTCCTAAGGGCCACAAGCTCTTCTACTGCTCGACCATGGACAACATGGAGAACTTGCCCCAAGGCTACGTAGAAGAGCTCCAGTCCATTTATACGCCGGACATGCAGCAGCGCATGATCCACGGGATGTTTGGTAAGGTTCACCGGGGCCGTCCCGTTTACCATCAGTTCAAGAACGGCAATTACATCGTGTTCGCTGAGCCCGACCCCAAAGAGACTATCTACCGCTCGTGGGACTTTGGGTACAACCACCCGGCCATCATCTGGTTTCAGTTCCTCAATGGCAGGATGACCGTACTTGCCGAGCTCATGGGTAAGAAGGTGTACCTGGATGACTTTATCCGGGACCACGTCATGCCAGCCCAGAGCAAGTACTTCCCCGAGCACAAGATCTTTCGGGACTTCTGTGACCCCAGGGGATCTGACGAGTCAGACAAGGGTAAATCCTCGGTCGATATTCTGCACGACTTTGGAATCTACCCGATGTTCAGAAGAACCACGATTTCCGAGGGCATCAAGTGTGTTCGGGCTCTGATGGACACTCAGGACAAGGACCGCATCGCAAACTTCGCCATCCATCCCAGATGTAAGATCACTATTGAAGGACTCAGGGGCGGCTACCACAGGGAGGACGACTCCGAGGACCCGGTCAAAGACGATCACTACGATCACTTACAGGACTGTCTTAGGTACGGCGCGATACACATGTACCGCAGATGGAAGGCCAATAGGCTTCAACAAGCCTTTGACGGTCACGGGGGAACTTATCACCCGGTCACTGGTCGATTCGTTGAATGACCTGTAAACTTTTTAAATGGCGAAAAGCACAAAGAAACTGGTCTCCACCACCCAGCCCTCAACCGAAAAAGAGCTGAGGGCCTTCGAAAAGAACCACGCAGCAGACAATGCCAAGGCAGACGCCTTCTTCTCTCACGTAAATCCGCTCATTGATTCTACGCGTAAGAACAGAATCTCCATGGAGCAGCAGTGGCTCCTGGACTACCAAAGATGGTCCTGTCTTCTCGATAACCAAGGCTACGTTGGCAGATCGAACATCTTCGTGCCTGAGCTCAATAACCAAATCGAACAGACCGTAGAGAAGGATCTCGCCAATACCTTCTCCTCTCCAGACCTTGTTTACGCGGTACCCAAAGAAGGGGCCACGGACGACCAGGCCCACAAGGTTAAAGAAGCCGTCCTCTATGAGATCGAAGACCGGAACAAGGGTGTCCTTCTTCTTGATGAACACAAACGCCAAAAGGCCCTTCTTGGGACCTCTGTCATCAAGGCAGGCTTCAAAAAAGAGATCGTGGATATCTACATCCGGGACAAGGACGGTAGACCCTGCCTCACCCAGGTACCTAAGTACGTTGGGACGAAGCTAGATGTGGTGGACATGTTCCGCTGGTACATCTTCCCGGAGACCTCTGACCTTGAGACCTGCTACATGATCTTTGAGGACCAGCTCGTGGACCTCGTGCAGGAGAAGCTCTCAGGCCTCTATCAGAACCTAGAGAACGTGCAGCCCATGAGTGACGTGGGAGAGGGAGATCTCCAGCATAAATGGGTAGATCTTCAGCGCCGAGACTTCCTAAACCTGGGCTCAATGCTCAGATCCCGTCCAAACTGTGCGGTCTTCACTGAAGTTTGGATGAACTACGACCTCTATGGAGACGGAAAGCCCATTCCGGTGCTCGCTACCATCGCAAACTACAAGACCGTGGTTCGCCTGGTGAGAAACCCTCTGTGGCTTCAGCGTCACCCCTACGCGGGAACTCGTCATATTCGCAGACCCGGGAAGATGTTTTATGGTCTCTCGGTACCTGACCGCATCAGATCTCAGACCGACGTTATGAACGACGTTCAGAACCAGACGATGGACTCTCTGAACTTCTCGCTCTCCCCAATCTCAATCATTGACCCTGCCCTTGCGGGGGATGTGAACTCATTTAAATACCGACCTGGGGCCAAGTGGCTTGGATCTCCAGAAGGTGTGGAGTTCAAGATCTTCCCTGACGTTTCAGGAGCAGGCCTTAGATACGCCCAGGAGCTCAGAGGCCAGATCGCCCAGTTCTCAGACAACAATCCAAACGTAGCTCCTCAGCTCTCGGGTAAGTCCCGTTCTGCTACCCAGTCTTCAATTGTGGCAGGAGCAGTGAGCCAGCGCCAAAAGGTTCAGCTCCTCCTAGAAGAGCATGAGACCCTTGTTCCTCTTTGCGAGAACATCCAGTCTCTCCTTGTTCAGTACATGGATAAGAACTGGCAGATCAAAGTCCAAGGCCCCGTAGGCGGTACCTGGATCACTAAGAACATCACCCCTCAGGACATCAACGCCACGGTGGACTGGGTCTGGAGAGGCGCAGAGCAAGAAGAGAAGAGTGCCGTTCGGTCTCAGCAGCTCCTTGCGTTCTACAACTCAGCCCTTCAAACCGCGTCCCTTATGCCAGGAGAAGTGGATCTTCCCGGACTCTTCAAGCGTATCGCTAAAGAGGCATTCAACCTTCGGGACATGGACGAGATCTTCAAGTCCATGCGAGATCAGAAGACCATTGATCCTGACGTGGAGAACGTCATTCTCTCCGATGGTAAGGACCAAGAGATCCATAACGGGGACAACGACCAGGAGCACATCCTGGCCCACGAGCCTCTTCTCGATGACAACAAGATCAATGATGAGGGCAAGCTCGCGGTGCTCCGTCACCTTGAGCGTCACAAGATTCAGATGAAGGCCAAGCAGGCCGTCCTTGAGGCCAAGGGTAGACTTCAAACCATGCAGATGTTAGCCCAGCAGGGCGGTGATCAGTCCCCCCAAGGGTCCCAGGGAGGGCAGGATGGGAGGACTGGCCCGCAAGTTCCAAGCCCCATGGAAGGGAACCAAGCACAGGCGAGCACCTCACCTGATGCGATAATGAGCGGGGTCAGAGGAGTTCAACCGCAATAATGGAATACCTAGGCGAACTAACTGAAGACGAAAGACAGGCCCTTTTCAAATACAAGGGCACTGAGCTCTTCAGGATCGTTAGGAAAGCCATTGCTGCTGAATATCAAAAGGTGGGGCACCGCATGGACAATGCCGACGCCCACCAGATCCTAGTCCTTCAGGGGCAGCGTCAGGGCTTCAACTCCGCATTCAACATCATGGGAAGCCTTGGAAAAGATCCCTCCGTCAAAGACGAGTAGCCCCCGACTTTGCTTTTTTAGAGAAATACCCTCAAACTGATTTTACCGGGCTTACCGGGTTAAAGATCAAGTCCCCTACTCGGGGTTAAGGAGGGTATATGTCAGACGAAACCAAAGGGCCTGCCTCGTCAGCTGAGCCAAGCATTCCGAAATCACGTTTAGATGAAGTGATCGCTGAGAGGAACGCAGAGCGGGCTCAAACCCAGTTCTTGCAACAGACCTTAGCTCAAGTCATTGCGAATCAGCGGACTCAAACCCGCGCTCCCGAGAGAGACACTCCAGAGATGGAGCAGCTCAAGGTTGATAACCCTGCTCTGTACAACCAGATCAAGGCTCAAAACCACCAGCTGAAGATTCTCCGGGCCGCTAACTTTGAGACCAACGACAAGTTTGACAGGGCTACTTTCCTGCAAGGTGCAGGCAAGGAAGGTCAAAAGCGGCTGAACGACATTGAAGCCATCCTGGATCGAGAACGACAGGCCGGTAACATGAAGGCAGACCGTATGGGCATCTATCAGTGGATGCTAGGACAAGAGAAGCTGCGGGAGCAGTATGAGGCGGCAAACCGACCCCAGACTACCCAGCAAGCAGCTCCTGCCCCGGCTACTACTCAGGACGCCCCCTCCTCAGACCCTCAATTCGCTACGACTGTCCGAAGCGGCGCGGCTGCTCCGGGTACAGTTGAAAAGACACGTGAAGAAAGAATTGCCGAACTAGCAAACCAAACTTTCTAATAAAAAATTCGCATCTCGAAAGGATGTAACACGATGTCACTTCAAACATTTGCATCATTTCCTGGCGGGGCGATTAGCGCCCACATCGACAGAGAACTGTTGATGATTGCCAAGAAAAACGTCATTTTCCAACAACTCGGTACTCAGTGCGTTATGCCTGCTGGCGAAGGTAAAACTTTCCAGTTCAACCGTTACGAGCGTCTGGCTCTTCCTAAAGTCCCTTTGACTGAAGGTGTGCCTCCCGCTTCGACGAACATGACCCTGACCACGGTACAAGCAGTATCGGATCAGTGGGGCGCTTTCGTTGAGATCTCCGACGTTGCTCTGTTGACCATCATGCACCCGCTTCTTCAAGTTGCTATCGACCTTTTGGGTTACCAAGCAGCTGAATTAGTGGACCGTGAAGTCATCAACGTTCTGCTCTCTGGTACCTCTGTCACTTACTGTGGCTCGGCTACTACCCGTGCAGGCCTGACCACCATCGGTACGGATTCTTTGACTGATGCAGTTCTCCAAAAGTGCGTAGCTCGTCTGCGTTCTGCTGGTGCTCATCCGTATGAAGGAACGAACTTCGTTGGTGTTCTTGATCCCGCAATGGAACAAGACATCTCGCAGAACTCCAACAACGCTTTCACCCTGGCAGCGGCTTACAGCAATGCAAAGCTTCTCTATAACGGTGAAATCGGTATGTGGCGTGGCGTTCGCTGGATGACCAGTAACTTCATCCCCACCATCACTGGTGTTGCGGCTGAAACTTACACCACTCCTGCGTCCCCTGCTGGTACCTTTGCAGCAGCCAGCTACCGCGTCTCGACTGGTTACTACGATGCAGGCACAGGCTTCCTCGTACAACTCAGCCAGAACTCGGCAGTTGCCTTTGCAGCACTGGATAGCCTGGGCGGCACTACGCCTAACGATAGCGCGTACATCTACAAGATCTTCGTTGGTCTTGCAGCTGGTGGTGCTACTGCGATCATGTACCAAGGTGTTGAAACCACCTACGGTACTGATTTCATCCCGGCTAACACGGCGTTCTCCATCGTTGATCCCCCGGTAGCGGGTGTATCTATCGCTGGCTCGAACATCCCTGCTACGTCGGCAATCGTCCACATTGGCTGGATCTTCGGTAAACAAGCTTATGCAGTAGTAGACCTCATGAACTTGAAGACTTTCGTCTCCAAGGCAGAGGCCACTACGGCTGATCCTCTCGTGCAAAAGCGCACGGTTGGTTACAAGCTCATGTTCAAACCGGCTATTCAAAACGATAGTTTCATGATGAGATTCGAAGGCCTCTCGGCTTTTAACTAATTGTGAACCGGGGAGGGGATTAAACCTCTCCCCACATTTCTAAGGAGACTAAATGGAACCCAAAACCAAGAAACACAAAGTAGAAGCTAAGGAACCTGAAGAAAAGTTGGTTTCCGTAGAAATGACTGAAGAGCAGAAGAAGAAATTCGCTGACTTCATGATCGCAGAAGAAGACAAGGTAGAAGAAGCTGCCCCGGTTACTCCTGAGGCCAAGAAGCAAATGCGTCTGGTGTTCCAGCACCGCATCAATAACTGGGTATTCGGCCCTGGTATTGCTCAGGTCCCGGAGAGCTACGTGGGTCTTATTATCCACGGAGAGCAAAGCAAGGCTAACGCAGAGCTGAAGCTCCACACCTCCACCCAGCACGCTTCTAAACTCCTCCAGGTGCTCAAATGATTATCGCAGCCCTTATCTTGGGACTGTGCATCGTAGCAGCAGCCTGGATCAGCTCCCTTAAGCACGTTAAACCCCGTATGGCGTTTGCTCAGGTCACTCTTTTGGGTCAGACCGAGCAGTCTGAGACCATGCAGCTATCGGCCACGTTGTTCGCAGATGAGCCTGAGGGCGTCTGGCAGGAGAAGATTGCTAAGGTCTGTGAACTCCGGGAAGCCCGCCTGAAGTTCCAGAACGAGCGCATTCTGGCTGCAACGAAAGCCTTCAAAGAAGAGCAGGAAACCGGCGCTAAGGCTAAGGAACTGGCCAAGGCTGGCCTAAGCCTCGTCAAAGAAACCCCGACCAAGTAAATTGAGCTTTAAGAGTCAGGGCTGTACTATTTGGGTATGGCACTGACTCGGCTCCAAATGTTCCAATTCGTGTTAGACCAGGCTCAGCTAGAGGCCTCTCCGTATTACCTGGCTAAGGCCCGCCTCTGGTACAAGATCGTCGTTGATAAACTCACCCTCAGACAAGACTACAAGTTCTATAACAAGGTGATTGATACGCCTTGGGTCAGTGGCCAGAAGGTCTATAACGTCCCTTCGGACTACCAGAGATCGGATGCCTGCTTTCAGGTGAACGAGGCCGGGGTACAGGGGGATGAGATCTTCATCCGGGACACCTATCAGTTCGATCCCTACGTGAGCTCAGCCAGCGGTATGCCCACTGTGGCGTACATCAACAACACCGACAACACGATTGTCTTTAACTCAGCTCCGACCAATCCAAGCGGTAAGCAGTTCCGCCTACGGTACTTCAAATTGCCGACCGACTACTCACTCACTTCCTCCGATGACAACGTAGTCCCTGACTTTGAGGACTGTGACGTGATCATGCAGCACATGCTCTCCATTGCCTTTGAGAGAGAGGACGATGAGCGTCAGTCCTCCAAGAAGATGGACGCCAAGCTTGCCGACCAGGCTCAGCAGAGGAACATGTACGATGCGGACTCATCGAGTTCTAATGATCTAGCCCGTGAGAGCTTCCGGGGTAGACGCGGGTATGGCCGTCGCGGCAACGGTTGGTTCTAACCCGTGGCTACAAATAAAGAAGGCACCCTTCAGATCAACAAGTTTGATGGGATCAACATCACTGACTTCGGGACTACGGTCCCTCCTTCTAAGTTCCTTACCATGCAGAACATGGCTCCCGTGCAGCCAGGAGAGCTTAGGTCCCTGGGCGGGGTGATTGCTCTCAATACAGCAGCCATTCCTGGATTGGAAGAGATCGTTCACGCTGACTACTGGGAGCATCCAAACGGGGCTACAGGGTATGTGGCTTGGTACAAACCAAGTGCAGCAGCTCTTGCAATGCCTGCTCCTACGGGCCAGACCTTCACTGCTATCGGAGCCACGGTTCATACGCGAAGAGTGCGAACAGTCTTTGTTGGTCCTGGTGGGATTGA
>Ga0075152_10001693_pt1 | contig 15990 bp, 14 predicted proteins | sample JI61114C2DNA_FD_70964 | JGI IMG/M metagenome (GOLD analysis project Ga0075152, IMG submission 70964) | Wastewater effluent complex algal communities from Wisconsin, to seasonally profile nutrient transformation and Carbon sequestration -... | ecosystem: Engineered > WWTP > Effluent > Algae...
AGATAGCTGTAGGCCGCCACTCATGCGTTTGAGGAATGCCTGCTGAAATTGTTGCGCCCGGCGTTGTTCGTTCATGGCCGGAAAATACCAAAGGTTGGCGTTCTCGGCCAATGCTTTGAGTAAACTGGTGGCGTTATAGTGAACCGATGAAACAAACAGTCGCCATCTTTGGAGCCAGCGGAAAACTCGGACGCCATGCGTTGGCGGTTCTGGCGCGGCGCGGGTTTGCGGTGCGGGCGCTGGTGCATCGCACGCCGGTTATCGGAAGCAACATCACGTCTGTGACCGGCAGCATCACCGACGCGAAGGCCGTGAATGATACGGTGCGCGGCGCGGACATCGTGGTGCAGCTCGCCACGGCGAAGGAGGACGCGGATACTTTCTTTGACGTGAGTGTGCGTGGCACTTTTAACATCCTCGAAGCCTGCCGCCGCGAGAGCGTGAAGCAGTTCATTCTTTTTGGCGGCGATGCGGCGCAGGGCATCTGGTTTTATCCGCAGCCGATCCCCATCGACGAAAACCATCCGCTCACGGCCTATCCAGGCTACTATGCCTTCTCCAAGGTGATGGAGGAGACGATGGCCGCGCAATACACGATTCAATACGGCTTGCCAGTCACGGTGCTGCGCTCGTCATGGGTGTTTGAGCAGGACGATCTGCTGAATCACTTCTCGCTGCTGCGGAACGTGAATCCTGCCGAGCCTGGACATGGATTCGGCGAGGTTAACGACGAAGTGCTCGCGCTGGTGCGGGCCAAGCAAGAGCGCATTCCCATCCTCACGGACGCGAACGGTGCGCCACTGCGGCGGCACATCGTGCATGTCGATGACGTGATGCAGGCCTTTGATCGCATGATCGACAATCCCTCCGCGCTCGGGCAAACCTTCAACATCGCGGGGCCGTCGGCCTTCGATTACCACGTCGCGGCGGACTATCTGTCGAAACAGCTCGGGGTGCTGACAGTGGAGATTCCCAGTCCGAAGTATCACCCGTTTGAAATCAACATCAGCCACGCCCGCACGGCGCTCGGTTACGCCCCGGAGAATGATTTCTTCCGCATGGCCGACCGCGCCATCGCCGCACGCAACTCATCCAACCTATAAACATCATGCGCCAATTCCATCATATCGGCCTGCCGACTAACGAGAGTCATCCCGGCGAGTATTTCGTCGAAGACACCAAGGTGTGGGTCACCGACCCGCGCAAGCATCCCTACCTCGTCGAGTATCTGCGCTTTGAGCCGGAGAGCCCGGTCAAAGGCCCAGTGCGCGACCTGCCGCACGTCGCGTATCGCGTGGATGACATCGCTGCTGAGTTACTCGGAGAGCAGGTGCTCATCGAGCCCTTCGAGCCGTCGCCGAATTTCACTGTGGCCTTCATCCTCAAGGACGGCGCGGTGATTGAGTTCATGAAATTTGAAAACGAAAGCGATCTGCCTTGGAGATAAAAATTATGAGCATCAAAGACAAAGTCATTCTGGTCACCGGCGGCACGTCGGGCATTGGCGAAGCGTGCAGTCGGCATTTCGCGACGCTCGGCGCGCGCGTGGTCATCGCATCGAATCAGCAGGAGCGCGGAGACGTGCTCGAAAAGGAACTGCGTGCTGCCGGTCATGACGTGCGCTTCGTTTTCGCCGATGTGTCACGCGAAGACAGCGTGAAGGCGATGGTCGAACGCGCGGTGGAGCTTTACGAGCGCATCGACGGTGTGCATTGCAACGCGGGCGTCTGGGGCAAGGGCAAGGTCACCGAGTTTGATGACGCAGCGTGGGACAAGCTCATGGGCGTGAATGTGAAAAGCGTGTTCTGGACCGCCAAGCACGTCATTCCTGTGATGGAGCAGCAGGGACAGGGCGTGTTCCTCATCACGACCTCCGTAGCAGCGTTCATTGGCTTCCCGGCGCATGCGCTCTACTGCGCATCGAAAGGGGCGCTGGAATCCCTGGTGCGCTGTCTCGCCGTGGACCACGCGGGCAAGGTGCGCGTCGTTGGTATCTGCCCCGGCACGATCGACACGCCGATGCTCGCGGCAAGCTGCGAGGGCTGGGACAAGCCCGTCGCCGAGCTTTACGCCGATGTCGCACGCCGCATCCCGGTGCGCCGTCTCGGCCAGCCCATCGACATCGCACAAACGGCGGCTTTTCTGCTGAGTGACGACGCGAGCTACATCAATGGCACCTCCATCGTGCTCGATGGAGGAACGATGGGGCTGCCGCCGTGGTGAATTGAATCTGAAAGAACCAGACAATGAAACCCGACCTCGCCAAATTTGAAAACCCGCTCCAACTCGGCGGCATCCGCACTGGCACGCTCGACTCACCGGGCGCAGGTGGTGGGCAACCGGTGCGTGTGGCGTTGTTCGACACAGGCGCGGGTTTGCGCTTCACCGTCGCGCTGGATCGTGGCGGCGACATCGTGGACGCGAGTTTCAAACAGCATGCCTTCGCCTACCTCACACCGAACGGCCTCGTGCCGCCGAGTGCTGCGTTTCACACGAGCGCGGAGTGGTTGCGCGGCTGGGCGGGCGGGCTGGTGACGACTTGCGGCCCGGAATACATGGGGGGGCCACGCATTGAGAATGGTATGCAGACATCGCTGCATGGCCGCTACTCCGGCCAGTGCACGCAGGTCGAGACGCTTCGCAATCCCGACCCGCACAATGGCCGGCATGAAATGGAACTCGGTCTTGTGGTGCGCGACTCACGGATGTTCGGCCCGGTGTTTGAAATCCGCCGCATCATCCGCTGCACGCTCGGTGTGCCGGAGATTCACATCGAAGACGCCGTGACGAATCGCGGCGACATGCGTGTGGCGCATCACTGGCTCTACCATTGCAATCTCGGCTGGCCGTTGCTCGACTGTGGCGCACGTTTCGTTTATCGCGGCAAGGCGGAGTATTGGACCATTCCTCCGCCAGCGGGCCAGGACATCGTGCAGCCACTCTCCGCCACGGCGATGAACAATCTCAAGCGCGTGCCTGATGGCCTGGCACAACACGCGGGCAGCGGTGAGCGTGGGCTCATCGTGGACACGGAAGTAGAACGCGATGGCTGGTGCCGCATCGGTCTCATCAACGACAAGCTCAAGTTCGGCCTCGAAATCAGCTATCCGAAGAAGGCGCTGCCGCGCATGGCGAACTGGCAGCACTACGGCCCGCGCGGCTGTTACGTCAGCGCATTGGAACCCTTCGCCGGCTCGCTTCTCGGCACTGCGCGCGACAAGCGCAAGCTCGCGCAGCAGTTTCTGGAGCCGGGCGAGACGCGAAACTACCGGCTGAAAATCCGCGCACTCAGCGGTGCCGCCGAACTCGGCTCACTCGCGAAGCATGACGGCCCGGTGCGCCCCGTCTGAACAACACTTCAACACAATCCACTCCTATGAAAAAAGTAAAACACGGTGTCCTCGGTCTCGGCTGGTTTGGTGAAAAACATTGTGAAGCGCTCGCTGCGATTCCCAACGTGGAGCTTCACGCAGTCTGCACCCGCAATCCTGAGCGGCTCGGTGAAATACAAAAGAAGTTCGGCGCGACGAAAGTCTTCACCGACTACCACGCGATGCTCGCCGATCCCGAACTGGAATCCGTGAGCATCACCACGATGTGGGATCAACACACCGCGCCCGCCGTGGCCGCGCTGCAAGCTGGCAAGCATGTCTTTCTCGAAAAACCAATGGCCTCGACCATCGCTGACTGCGATGCGATCGTGGATGCGGCCAATGCGGCAAAAAGTTTTTTCATGGTCGGTCACATTTGTCGCTTCAATCCACGCTACGCCGCCGCGAAGCAGGAGATCGCGGCGGGCAAAATCGGCAAAATCATTTCCATGTATGCACGCCGCAATTTGCAGGCGTGGGTCGGTGCATCGGTGCTCGACAAGATCGGTCCGATCATCGGCGATTGCGTGCATGACACCGACCTGATGTTCTGGTTCAGCGGCTCGCGCGCCATCTCGGCCTACGCGCAGACGGTGAAGGTCCGTGAGCATGCGAATCCTGATCTCGGGCAGGTGATGTATCGCCTGGAGAGCGGCGCGTCGTGCATTTTGGAGTCCGTGTGGTGCCTGCCAAACACCACACCGTTTCAAATTGATGAACGCCTCGAAGTCGTCGGCACCGAAGGCGCGATCTCTATCCAGGATACGCATCCCAATCTCATGATCGTGGACAAGGACGGCGTGCGCTGCCCCGACACGACCTATTGGCCGATGATCCACGGCCAGTTGCGCGGTGCCCTGCGCGATGAGGTGGCCTACTTCGTTAACTGCGTCGCCACAGGCGAGAAGCCCACCGTCATCACCGCCGGGGAATCCCGCGAGGCTGTGCGTGCCTGTCTCGCCGCCGAGCAGTCGGCGATCACGGGGCAGGTGGTGAAGATTTGAATACTCAACACTCAGGAAGATCTCCCATGAACTCAACCTACACACCATGACACACCCACCCTCATCCATCCGCATCAGCCTCGCCGGACTTCTGTTCTGCGCGGCGCTCATCACAGGTCCATCGCTGACGGCGGCGGACAAAACTAAGCTCGTGGACTTGGGCGGCGGCGCGACCATCGAACTGGTGGGCATCCCGGCAGGAGAGTTCATGATGGGCAGCACGCCCGCCGAGAAAGCCTGGGCCACGGGCATCGAAGGGGGCGCGCAGCCGGGGACGGCGCGTGAGTCTTATGAAGGCGAGCAACCGCGATTGATGCGGGTGAAGGACGCTTTCTGGATGGGCCGCACCGAAGTCAGCCTGGGGCAGTTCCGGCGCTTCGTGGAGGCGACTGGTTTTGTGACCGACGCCGAAAAGCCCGGCGGCGAAACTCAGGTCTTCTATTCCGAATGGGACGGCTATCATTGGACGACCAAGGCGGTGCATCCGTGGAAATCAATGGCGGGCAAAAGCTGGCGCGATCCGAATTGGGGATTTCCGAACCTGGATGTCTATCCGGTCGTGTCGGTGAGTTACAATGACATGAGGGCATTTTGCAATTGGCTGACGGAAAAGGAGCGCAAGGCGAGCCGGTTACCGGAGGGCATGGAATACCGTCTGCCCACGGAAGCTGAATGGGAATACGCATGCCGGGGCGGCAGCAAGGAGAGCCAATATTTCTGGTGGGGAAACGAGATCGAGGAGGGTCAAGGCAGGCTGAACATCTCTGCCATTGATTTACTGCCGGGGCGCAGCAAGACCTGGCCGCTGGCGCACGCACCGTGGAGCGACGGTTTTGCCTTTGTGTCGCCAGTGGATCACTACGGCGAACGGGGGCGCAATGGTTTTGGTCTGGCCGACATGTGCGGCGGAGTGTGGGAATTTGTCCTGGATCACTTTGATGACAAAGGCGGACATGAAGAGCTGCATTTTGAAAACGCGGAACAGCGATCTGTCTCCCGTCCCGTATGCAAGGGAGGAAATTACTTTGATGTTCCGGGTAACGCGCGTTGCGCCGTTCGACTGGGCATCAGGAGTGTGACCTACTCCGACTCCCGCGACGGCTTCCGGGTGTGTTTGGGAACGCCTCGCGACATCCAGCGCATCACACCACCGATCAGCAAATAACTTCACCCCAACTCACCATGAACAACCAGCCCATATCACAGATGGACCGCCGCACTTTTGTCAGCCAAACAGTCGCCACTCTTGCCGTAGGACTGCCGGTCATCGGGCGTGCCCAATCAGCGCCGCTGAAGCTCGGAATTATTTCTGCGGCAACCTATGCGCCCACTTACAACGACCCAGCCGCGCCGCGCATGCCGGGCTCGCATCATGGCACCGCTTTTTCCACGACGTTCAACGGCTGGGATGAAGAGAAGGCGAAACAACTCAAGGGCACGTTCGTCAAGTCAGGCCGCAGACTCGAAGGCGCGCGCGTGGTGAAGATTTGGGACACTGACAAAGCCGCCGCACGCGCGCTGGCAGATGTCTGCGGCATCGAGACCGTCACCGATACGCCCGAACAATGCTGCGACGGTGTGGATGCCGTGCTCATCGTCGATGACGGCAGCGGCGCGCAGTGGAAATACGCCGAGCATTCCTTGCGCAAAGGTGTGCCTACTTTCTGCGACAAGCCACTCGCCATGACCGCGCGCGAGGCTGCCGCCGTGGCCAAGCTTGTGCGCGAAACCAAGACGCGCTTCATGTCCGCCAGTAGCCTGCGTTTTGTGCCGGACATCATCAAGCTGCGCAACGAACTGCCGCAGCTCGGCGAGGTGCATCTTGCCAGCGCCGTGTGCGGCAACGAACTCGTCTATTACGGCATCCATGCGCTCTCGATGATCTATGCCGTGCTAGGCAAGGGAGCCGTGAGCGCGATCAATGTCGGCAAGCCAGGCGCAAACATCGCGCGTCTTCGTTTCGGCGATCAGCGTGACGTCATGCTCATCGTTGCCGACAAAGAAAAGATGCGCGGCGGCTACCAGATCAATCTCTACGGCGAGAAAGGCTGGCGCACAGTCACGCCCGACTTGACGAATCTTTACGCTTACCTGCTGGAGGCCTTCCTCGATTTAGTGATCACCGGCAAGGAGAGTGTGCCCATCGAAGAAGAAGTCGAAGTCATCGCCGCTCTTGAAGCCGCCAAGCGCTCCCTCGAACTCGGACGCGAGGTGACGCTGAACGAGGTGATCGCGGGCATCTGATTCTTTTTTGATCCAGAACAACAACCCCAACTCAGCCATGAACACACCCAACCAATCGAATCTCACCCGTCGTGATTTCTTCCAGCAAAGCAGCAAGGCCGTCGCCGCCTCCGCGCTGGCCGGGATCTCCATCCCACACGTCCATGCGGCGGGTAGCGATACCATTCAACTCGCCATCATCGGCAGCGGCGGGCGTGGCAGCGGTGCCATTGCGAATGCGATGGAGGCCACAGGCAGCACCACGAAACTTGTCGCCATGGCCGATCTCTATGAAGACCGCCTCCAGGGGGCTCACCGCGTGCTCTACGACAAGTTTCAAGAGCGCATTGATGTGCCCTCTGAGCGCCAGTTCGTCGGCTTCGATGCTTACAAGAAGGCCATCGACTCGCTGCGGCCTGGCTCCGGCGACATCGCACTGCTCACCGGCTATGCAGGCTTTCGCCCGCAGCAGCTCGAGTATGCCGTGGAGCGCGGCGTGAATGTCTTCATGGAGAAATCCTTCGCCACCGATCCCGTCGGCGTGCGCCGCGTCATCGCCGCCGCTGAGGCTGCGGAGAAGAAGGGCGTGAAGATCGCTGCGGGACTCATGTGCCGCCACTCGCCGAATCGCGAGGAACTCATCCGCCGTCTCCGTGCCGGTGAGTTGGGTGATCTGCAATACACCCGTGCCTATCGCATGGGGCCTGCGGGTGCGCTCGGGCCGAAGCCTGCGGACAAGAGCGAGCTAGAGTGGCAATTGCGCAACTTCACGAAGTTCCTCTGGGTTTGCGGCGGTCTTTGGGCCGAGATGGACATCCATCAAATCGACGAGCTGTGCTGGCTGCACGACGCGCTGCCCGTCTCCGCGCAGGGCGTGTGTGGACGCGCCGCGAACAGCACGGATTGCAGCCAGAATCTCGATGCCTACAATGTCGAGTGGACCTTCCCCAATGGCACCCGCGCCATGCACACCGTGCGCTACACCGCGAACACGCAGAGCCACTTCGCCACCTATGTGCATGGCAGCAAAAAGGCCGCGCAGTTCTCCGGCAACACGCATGCCGCCGATGTGGAGATCTACAAGGATCAGATCACCACGCGGAAGAACATTGAATGGCGCGCACCGAAGGAGAAAAACACCGTGTGGCAGAATCAGTGGAACGATTTCCTCGAAGCGATCCGCACAAACAAACCCTTCAATCAAGCGAAGCGCGCCGCGCACTCGAACCTCGCCGCCATCATGGGCCGCGCTGCCATGCACATGGGCCGCACCGTGTCGTGGGACGAAGCGCTCGCGTCGAAGTTTGAATGGTTCCCCGGCATCGACCAGCTCACACACGAGAGCGAGCCGCCGATCAAGTCCGATGACAAAGGCCGCTACCCGGTGCCCGTGCCCGGCCAGTGGACGGAAATTTGATTCACCCACCACCCCACCCATGATCATTGACTGCCACAACCACGTCGGCGCCGATCTGCTCTTCTACTTGCACGGCGATTTCCCCTATGCCCAGCACCTCGTCGCCATGCACGATGAAGGGCGCGCGCTCGGCGTGGATCGCTGGATCGTGTTTCCATTCGTCAGTCATCTTGCGCTTGATGTCACCGTCTTCATGGACAACAAGATCAAGGACGAAAAAGGCCGTCTGCATGACGTGCCGTATGCCTTTGAGAACCGTCGGCTGCTGAAGGAGATCAACGTGATGTTCCCCGAGGAAGGGAAACGCATGCTCCCTTTCGTTATGGTTGATCCCATGCGCAACGTGGCCGCGCAGGCGCAGGAATTGAGAAAACTGCGCGCCGACTACCGCTTCTACGGGATCAAGCTGCAAACCACGATTCTGCAAGCCGACATCAAGCACTTGAAGGATCGCGGCAAAGTCTTTCTCGAACTCGCTGAGGAGTGGGATCTGCCGTTCCTGATTCATTCCAGCGTCGCCGAAAGTGATATTTGGGCGCAGGCGCAGGACATCATCGACATCGCCGAAGCGAATCCGCACCTGCGTTTCTGCCTCGCGCACTCGTGCCGTTATGACAAGGAATGCCTCGACCGCGTGAATGCACTGTCGAACACTTGGTTCGACTGCTCCGCACACTGCATCCACTGCGAAGGCGCAGTGAAGGACTTGCCTTACATCGCGCCAAGAGCGCGGCGGTTTGACTCTGACTTCACCAACCCAGGCCGCGTCATCGCCGATCTTGCCGCTGCGTATCCGCACAAGTTCATGTGGGGCAGCGATTCGCCTTTTTACAGCTACGCCGGCGAGATCAACGGCCAGGTCGTTCGGCTGATCAGCACCTACAAGGCCGAAGTCGCCGCGCTCACCGCCAGTCCGCTCGATGTGGTGCAGCGCATCGCCAACACCAACACCCGCGCCTTCCTGAAACTCCATGATGAAAGCATTCTCTCTTAACGGCCACGCCGCGCTCGTCACCGGCTCCTCGCAAGGCATCGGCCTCGCCATCGCACTCGGCTTGCATGAAGCAGGAGCGCGTGTGGTGGCACACGGTCGGCAGGCGCGGCCCAGCGATCTGCCGGAGGATGTTTCCTATGTCGCCTGCGACCTATGTGACTCAGGTGCGCCGGGAAAACTCATCGAGCGCGCCATCGCCGCCGAGCCTGGGCTGGACACGCTCGTCTGCAATGCTGGCAGCTTCTTCGATGTGCCGTTTCTGGAGATGACCGGGGAGCTGTGGGACAAAACGATGAACCTGAACCTGCGCACGATGTTCTTCACCGCACAGGCATTCGCGCAGCATCTGGTGCGTGAAAAACGCGGTGGCAGCATCGTCATCATGTCTTCCACGAATGGCTTCCAAGCCGAGTCCGACAGTGTGGCCTACGATGTGAGCAAGGGCGGCCTCGTGATGCTCACCAAATCGCTCGCCGTCTCGCTCGCGCCGCATGGCATCCGCGTGAACGGCATCGCGCCCGGCCTCATCAAGACACCTCTGACCTCCGTGTGGATGGAGTCGCGCAACGATGATCTGCTCAAGCACTACGAGAAGAAAATCCTGCTCGGTCACGTCGGCAAAGCTGAGGACTGCGCCGGTGCGGTGACGTTCCTCTGCTCCCCCGCCGCCAGCTACATCACCGGCGAGATCATCGTCATCGATGGCGGCCTTACCGTCTGCCAGATGGGCCGTCTTTAAAATCCGAAATCCGAAACATGAATCAAATCGACCTCAATAATCGTAACGCCATCATCACCGGGGGGGCGCGTGGCATTGGCCGCGCCATTGCTGAACGTCTCCTCGCTTCTGGCGCCCGTGTCTCGCTTTGGGATGTGGATGCGGCAGCGCTCGCGCAGGCTTCCGCTGAAATGGGCACGCCTGACACCGTGCATACCGCCACCGTCGATCTCGCCGACCTTGCCTCCGTCCAAGCCGCTACTGAGGCCACGATGAAGGCCTTTGGAAAACTCGACATCCTCGTCAACAACGCTGGCATCACTGGCGGCAACGCCAAGACGTGGGAACTTGATCCCGCTGACTGGCGGCGCGTGATGGACATCAATCTCAATGGCCCGTTTTACTGCTGCCACAGCGTCGTCCCGCATCTGCTCAAGAACGGTTACGGACGCATCGTCAACATCGCCTCCATCGCTGGCAAGGAGGGCAATCCCAACGCCGCTCATTACAGCGCCTCGAAGGCCGCCGTCATCGCGCTCACGAAGTCACTCGGCAAGGAACTCGCCACCGCGAACATCACGGTGAATGCCGTCACCCCCGCCGTCATCGCCACGGACATCCTCCTGCAAATGCAGCAGTCGCACATTGATTACATGCTCTCGAAGATCCCCATGGGCCGCTTCGGTAAAAAAGAAGAAGCCGCAGCTCTCGTCGCCTGGCTTTGCTCCGAAGACTGCTCCTTCACCACCGCCGCTGTGTTCGATCTCTCCGGTGGTCGCGCGACTTATTGAACCCATCCTCATCCCGCACTTCATGAAACCCTTCCGTTCCTGCCTCACGATTCTTCTCGGTCTCTGCTCGTCGAGCTTCGCCGCCACACCTGACGCGAAGATTGCGATGCCGAAGTCGAGCGATCCGCAGCTCGAGTTCACGCTCATTGCATCCGAGCCACAGATCGTCACGCCCATCGGCATCGCGATCGACAAGCGCAATCGACTCTTCGTTGTCGAGTCGCACACGCATCATCGCCCCGCCGATTACAAGGGGCCGGAAACGGATCGCGTGAAGGTGTTTCTCGACACGAATGGCGACGGCATTCCCGACACGCCGAAGGTGTTCGCGGAAGGCTTCAAGACCGCCATGAACCTTGCGCTTTCTCCAGCAGATGAGCTTTACCTCGTTCATCGCAGCGGCGTGGTGCTGCTGCACGATGCGGATGGCGATGGTGTCTCCGAGCGGAGCACTAAAATCGTGGAGCTGGTGACCACTACGGATTATCCGCACAATGGATTGAACGGCATTGTCTTTAGCCGCAATGGCTGGCTTTATCTCGGCATTGGCGAAAACTTCAGCGCCGAATACACGCTGCGCGGAACGGACGGCAGCGAGGTTCACGCCGGTCCTGGACGTGGCGGGAAAGTCTTTCGCTGCCGTGCTGACGGGCGCGAGTTGCAGGAGGTCGCCACCGGTTTCTGGAATCCCTTCGGTCTCGAGCTGGATCGCGCGGGTCGTCTCTTCTGCGTGGACAACGATCCTGGCGGTCGTCCGCCCTGCCGCCTGCTTCACGTCGTGCCCGGCGGCGACTATGGCTACAAGCGCCGCTACGATGACACGCATGTTTTTAATGGCTGGGATGGAGAACTACCCGGCACGCTGCCGATGCTCAAAGGCACGGGCGAGGCGCCCTGCGGTGTCATTTCCACCGACCGACTTGCGCTTCCAGCCGGCTACGCGGGATCACTGCTCGTCGCTTCATGGGGCGATGCCACCATCGAACTGTATCGTCTGAAGCCGCTGGGCGGATCGTTCAGCGCGACGAAGGAAAATCTCGTGGTGGGCGAGAAGAAGTTTAACGAAGCCTTCTGTCCCGTGGATTTCGCCGCCGCGCCGGATGGCTCGCTCTACGTCACCGACTGGGCCGACCGCACCTCGTATCCCGTTCATGGCAAGGGCCGCATCTGGCGGCTCGCGGCGAAGAAGGGTGTGAAAGTGGAGCCGCCAACTCACGAGCAGCCACTCGCCGAGACAAATGCCGCCGCGCTGCGCTTCCAACGATTGCTCGCCGCTGATTCGCCGAAGCAGATTGATGAACTCAAATCCGCGCTCACTGATGCCGATCCCTTCATCCGCTCCGCCGCGATCACTTCGCTGGCCAAGCCCGCCTACCGCGATGCAGCATTGAAGGCTGCGGATGATGCGGATGCCGCCGTGCGGCTCGGCGCATTGTCCGCGCTGTGTCGTGGTCAGGTTGCAGATCCGGTGCCGCTGATCCGCAAGCATTTGTCCGACCCAGACGAGCGTGTGCGTTTTCTCGCGCTCCTGTGGACGGGTGAAGATGGCATCAAGGCGCTCGCAAATGATCTCAGCCGAGCCGTCGCGCAGGAGCCGACTCCGACCTTGTTCCAGGCTTACCTTGCCGCCGCCGAAATGCTCGCCACGGACGCTTCGGTGCCGGCCTCAAGAGAAGCGCTAACCAAGCCCCCGGTGCCCGTGCGGCAGCAATTGCTCGCCAGCATTCTCTATGATGACAAGCAACCCGCCGCGCTCCACGCGATGGCCGCAGCGACCGTCTCCACTTTGACCGACGCGAAGACCGCCGAGCGCCTGCTGCACTTCGCACGCAACGGCGACACGAAACTCCGACAAGAAGCCATCCGCACTCTCGCCGCCTGTCCTCATGCCGACGTGCCAGGTGTGCTGAAGTCGCTCGCACTCGACACCAAACTCACGTCCTCAATGCGAGCCGATGCGATCCTCTCACTCGCCCGACGCGATGCGACGCAACTCCCCGCACTGACCGAATTGCTAAATGACAGCGAACCACATGTGCAGTTGGAGACCGCGCGCGCCCTGCGTCTCGCGATGAGCGAAGCCCCAGTGCGCAAGGCATTGCAAGACAAGCTCGCCTCCTTGAGCGACACATCTTCAGCCTTGGCCGAGCAGCTTCAGTTTGGGCTCACGTCCAGTGCAGCCAAGCGTCCTGCCACACCCGCCGACTGGCGCAAAGCTGTGGCCGTGGGTGGTGATGCCGAGTCCGGCCGCCGCGTGTTCCATAGCGTGCAAACTGGCTGCACGATGTGTCATCAAGCAGAGGGACGCGGCATAAGCATCGGCCCAGAGCTGACAAATGTCGCCCGCTCATTTGATCGCGCCAAACTCATCGAAGCCATCCTCGATCCCTCACGCGAAGTCGCACCGCAATACGAGCATCACATCGTCGAAACCAAGTCCGGCACCACCTACTCTGGCGTGCTCGTTCACATTGACCTCGATGGCTCCCCTCTGATCAACGCCCTCGGCACTGGCCGCCAACGCATCCCCACCGCCCAGATCACACGTCACACCACATCGCCCCTCTCGATGATGCTCTTCGGCCTGGAGAACACCATGACCTTCCACGACTTCCGCGACCTGCTCGCCTTCCTGCTGACGTTGAAATGATGGCTCGGGCGTCGCGCCGAAATCAACAATTGCAAACACGTTCTGAATGACCCACCGCATAACCGCTAGTTTGGTGCCCTTCGCATCGCGGGCGCTGTATTGCCGCGTCGCCGCACCCGGATCTTCCTCCAGCCCTTCCGCCGGGCTGCCAAACTGGCTGGCAAACATTTCATCAAAGCATCACATGGCTGCGCGATCCTGACGCAGCGATTCCGGTAACCAGACGACGAAGCGCTGTGCTGCCTCCGAGAGGAGAACGCAGCCCGCGTCCAACTCTCCACAGTCTCCAATGTCTTTCGGCTGTGTGGGCTTCGATGGCGGAGCACAGGTAGGTGGCCGCACTGTTGTACATGGAGGAGAACTGGGTGCGCACGTTTCTGGCGCAGACCATCGCACACCAACCGGGCACGCACGAACGGATGCCGTTTTGATCACGCCTTCACCCTCCACGGTCGTCACCGAGTTCGTGTCTCCACAATTGACCTCCAACAACCTTGGCCAATGATCGAGACTGATCTGCTGGGGTTGTAGGGCCGCATCGACTCATCCCGTGCGCTCGGAATTATGCATTCGCCGCCATCCCTTTCATTTCCTCCTTCAACCGCTTCTTGACTCCGGCGGTCCCAACACATTCGCCTTTCTGCCCCAGCTCAGCACCCAGCGGGTAATTTCTTCGAGTCCCGACAAGTCCGCCTAAACACTGGTTGCCAAGTGCTTGGGAGAAAACGTGGCAGCCAGACTCTGCTTACCCCACTTGATAAGGAGGTCACGCCGCTCAACGATTTGACACGGATGCCGAACAAGCTGTTTCGCAACGAGGATCACAGGCTTGACCTGAACGTTTGCAGTCGAGTGCCGATGTATGCCGTCCCGTGCAAGGTAATCTTTTTACGAGGTCGTCAGTTTCCTTGGGTTCGGGCACCACCACGCAAATTCCATGAGAACGCAAATTTCAGCTTTCCACTTTTTTCGAGTTCCAGGCCGTCATGAAGCCTTCCCACGTTCAAGCAGGCAGGCGCATACTCACCCCTCCAACGGCTTGCACCAGCACGTAAATGCTTACCAAACGGGCACCCAGCGCTGGCTTGATGTGGGACATTGCCTCTGATTTTCCAGCCCCTTCTCACTTCCTCTCACCGTCACGTTGCAGGCCGCTGAGGACGGCCATGAGGTCTGCTAAACCCTGATGAGCAAGGTTGTTGCGCACGCATGATGATCAGCCGTGATAAGCGACGGTGCAGGCGTGCTGAGGCGGCAGCGGAAGCTTCCCAAGTGTCATGGTTGTGCATCATTGTTGCGCAACAAGGTTGGAAGGGCGCGATGCGGGTGATTTCTTGGCCGAGGCTGCCTTGCCGCCGAGGCATTGCAGCGCATCTGATAACATTTCCAGCCAGCCGTCTTCGTCACCCTCCAGCCCCTGATCGAACAGTTTGATCCATTGAGCCAACTCCTCAGCCGCCATACGCAGTTGGAGACAACCTTCATCGGTGCTCTTGCTGCGTGCTTCGGCTTCAGCGGCAGCCTCCCGCGACTGCAACTCCGTCCTCAAGCTGTGCTGGATCAATTCAAGGTGAGATCGAAGCAGTGAGGCCGCCTTCGCCATGATCTGGTGCCTGACCTCCGCGTGGGCTTGGCGCAGCAGCGCGTAGCGTTTGGCGGTGAGGCGTTCGTCAGCGAGCACGGCTAGGCGTTGCTCGTTTTCTGGGGACGGATCTGCCGTGAAGGCCCCGTATGCGGCCTTTTGATCGAGCAGGACACGCTCCGGGCGCAACTGCTCCATCCGTTCCGAGTGCCGCTCCCAGCTGTCTTGCAGGGATTTGAGGGTGTGGCAACACCGATACTTTTGACCTGATTGAATTCAGCGGTGTAGGCCGAACTCCAGCAGCCATGCAGGATCATTTGCGATGGCTCCCTGAGCTTGTTCTACGCCTCTACATCCTCGTTGTCGTGTCCAGCTCGATGGACAAATACACCAGCGCTGGTTCCAATTCAGCGCAGCCCGACCTGAAGCGAAACGCCATTCTACAGGCGGTGCGCTTAACCCGATGGCTGTGCCAGGAGCATTACCGTGTCGTGCGAGCACATCTTGAGATGGGTGACACTGACAGCCGCGAATTAGCTCCTGACAGCACTGACAAGGTTGAGCTTGCGGAGAACATTCTGGCCAAGCTACGTGGCACTGGCCCTCTATCGCCTCGTGAATTGCAGCGCAGTTTTCACCATTTGAGCGCGCGTGACAGAGCTCAGGCCATCGCGGGGCTCAAAATGGCTGGTCGGGTGATCGAAAATGGCATCGGTCAATTGGAGGAGGCGGCTTGAACCGCGATTTCTGCTGACTGTCAGCGCGTCAGCATTCACACGAGGCGTTGATATGGACGATGCGATGAATTGTCACTGACAAGGCTGATCTTGGAAGTGTCCAAGCAGGAGAAATGGCAAGCGTGGTTTCCGTGATGACTCCGAGCATGGTCTCGTTTCTGCGCTTATGGGGGCAATCCAAAATCTAAAGGCCTGGAAAGCACTTCGCCAGCCAATGACCTTGCCGCGCAAGGCCCTCATCTTGGTGGCGGAACATCAAATGGTAGATTGAAATACTCGAACACGGCTTTGGTCCGGTCGTATATCTGGCGCTCGCTCATGCCGGCTCGCTCACACATCTCATTCATCGGCACAAAACCCCCGCTGATGAACTGAAGGACATCCAAGGGACTAAGCGGTGTTTTCGCAAATAGAGCGTCCTTTGACAGACGGGTTCATGAAGTTCGTTGAGAAGGTGCCATGTTCAACAAAACAACCCGGAGTCTGGAACTCGCCCTGCGTGA
>Ga0075152_10001694_pt1 | contig 15984 bp, 12 predicted proteins | sample JI61114C2DNA_FD_70964 | JGI IMG/M metagenome (GOLD analysis project Ga0075152, IMG submission 70964) | Wastewater effluent complex algal communities from Wisconsin, to seasonally profile nutrient transformation and Carbon sequestration -... | ecosystem: Engineered > WWTP > Effluent > Algae...
GCCGGACCCTGCTCCGAGGTGGCGATCGAGAGCGGCATGTTCAGCACGTCGCTGTAGATCTGCATCAGCAGGTGGTTCTTCTTCAGGCCGCCGCTGACGATGAACTCCACGACCGGGACGCCCGAGTCCACGAAGTTATCGACGATCACGCGGGCGCCGAAGGCGGTCGCCTCGATCAGGGCGCGGTAGATGTCCTCGGGCTTCGTCGCCAGGGTGAGGCCGAGGATCAGGCCGGCCAGCTCGTGGTTGACCAGCACCGAGCGGTTCCCGCTCAGCCAGTCGAGGCACACGAGGCCGTGCTCCCCCACCTGTTGCCGGGACGCCAGCTCCGTGAGCAGCGCGTGGACGGAGATGCCCCGGCGGGCCGCCTCCTCGTGGTAGCCGGGCGGGACGCCGTTGTCGACGAACCAGCCGAAGACGTCCCCGACGCCCGACTGGCCCGCCTCGTAGCCCCACTGGCCGCTGACGATGCCGCCGCGCACGACCCCGCCCATGCCGGGCGCGACGTGCAGGTCGGGTGCGTTGACGATGTGGCACGTGGACGTGCCCATGATGGCGACCAGCCGACCCGGCTCCACGGCGCGGGCCGCAGGGGCCGCGACGTGGGCGTCCACGTTCGCCACGGCGACCGCGATGCCCGGCCTCAGGCCGAGCCGGCGGGCGGCGTCCTCGGTGAGCCCGCCCGCGCGGGAGCCGAGCTCGCCGACCGGCCCGGCGAGCTTGCCCTCGACGAGCCCGCCGAACGCCGGGTTCAGCGCCTCCAGGAAGTCGCGGCCGGGCTGGCGCCCGTCATGGAAGAAGCCCTTGTAGCCGACCGCGCAGGCGTTGCGCACGTAGGTGCCGCAGAGCTTCCAGACGACCCAGTCGCCGGCCTCGACGAAGCGCCAGGTGGCGTCGTAGACGTCCGGCGCCTCCTCCAGCACCTGGAGCATCTTGGGGAACTGCCACTCGGAGCTGACCACCCCGCCGTAGCGGGCCAGCCACGGCTCCTCACGCCCGCGGGCGAGCTCGGTGATGCGATCCGCCTGCGCCTGGGCGCCGTGGTGCTTCCACAGCTTGGCGTAGGCGTGCTTGTCGGACGCGAAGTCGGCCGTCTCGCACAGGGGCGTCGAGTCGGCCAGGGTCGGGATGAACGTACTGGCGGTGAAGTCGAGCCCGATGCCGATGACGTCCTCCGCCGAGACCTGGGCCGCCGCCAGCGCCGTCGTCACCGAGTGGTGCAGGGCCGCCAGGTAGTCGGCGGGCACCTGGAGCGCCCAGCCCGCGGGCAGCCGCTCCCCCGTCGCCGGGAGGACGTCGTCCACGACGCCGTGGGCGTAGTCCAGGACGCCGACGCCCAGCTCCGCCCCGTCGCCCACCCGCGCCACCAGCGCCCGCGCGCTCAGCGTGCCGAAGTCGACCCCGACGACGAACCTCTCCGCCATGACCGTCACCGAGTCCGGTCAGGGCTGCCGGAGTCCCCAGAAGCCGTCCGGGGCGAAGAGTTCGTCCACGAGCTCCTCGAGGAGGCCCAGCTCGTTGACGGTGTCCAGCACGGTGTAGCGCTTCCGGATCGCGCCGGCCCGGAAGTAGCTGGCGCGGAAGCGGTCCCAGTCGACGCCGATCTGGCTCGGGTGGTTCGGCGCCCCGACGATCGCGAGGCGCTCGTAGACGTCCTCGGCGCTGAAGAGCGTCCCCCGGATCCGCTCGGACAGCTCCGGCCACCGGGCCTTGAGCAGCTCGATGCGATCGGTCAGCTCCTCGGGGGTGATCCACTTGCCGAGCTGCTGGGCGACGACGTCCTCCACCATGCCCGGGATCGGGAAGCTGGCCCGGACGCTTGCCTCCATCGCCTCCCTGGTCGGCCACTTGGCGACGGCCGCGGCGGTGTCGAGCTGGGTGAGGTCGCGGGCCAGGAAGCGCTCGTAGAGCGCCGAGATGCACACGGTGCCGAGGCCCACCTTGAAGCCGTGGCTGAGACGCCTGGGCTTGGTGTGGAGCCCGAGCCCCTCCATCTCCCAGAGGTGGCTGAACTGGTGCTCGGCGCCCGACGCGGGGCGCGACGACTGCATCGACTGCATCGCGAGGCCCGACATGATCAGCCCCTCCGCGAGGTCGCTGATCGCCGCCACGTCGCCCTGCGCCAGCAGGTCCGGATGGGCCAGCGAGCCGCGCAGCGGGATCTGGACCAGGTCCCACACCGACTGCTCGATGGGCTCGACGCCGACGGCGTCCGCCAGGATCCAGTCCGCGGCCGCCGGCACCTTGCCGATGAGGTCGCCGAAGCCGGACGCCGTCATCACCTGCGGCGCCGCCGCCATGATCGCGGTGTCGGAGATGCTGCCGGCGGGCGCCGGGCAGTCGTGGGTGATCTTGAAACCCTTGTTGGTGATCGAGGCGCCGAAGGCGGTGTACCCGTCCATGGACGCCGCCGTGCCGACCTGCAGGTACGGGCGGCCCAGCTCGCCGACCGCGCGCTTCACGAGGTCGTTCAGCGAGCCGGAGCCCACCGCGACGGCCGTCGCGTCGAGCCCGGCGAGGGCGTCCCGGATCACCTCGACGTTGTCGTAGCTGGCGTACAACTCCGGGTCGCCGGGGAAGACGTAGGAGTCGAGGAGGGGGACGCCCGCCTCGCGCAGGACCTCGACCACGCGGTCCCCCGCCACGGCCATGGTCCGCTCGTCGCCGACGACGATCGCGGTGGCGTCCCCGAACAGCTGCTTGAACGCCTCCCCGACACGCTCGACGGCGCCCTCGGCGACGATGGCGAGCCTGGTCTCGGTGGCGTCCTGCAGTGCCCGCTCGATGAGCTCCGACATGGTGTGTGCCCTTTCCTTAAGAAGACGTCTCGTGATCGACGAGCTGGTGGTTGAGGTCGGCCATCCGAGGGTAGGCCGAGCGGTAAAGCCCGAGGTAGTGCGCATACTGCTCGTGCACCGTCGGATCCGGCGTGATGGTCTCGCGGTCGTGCACCATCGCCGCGGCGGCCCGCTGGAGGTCGGGGTAGACGCCGGCGCCCACCGCCGCGACGATCGCGGCACCCAGGGCCACGGCGTCCCCGACCGCGGTGAGCGTGATCGGCTTGCCCGCGATGTCGGCGTGCAGCTGCATCAGCGAGCGGCTCCTGGTGAAGCCCCCGCACGCGACCAGCTCGTCGACCCGGACGCCGGCCTCCTCCATGACCGCCAGGTTGTGGGCCGTGCCGAAGCAGATGCCCTCCTGGATGGCCCGGTACAGGTGCGCCGGGGTGTGGGCGAGCGACAGCCCCCAGACCATGCCGCGCGCCTTGGAGTCGGTGTAGGGGGTGCGGTTGCCCTGGAAGTACTCGTTGACGATGAGCCCGTCGCAGCCCGGCCGGACGCCCACGGCCCGCTCGTTGAGCACGTCGTAGACGCTGACGCCGCGGCGCTCGGCCTCGGCGGCGGCGTCCGGGGCGAAGCCGTCCTTGAACCACTTCAGCACCGAGCCGGTCGAGGCCTGCCCGGCCTCCAGCGTGTACTGGCCGGGGACGACCCCGTCGGTGTACGCGCCGAAGAACCCGTGGCCGGACGCCGGACGGTCCGTCTGGCCGGTCAGCACGTGCGAGGAGCCGGTGATCAGCGCCATGCGTCCGGGGGCGAGGACGCCCAGCCCGATCTGCCCGGCCCAGGCGTCCGCGGGACCTTGCGCCACCGGCGTCCCGGGCCGAAGGCCGAGCCAGTCGGCGGCGTCCGCGCTGAGGCCGGCCACCGGGGTGCCGAGGTCGACGACGCGCTCGGGGATCTTGTCGAAGACGTCGCCGCAGCCCACGTGCTCGTAGAAGTCGACTGGCCAGCCGCCGTGATCGCGGTCGTAGTACATGCGCAGGGCGGCCGAGTTGATGTTGACGGTCCACTCGCCGGTGAGCTTGTGGGTCAGCCAGTCGGGGGCGTCGACGAGGCGGGCGGCCCGGCGGTAGGTCTCGGGCTCGCACTCGCGCAGCCAGGCGGCCTTGAAGGGGTACCACTCCGCGGTCGCGGGGGCCGTGCCACCGCCGTTGTAGCGGCGCGCCACCGACGACGAGGACGCCGCCCGCGCGGCCTGGTCGGTCGCCCGCACGTCCATCCACATGATGGCCGGACGCAGCTCGCGGCCGGTGGCGTCCATCGCGACGACGGTCATTGTGGTGGCGTCCGAGCCGATGCCGACGATCTGCTCGGGCCGGACGCCGGACGCCGCCAGCACCCGCCGGGCCGACGCGCGGAGCGCCCGCCACCAGTCGTCCGGGCTCTGCTCGGCCCACCCGGCGCGCGGGTGCGTCGTCGGGTAGGGGGTCGCCGCGAACTCGAGCGGATGACCCGACAGGTCGAACAGGGCGACCCGGCAGCTCTCCGTGCCGTAGTCGATACCGAGGACGAACGTGTCGTCCATCACCCACCCCCTCTCGGATCGTCCCGGACGCCTGCCGGCCCGGCGCTACTAGGCCGCCGGCGGCCGGTCGTAGGAGTCGATGGCCGCGACCTTGGGCGCGGACGGCGAGGCGGGATCGAATTCGTAGCCCAGCCACTCCTTGGCGAGCCGGCGTGCCAGCTCGATGCCGATGACTCGGGCACCGAGCGTGAGCACCTGGGCGTTGTTCGACTTCACAAGGCGTTCGACGGAGAAGGAGTCGTGCGCGACCGACGCACGGATCCCCGGAACCTTGTTCGCCGAGATGGCAACACCCATGCCGGTGCCGCAGATGAAGAGGCCACGATCGACCCGCCCCGCCGCGATCATGCGCGCTCCCTCGACGGCAGCGTGCGCGTACGGACTCTTGTCCTGGGAACTGAACACGCCGACGTCGACCACCTCGTCGACCCGGGGGTCGGCTTCGAGGTCGGCCTTCAGCGTCTCCTTGTACTCGACGCCCGCGTCGTCACACGCGAGCACGATGCGGTATCCCATGACAGAGTCCTTTCAACGTCTTTCGATGGTGGATCGGTTCGAGGAACCGCCGGCCTACCGGATCCGGAGGCCGGTCTCGGCGTCGAACAGGTAGATGCGCTCCGGGATGGCGGAGAACGAGATGGTGTCCCCCGTCGACCACGACTGCTCAGCGGGCGTCTGGACGACCAGCGGCTTGTCGATCCCGGGCACGTCCACCCGGACGATCCCGTGCTCGAGCAGATCCTCGAACACGACGACCGTGCCGGTCAGCGCGGGCGTCATGCCCGTGTGGCAGTCCTGCGGCCGCATGCCGACCTCGACCTTGTGCCCGTCGAGGGGCGTGGTGGCCCCCGGACGCAGCCGCTGGCCGGCCACCTCGACCTCGACCTGTCCGCCCACGCGCCGCACGACGCCGGGGAACAGGTTGATGCTCGGCTCGCCCACGAAGTCCGCGACGAACCTGTTGGCCGGGTCGTCGAACACCTCGTCCGGGGTCCCGAACTGCTGGATGATGCCGCCGTCCATGACCGCCATCCGGTCGGACAGGGACAGGGCCTCGAGCTGGTCGTGCGTGACGACGATGGTCGTGTAGCCGAACTCGCGCTGCAGGAGCTTGAGCTCGCGCCGCACCCGCTGGCGCGCCGAGGCGTCCAGGTGGCCGAGCGGCTCGTCCAGCAGGAGCACCGGCGGACGCCGGATCAGTGCGCGGGCCAGGGCGACCCGCTGCTTCTGCCCGCTGGAGAGGCTGGCGGGCCGGAGGTCCAGGATCTCGGTCATCTCGAGACGCTTGGCCATCGCCTCGACCTGCTCGACGGCGTCCGGGACCTTGCGGGCCTTGAGGCCGTAGGCGAGGTTCTCACGCACGTTGAGCGGCGGGTAGAGGGCGTAGCTCTCGAAGCCGACGCCGACGTTCCGCTTGCCGGGGGGCAGGTCGTTGATCCGCTGGTCGCCGATCATGATGTGGCCGCCGGTGATGGTCTCCAGGCCCGCGATCATGCGGAGCGTCGTCGTCTTGCCGCAGCCGGAAGGGCCCAGCAGCGAGATCATCTCGCCGGGGGCGATGTCCAGGTCCATGCCCTTGACGGCCTCGAACTCCTCGCGTCCCCGGCTCTTGTAGACCTTGCGGACGTTCCTGATCGACAGCGCCTTGGCGGCACTCGTGTCTGTCTGGTGCCGGCTCACGACAGGGCCTCCTCATTGGCAGCTTCGGGCAGGGCCGCGCCCCGGTTGCGACCGAGCACGGAGCCCAGCCGCGGGGTGTCCTGACCCGGCTCGCCGCCGGCGAACACGTGCAGGTTGGGTAGGTGGATCAGCACGTCGACGGACGCGCCCTCCGCCGGCGCGTGGTCGCCGTTGACGACGGCGATGAGGCTGTCGGAGCCGACCTCCACGTCCACCTCGACGTCGCGGCCCAGCCGCTCGGCCAGGAGTACGTGCCCGGACGCCGCCACCCACCCGTACGGGGCGGGGGTGCCGGCCGGCACCACGTGCAGCTCGTTGGGACGCATCCCGAGGCGCAGCTTCTCACCCTCGACGAGGCCCATGTCGTCCGGCGCCGGGAAGGTCACCCCGCTGCCGGTCATGACGATCCTGTCCCCCTCGACGTGCGCGTCGATGAGGTTCATCTCGGGCTGGCCGATCGCCCGGGCGACGAACGTGTCCACCGGACGCCGCCACATCTCGGTCGGCGTCCCGATCTGGACGAACCGCCCCGCCCGGAGCACGGCGATGCGATCGCCCAGGGCCAGGGCCTCCTGGTAGTCGTGGGTCACGTAGACGGTCGTCGTGGACGACTTCTGCGCGATCGACTTCAGCTCGGCCCGCATGGCGGCGCGGAGCTTGGCGTCCAGGTGGGACAGCGGCTCGTCGAGCAGGTAGATGTCGGCGGGACGGACCAGCACCCGGCCGAGCGCCGTGCGCTGCCGCTGCCCGTTCGACAACTCGCGGGGCAACCGGTCCAGGAGGTGGTTGATGCCGAGCGTCTTGGTGACCACGTCGATGCGCTGCTGCTGCTGGGCGCTGTCGTAGGTGCCGACGCGTCCCGACTTGAGTGGCGAAGCGAGGTTCTCGCGAACCGTCTTCTGGGGGTACAGCGCGTAGCTCTCGAACGCCATGGCCACGTTGCGGTGGTAGGGCTCGACCAGCGTCATGTCGACGCCGTTGATGTGGACGGAGCCGGCGTCGATGTCGACCAGGCCCGCGATGCTCTTCAGCGTCGTGGTCTTGCCGGCGCCCGAGGGGCCCAGGATCACGAAGAACTCGCCGTCCGGCACGTCCAGCGTGATGTCGTCGACGGCCGTCACCGTCCCGTACTTCTTGGTGACTCCCTTGAGGGACAAGGTTCCCATCAGCCCTTCACCGCCCCGAGGCTCAGGCCCTGCACCAGGTAACGCTGGATCGTCAGGGCGAGGATGAGTGGCGGGAGGGCGCCGATGATGGCCGCCGCCGCCGTCAGGTTGTAGTACGCCTGGCCGCCGCCGCCGAGGAACTTGGTGATGGCCACCGTCACCGAACCGGTGTCGGTCAGGATCAGCGGGAACACGTAGTTGTTCCAGGCGAAGATGAAGGACAGCAACGCGGACGCCGCGATGCCCGGCCGCACCATCGGCAGCGCCACCATGACGAACGCCTTGGTGCGGGTGTAGCCGTCGAGGAGGGCGGCCTGCTCGAGGTCTTCGGGCAGGTCCTCGAAGTAGGACCGAAGGATCCACACGACGAGCGGCATGGTCACGAGCTGGAGGACCCAGATCATGCCCAGGGTCGTCCCGAACAAACCGGTCGCGTTGTAGATCACGAACAGCGGGACGATGACCATCAACTCGGGGGCGAACCGGAAGGACAGCATGTTGAACATGAGGTCGTCCGAGCCCTTGAACTTCCAGCGCCCCGCCGCGTAGGCGGCCGGGATGCCGACGAGCAGCGAGACGAGGACCGCGCCGGCGCAGTTGATGACGCTCTGGACGATGGCGCTCTTGAAGTCGACGCTGGTCAACAGCGTGCCCTTGTCGGACACGACGGTGGCGAAGTTGTCGAGGGTCGGGCTGAACTGGAAGTAAGTCGTCGTCTGCTCGGCCGGCGTCTTCATGGCGAGCATAAACATCCACACGATCGGGAAGAGCGAGAACACGAACCAGATCAGCAGCATGAGGTCGGCGACGATGCCCTGCGGCGTGATCCGCTTCTGGCCGGGCATGAGCTCCTTGGCCATGGTTCAGCCCTCCGATCCGGCGGCGCGACGCTGGGCCTTGCCCAGGACGCCGACCAGGTACTTGGCGGTGACGAAGACGAGGACCCACAGCAGGAACATGTAGGTGCTGCCCCGGCTGTAGTTGAAGTTGATGATCGAGTCCTGGTAGGCGCCGACCTGCAGGGTGCGGGTGGCGTCGCCGGGCCCGCCCTTGGTGAGCACGTAGACCAGGTCGAAGATCTTGAGGCAGTCCATGAAGCGGAAGATGACCGCGACCAGGATGTAGGGCCACATCATCGGCAGCATCAGCCGGCGGAACATGTAGAGCCAGCTCGCGCCGTCCACCGCGGACGCCTCGAACGGCTCCTTGGGCAGCGAGCGGACGCCGGCGAGCACCAGGATCGCCACGAACGGGGTGTAGATCCACAGGTCGACGAGGATCGCGGACCACAGCGCGCGCTCGCGGGACAGGAAGTCGTACACCGAACCGAGCCGGAAGATGTAGTTCAGGATGCCGAACTGCGGGTTGAACATCAGCGCCCAGATCACGCCCGCGATGACGGGGGCGATCATCAGCGGCATGATCAGGACCTTCTCGAAGATCTTGCCCACGAGGCTCGACCGGTTCAGCAGGAGCGCGATGGCGATGCCGAGCACCGTCTCGATCGCGGTGGCGGCGACGGCGTACATCAGGGTGGTGCGCACGGAGCCCCAGAAGAGCGGGTCGGACAGGACGCTGACGAAGTTGGAGATGCCCGCGAACTGCGGGTTGCGCTCGGTGGCGCTGAAGTTCAGGAACGTGTAGTACACGCCGATGAAGAACGGCAGAAGGATGCCGATGACCACCGCGGTGGCCGGAATCGACAGCAGGTACGGTCTGGCTTTCCGGCGGTCCCCGCGGCTGCCTTCTGCCCACCAGTGATGCCGGTGGTCATGACGGTTTCTCCCTTGGGTGATGATCCTCGCGAGGAGGATCAGCTGTTGACCTTCGTGTTGGTCGCGGCGACCAACGCGTCCAGACGGGTCTTGGCGTCCTGGCCCGCGTAGATGTCCTGCAGCGCGACGGACCAGTCCTCGGTGGACTCGAAGAACTTCTTCTGGGGCGTGAACTGGATCTTCGACGTCGGGATGCACTTCTCGAAGGCCTCGAGGTAGCCGGGGAAGCTGCCCAGCGTCTGCTTGAAGGCCCCGTCGAACACGGACTTGCGGACCGGGTCGGCGAAGGCGCCCGACTTCACGGCCTTGCTCATCGCGTCCTTGCCGCACGCCCATTGCAGGAACAGCCAGGCGGCCAGCTTCTGCTTAGACGCCGCGTTCATGGCCAGCGACCACGTCCAGAGGTTCGTGTTGTAGTTGCCGTCCGGTCCGGGAGGGCCGGAGTGCCACGCGAGGTTGCCGGCCTCCTTGGACTTGCCGGGGAGGTTCTTGGGGTACGTCGCCGAGTCGGCGTCGTAGACCATCATCGCCTTGCCGTCGCCGAGGTCGCCGGTGCAGTTCGGGTACTCGTAGGTGGTCCACGAGGTCGGGCCCGCGTTCTTGGCCAGGTCGGCCCACTTCTTCGTGAAGGCGATCGCCTTCTCGGAGTTCATGAGGGCGTTGAGCTTGCCGTCCTTGAGCTCGTAGTCCTTGCAGCCCTCGCGGGCGTACTGGGTCATGAAGCCGGGGTGGATCGTGGCCCACGACTTGGACCCGCGGAACGCGATGCCGTACTGGCCCTTCGACCGGTCGGTGAGGTCGGTGGCCAGCTGGATGAGGTTGTCGAACGTCTCGGCCGGCTTGATGCCCTTGGCGTCGAAGGCCTTCTTGTTGTAGGCGATCGTGTTGAGCTCGAAGCCCCACGGCATGGCCCACTGGCCGCCGGTGCCGATCGGGGAGCCGGTCTTGAAGTCCCACTGGGTGGACTGGCGGAGGCCGGCGTAGATGTCCTCGAAGTCGAACTCGGCCGACGTGGCCGCGCTGTTCTTGAGCCAGGGGCCGAGGTCCTCCATCCAGCCTGGCGGGCCGTACTGCCAGATGAAGTACGCGCCGGTCATGAACACGTCGTGCGTGCCGGAGCCGCCTGCGAGTTCGGTGTTCAGCTTGGTGAAGTAGTCCGCCTCGGGAACCAGGTCGGCGACGACCTCGATGCCGGTCAGTTCGGTGAACTCCTTCAGCAGGGGCTGGAAGGACTGCTGGTACACGTGGGGCGTCTGCAGGATCTTGAGGGTGGTGCCCTTGGCCTTCTTCCAGTCGAAGGCGCCGGTGACGGCGTTCGCGCCGTTGGCCTGGGCGGCACCGCCGCCGGTCACCGCGCTGCAGCCGCCGAGAGCGAGGCCGGCGGCACCGAGGCCGGCCGCCTGGAGGATGCTGCGGCGGGACAGTCGGGGATTGAACAGTTCGCTCATCTTCGAGCTCCTTGTGGTCGAGTGCCTCCGTGGAGGCCCATCCGGTGAGGGGGAGTTGCAGTGACGCAGGAGATCACCCCTCGGCTCGGACGGCCGGCTCGGCCGATCGTCGCCCTGACGGGTGTGGTTGATCTCGGGAGCGTGCGTGGCCGGCCTGTGTCAGCCCGCAGCCCTTCACGAGACGGCGCCCCCGGGCAGCCGCCTCGTCGTGTGTCGGCGTACGGCGCAGCATCGGAGAACATAAGGTCTCCGCTATATGAGTGGCCGGTCGTGGCCCTTCCGCACTGCGCTACGAGGACCATAGTCCAGCCGTGGACGTTTGTCCAGAGAAGATGTTCACGGAGTTTCGCCCCCGGTCTCCCCTAGTGGGCTACAGTTCGTACGAGCCCAGAACAGGTGACGTGAACAGGTGACAGGGGTTGGGGATGGCCGAGCGATCCGGAGACGTGGAGCCCCTCCGCGGGGAGCGTGCGTACTTCACCGACGACCTCCTCTACCGCGCCGCGACCCTCTACTACACCGAGGACGCCACCCAGGCCGAGATCGCCACCCGGCTCGGCATCAGCCGGCCCACCGTCAGCCGGATGCTCGCCGAGGCCCGATCCCGAGGGGTCGTGCGGATCGAGGTGCGGCGCCCGCAGCGCCTCGACACCGACGCGATCGCCGACCAGGTGCGCGAAGCGCTGGGCCTCAAGCGGGTGTGGGTCTCCCCCGACTCCCCCAGTGAGCCCCCCGGGGCGGCGCTGGCGCGGCAGGTGCGCCTCGCCCTGGGCGAGGCCGAGGTGGGAACCGGCGACGGCATCCTGGTGAGCCCTGGCCGCACGATCTGGGAGATCTCCCACTACCCGATGCCGTCGCTGCCCGGGGTCATCGTGGCGCCGACCGCCGGCGGGATGGACGAGCCCGAGGCCTACTACCAGACCAACGAGATCACCCGGCTGTTCGCCGCCAACACCGGCGGTCAGCCGTGGTTCCTCTACGCCCCGGCCATGCCCGGGCCCGACCTCTACGACCTCCTGGTCCGGGAGCCGACCCTGCAGCGGGTCTTCGACCTGTGGAGGCACGCCAGGGTGGCGCTGCTGGGCGTCGGGGCGCCGCTGATGAGCCGGAAGTCACACCCCTCGGTCCTGCCCAAGCACCTGCCCGCGATGGCCGCCTCCGTGGGCGACATCTGCCTTCGCCCGTACAACCGGCTCGGCGAGGAGATCCCCTTCCCGGGGTCGGACCACCTGGTCTCGATGAGGCTGGAGTCCCTGGGCCGGCTGGACTGGGCGATCGCCGTGGCGACCGGCCAGATCAAGGCGACGAGCATCATCGCCGGCGCGCGCGGCGGCCACCTGAATTGCCTGGTGACGGACGCCGAGACCGCCGCCGCCATCCTGGACGACCTCGCCGAGGGCTCGACCGGCTGAGCCGGTGCGGCTCTCAGCGGTGGTGGAGCTTGTCCAGTTCGTCGGGCGGGAAGGTGCTGTGCTCGTCACCGAGCGTCAGCGCCCGGTAGGTCATCAGGGCCGCCTCCTCGAAGTTGAGCGCGCGGCGCAGCGCCCACTCGACGTTCTCGCCGACCGCGGCGATGCCGTGGTGGCCCATCAGGCAGACGTTGTGACCCTGGGTCAGCTGCTCGGCGGCGGTGTCGGCCAACTCGTCGGTGCCGGCCGTCTGGTAGGTGGTCTGGCCGTAGCTGCCGACGTAGAAGGCGTGGTCCTGGGTGATGAAGCGGATCGGCTTGCCCACCGCGTACAGCAGCAGCGAGAACTGCGGGTGCATGTGGATGATCGAGTTGACGTCCGGACGCGCCTGATAGATGCGCGCGTGCAGCAGCCACTCCGACGACGGCTTCACGTCCCCGGTGTACTCGCCAGAGAACGTGGTGGGCACGAGATCCTCGTCGCGCAGACGGTCGAGCCACGTGCCCGTCCCGGTGATCCACATGCCGTCCTCGCTGCGGGCGGAGAGATTGCCGCCGCTCGCCTGGACGAAGCCCTGGCGGACGAGGAGCTGACCGGCGTCGATCAGCTCAGCGATCGGATGGTTCCGCTGGGTGGTGTCGTCGCTCACGGCGTTCTCCGGTCAGGCTCACTATTGGTCGCTGTGGACCGCCTCAGTTCCACTTGCCGAACGACTGATAGGCGGAGAACCCCGCCTCGACGTCGTAGTCGCCCGCCTGCCAGATCCCCTTGCGATCCCAGCCGTAGGCGAACTGGAAGCGGCCCATCGGGCCCTTGTAGGTCTTGGCGTAGGGATGGCACATGTACGAGCAGTAGTCCGGGACCCAGGCGCCGAACGACCGCAGGTCCATGTAGTGGCCCATGGGGGCGTACTGCGAGCCGGGAAGGCCGAAGTCGACCTTCTGCATGGTGTTCCACATCGCCTGATGGTCGTCTTTGGTGTACTCGCTGCCGGTGCCGGAGTTGTTGTAGTACCCGCCGCCGATGATGTCCCCCTCGGCCTGCACCGGGAACTGGCTCTTCATGCCACGGACCTGGGCGAACGCCCAGATGATCTTCTCCGAGGGCTCTTCGTTGGAGCGCGGGTTCAGCTCGCCGAGGTCGAAGGAGAAGTACGCGGCGGTGTCCGTGATCTTGTACCGGAAGTCGGCGGCGTCCTCCATGTTGTTGAACGGATCTGCGTCCCGCCTGGGGTTCGGGTAGTCGCGACCGTCGAACCTGATGGGGACGCCGACCGTCTTGGTGTAGCTGGCGTTGAAGTCGGCCCCGTCCTTCACGTTGAGGATGAAGGTGTTCCAGCTGTCCATCCGATGCTTCTTGCAGCGCTCGGTGAAGATGCCCCCCGCCGGCTGCGGCTTGGGCAGGTACTCAAGCGAGCGATAGGGGTTCGAGACGGCCGTCTTGCAGTAGTCGCTGTCCTGGCCGGTCGTGAGGGAGACCCACACGTTGTAGTAGCGCGGGTCGTCAGGGAGGATCGACCAGGAGGAGAACTCGTCGTCCGGGTGCGTGCTCAGGATGTAGCGGATGATCCTCCCGGTGCTGGGGAGGTACCAGGAGACGTAGCGCCCGGCGTCCACGGTGGGCGCCGCCGGGATCACGTCCTCGGCGTCCAGCAGGATGGGGCCGGGCTTGTCGATCGCGAGTGGAGCGGCGACCATCGCGTCGTAGAAGTTGAGCCCGGACGCGTACGCGATGCTGGCGGCGGGGGCGGGGAACAGGTGCTGTGCGACCACCTGCGCCGTCTCGTACATGTCGACCCCGGCGTAGACGACGAGTTCAGCTCCGGACGCCTTCTTGATCTGCGCCTTGACGTCGGCCGTGACGACGTCGCCGATGAGGTACACGGTCTTCGGCTTTCGACGGCCGAGTTCGGCGGCCGTGGAGGCGGGAAGGGTGTCCTTCGCGGTGAGGAGAAGCGGGGCGTTCCGGGTGCCGGCGGCCGGGCCCGCGGTCAACGCGTCAGGGAAATCGGTACCCGCGGCGATGAACGCCGTGTCGGCGGTCGCGGTGAGGAGCTTGGAGACCTCGACCGCGGTCGCGTACCGGTCGTCGCCCGCGGCGCGGGCGACGGTCGCGGTCGGGACGGCGCCCTGGAGTTGGCTGGCGACGGCGCCGCTGACGGCGCTCAGGCTGCCGACGATGATGATCCTCTTCGGCTTCAGGCGGGTGGCCTCGGCGATCGTCGCCGCGTCCATGGCCGCGGCGGGCGTCAGCAGGATGGGGGCCTTCAACTGGATGGCGGCCGGCGCCGCTGCGAGTCCGTCGGGGAAGTCGTCGCCGGACGCGACGAGCAGGGTGTCGGCGCCCTTGGGGAAGGCGGTCTTCGACACGGCGGTCGCGGTCTCGTAGCGGGTGCTGCCCGCGATCCGGGTCAGGGTCCGGTCGGACACGGAGGCGAGGATCTTGGCCGCGTCGTCCGTGACGGCGGTGCCGACGACGTAGAGCGGGCCCACGTTGAACGACTTGGAGGCGACGGCCTGGGTCGCGGCGGGCGTCGCGGTGGCGTCCGCGCTCGGGCTCGTGGACGCCGTCCCGCCGGCGCTCGAGGGTGCCCCGCTCGCGGTCTGGGCAGGAGTCGGTTGGGTGGCTGCGATGATGCTCGGGGGCGCCAAGATGCCGACCGCAACCAACGCCGCGACGGCGGCGATGGCGGCAGAGCCGATCACGATGGTTCGTTTCCGCATCAGGTTCCCCCCGGGGTGTTCAGGGCCGCACCACGAGGTGCGCCACGAAAAGGATCATCCTTCGGGCCGAGTAAACCACCCGGCAGCCCAAGGTCAGATCACGTCTCGCTAATAGGACACGGTAGATCGGCCGGACCGGGGAGACAAACGCGGTAGTGGGACCGTTCAGGCGTCGCCCCCGACGGTCCAGCCCAGCTCGTCCCAGGCCCAGGCGGGCACCAGCCGGTCGATCCGGTCGAGGACGAACGTCGGACGCCGCGCGGCGTCCAGGGCCTCGGCGTCCGCCGCGGTCGCCTCGCCGGTCAGGACCAGGGCCGACTTCATGCCGGTGCCGAGGGCCATGGCGATGTCGGTCTGCAGACGGTCGCCGACCATGACCGAGTGTTCGACGCGGGCGTCCAGTCCGTGCATCGCCTCGCGCAGCATGATCGGGCTCGGCTTGCCCAGCGAGACCGCGCACCGGGTGTTCGTGCAAGCCTCGATGGCGGCGGTGATGGCGGCGCAGTCGGGCTCGCCGCGTCCGCCCGGGAACGGGCAGTACCGGTCGGGGTTCGTCTCGATGAGGAACGCGCGCTTGTGGAACCAGATCGCGTCGAAGGCGATCTGCAGCTTGCGGTAGTCGAAGCCGCGGTCGTACGAGGAGATCACGATGTCGATCTCGGCCGGGTCCTCGCTCATCGCGATCCCCGCCGCGGCCAGCGCCCGCTTGAGCGGCTCCTCCCCGATCGGGAAGACGACGGCGTCCGGGTGGTTCTCGGTCAGCCAGCGTGTGGTGGTCACAACCGTGTTCGCGATGTCGGACACGTCCGTGGGCAGGCCGAGCTTGGCGAGCTTGGTGGCGTACTGATCGGGGTCCTTGGTCGGGTTGTTCGACAGGAACCGGACGCCGATCTCGCGGCGCCTGAGCTCCCGGATCAGGCGCGCCGCCCCCGGCAGGAGGTCGTCGCCGAGGTAGATCGTCCCGTCCATGTCGAAGACGTAGGCGTCGTAGAACTCGGTCGGCAGCTGGTGGTCGGTCATGGGCGGGCCTGTTCGGTCGAGAGCCCGAGGGCCCGGTGGATCAGCACGATCGGGTGCACGGTGCGCACCCCGGTGGACCTCTGGATCTGCCAGCGGCACGTCTCCGTGTCGCAGGCCGCCAGGTGGTCGTTGGTGGCGATCACCATGTCGAACAGCGGCTTGCCGACGGCCTGGGCGATCTCGTACTTCTCCTTCTTCAGCCCGTACGTGCCGGCGATGCCGCAGCAGGTCGCGTTCGAGTCGACGACCGTGAGGCCGGGGATCAGCCGCAGCACGTCGGCCGCGGGCGTCCCCATGCCCTGGCTCCGCACCTGGCAGGGGGCGTGGTACGGGATCGTCTCGTCGATGCGGCCGAACTCCTCGACGGGCAGCTCCCCCGCGTCGTGCAGCTCCAG
>Ga0075152_10001695_pt1 | contig 15981 bp, 17 predicted proteins | sample JI61114C2DNA_FD_70964 | JGI IMG/M metagenome (GOLD analysis project Ga0075152, IMG submission 70964) | Wastewater effluent complex algal communities from Wisconsin, to seasonally profile nutrient transformation and Carbon sequestration -... | ecosystem: Engineered > WWTP > Effluent > Algae...
GATGCCCTTTTCCAGCACGCGTGTAAGCCAGTCCAGGTGTAGCCGGAAGTAGGCGGCAGTCCGTTCATGCAGACTGGGCGGCAGGACCGCGAGCTCGGCAGAGAGCGCGCCGCACAGGGGGCGCAGGCTGGCTTCGAAGCCATCCAGGAAGAGCATCGCGTACTGGTGTAGCTGATCGGTCACAAGTGTGTTTTCGGCCTCGATGCCCTTCAGAGCCTCGGCAAACCGGGCCTGGGCCAGATCCACGACCGCTTCGGCGAGGCGCTGCTTGGTGGGAAAGTGGTAGTGGATGCTCGCCTTGGTGATCCCGATCTTCTCGGTCAGATGGGCGTACGAGAACGCCGAGTAGCCGCCCCGGCGGATCAGGTTTTCGGCTTCGACCAGCAATTGGTCGCGGGTAGGGGTAGTCATGAGGGCAAGGCTATCACCTCTGCCCGCGCCGGAGAACCTGTGGAGCCGCTCGCCGGGCGGGGCTGGCTCAGTGGCTGTGCTGGAGTGAGCTGGCTTCTGCGGCCGGAAACAGATGCCCGACAGAACGTCTGTACTCGGAACCGGACACAGGGATGTCCCGATAGGCATCCGGCAGCGGCCGGGCCAGGGTTTCGTTCATGTCGAGGCCTTCGGCTGCGGACTCACGCAGGCTCTTGTCGAGCCAGGTCAACCAGTCCCGGGTCCATGCGATGGGTAGGGCATCCCGGGCGATCGGTCCGTGACCGGGGACAAGCACCCGGACCCGGTGGTCTTTCATGAACCTGTCGAGGTCTCGGAGGGCGTCCTTCCATTGGGCAATGTTGGCGTGGGGGGTAGTGGGCGCGCGCAGGTTGAAGACCAGGTCACCAGCGAAGAGGGTCGCGCTGTCCTCGTCGAAAACGGCCAGATCGGCGTCCGTATGCCCTTTCAGGGCGAGGAGGATCAGCGACCGACCGCCTGCCTTCAAGGGGCCGGCCAGAAGCACTTGGTCCGGCGCCTTGACCTCTGTGCCGGACATCCAGTCACCGGTCATGCGAAACAGGTTCTCGGCAAATGCATCTCCCTCGCTGGCGATGCCCTTGCCGGTTTCTGCCAGAGCGCCGATGGGCGCATCGGCGAACGCCTGATTGCCCAGGAAGTGATCCGGATGATGGTGGGTATTGATGACCAGCGCGATCGGCTTGGGCGTGATTCGGGCGATGGCTGTGCGCATCTGCTCGCCGTATCGTCGGGATGGCCCGGTGTCGATGACGACGACCCCCTCTGTTCCGACAATGAAGCCCGTGTTGACGATGTTTCCGCCATTGGAGGGATTGAAGTCGGCGAGCTCTCCGATGAAGGAATACACGCCTTCGGCGATGGCCACGGGGGTGAGCTGGTAGTCGGAACCGGCGGCCCAGGCCTGGCAGGACAGGCAGGCGATGAGTGTGGCGAGGAGGCGTCTCATTGGGGAATCCTCACGTTGAAAGTGTTGCCGTTGTTGTCACGTCCGCGTGCGTGCAGGGCACCTGCGTTGCTGCCCCGGCTGAGGGTGAACACCGGATTCTCGCTGACAGGCTGCGAGACCTCCAGCCGGGCCAGGGGCCGTCCGGCCTCGTCGCTGAGGACGACAGATTCAAGGTGAAAGGGGGGAATGCCGGCGATCAGCCCTGTGTCCATGGGGTGGATGATGCGCATGCGCAGTCGCCCCGACATGGGCCCTTCATTCCAGGTTCGGGTGGTGACTTCGTTGAGACGCTTCTGCCATTCGGACGACGTGGAGCCCATGGAGGGCGCCGTGCAGCCGCCACCCACCGTATTCACCAGGGTGCCGCCCACGTGCCAAACCCCGTCACCGGTGCGTACTGCGGCCCTGACGGGGGTCGATTGCTGCAACTTGACGCGGAAGCCGATGTAGGCGGGGGCCGCATCGGGGTAGAAGCGCAGGATCTCCAGGATGGGGTTGAAGTCGGCAAAGACCAGGATCTCCTTTACGTCGGCAAGGGCTGTGGCGTCGATGGTGATGGGGACGTTGAGCGGGTTCTCCGCCGTCGCCGGGGCCTCCACCCGGACACGGGCATCAAAGACATATGGAGCGCCGGAGAGGATGCCCTTCTCCATGTCGCTCCAGCGGGGTGAGTCCAGGGGGTCGGTGGCCCGCTCAGCGGCGAGGACGGGTGTCGTCGCTGCCGTTATCAGCAGGATGGCGCAGGCCAGCGTGCTTGCCAGTTTGATCACGTGATTCCTCCTTTGGGTACGGGTGTCTCTATGTATATATATGGAAGTGCCTTTGAATGTTATCTACTAGTTGGTAGATTAACAAGCCAGGCTCCGGGTGGCCTGTTGGTCGCCTCTGGGATCCCTCCGCCTCATAACCAGGGAGGTGGGTAGTCGAATGCCATTTTGAGCAGGTTGCTTTTGCCTATTGCCGGCTTGTCTTCTAGACTGCGAAGAAAGTTGTCTGACAAGTAGACAAATGACGCCAGATCGCCTGCCCCGCATCGTCCGTCCCCATCGCCTCTCCGAGGAGGTGGGTGCCGTACTGGACAGGCGCATCCGCAGTGGAGCCTTTGCGCCGGGCGAGCGTCTGCCGACGGAGGCCCGGTTGTCCGAGGAGTTTGAAGTCAGCCGCGCCGTCGTGCGGGAGGCGATTGCCCGCCTCAAGGCCGAGGGGCTGGTGGAGAGCCGCCAGGGGGCGGGGGCCTTCGTGGCCCGGCGCCTGGGCGCTGGGGTGTTCCGCATGGGCCCCGGGCTGGCCGAGGCTGACGGTGCGCTCGAGATATTCGAGTTGCGCCTGATCGTCGAGGTGGCGGCGGCCGAGCGGGCGGCGCTGCGCCGGACACCCCAGCAGTTGGAGGCCATTGGAGCGGCCCTGGCGCGCATGGATGTGGCCTTGACCTGCGGTGAGGACGGGGCCATGGCCGATGATGATTTTCACTGTGCCATCGCTGCGGCAAGCGGCAACCCCCTGATTGGTCGTTTCGTAGCTTTTGTGAGCCAGGAGTTTTCTGCCTCCCGGGTGCCAACCTGGAGCGCCGAGGGGGTTTCCCGGGGCCTTGCGGGGGCCGCGCAGGACGAGCATCGGGCCGTATTTGATGCGATTGCCGCTGGAGACGTCGAAGCCGCAGGGCAGGCGGCGCAGCGCCATCTGCTCAGCGCCGCCGGGCGGCTCGGGATTGTGGTGCCTACCCTGCAGGTCGGGGACTTGCAGCATGTGGACGAGGAGGGGCGTGATGGGTGAGAAGTTGGAGATCCCCGGTTTTGGCCGGGTCGAGCGGGACTTCTCCCGGGTGGATGTGCGCCGCCTGGTGCAGGCCCTGTTGGGCGTTCTGCCCGCGGCCAGTGTGCTCCATGATCCTGAGGATCTGCGCCCCTACGAGTGCGACGGCATGGCGGCCCTGCGCCAGTTGCCGCTGGTGGTGGTGTTGCCCGAGACCGAGGCCCAGGTGGTGGACATCCTGCGCATCTGTGCTGCCCAGGAGGTTCCGGTGGTGGCGCGGGGGGCGGGTACCGGTCTGTCTGGCGGTGCCCAGCCGCACCGCTTCGGGGTGGTGCTGTCCGTCGCGCGCTTGCGCCGGATCATTGCTATTGACGCCCACGCACGGAGAGCGGTGGTGCAGCCCGGGGTGCGCAACCTGGCTATCTCGGAGGCTGCTGCGCCCCACGGCTTGTATTACGCCCCCGATCCTTCATCCCAGATCGCCTGCACCATCGGCGGCAATGTGGCCGAGAACTCCGGCGGCGTGCATTGCCTCAAGTACGGCCTGACCATCCACAACCTGCTCAAGGTCCGGGGTGTGACCATCAACGGTGACATCGTCGAGTTTGGCAGCCTGGGGCTGGATGCACCGGGTTACGACCTGTTGCCTTTGGTCACGGGGTCCGAAGGCATGCTGGCGGTGGTGACCGAGGTCACGGTCAAGCTTACCCCCAAGCCCCAGCTTGCCCAGTGCGTGCTGGCGGCCTTCGACGATGTGGTCAAGGCCGGGGATGCCGTCGCCCGGATCATCGCCGCCGGCATCATTCCCGCGGGGCTGGAGATGATGGATCAGCCTGCCACGGTAGCGGTCGAGGAGTTCGTGCATGCGGGCTATCCCCTCGACGCCCAGGCCATCCTGCTGTGCGAATCCGACGGCACCCCCGAGGAGGTCGCCGAGGAGATCGGGCGGGTGCGCGCGCTGCTGGAGCACAGCGGTGCCACCGAAGTCCGAGTCTCCCGGGACGAGGCCGAGCGCCTGCGCTTCTGGGCCGGACGCAAGGCGGCTTTTCCGGCGGCTGGGCGGATCTCGCCGGATTACTACTGTATGGACGGGACCATCCCGAGAAAGCGCCTCGGTGAAATGCTGCAGGCCATTCAGGCGATGGAGAAGAAGTACGCCATGCGCTGCATCAACGTTTTTCATGCGGGCGACGGCAACCTCCATCCGCTGATTCTCTTCGATGCCAACAAGGCCGGCGACCAGCATACGGCCGAGGCTTTCGGTGCCGAGATCCTGGAGCTGTCGGTGGCCCTGGGCGGCACCATCACCGGCGAGCATGGGGTGGGCATCGAGAAGATCAACCAGATGTGCAGCCAGTTTGCCACGCCGGAGATCGCCGCCTTTCATCGGGTCAAGGCGGCGTTTGATCCGGCCGGCCTGCTCAACCCGGGCAAGGCCATCCCGACCCTCAATCGCTGTGCGGAATATGGCCGTGAGCGGATGGGCGCCAGCCAGCCGGTGGCGCACCCGGATCTGCCGCGTTTCTGATGGGCATGATTTCCGAGGGATGGCTTCAGTTCCTCTTCGTCGCCGTGCCGGTGGTGTCGCTGGTCGGAACCTGGATGGGGCTACGCACGGCGGGCAGGCTGGCGCAGCGCCGGGATGGTGATAGACCTGCCACGGAACAAGAGGTGGATGAGCGTGGATGATCTGATTCAGCAATGGCGGGAGCGCGTCCGGGACGCCGCGGCCCATGGTCGGGCCCTGTGCATCCGGGGTGGAGGCACGAAGCGCTTTTATGGACGGCCGGAACTGGGCGAGCCCCTCGACACCCGTGCCTGCACCGGCATCATCAACTACGAACCGAGCGAGCTGGTGGTGACGGTGCGCGCCGGCACACCTCTGGCCGAGCTGGAGGCAGAGCTGGCGGCCCGGGGGCAGATGCTGGCCTTCGAACCGCCGCACTTCGGGCCAGGTGCCACCGTGGGCGGCTGCGTCGCCGCTGGTCTGGCCGGGCCCCGGCGGGCTGCGGTGGGTGGTGTGCGCGACTTCATCCTCGGCGCCCGTCTGATCGACGGGCGGGGTGAGGTGCTGCGCTTTGGCGGCGAGGTGATGAAGAACGTCGCCGGTTACGATGTGTCCCGTGTGCTGGCCGGTAGCCTTGGCACCCTCGGGCTGATGCTTGACGTGTCCCTCAAGGTGCTTCCGAAGCCGATGGCCGAGGCCAGCCTGCGCTTCGAGATGGACGAAGCAGCGGCCCTGCACCAGCTCAACGCATGGGGCGGCCAGCCTTTGCCGATCTCTGCCAGCGCCTGGCAGAACGGCATCCTGGAGCTGCGGCTCTCTGGTGCTGCCGCTGCGGTGGATGCCGCCGTTGCGCGGCTGGGGGGCGAGCGCATCCCCGATACCGTCGCCGATGCGCGCTGGCGTGGTCTGCGGGAACAGACGGAAGCCTTCTTTGCCGGCGCCCAGCCTCCCCGTCCCCTCTGGCGCCTGTCCCTTCCGAGTGATGCCCTGGCCATTGAACTGGGCGATTCTCAGTTGGTGGAATGGGGTGGTGCCCAGCGCTGGCTGCACACCGATTTGCCGCCCGAAACGATACGGGCGCGGGTGGCGGCCCTGGGGGGGCATGCAACCCTGTTCCGTAACGGCGCGCGAGAGGGGGCAGTGTTCCATCCGCTGACGGCGCCCATGCTGACCTTGCAGCGCAATCTCAAGAACGCATTTGATCCGGCCGGGGTCTTCAACCCTGGTCGCCTGTACGAGGGCCTCTAGGCATGCAGACCCATCTCGCCGATTTCATACGCGACACGCCCGAGGGCCGCGAGGCCGAGGAAATCCTGCGCAAGTGCGTGCATTGCGGTTTCTGCACCGCCACCTGTCCGACCTACCAATTGCTCGGCGATGAGCTGGACGGCCCGCGCGGGCGGATCTACCTTATCAAGCAGGTGCTCGAGGGGCAGCCTGCGACCGAGAAGACCCGCCTGCATCTGGACCGTTGCCTGACCTGCCGCTCCTGTGAGTCCACGTGTCCGTCGGGCGTGGAGTATGGCCGCCTGGCCGATATCGGCCGTCATGAGGTGGAAAAACAGGTGCCACGCCAGGGCGCGGACCGCCTGATGCGCGAGGCCCTGAAGGGCGTCGTACCGCGCAGCGGATTGTTTGGCACGGCGATGGGTTTGGGGCGCTTGTTCAAGCCGCTGTTGCCGCGCGTGCTTGCCGACAAGGTGCCGCATGCGTCACCGGCCGGGTACTGGCCGACCCCGCGCCATGCCCGCCGCATGATCGCCCTGGCCGGCTGCGTGCAGCCTTCCATGCGTCCGTCGATCAACGCCGCCACGGCCCGGGTGCTGGATCTGCTGGGCATCTCGCTGGTGGAGCAGGCTTCGGCTGGCTGCTGCGGGGCTGTGCGCTTCCACCTGCATGACCAGGAGGGAGGGCGGGACGATGCTCGCCGCAACATCGACGCCTGGTGGCCGGAGATTGCGGCCGGGCGCGTTGAGGCCATCCTCGTCACCGCCTCGGGCTGCGGCGTGCAGGTGAAGGACTATGGTCACTTGCTCAAGGCCGATCCGGCCTATGCGCAGAAGGCTGCCCGTGTGGCGGCGCTCACCCGCGACCCGGCGGAGGTGGTGGTGGCTGAGGCGGCAGCCTTGCGCGCCATCCTGGCGCGCCGCAGCGTTTCTGCATCGGCGCAGAAAATCGCCTTTCATGCGCCTTGCAGCCTGCAGCATGGCCAGAAGATTCGCGGTGTGGTGGAAGGCTTGCTGAGCGCAGCCGGCTATGACCTGACGCCCGTGGCCGACGCCCATCTGTGCTGTGGATCAGCCGGAACCTACTCTCTGCTGCAGCCGGGACTGTCCCGTCAGTTGCGTGACAACAAGCTGGCCGCCCTGGAGGTTGGTAACGCCGAGCGGATAGCGTCGGCCAACATCGGTTGCATTGAGCATCTGTGCGGTGGGGCAAACCTACCCGTTCTACATTGGATTGAACTTATAGATGAAAAAATCACGAAAGCGGCCTGAAAGGTACTTGTTGCCTTAGGTGTGAAGGAAATTAACAGTTAAACTCTAGATTGATTCTTGCCGTGATACATGGCCGGAGTGTTTGCTTTGAATCGCTTGAGCGCGCTATTGCCCGAATGTCTGAAACTGTTTGTCATGCTGGCAGGCCCTTACCTGAATCCCGGAGCGCTTCTGTGAGGCAGGTGTTCGTCGTATTGTTTGGCCGGGTCAGGGGCAGTTTGCGGTAAATCATGCTGAATCCCACTTTCTCATCCCTGGCCGATCCCGAAACCACGAGTGCCAAGAAACGCTATCAGGCAGAAGCCTGCGTGGCCAAGCACACTGGTGATCGTAACGAGCAGCAAGACCGCGCTGCGGTATTTGCCCACCCGAGTCGCAAGGGCACCCTGATGGCCGTGCTGGCGGATGGCATGGGTGGGCATTCAGGGGGGGCAATGGCTGCCGAACAGGTTATTTTGAAGGCACGCCAGAATTTCGAATCCTTTGCACCGGCCTCGGAGAGTGCGCCGGATCTGCTGCGTAGCATCATTGACGAAGCCCATATCGTCATCAAGCTGACACGCTTCACCAGCGAGCAGGATCCCCACAGCACTGCCGTCGTTTTCATGATGCAGCCTGATCGTGCCGACTGGGCCCATTGTGGCGATTCCCGCTTCTACCATTTCCGTTCCGGCGCGCTAGTGTCGCGGAGCTCGGATCACTCTCTGGTCGAAGAGCTGGTGCGCAAGGGGCGTCTTGATTCAGAAGGGGCCCTGCGCCATCCAAACCGCAACGTGCTTTTGTCCTGCCTGGGTTCCGAACGGGAGCCGCGGGTCGATGTGGGGCATGTGTCGCCTCTGGTCGGGGGCGATGCCTTTCTGCTGTGTTCGGACGGCTTGTGGGCCTATATCGGTGAAGAGGAGACGGGCGCCATCCTGGCCAGCCAGTCGCCGAGGGATGCTGCTTCGACTCTGATTGAGCTGGCCCGCCAGCGCGCCCGGGGAGGGGGTGACAACATCTCTCTTGCCGTTGTCAAGCTGGTGGAAGTGCCTAACCGTCCCCGCTCCGATTACCCGAGCATGGGTTAGCGCGAGCGCAGCCAGTTTCGCCGCCAGAACGCGGCGGCCATCAGGGTCGCGGCGCCGACCATCATTCCCAGCGCAAACCTGAAGCCATCCTGGTCGTCGAGCAGGGGCATTTGACGGAAATTCATCCCGAAGATGCCCGCAATCAGCGTGGCCGGCATGAACAGGGTGGTGAGCACGGTGAGGATGCGGACTTCGGTGTTGAGGCGGTTGCTGACGCTGGATAGATAGATGTCGAGGAGGTCGGCGAGCAGGTCGCGTACCGACTCCAGGGATTCGAGAACGTGTACGGTGTGATCGTAGATGTCTCGCAGATAGAGCCGGGTATCGGGTGTGAAAAAGCCGTTGTCTGCCCTTGACAGGCTGTTGAGTACCTCGCGCAGAGGCCACAGGGCGCGGCGCAGGGTCAGGGCTTCATGCTTTACATGGTTGATCTCGGCGAGCAGGGACGGGTTGGGATTGGTCAAGGCCCGCTGCTCAAGATCTTCGGCCTGGTCTGCCATGTGGTCGAGCATTACGAAGTAGCGATCCACCAGGGTGTCGAGGAGCGCGTAGGCCAGATAGTCGCAGCCGTGGCTGCGCATGGCGCCATTTTCTGCCCGCAGGCGTTCGCGCACGGCCTCGAAATTGCCGGTGGCGCGCTCCTGGAAGGTCAGTACGAAATTGCGGCCCAGCACGACACTGACCTGGTCGGAGTTCAGGCAGTTGTTCGCGGTATCGAAGTCGAAGCTACGGGCGACGATATAAACGTAGTCCGAGAACTCGTCACTCTTCGGGCGCTGCTGGGTGTTGAGGATATCCTCCTGGATCAGGGGGTGGAGCTTGAAGCGCCGCCCGATCTCGGCCATCACCGCAGGGTCATGGAGCCCGTGCACATTGAGCCACAGCTTCTCCCGGGTCGGCTGGTGATGGCGGGAGGCCTCGACGGAGTCGAAATGCGTTTCGGCCATGCCCTGGGAATCGAATTCGATCAGGGTGATGCTGGGTTTGTCGGTCTTGATCTCGCCTACGTGGACCAGTGAGCCGGGCGGCAGGCCTAATTTCCGGGTGAGGCGGGTTTGTTTCTTGCTAGACTTTCGCATCTTTTTTGTGATGTTCGGAAGAGATGTCCGAATTTTCATTCATGAACCGGGTGGTTTTTCCGGGGAGTTTGCCGGAGATTGACCAACCAGAGTGTCTCGTCGTCGAAACCCTCTCGCGACGATAACAGAATTCCAACTACCCACTTAGGAGCTTCCATGCCTCTGGTCATCGGTGTGACCAAAGAGCTTACGCCGGGTGAGCGCCGTGTTGCGCTTGTTCCGGACGTTGCCAAGAAATATCAAGGACTTGGGGCTGCATTGCAGCTTCAGGTCGGTGCCGGCGAAACCGCCTACTACCGGGACGAAGATTTCGGAGTGGCGGAGCTTTCGACCGAGCCCCTGTCGGTGCTGCAGAAGGCCGACGTGATCCTGCAGGTGCAGCCCCTCGGGCTCGAAGCCCTGGCCCAGCTCAAGCCGGGTTCGGTGCTGGTCGGCTTGCAGCAGCCGTGGTCCAGCCGCGAGCGAGTAGACGTTTTGATGCAAAAACGGATCACTTGTTTCGCTTTGGAACTGTTGCCCCGGATCAGTCGTGCGCAAAGCATGGACGTTCTGTCCAGTCAGGCCGCCGTATCGGGCTACGAATGTGCGCTGATTGCTGCCGATCACAGTCCGAAATTCTTCCCCATGCTCACCTACGCTGCCGGCACCATCCGTCCGGCCAAGGTGCTGGTGATCGGCGCAGGTGTAGCCGGCCTGCAGGCCATCGCCACCGCCAAGCGCTTGGGGGCCATGGTCTCCGGCTATGACGTGCGCCCTGAAACCCGGGAGCAGATCGAGTCCCTGGGGGCCAAGTTTGTGGATACCGGTGTGTCGGCAGCCGGTACGGGAGGCTATGCCCGCGAGCTCACCGACGACGAGAAGCGCCAGCAGGCAGACAAGCTCGGCAAGGCCATCGCCGAGTGCGACGCCCTCATCACCACGGCAGCGATCCCGGGGCGCAAGGCGCCGGTCATCGTCAGCGCTGACATGGTGGCGCGCATGAAGCCGGGCTCGGTGGTGGTGGACATGGCCGCCGAAACCGGCGGCAACGTGGCCGGCACGGTAGCCGGGGAGAAGACCTGGGTGGGTGAGGTGTTGATCATCGGCCCGACCCACATCCCCAGTCGCATGCCCGTGCATGCCTCCGAGATGTACGCCAAGAACTTGTTCAATTTCATCTCGCCCTTCATCAAGGACGGGGCCCTGGCCCTGGACTGGGAGGACGAGGTGCTGTCCGGCGCATGCCTGACCCACGCGGGCGAACTTCGCCACGCGGGCGTCAAGGCCGCGCTCGGGCTCTAAGGAGGGCTTCCCATGGATGGAATGCTTGCACTCTATATCTTCATGCTGGCGGCGTTCACCGGCTATGAAGTCATTTCCCGTGTGCCGGTGATCCTGCACACGCCCCTGATGTCCGGCTCCAACTTTGTGCACGGCGTGGTGCTGGTGGGCGGCATGATCGCCCTCGGCCAGGCAGAAACCCCGCTTGAACAGGCCATCGGCTTTGTCGCCGTGCTGCTCGGGGCCGCCAATGCGGCGGGCGGTTACGTTGTAACCGAGCGCATGCTGGCCATGTTCAAGGCAAAGGAGAAGAAGTAATGGCGATCAAGTGGTTGATTGACGCGAGCTATTTCGTCGCCGCGATCCTGTTCATTCTCGGCCTTAAGGGCATGAGCTCGCCGGTGTCGGCCCGCAAGGGCATTGTGTGGGCGGGCGTCGGCATGGTTTTGGCCACCGTCGTCACCTTCCTCACCCCGGGCATGAACAACTTTGCCCTGATGGTCATTGCCATTGCCCTCGGCGGTGCGGTGGCGTGGGTCTCCGGCAAGAAGGTTGCCATGACCGACATGCCGCAGATGGTGGCGATCTACAACGGCATGGGTGGCGGTGCCGCGGCGGCGATTGCCGCGGTCGAGTTCGCCCGTGGTGAAATGCATGGCACCGTGGTGACCCTGCTGGCCACCCTGGGGGCGCTGATCGGCGCCGTGTCCTTTTCGGGTTCGGTGGTGGCCTGGGCGAAGCTCCAGGGGGTCATGAAGAAGGCCTTCCGGCTGCCGGCACAGAACGCGGTGAATATCGTGCTGGCCCTGGTGACCGTGGCGGTTGGTGGCGCCATTGTCATTGCGCCGACGATTGACCCGGTGCTGGTGGGTGCCTTCTTCGTGCTCGCTCTGGTGCTGGGCATCATCATCACTCTGCCCATCGGTGGGGCCGACATGCCGGTGGTGATCTCCCTGTTCAACGCCTTCACCGGACTGGCTGTGGGTTTTGAAGGCTTCGTGATGGGCATTCCGGCCTTGATCATCGCCGGCATTGTGGTCGGCGCCGCCGGCACCCTGCTGACCCAGCTGATGGCCAAGGCCATGAACCGGCCGATCAGCAACATCCTGTTCACGCCCATGACCGGCGCGGCCAGCGGTGGTGAAGCCGTGGAGGGCGAACAGAGGGAGGTCGGCGCCATGGATGCGGCGGCGCTGATGCGTTACGCCAGCAAGGTCATCATCGTGCCGGGCTATGGCATGGCGGTGGCGGGCGCCCAGCACAAGGTGTGGGAAATGACCGAGCTGCTGGAAGAGGCGGGCGTCGAGGTGGTGTTTGCCATCCACCCGGTGGCGGGGCGCATGCCCGGCCACATGAACGTGCTGCTGGCCGAGGCCGGGGTGCCCTACGACAAGATCTTCGACCTCGAGGAGATCAACGGTGATTTCGCCCAGGCTGATGTGGCCCTGGTGATCGGCGCCAACGACGTGGTGAACCCCTCGGCCCGCACCGACAAGTCCAGCCCGATCTTCGGCATGCCCATCCTCAACGCCGACATGGCGCAGAACGTCATCGTCGTGAAGCGCGGCAAGGGCACGGGCTACTCGGGCATCGAGAACGCCCTGTTCTACAAGGAGAACACCCGCCTGCTCTATGGCTCTGCCCAGCAGGCCATCGGTGAGGTGATCCAGCACGTCAAGGCGCTGTCGGTCTGATTCGTCAGACTCAGCCCTGAAACGGAAAACGGCCTGCAGGCGGTGCTTGCAGGCCGTTTTTTATGGAGGAGGTGGGAATGCCCTGGAGAAGGGAAGGGGCACCCTTCGGGGTGACTGTGGAAGGTCGGCGGCCGATCAGACCAGATCGGCCGGCATCACTGCGCGCAGCACGGTCTGGGTTTCGTCGTCGCGGACGCGGTTGGAAAACCACCACAGGGCGCCTTTCTTGATGGTCCAGTCGGCTTCTTCGCCAGAGAGGAGCAGGGAGGCGAGGCGGCCGAGTTCGGGTTGATGGCCGACGATAAGGACGGAGCCGCCGCCGTCGGGCCAGCCGCAGGCGCCGAGGATGCCGGCGATGTCATTTCCCGGGGCAAGGGCGGGGACGATCTCGAAGTCCTTGGTGAAGGCGCTGGCGGTCTGGCGGGTGCGGGTGGTAGGGCTGACCAGCACCCGCAGCTTTTTGGGGCGCCGGCTTTCCAGCCATTCGGCCACCTTGTGGGCCTGGCGCAGGCCCCGCTCGGTGAGTTCCCGGGTGTTGTCGGGGATGCCATCCACGGCTTCGGCGTGGCGCCACAGCAGCAGGTCCATTGTCTTTGTCTCCTCGTTCTTGTTCTCAGGAGGCCGGGAGTCTGGGGCCGGCATGTTACCGGCCGATGAATCCGTCAGCGCCGCCAAGGCGTCTTGCCCCAAAGGATGGGCTCGAGGGCGGTCAGCACGTTCTTGCGCAGGCGGGCTACCCGGGGGGCATGCCAGCCAGCGACAAAGGCGGCGCCGCTGCGTAGCTCCGGGTCCTTACCGGCCCAGGCTTTGAGGCGGCTACGGGCGACGGCTTCGTCATTGAGGTAACCGAGGGTTTCCTGGATTTCGGCAATCTCGTTGGCGAAGCGCACGGTGGCCTTCTCGGGGAGCAGGGGCAGCAGGAACTCGATGCCGTAGCGCAGGCGCTTGAGGGACACGCGCAGCTCGTGCAGCTTGTCGGGGTGCAGGTCGGCCGCGGCGCTGTAGCGTTTGCGGGCGCGCTTGCGTAGCTGGGTGAGCTGCAGGCGGGCGAAGGTGGTGAGGTTGGCGGACTTGACCAGCGCGTCGCTTTGCAGGGCGTAGAGGTCGGACGCCAGGGCCAGCATCTGGCGGCCATGGCTGGCGGCGAGGAGCTGCTCGCGAGCGGCGGTCTTTTCCCGGTCACGGCGGTCCACGGCCATGGCGATGAGGCGCTGGGTGGCTTCGTCGGCGAGGCCGGATTCGGCCACCGGGCTGAGCACTTCGGCCAGCATCACATCCAGATCGCGGGCGGCGCCGAGACCGTCGGCGGCGTCCTTGAGCCCGTCGGACCAGCGCTCAACGAAGTCGGTGGGCAGGGCCGGGCCGAACAGGCGCAGGGCGGAGCGCAGGCGGCGCAGGGCAACCCGCAGCTGGTGGATGAACTCGGGGTCGTCGCTCTCGCGGGCGCCGGTCTCGTTGGCCTGCCACAGGGCCAGGCAGTCGAAGCCGATGATGCGGAAGGCGTCCACCGGCGACTGCTCGGCGCTCAGGCGCGACGGCCGGGCCTTGGCCGGGCGCAGGGCGTGGTTGGAGAACAGGCGGTAGCCGCGCTCGGCCTTGCTGACGTTCTCGGGCGTAAGGGGCAGGCTCTCGGCCAGCTGCAGGGCCAGAGCATAGAGCTCCCGCGGGTCGCCTTCGACCAGCTCCAGTTCCAACTCGCATAGGGGCCGAGACTGGCCGTTGGCCTCGATGCTGCCGTTGTCGATCATGGCCAGCACGCGCACGCCTTCCCGGGGGGTGAGGATGCAGGTTTCGCGCTTGAAGTGGGTGGTGAACACAGGGACCAGCCGCGGGTGCAGGCTTTCCAGGCGGTTGCGCACGTCGTCCCGCTCGATGGCGGAGAAGTCGAAGCTGCCGTTGGCGTAGGGCTGTTCCCATTCGGGGCGGGAGGACAGGCCACCTGAAGTTTCGGCAGCGCATTTCACCGTCTGCAGCCAGCGGCTGCCGGCCTTGCGGGTGCGCACAGCCATGCGACGCTCGCGCAGTTCGAGCTCGGGGGTGTCGAAGTAGGTGTTCTCGAGGGTGCAGCTGCGGCCTTCGCGGGGGGCGTCGGCAATCAGCGGGTGGCGGCGCAGGGCGGCGAGGGATTTTTGCGGGAGCGTGAGCTTGAGTTCGATTTCGTGGCTCATGGGAGGCGGCCGTGGGCGGTAGTGGAATCGGATCGGCAGGACTGCCAAAGGTTGCGCCCGATTCTAGCCTTGTGGCACGCCCCTGTCTTGCGCGCTCCCGTTACAGCGTTTGCCGTGGGCTCAGGCGGCGGAAAAGCTCGTCTCCGCATTGCCTTTCTGCCCCTTGCTGTCCAGCCACGCAACGCTGACTTTGTCGCCGGCCTTGACGCCCAGCAGCTGGAAGGCAAACAGGGGGTTGCTGGATACGGCGGTGCCCAGGGCGCCTTCGACGACGGGCCGGCCATTGAGGCTGAGGATGACCGAGGTGATGTACTGGGCGGGCAGGACCTGGCCGGAGGGGTCGCGCCGGAGGCCACTCTCCATGGGGTGGGGCATCAGCACGCGGACTTCGCCTTCGGAGCCCTTGATGGTGGCGCGGATCTTGATGGGTTCGGACATGGATTGTGCTTCCTTCAGTCGCCGCAGCCGCCGACGGTGACCTTCACCTCGCGGAATACGGTGTAGTGCTTGCCGCCCGCCGTGGCCACCACGCGCAGGCGGGAGCTCTCGGCCATACGCAGCTTGGCCTGGAAGCGGGCTGCGGCTTCCGGGGCGAAGTTGAATTGCAGGGCCAGGGGCAGGGGGTTCTTGTCGATGAGGACGGAGAGCCGTGTGGTGCCGGGGATGCTGCTGACCACCTCAATGGGCACGGCGGCGCCGTTCTCGGCGACTTCCGGTGCCTTGAGCAGGATGTCGCGGCTGGCTTCGGCGCCAGCCGCCCCGATCAGGCGCAGGGCGTCGGCGGCCGTCCTGGCGTCGAAGGCGGCCCGGTTGAAGCTCACCGCCAGGGCCGGGCCCGGGCTGAGCAGGCCGGTGACGACGAGGGGAGCGAGCACCGTGGCGCTGCCAAAGGCTTGCAGGAAATCACGTCTTTGCATGGCTCAGGCCTCCGCCTTCCAGTGCCCCGTCTTGCCGCCTTCCTTCTCCAGCAGACGGATGCCGGTCATGGTCATGCCGCGATCGACGGCCTTGCACATATCGTAGATGGTGAGCAGGCCAACCTGAACGGCGGTGAGAGCTTCCATCTCCACGCCGGTCCGGCCGACGGTTTCGGCGGTGACGGTGCAGTGGATGGTGTTGTCTCCCTCTGCCGTGAAGTCGGCCGCAACCCGGGTCAGGGAAATGGGGTGGCACAGGGGGATCAGGTCGGCGGTGCGCTTGGCGCCCTGGATGGCGGCAATACGGGCAATGCCGATGACGTCACCCTTCTTGTTGTCGCCCGCCAGGATGCGGGTGAGGGTGTCGGGCTGCATCACGATGCGCCCTTCGGCGCGGGCGACCCGGCGGGTCTCGGATTTGGCGGAAACATCCACCATATGGGCCTGGCCGTGGGCGTCGAAATGGGTAAAGGCGTCAGTCATGATGCTGCGGGGAACCGGTCGCGGGGGCCGAGTATCATAGCACCGTGAAAAATCGTCTGATTGCCGCCTTGCTGTGCCTGGCCCTGGTGCCGCGCAGCTATTCCCAGAGCCTGCCCGATCTTGGAGACAGTGCTTCCGC
>Ga0075152_10001697_pt1 | contig 15955 bp, 15 predicted proteins | sample JI61114C2DNA_FD_70964 | JGI IMG/M metagenome (GOLD analysis project Ga0075152, IMG submission 70964) | Wastewater effluent complex algal communities from Wisconsin, to seasonally profile nutrient transformation and Carbon sequestration -... | ecosystem: Engineered > WWTP > Effluent > Algae...
GCTGTTCGTAACAACGGTGGCGGACATTTCAATCACAGTTTGTTTTGGACTATAATGTCTCCAAACGGTGGCGGATTACCAACAGGTGAATTGGCTGCTGCTATTGATAGTGCTTTTGGTTCTTTTGATGCTTTTAAAGCAGCTTTCGCCAAAGCTGGAGCAACTCAATTTGGTTCAGGTTGGGCTTGGTTGTGTGTGAAAGACGGAAAACTAGAAGTTTGCGGAACGCCAAATCAAGACAATACTTTGATGCCAGGTGTGGGTTGTGGCGGAACTCCAATCTTAGGAATGGATGTTTGGGAACATGCTTACTACTTGCATTATCAAAACAGAAGACCGGATTATATTGAAGCTTTCTTTAATGTAATCAATTGGGCTGAAGTGGCAAAAAGATATGCTGCAACAAAATAATTACTGACACCGAAGGGAAAATTAGTAATAGTAAAAGGCAAGAAGAAAGAAATATTCTTTTCTCTTGCCTTTATTATTGAATTATAAGTACGGTATTTAAATCAGATTTTTGTTTGATTTCAATAATGACTTATACGTTTTTCAAATTGATAATCTCTTGTTCAGTAAGCAATCTCCAGTTTCCTCTTGGCAAATTCTTTTTGGTCAAACCTGCAAAAGCAACTCGGTCTATTCGTAAAACATCATAACTGAAATTTTCGAAAATAGAACGAACCACTTTTACGTTGGACGATCTTAATTTCAATCCAATTTCGCTTTTGGCTTCACCTTCGATATAACTTACTTCTTCCACAAAAACACGGTGTCCGTCTATAACCAACCCTTTTTGTATTTTTTCTAAATCCTCAAATTTTAGATTTTTATCTAAAGAAACTTGGTAGATTTTGGATGATTTGTTGGTTGGCAAGGTAAACTTACGAATCATATCCGTGTCGTTTGTAAACAATAAAAGACCAGTTGTATTCTTGTCCATTCTTCCAACAGCGCCAATTTTGGCAGTAGTTGAACCTTTTACCAATTCCAACACATTACGGTATTCCTGACCTTCGTCAAGTGCTGTGGTAAAGTTTTTGGGTTTGTTCAACAAGATATATACTTTCTTTTCTGGAGTTAATTTTACGCCATCAAAATTCACATCATCACCCGGTTTTACCATATAACCCATTTCGGTCACGGGAATTCCGTTTACTTTTACGTTACCCGATTGGATATAAATATCAGCATCACGACGCGAACACACTCCTGAATTGGAGATGTATTTGTTCAAACGAATTTCGTCTTTTACTTTTGGTCTTTTGGGTGCTTGATTCGGTTTTTTGGCTGTTTTTGCCGCTTCTTCCTCTGCTATTTTGACTGCTGGTTTTACTTTTTTAGGCCCTTGTGCCCTTTTTTGCATCGCAGGTTTTGGCTTATTTGAGCTTGGTCTAGAACTGTTTGCTCTGCCACCGCTTTTTTTATTATTGCCTTCCTTGTTATTCATACTATTCTATAATTTGCTGCAAAGATAGTTTTTTATTGCTTAATTGTTGATTGTTTTTGAGTTAGGATTGTCTAGCCCTGATGTTTGAATTGTTTTTACAATTCCCTATTGTGGCGTCCCGATAGCTATCGGGAGACAAATGAGATATAATGAACAGCAGGAAATAGCTCTAAAAAATTAAATAGATTGTAATAATTTTTTTCCGTGCCACAATACACTTGGATTGATAAGTACAATACTAAAAACGCCTGCTACAATTAGGAATTTCAATACGTTATGAAGTAGAATAAATTGTTGTTTGGTGTTTGATTTCCAAAGATATTGTAGGAAGAAAATCAAAATGATGAGGCAAGAATAAAAATAAATGTCCATATAACCCACGTCGAAAATTTCGATTAAAACATAAACAGGAATTATAGTTGAGATTGTCAAAACTGTAATTATTTTCTTCGAAACCACTTCGCCATAAATGATGGGAATGGTTTTGTAATCGTTCGCCAAATCGCCTTTGATATTCTCTAAATCTTTAATCATTTCGCGAATTAAAAGTAATAAAAACAAGAAAACGGCGTGACCAAAGATAACTTCATAGAAATTTTTGTAATATAAAAGAATGGCGAAAAACGGTAAAATCGCTAAGAAAGCTGCAGTTAAATTCCCAATAATCGGATATTTTTTGATGCGGTGTGAATAATACCAAATCAAGAAAATATAAACCGAAAAGTATAAAAAGGCTCGCCAAGAAACGATAATCGCCAACAAAACCACGATAAAATTGAGCGTGAAATACACCTGAAGTTTTGTTTTTTGGCTCACCAATCGATCGAGCATCGACTTGTTGGGACGGTTGATTAAATCCTTCTTGCTATCGTAAAAATTATTGATGATATAACCCGATGCGATAGTCAAGGAAGATGCAAAAACAATGATGAATAAATCGAAATCGAGTAGGATGGACAAGGCTCTTTTTTCGGGAGCGAGAATAAATATCGCCGAAAGATATTGTGCCAAGATAATAATCGGAATGTTATACCCTCTAACTACAGAGAACAAACTGGCAATTTTCATTATAAGAATCTTGTGCTTTCTGTTCATTTTCTGTTTTGGTTTAGCCACAAAGTCACAAAGCCACAAAGTTTGTGTTTTTACTTTGGTCCGGTTTGGTGGGTTATTGGGCTTTTAGAATTGGTAAACGACTTCTAATTTATAGTCTTTTAAAGAAATTCTTGCTTTTTCTAAATTTTGTGTAAAACCTAGAATATAGCCACCACCACCTGAACCGCAAAGTTTTAAGTAGTAATCGTTAGAATCTATTCCTTCTTGCCAAATACCGTGAAATTGTTCTGGAATCATAGGTTTGAAGTTGTTCAAAACAACTTTCGATAATTTTTTGGTGTTAGCAAACAACGACTTCATATCGCCACCCAAGAAATTTTCTACGCAAGCATCTGTATGTTTGATAAATTGGGATTTCAGCATTCTACGGAAACCTTGATCTTTAAGTTTTTCCATAAAAATTTGAACCATTGGGGCCGTTTCGCCCACAATCCCTGAATCTATTAAAAACACTGCTCCAGTTCCTTCCAAACTCTGGGTTGGAATGCCTGTTGCTTCAATATTGTCTTTGGAATTGATTAAAATAGGAATACTCAAATAACTGTTTAAAGGATCTAAACCCGAGCTTTTTCCGTGGAAAAAAGATTCCATTTGAGAGAAAATTGTTTTGAGTTGCAATAATTTTTCTCTAGTTAAATTTTCGAGAATCGTGATTTTATTTTGGGCGTATTTGTCGTAAATAGCAGCAACTAATGCGCCACTACTTCCCACGCCGTAACCTTGTGGAATACTAGAATCGAAGTACATTCCGGTATCGACATCGTTTTTTAGAGTCGCTAAATCGAAACTAACCAATTCAGGTTGTTCGCTTTGCAAAGTTTCCAAATAAGAAACAAAACGTTTTAAATGTCCATTGGATTTTATGGCTTCGGCAGATGGATTTTCTTCTCTCTTCAGTGCGCCATTGTAAAAATTGTAAGGAATAGATAAACCTTTCGAGTCACGAATAATGCCGTATTCTCCAAAGAGTAATATTTTTGAGTAAAATAAAGGTCCTTTCATATATAATTATCCAATTAATAATTGACTTCCAATTCCAATTTCATCGCAAATATAATTACCATTTTGACAATAGCCAACTAATTCGTCCTTAATAAATTGCAAAACGCTTTCTTTAGTGTTTTCTGGATACAAAACATGAACATTTGCGCCAGCATCGAGCGTGAAACAAACCGGAATATTAGTTTCGTTTCGGTACTTCCAAATTGTATTAATAATCTCCAACGTGTTAGGTTTCATCAAAATAAAATAAGGAATCGAAGTCATCATCATCGAGTGCAATGTCAAAGCTTCACTTTCGACAATTGTAATGAATTCCTCCAAATTTCCGCTTTCGAAAACGCTGATTAATTTATCCAAGTTTTCGTGGGCTTGTTCGAATCGCCTTTCGGCAAAAGGGTGTTCGTTCATTAAATTATGACCTACTGAACTCGAAACTTGTTTTTCGCCTTTGTCAACCAATAAAATGGTGTCTTGAAAATTTTGGAAATTCTTGTGAATGATGTTTGGAAATTCAACGCCAAATAAATCCGAACTTCCTTGAATATTGTCGTGATTTCCCCAAACGACCACTTTTCCTTTTACACTACGGCAAGCGCTTCCTGAACCCAAACGCGCTAAAAAAGAAGCTTTTTGATAAAAATAATCCTCGGTCATTTCTGGGTTTAAAGCTTTTTCTAAACTCATCAAATTCATCGCCAAAGCCGCCATTCCCGATGCCGAAGAAGCGATTCCAGAACTGTGCGGAAAAGTATTTTCAGTATCAATCGTAAAATGATACTCTTTCAAAAAAGGCAAATAAACCAAAACTCGTTCAAAAAACTGCTGAATTTTGGGCTTAAAATCTTCTTTGGGTTTGCCTTCAAAAAGTAAATCAAACGAAAAAGTATCCTGATTTTGTTTTTTTTCAAAAGCCAGTTTCGTAATCGTTTTACAATTATTCAAAGTAAAACTCACCGAAGGATTGGCCGGAATTTGGCTGTCTTTTTTGCCCCAATATTTCACCAAGGCAATGTTGCTTGGAGAACTCCATTGGAATTTTCCTGTATCTATAGAATTCGTGTAAGAAGACGGAATGAAATCGTTTGCTGAAAACATCAATTATAAATTTTGGCAAAGATACTGATTTCTTTAATTGTGGAATTGGACAAAGTTTTGATTAATTTTGAAAAAAAATTAAGATGAATAAAATTTCCAAAATTCTAGTTGTTGTTGTTACTTGTCTGGTAGTTGGGTATTTCTCCGGAATGGTGACTCGTTCGGCAATTACTACTTGGTACCCTACATTGGTTAAACCTAGTTTTAATCCGCCGAATTGGATTTTTGCGCCCGTTTGGAGTATGCTTTACATTATGATGGGAGTTGCTGCAGGATTGGTTTGGGATAGAATGGAGCAACAAAAAGAAGTAGTCAAAAGTGCTTTGATTTTCTTTGCCGTTCAATTAGCTTTGAATGCTTTGTGGTCTTTTTTATTCTTTGGTTTAAAAAACCCAATGTTGGCAGGTCTAGAGATTGTTGTCTTGTGGTTAATGATATATGAAACCTATATAAAATTTGTTAAAATAAATAAAATAGCGGGATATTTATTCATTCCATACTTGCTTTGGGTGAGTTTTGCGACTGTTTTGAATGCGAGTATTTGGTGGTTGAACCGATAATTTTAGAACATTAAAAAATCAAACAAGCTCCCAGATTTGAGAGCTTGTTTGATTTTTAGGCATTAGTATTTACTCAATTTAGCTAATCGCATAAAATCTTCGGCCTTTTCGACCATATTATAACTTCCACAAAAGAAAGGCGCTCTTTCGTGTAATTCCGTGGGTTGAATTTCCATTATTCGATTAAATCCATCCGATGCTTTTCCTCCGGCTTGTTCTACAATAAATGCCATAGGATTGCATTCATAAAGCAATCTCAACTTTCCTTTTGGCGATTTTGAACTGGTTGGATACAAATAAACGCCTCCTTTCAGCATATTTCTATGAATGTCCGAAACCAAACTTCCTATATATCTCGAAGTGTAGGGTCTATCGCCTTCTTCGAGTTGGCAATATTTGATGTAATCTTTTACACCCTGCGGAAAATGGACGTAATTTCCTTCGTTTACAGAGTAAATAATTCCGTCTTTTGGAAATTGAATATTAGGATGCGAAAGGTAAAAGGTTCCAATGGCTGGGTTCAAAGTAAATCCATTTACTCCGTGACCAGTAGTATAAACTAACATCGTTGAGGTGCTATAAATCACATATCCCGCTGCAACTTGATTGATTCCGGGTTGCAGAAAATCTTCGATTGTTACTGGTGTCCCGATGGGTGAAATTCTTCGGTAAACAGAAAAAATAGTTCCAACAGAAACATTCACATCAATATTTGAAGAACCATCTAAAGGATCCATCAAAACCACATATTTATTATTGTGACAATTATCGTTGCCTTCCACGGTAATGTATTCGTCGTTTTCCTCAGAGGCAATTCCGCAAACAATCTCACGGTTTATGAGGGTTTGAATAAAAACTTCATTGGCATAAACATCTAATTTTTGCTGATCTTCACCCTGAATGTTTTGGGCGCCAGCAGCACCAATAATATCAACCAATCCCGCTTTATTTACTTTGTAATTGACTACTTTTGCTGCTAATCGTATAGAATTAATAATTCGGGATAATTCGCCTGACGAATATTGAAAGGCTGCTTGGTTTTCGATAATAAATTCTCCTAGTGTCTTGTTGCGTTCTTCCATAATGAAATCGTTGTAGTTAGTTTGAAGTCACAAATATCGTGTTTTTTGTGAAATTGAAAATATTTTATATCATTCACTCATCATAATTGTATATTTGCCAAGTATTTTATTCTATTTTGTCTTTATAACCATTTTTCGCATTAAAAATTATGAATATCAGAAAAGCAAATCCCGAAGATATGGAGGCTGTTTTAAGCCTAATTAAGGAATTGGCCGATTTTGAAAAGGAATCAAACGCTGTTGTTGTTACTGTTGAGGATTTAGTTCGTGATGGTTTTTCTTCAACACCTTTATTTCATGTTTTTGTGGCAGAAGTAGCATCGGAAATCGTTGGAATCGCTTTGTATTACTACCGTTATTCAACTTGGAAAGGAAAAACTATTCATTTAGAAGATTTAGTGGTAAAAGAAAATAGGCGTGGTTCAGGAGTTGGTTTTGCCTTATATTCTGAAATTATAAAACAAGGAAAAAAAGATAAAGTTCGAAGAATTGAATGGAACGTTTTAGACTGGAACACTCCAGCAATAAATTTCTACAGAAATTCAGGAGCAAAAATATTAGACGATTGGAAAGTGGCTCAAATGGATGAAGCAGGAATTGATTATTTCATCGACAATAAATTAAAATAAAAACTTAAAACAAATCGCTTTCAGACAAAAATCTGAAATCTGAAATCTGAATTTAAAATGAGAGTATTCAAATTTGGTGGCGCTTCTGTAAAAGACGCCGAAGGAATAAAAAACGTATATGACGTTTTGCAAAAAGTAGGTTATGAGGACGTATTGCTAGTGGTTTCGGCCATGGGAAAAACGACAAATGCTCTTGAAGAAGTAATTAAAAACTATTTCAAAAAATCGGAAGAATTGAATTCATCGGTGCAAGAAGTAAAAAAATACCACAATCAAATTTTGTTGGATTTATTCGATGATGAGAAAAATGAGGTTTTTACGGCTGTTAACACTTTGTTTTCTGAATTAGAATATTTCTTGGCACACAACAAATCGCCAAATTATAATTTTGTTTACGACCAAATTGTGAGTTATGGAGAGTTGATTTCGACTACCATTTTGAGCCATTTTATGAGCTTTATGGGTATTAAAACCCAATGGCTTGATGTGCGTAATTTTATAAAAACCAATTCGAATTACAGAGATGCCGAAGTAGATTGGGAATTGACTCAAAAGAACATTTCCAAAAACGTTAAGAAAAAAATGTTGAACATTACCCAAGGATTTTTGGGTTCTGACGAAAATAATTTCACTACCACTTTAGGCCGTGAAGGTTCCGATTACACCGCTGGAATTTTTGCGTATTGCCTCAATGCCGAAAGTGTAACCATCTGGAAAGATGTTCCAGGAGTGATGAATGCCGATCCAAGATATTTTGAAAACGCAAGTTTATTGAATCATATTTCGTATCGCGAAGCCATAGAAATGGCATTTTATGGAGCAACTGTTATTCACCCGAAAACTTTGCAGCCACTACAAAAAAAGGAAATTCCTTTGTATGTAAAATCATTTATAAATCCAATGTTGGCGGGAACTTGCGTGTCTAAGGGATCTGATTCGGAGTGGCAAATTCCTAGTTTTATTGTCAAAAGAAATCAACTTTTGATTTCGCTTTCTTCAATAGATTTTTCCTTTATTATGGAAGAAAATATTAGCGAAATATTTGCTTTGTTTCACGAATATAAACTGAAAGTAAATCTAATTCAGAATTCAGCTATCAGTTTTTCGGTCTGTGTAGAGGATAAATTTGATAACTTTAAAGACCTGAACCCAATTCTTTCAAAAAAATTCAAAGTCGATTTTAACGAAAATGTAACCCTTTACACTATTAGACATTTTAATGACAAAGCTGCACAAACTGTCGAACAAAACAAAACCGTTTTGCTCAAACAAGTAAGCCGTGAGACGATGCAAATCGTTACTAAGGAAAGTTAAATTCCTCATTTCAAAATAATTTTACCGCAGATTCGCAGATTTTTAAAATTTGTGAATCTGCGTTTTTTTTGATTAGCCGATTTAAACCAAAAAAAAATTGGAATACTATTTCCCAATTATAAATACTACTTTTGATACTTTCGAGTTAATGTATTTATGTTAAAAAACATCCTGATTTTGTTGGCAATTTTCTGCTTTTCTGGACTGCAAGCTCAGGAAGGAAATTCGTTGTACAAAATCAAAAAAATCCCCATTACTCATGATACCATTCATCTAGAAAACACAAGTATTAATTCTAGTAATTTTAAATTGCTTGACGCCAATAATAAACCTATTGACACCACTTTCTATAAAATAAATTTCGAAAAAGGAACATTGATTTTTAACGAAAAATTTTCTAAAAATTCTGATTCTTTAATGGTTCATTACCTGAAACTTCCGGAAATTTTAACCAAAGAATATCGCATTTATGATGATAGTAAAGTAGTCAGCAACGAAGCAACGGAAGGGAGTTTATACAAAATAGAAAATGAAAGCTTGCAAAAAAAAGCTACTCCATTTGAAGGACTCAACACTTCGGGAAGTATTACACGTGGTGTCACAGTTGGCAACAATCAAAATAGCGTATTGACCTCCAATCTCGATTTGCAAATCACAGGAAAACTTTCGGACAAAGTGAGTTTGCGGGCTTCTTTGCAAGACAATAACATTCCGTTGCAAGATGGTGGTTATTCTCAAAAACTGGATCAATTTGACAATGTTTTTATGGAACTTTTCAGCGAAAAATGGAATATTCGTGCGGGTGATGTTTTCTTGGAAAACCATAAAACCCAATTCCTTAATTTCAACAAAAAAGCACAGGGAATTGCAGCTAGTTTTGACTTTGGAGACGAGGACAACAAGACGAATGTTTTTGCCTCGGCAGCATTGGTGAGAGGACAATATGCCAAGAGTGATTTTGTGGGTCAGGAAGGAAACCAAGGCCCCTATAAATTAATTGGTCAAAGTGGCGAATTGTATGTGTTGGTCATTTCGGGTTCAGAGCGGGTTTACGTCAATGGAGTTCTTTTGAAAAGAGGCGAAAACAACGATTACACCATCGATTACAATGCTGGGGAAATTATATTCACGCCACTATTCACCATCACTTCCGAAATGCGAATTGCCGTCGAATACCAATATTCTAACCAAAACTACACTCGATTCGTTACCTATGCCGGCGGAAGTCACGAAAGCAAAAAATGGAGTTTTGGTAGTTATTTGTATTCTGAAAATGATTTGAAAAACCAACCATTACAACAAAGTCTTTCGGCAGAACAAGCACAAATTTTGGTCGATGCTGGCGATAATCAAGACTTGATGGTGTCGCCTTCCGCTTATTTGGATTCTTATTCGGATAATAAAATATTGTATAAAAAAACAGTGATAAATGCCGTAGAAGTTTTCGAATATTCGAATAATCCTGACGATGTTTTATTTAATGTTCGTTTTAGTCAAGTTGCCGTCAATAAAGGGAATTACATCCTGAAAAGCAGTGCTGCCATTAGTAGAATTTACGAATATATCGAACCAATAAATGCTGTTCCGCAAGGAAATTATGAGCCTATAATTCAATTGGTTGCTCCCATAAAAACTCAAGTTGCAACATTTTTGGGCAAATTCAATCCCAGCGAAAAAACAGCCATTGATTTTGAAATTGGAGTAAGCAACAACGACAAAAATTTGTTCTCCTCCAAAGACGATTCCAATAATGAAGGTTTGGCTACAAAAATAAACGCTCGACAACGCCTTTTTTCGAGAAAATGGAACGTGGATGCGTTTGCGAATTATCAGTTTATTGCCAAAGATTTCAGTTCGGTGGAGCGACTTTATAGCATTGAATTCAGCCGAGATTGGAATTTGGGAACCACCACCGTTGGCAATCAAAGTTATTTGGTTTCGGGATTACAAATGATTTTACCTGAAAAAGGGAGTTTAGTTTACCAATTCGAAAAACTGGATTTCTCCGAGAATTTTTCCGGTAATCGCCATATTTTGAATGCCTTGTTTAACTTGAAAGATTGGAAGATTCAAAGTTCGGGAAGTTTCTTGAATAGCGATGCCACGACTTCAACATCCAAATTCTTGCGAAATCAAATCCAAGCCAAATATCATTTCAAGAAAAACTGGATTGGCACTCGTTTAAGATTGGAAGACAATCAAGAAAAAAATAAAACTACAAATGAGTTTTCGGCTTTGAGCCAACGATTCACCGAATATGGTTTTTTTGCAGGACGTGGCGACAGCACCAAGGTTTTTGTGGAATTAGGTTATTTTAAAAGAGCCAACGACAGCTTGCAAAACGGAATGATTCAACGGGTAAACAACTCCCAAACTTTTGCTTTGCGTTCGAAATTAATTCAAACTAGCAAAAGCGATTTGTCGATTTTTGCCAATTATCGGGTTTTGGATTTTGTGAATCCTACCACGAAAAATGAACCTTCGCTGAATTCTAGAATGATTTACAACGACCGTTTTTTTAATCAACTCATTCAATCGACAACGGTTTTTGAAACCAATTCGGGTTCCATTCCGCAACAGGAATTTACCTATCTTGAAGTTCCAGTTGGGCAAGGCGTTTATACTTGGAACGACTATAATGGGAATGGAATTCAAGAATTAGAAGAGTTTGAAGTAGCACCTTTTGTCGATCAAGCAAAATATATTAGGGTGTATTTGCCCAATCGAGTTTACGTCAAAACGCATCAGAATAAATTTTCACAATCGCTTACTTTAAATCCCAATCAGTGGCAAAACGAGAAAGGCTTCAAAAAAATGTTATCTTATTTTTACAATCAAACGTCCTATCTCATTGATCGAAAAATTGAAAACAAAGGCGATAATTTTGACTTAAATCCTTTCAGTAAATCTGATGAAAATGTGTTGGGATTGAATTCAAGTTTCAGGAATAGTTTGTTCTATAATCGAGGCAAACAATTGCATTCAGTGACTTACACTTACGTTCAAAACGAAAATAAAAACTTGCTTTCCATAGGTTCGCAAAACGCCAAAAACAGTTCGAATCAGTTGCAGTACAATCATTTGTATCTAAAAAGTTGGTTGTTCGGAATGTTTGCCAAAACGATTCAAACTACTTTGTCATCCGAGAATTATCCGGAAAAAAACTATGAAATCGAAGGATTTCAATTGGCTCCAAAAATTAGTTATTTGTTTACTAAAAGCACGAGTTGGGATTTATTTTATGAATTTCAAAACAAAGAAAATCAAATCGGCAATTTTGAAACCTTATTGCAAAGTCGTTTTGGAACTTCTTTTTCATATGCTGGTGAGAAAAAGTTCACGATGAATGGGGAAGTTTCTTTTTACCAAAACAAATTTGTTGGCGATGAGTTTTCGTCTGTAGGATTCCAGATGCTCGAAGGATTGCAAACGGGACAAAACCTGACTTGGCGATTGCTTTTGCAAAAGAATTTGACAAATTTTCTGGACATCAACTTTAATTATCAAGGGCGAAAAAGTGAAACAAGCCAAGCAATTCATACCGGAAGCGTTCAGCTGAGGGCTTATTTTTAAAATATTCTTTTATAAAATTAAAATTGTAAAAATTATTTTATTAACTTTATTATTTAAACCTAAAAATCAAATCTTTATGAAAAAATTAATTCTATTATGTTTCATTTTTATTTTTTCTGGGTCTTTTTATGCCCAAGATACTAAAACAAAAAGTGAACCGGCTAAAAAAGAAACTACAAAAAAGAAATCAGGTTACAATTACGACAAAGATGTTCCTGTAAAATCTACCAAAAAAGAGGCAACTTCTAAATCAACTGCTACTAAAGAAACAGCAAAAAAAGAAACCACCAAAAAGAAATCTGGATACAATTACGACAAAGATGTTCCTGTAAAATCTACAAAAAAGGAAACAACGGCTAAATCTACTTACGATTATGACAAGAAATCGAATAAATCAGATGCAAACAAAGTTGACGCCAAAATAAAAGACGAAAAATATACCAAAAGCAATTCGAAAAAGAAAGCTCCGACATTAAAAGAATCAAACGAAAAAGCACCAAAAACTCCAGATAAAGTTACTGGTGAATACAATGGCAAAAAAGTTTATACAGGTCCAAGAGGTGGAAAATATTACATCAACAAAAACGGAAATAAAACCTATATTCAAGATTAATATTTTTTAGAAGTCTTAAAAACTGTTCAAGATTTAAGTTTTGGACAGTTTTTTTTGCACCTTAACTTAACGTTATATTAATACTTTAGAAATAGGATTTAGTATTGATTTCCTACCTTTCGATTTTAATTTTGTATAAATAAATGAGTTTCAATACTGCTAGTAAAACTATTTTGATTGCTCCGCTAAATTGGGGTCTTGGTCACGCAACACGTTGTATACCAATCATTAAAGCCTTGCAAGAAAATAATTATATTCCAATTATAGCTTCGGATGGCATTGCCCTTGAGCTGTTGCAAAAAGAGTTTCCCTATGTTCAAACCCTAAAATTGCCTTCTTATAAAATTGAATATGCCAAGAACGGTAAAAATTTTAAATGGAAATTATTGAAAAATTTTCCTGAAATGATTAAAGCCATTTGGAAAGAGGAAAAAAAAGTTAGAAAGTGGATTAAAAAATATGATATAGATGGCATCATTTCGGACAATAGATTGGGTGTTTTTAGCAAAAAAACACCTTCGGTTTATTTGACCCATCAATTGAATGTGATGACAGGAAACACAACTTGGTTTACCAGTATTCTGCATCAACAAATCATAAAGAAGCACAATGAATGTTGGGTTCCCGATCTGGAAGGAACTTCAAATTTAACCGGTAAATTAGGCCATATCGAAAATCCTGATTTCAATTTGAAATACATTGGCCCATTGAGCCGAATGCATAAAAAAGAAACTCCAAAATTATACGACTTGATGATTATCCTTTCAGGACCTGAGCCTCAACGCGGATTATTGGAAGAAAAATTAAAAATTGAAATTATTGGTTATAAAGGGAATGTGGTTTTTATAAAAGGCATTATCGAAAAAGACCAAAAAAAGGAACAAATAGAAAATGTTACCTATTATAATTTTATGAATAGTCGTCAGCTTGAACAAACTTTTAACGAAAGTGAAACTGTGCTTAGTCGCTCGGGATATACGACAATTATGGACTTGGTGAAATTGGAGAAAAAAGCTTTTTTTATTCCAACGCCAGGGCAGTATGAGCAAGAATATTTGGCCAAAAAATTAAAAGAAGAAGGGCTTGTTCCTTTTGCAAAGCAAGACGACTTCCGGATTGAAAATCTAAAAGAAATAGAAAATTACAAAGGACTGCCTCTGATAGAAACTCCAATTAATTGGAAGAATCTCTTTCAAGTTTTTGAAGTTTAAAATGACTAACGAATAGGAATTACTGCAATAGCAACAATGTATTGTAAAATCAATTTTCTAAAAAGTTTGCATTTTAAAGCCACTATTTCTACTAAAAGCATTTTACTGAAAATGTTTTTTATATCTTTTTAGTGGATTCTCTTTCTTTTAATACTGTTTTTATAATTGTTGTTTTGTAGGGATATTCGTTTTCTTTGCTTTCCAATCTTTCGATAAGTAATGCTGCGGCCGCTTCCCCTATTTCCGGACCATGTTGGCTTACCGTAGTTAAACTTGGAGACAATCTTCTTGAAGCAAGGATTCCATCGGCAAAACCAATAATAGAAAGGTTTTCAGGAATATTATAACCTCTTTTGAGGCTAATTCGTAAAGCCACCACAGAATCATCTTCATCTAATGCAAATATGCCGTCAATTGTATGATTATTAAATAAAATTTCTGCTTTGGCTTTTAAAGCATCTTCTGAATCGGTTCTTAAAATTAAATCCGTGTTGATGGCAATATTATTATTTTGTAAGGCATTTAGATATCCTTCTGTTCTAAGTTTACCAACACTTAAATTATCTATTGAAGAAAATAAAGCAATCTTTTTGCAACCAATATCTATAAGATGTTGCGTTGCATTTAAAGCAGAATCAAAATCGTCAACAACTACTTTGTCGCATTCCACTTCATCTACAATTCTGTCAAACATTACAATTGGAGTTCCTTCATTGATTATTTCTTTAAAATGATTGAACTCATGAAGTTTTTGAGCTTCTTCAGAAACAGATAAAATAAAGCCGTCGATAGTTCCATTGCTCAACATATCCAAGGTGCTGATTTCTTTTTTCAAGGACTCGTTTGAAATACACGTTATTACGTTATATCCTTTTTCTTCGGCTACTTTTTCGATTCCTGTAAATACTTTCGCGAAAAAAGAATTAAGAATGTTTGGGATAATTACTCCAATAGTTTTGGTTTTTCTGTTTTTGAGGTTTAGACCAATTACATTTGGTTTGTAATTTTTAAGCTTTGCATATTCCTTAATTCTGGTTTTTGTTTGTTCACTAATTTCAGGGCTATCATTAAGTGCTTTTGAAACAGTTGAAACAGAGACGTTTAGTTCTTTTGCGATTTGTTTTAGAGTAGCTTTAGCTTTCATATGTCAATATTTATTGCTTTTTATGGTAACGAATGTAATTCGCATATATTTTATTGGAATTTGCATTGAAATTTTGTTGAGCTCATTTCCTTATTTAGGATATATTTTTAGACTGCTAAAGTAATAAAAAACTGCTTACTAGTATCTTTATGTGAATAGTAAAATAACAATAAAAAGCATTATTTTTTTAAAATTAGGCTATTAATGAAGTGTTTTAGCACAATTATGGAATATTTCCACTTCAAATTCCAGCTTTTCGACTCGAAAAGTAATTGTTTTCGTAGAAATTAGACAAAACGGATAGTTGTTTGTGATCTTTTTTTTTGAGATTGATTGCAGGTTTCCAAAGAAATGTTGCATAAATGTAATGTGTTAAATTTCATTTCAATGGTATTAAATGGAAATAGAAAAAAAGAACCAAAGAGCAAGAATAACATACAAATTATAAAAAATTAAGTCTAATTGTTAAAAAAACGAATGCTAAGGAAACACATTCTATTAAATGGAGAAGGCAAAAATAAAAACGTCCAAAAAAACAAATAGTTTACGGACTGATAATCAGATTAAAATAAAATTTAACGACTATTTGCATTTCAAAAAAATAATTGTACTTTTGCGCTCCCTTTATTGGGAATGGAATGTTTAATTAAAATAAATTATTGTGAACGCATTAAGCTACAAAACAGTATCGACAAGCAAAGCAACCGTATCCAAAGAATGGATTGTGGTAGACGCTGACGGTCATAACTTAGGACGTCTTGCAACTAAGGTCGCTATGATTCTTAGAGGTAAGTACAAGCCAAGTTATACCCCACACGTGGACTGTGGAGATAACGTAATTGTTATCAACTCAGAAAAAATCAACCTTACAGGTACCAAAATGAATGACAAAATTTACATGCGTCATACAGGGTATCCAGGAGGACAAAGAACCCTTACTGCTAAAGTTTTACAGGCGAAAAACCCTGCATCTTTGGTTGAGAAAGCTGTAAAAGGGATGTTGCCTAAAAACAAATTAGGAGCAGAACTTTTCAGAAATTTAAATGTAGTTGTAGGTCCAGAGCACAAACAAGCTGCTCAAAAACCTAAAACTGTTAACCTTAACGACCTTAAATAATGGCAGTAATTCACAAAATCGGTAGAAGAAAAACCGCTGTTGCACGTGT
>Ga0075152_10001699_pt1 | contig 15946 bp, 10 predicted proteins | sample JI61114C2DNA_FD_70964 | JGI IMG/M metagenome (GOLD analysis project Ga0075152, IMG submission 70964) | Wastewater effluent complex algal communities from Wisconsin, to seasonally profile nutrient transformation and Carbon sequestration -... | ecosystem: Engineered > WWTP > Effluent > Algae...
CGCTGAGCCCGTCGGCCGCAATGTCCCGGATCCGCTGGTACGCCGTCGCTTTGTTCATTGCGGCGCTTGCAGTGCTCTGGGCTTCGCGCGGTATCCATGACGACAAGGAGGCGCTGAAGTATTTGGGCTGCGCCCAGGACCTGTTGCACGGCGATGCGCGTGACCTTCTCGGCAGCTACAAGGCTTACGCGGGCTATGTGCTTTTCCTGGTGCCGTTCGTCGCGCTCGGCATGCCATGGCTGGCGGTGGTGGCGCAAGCGGTGCTGGCTGTGCTGGCCGCCATCGCTTTGGCGCGCTTGGTGGAGCGCATCTCCGGAAGCGCGCGCAGCGGAACGGTCGCATTGATCATCTGCTTGTTCTGCTATCCGTTCCAGGAATGGGTGCTGGCCCTCTACACCGAGTCGTTCTTCGCGAGCATCGCTGTGCTGTTCCTGGAACGTGTGACGCGGCCCGGCCCGGCGCGCTGGGTTGTATTCGCGCTCGCGGCACTGTTGCTCGTTGCCCGGCCGATCGGGGTGCTGTTCGTGCTCCCTGCGCTCATTTGGCGGATGCGGTGGCCTTTTGTGGTTCCTTCGACGCTACGACCGGTCGCGTATGCCGCCGTTCTTGTGCTTGTTCTCCTGGCCCCGGGAGTGGCACGGCACCAGCTGGGCGTGATCGTGGAAGGGCATGTCATCTGCGGGTTCCCGGAGCGGCCGGGGGCGTTGATCGGGTTCCACGGGACCACGGTGCTCGAGGCGCAAATGGCCCTGTTCCACGAGCCGGTCTATGCGGCCGGACTCTTCGCGCGGCGCACGCTCTCGCTCTTCACGCTCACACGCCCCTACTATTCGCTGGGCCACAACCTGCTCCTGCTGCCATACTACGGGCTGTTCGTGCTGGCTCTGGCGGGTTGGTGGCGCCGGAGAGAGCACCCATATGTGGGTCTGCTCTCGGCGATATTCCTGTTGAACACCGCGCTCATCGGGTTCACCTACGATGAATGGAACGGGCGCTTCCTGGTCCCGCTATGGCCGATCGTCGTCGGGTTCGCGGCTCTCGGGCTGGGGAGTCTCTTGGAGCGTTGCGGTCTGAAGCGTTGATCGAGTTCCTCTCGCGCATCGACGATCCCCATGATCCTACATTCGTCCGCTCCGGGAAACCCATGCGCCAACGCCGCTTCTACTCCCTGTGCGCGCTCTTCACCGGCATCCTGCTCGCCATCTGTTGGCCCGCCAATAGCGGCCTGACGCCTTTGGTCTTCTTCGCGTGGGTGCCCTTGCTCTTCGCTGAGGAACGTTTCGCCGGCAGCCTCAAGGAAGAGCGTCCTCGCCATTTCATGCCGTACGTCTTCATTGCCGTTGCGGTCTGGAACGCGCTCACGACGTGGTGGCTCTACTGTGTGAGCGAACCCATGGGGTCGAAGCTTTTCGCCGCTATCGGCCCCAACATCGGGAACGACCTGCTGATGTGCCTGCCTTGGCTCGTCATGCGCTGGTCGCGATGGTTCCTGTCCGGAAGATGGGTGCGCGTGATCCTGGCGGTCGCGTGGATCGCCTTCGAACGGTTCCACATGCACTGGGACCTGAGCTGGCCTTGGCTCACGCTCGGCAATGTGTTCGCAGGGCATCCCGCGTGGGTGCAGTGGTACGAATACACCGGTCACCTCGGGGGCACCATTTGGGTATGGGCGGCCAACCTCGCCATCTTGAGGCTCTGCATCGTCGCACGTGTTGATGCCATCGGTACGCGCAGCCTCCGCCGGGACAGTGTCATCGCTGGGCTGATCATCCTTCTCCCGTTCATCGGTTCGCAGGTCCGCTACGCGACCTTCACGGAGGAAGGAGCATCCACCGAGGTGGTGGTGGTGCAACCCGACATCGACCCGTACAACCAGAAGTTCGCTGAAGACCCGATCGCGCAGCTCGATCGTATGCTGGAGCAGGCCGCGTCCGTCATTACCGACTCCACGGCGCTGGTGGTAATGCCGGAGACCTCACTGCAAGAGCAGCCGCGGCTCAGCCATGAGAATGGTGCGCTTGTCCTGCACGGATTGTGGGAGAACGACCTGGGACGGTCCATGAGCGTGCAGCGCATTCGCGACTTTCTCGGCAGGCATCCGGGCATGTCGCTCGTGAGCGGCATGTCGTCGGCCTATCTCTATCCCCGAGGCGCCGAACTACCAGTGACCGCCACGCTGTTGGATGGATTGGAGCAGGGCTTCGACTCCTACAACGCCGCTGTGCTCGTGCGGCCGGACGGCACCTTCGAGAGCTACCTCAAGAGCAAGCTCGTGCCGGGCGTGGAACTGCTGCCCTTCGAGGAGTATCTGGGTCCGATCAGTGCATTGGCCCTTGATCTGGGAGGGACCACAGGCAGCCTCGGAACGCAAGAAGAACGTGAAGTGCTTTCCACCAACGAAGGCCTGGAGTTCGCCCCCGTGATCTGTTACGAGAGCATCTACGGCGATCATGTGGCCGAGCATGTGCGCAATGGCGCTGAGTTCCTGGTGATCATGACCAATGATGGATGGTGGGATGATTCGCCAGCCTACCGGCAGCACCTATTGTACGGCGCCCTCCGGGCCATCGAAACACGTCGCTCCATCGCCCGTTCGGCGAACACCGGCATCTCCTGCTTCATCGATCAACGCGGCGATATCCATGACCCGACGGATTGGTGGGTGCAGGATGCCAGGAAGGGCACCCTGCTGTCCCGTCAAGACCTCACCTTCTATGCGGCATATGGCGACCTGATCGGGATCACAGCGCAATGGTGTACGCTGGTCATCGTACTCGGTCTGCTCGTCGATGCTATTCGGCGTGTATTGACACGTCGGTGATCCTCGGCATGGCCCAAGCGGTCTTATTTCGCGGCGCAGCGAACTGAACGGAACTTTCCCGTGTTCGCCCTTCCCACATGAGTTCCTCCATTACCGGTGTGTTGTTGATGAACGTTGGCACGCCGGACAGCCCGCGCACCGCGGACGTCCGTCGGTACCTCAAGCAGTTCCTGGGTGACGGTCGTGTGATCGATCTCCCTTGGTTGGGCCGGAAACTGTTGGTCCACGGCATCATCGCACCGTTCCGCGCACCCAAGAGCGCAAAAGCCTACGCCAAGCTCTGGACCGATCAGGGTTCACCGCTGATCGTGCACGGTAGCGCGTTGCGTGATGCCCTAAGCAAGGAGCTCGGTCCGGCTTATCGGGTCGCGCTGGGCATGAGTTACCAGCACCCTTCGATCCGCGAAGCGCTGCTCGAACTCCGCAAGGCCGGTGCCGAGCGCTTGGTGCTGGTGCCGCTCTACCCACAGTACGCCTCGTCCTCCACCGGCGCTTCGCTTCAAGCCGCGTTTCAGGAGATCGGCGGATGGAACGATATACCATCCGTGGTCACCGTGCCGCCCTTCTACCGCGAGGAAGGCTACCTCGCAGCGTTCACCGACCGCATCCTGGAATGTGCTCCTGAACGATCCGACCATGTCCTGTTCAGTTTCCATGGGCTGCCGGACCGTCACATCCAACGTTCCCACACAGTGTGCGCCTCCCATCTGCAACGGGCACTGGATGACCGCCCGATCGCCGGTTGCCGGTGTGAGCGTGAGGAGTATGATGCTCACCCCACCTGCTACAAGATGCAGTGCCATTGGACCGCACGGGCGCTGGCCAAGCGCTGCGGGCTGAAGGATGGGAATTGGTCCGTCGGCTTCCAGAGCCGGTTGGACAGCAAGTGGGTGCAGCCCTTCAGTGACCTGCGCGTGGAAGAGTTGGCCAAGTCCGGGTGCAAAAAGCTGCTCGTCGTGAGCCCCGCCTTCGTTGCCGATTGCTTGGAGACCGTGATCGAGATCGGTGAGGAGTATGAAGAGCTTTTCCAAGAGCACGGCGGAGAGGAACTCCGCTTGGTGCCCAGCCTGAACGCTTCGCCCGCGTGGGTGAGCGCGGTTGCGGGGTTTATCAAGCGCTCCGATCGAGTTGCCTTCGGGGCTCTTGGATAAGGATCCTCCCGGCCGTGCGTGTGCCCGGCGGCCCGGCCGAAATGGAAGAAGCCGCCCGAAGGCGGCTTCTTGAATGCTCGCATTTGAGGATCAGTGCAGGAACACCCGGCGTGTCATCACATCGTTCGCGTTCTGCAGTGTGATCACGTACAGTCCGGTGGCGATGCCTGCCTTACTGAGGCTGAAGGGAGTGAACCCTTTGTTGATCGCCTGTGAGGGCCGGTTCAGCATCACCTTGCCTTGCGCGTCGGTGAGGATGAGGTCATAGATGTTGGCATCCGTGGAACTCACGACCACCTGAAGCTCGTTACCGTTATCCCATGCATTGAAGATCTCCGTGTAGTCCGCATCGCAACCTGCAGCCACGGTGCTGAACACCTCAGTGCGGCCATCCACATCGGTCTGGCTGAGGCGATAGTAGGACAGACCGCTGATGTTCTCGTCGTAGTAGGTATAGCCGGTCTCACTCACGGTATTGCCAGCGGCATCTACACGCGCGAGCTCTTCCCACGTATCACCCGTGGCGCTCTTCTCGATGGTGAAGTAGTCGTTGTCCGTTTCCGTGGACGTGCTCCAGGTCAACTCCACTTTGCCGCCATCACACTCGCCTTTCCATGAGGTGAGTTCGATCGGAAGCGGATTGGTGGTTGAGGAAAGGGTCCACGACCGGAAAAAGCCGGCATCGGTGACCAATACGTTGCTCACTGTGGTCCGCCCACCTGCTGTGGCACTTGCACTTCCCAAGGTCACGGATTGATAGTCACCCCATTTGTTCAGACCAGGATTGAAGCGCTGTGCCTGGAGTGCATCACCCGAAACAATGACGTCCTGGTTTCCAACCCCGCCTACGTTGTCAATGTCCTGCACGTCATCATTGATGAACGTCAACGTTGTGTTGGGGGCGGTCGTATATGCCCAAGGAGCGGCCTTGGGATCCACGATCCAGAACCGGTTCACGGCATTCTGAGAATTGTCCGGTGACCCCAAGTAGAAATCGTTCATGTGGGTAACACCCGTCGGCAAATACAAGGTGTTGTCCCACTGTGCTCCCGGCACCAACTGGTGGTTGAAGGTGGCCAGCACAAAGGATAGGCTGTCATGCCCACCTGGGCCGGCACCAGCAGTGGTCTTGTTGAACGTAAAAGGGATCTTCACGTCACCAGCCGTTGTGTAGGGCACCACGAAGGGGGTGGCTGTCGTGGTCAAGTTGCGCCACCGGATGCGGTTGTTCTGGTGCTCACTGACGATGTTGCCATTGCCCGCCACCAGTTCGGTGATCGCGTTGGCCGCGTTGTTGTTGATCACCAGATAAGTAGTGGTGGTCGGGGCCGTGCCGTAGGTGATGTACGCTTCGCCCAAGGCGGAACTGTTGAACACCAAGCGCGCGTTCTGTCCGAAAGACAAGCTGGCGAGCGAACCGGCAAGAAGGAGGAGTACAGGTTTCTTCATGGCAGCGTCAAATGTAGTTGAAGACAATCCCCGAACACAAGCCCCCATACCACATTTCACCCCTCGCTGGGAAACCTGTGTACGGCTGGTCCTCAGGGGGTTCTGAAATCGTGAAAAGGGTGGGGTCTGCATTGAAGGTGCTTGTCGGGCGGAATATTCCCGGTGTTCAACAAGACAAGGACGTAACCTTTCCAGTTGGGTTGCCAGCGTGCCGATAACTTGGACCCGAAGTAGTTTTCAACAGTGTTCGCCTCGTTCCACCTGCCCGCTGCCGAATCCCTGAACTGGCGTGCGCTTGCCGATTTTCCGGACCTGTTGGTGCGGCGTTCGTTGCTTCATGGCCGCTCTGATTCTAATGGGGAAGAGCGTGACGAGTGGGTGATCTCCGCGCGAAGGTTCGAGGGCCCGGTCTTCCCGAAGCCACAGGGCGAGGGGCCTTGGGTGGGTCACTTGGATTTCAACCAACCGGATGCGGTCGACCGCGTCCAGAGCCGATTTCCAGAGGGAAGGTCGCCCAGCGCCCAGTGGTGGCAGCCTTCTCTGCTGCTACGCGGGCGGGCCGCAGACCTGCGGTGCGTTGTTGACGACGGGACCTCCGGCAGCTTGATCCAGGCGCTCGGTGTGCCGGGCACACCCACGGATCGCCCCACGCCAACCGCACACTGGGTACGGAAGACACCCAAAGAGCGCTATATGGCGATGGTGAAGGTCCTGCTCAGCCATATTCAGCGCGGGGACATCTATGAGGTGAACTACTGCACGGAACGCACGGCCTACTTGCCGGAATTCGACCCGTTCACCGCGTTCGACCGCTTGCTCGCGCACACCGATGCGCCCTTCGCAGCGCTCTACCGACGGGGCGACTTCTTCGCTCTGTGCATGAGCCCGGAGCATTTCCTGCGAGTGGAAGGAGGCCGAGCTGTGACCCGGCCGATGAAAGGCACCCGACGGCGTTCCTTGAACCCTCTGCAGGATGCCGCCTTGATGCATGAACTGGCCAACGATCCGAAGGAACGCAGTGAGAACATCATGGCCGTGGACGTAGCCCGACATGACCTCAGCCGCATCGCCGCTTCAGGGTCCGTGCGCGTGGATGAGCTTTGCGCCGTGAAGTCCTACCCGAACGTCCACCAGCTGGTGAGCACGGTGAGCGCCGAGCTCCGTTCCGGAGTGCAGGCGTGGGATGCCGTGCGCGCCGCCTTCCCCATGGCCAGCATGACCGGTGCTCCCAAACGCAGAGCGTTGCAGTTGATCGATGCTGTGGAGGACATGCCCCGTGGCCTGTTCAGCGGGAGTTTGGGCTACCAGTTGCCCGATGGAACGCTCGATCTCAATGTGGTGATCCGCACCATCACCTACGACGCTTCCACCGGAAGAGCTTCGCTGATCACCGGCAGCGCCATTACCGCCTTGAGCGATCCCGAGCAGGAATGGGAGGAGTGCGAGCTGAAAGCGATGAGCGTGCTGAATGCACTCGGCCATGCTGGATGAGGTGCGTCGTTTCATCCGGCGCGAAGGGATGCTCCGGGAAGGAGAGCCGGTGTGGGTGGCAGTGAGCGGCGGGGTCGATAGCATGGTGCTCCTGCACGTGCTGCATGAGTTGGACCATCCGTGTTCAGTGGCGCATGTGGACCATGGGCTGCGTGGAGCGGAAAGCGAGGCTGACAGGATCTTCGTGGAGGGTCACTGCAAGCACATGGGAGTAGCGTTCCGTACGCTGAAAGTGGATGTGAAGGCGCACGCCCGTGCCAACCATCTCTCCGTCCAATCCGCCGGTCGGGAAATGCGATACGACTGGCTGGCAGAACTCTGGCGCGAACGGTCGATGCCGATCGCCATGGGACACCACGCGGATGATGCGGTCGAGAGCTTGTTCATCAACCTGTTGCGCGGCACCGGTGCGCATGGATGGAGCACGATACGCCCGGTGAGCGGGATCTATGTCCGACCTCTTTCCTGCGTTGGCCGCGAAGCCATCGCACGCTATGCCGCTGAACACCAGGTGCCCTATCGCGAAGATCCGAGCAATGCGGATCCCAAGTACCTGCGCAATCGTATCCGTCACGAAGTGCTGCCCCTGCTGGGGTCCATCCGACCCGGGGCACTGCGCACCATGGCGCGATCGATCAATATTCTACGCGAGCTGGAAGAAGCCGGACAACAGCTCAGCATCGCGCAGCTTGCCGGGGTGAAGCCTTCCCCGGATGGGACGATCCATGTCCCGTTCGCGTGTTTCGAAGGCTCGCCCGTGCCCAACCTCGTGCTGCACCGGGTACTGCGGCCTATCGGCTTTCATCCGGATATGCTGGACCGCATCCGGGACAGCATCACGGAGCGCAACACGGGTGCGGTGTTCGCTGCCGGGCCTTGGCAGGTATGCGTGGACCGCGAGGAGCTCATTCTCGGTCCGACGATCACCGACTATCCGGGTTATATGATCGATCCGGCGATGAGCGACCAATCGGTCGGGCCGTTCTTTTGGAGCCTTTCTGAAGCTCCGGCCGCCCCGTTCCCCTCCGGAGCACATGAGGTTCGGCTCGATGCGGAACGTCTGTCGTTCCCGATCGGATTGCGGCCCTGGCGAGCGGGTGATCGCATCCGCCCCATCGGCTTGGCTGGAAGCAGATTGGTGAGCGATATCCTGATCGATGCCAAAGTGCCGATGAACGAAAAGCCCGGTGTATACGTGCTGGAAAGCGCCGGGACCATCGTTTGGGTAGTGGGTCATCGCATCGCTGAGGGCTACCAAGCCACGGCGCAAAGTGGCTCCGTGCTGATCGTGGGGTCATCGATGAAGCCCGAAGCCCTGTAGACGGGGTGTATGAGAATTTCCGTTAAGGCGTTCTGGCTCAGGATCCCAGTGATCGTACCAACACGGATCCCCACGCGAAAACTGGGGCCTACTTTAGCGGCCCTTCGCAAAATGTCCATGCAGCGCTCACTCCTTACTGTCATCGCCTCCCTCCTTGTAGCCATGGCCTTCGCCGGCAACCCGGTGAGCTGGTCTTTCGCCACGAAGGAGACCGCCACAGGCCAAACGGTCGTAACACTGCAAGCCACCTGCGAGGAGGGCTGGCATCTGTACGCGCTTACGCTCCCACGCGATGACGGTCCTTTCCCTACGGTGATCGCCGTAACGCCAGCCACCTCTTTCAAAGCCGGTGCCCCAGTGGAACCGGCTCCGATCGAAGTGGAGGATCCCAATTTCCAGATGCTTGTGCGCTACCATGGACATACCACCGAGTTCACCATTCCCATCGAACGACTCTCCAAGGAAGGATTCAATGTGGAAGGCTCCGTGGAATACATGTGCTGCAACGACAAGATGTGTCTGCCGCCCGTGACCGTGAAGTTCAGTGTGCCATTCCCTGCCGTGAAGTAGATGAGCGCGCGTTCCATCCTACTCGCTCTTCTGTTCGCACCGCTGCTCCTGCTCGCGCAAGGGGATGCGGGCTACACGCCGCCGATCAGTTGGACGGTGACCGCTACGAAAGCGGATGCCGGGTCGTATGACCTGCTTTTCAAGGGCGATCTCCAGCCAGGCTTCGTCCTCTACAGCCAGCACATCAACCCGGACATCATCGGACCGTTGCCTACCGAATTCAAGTTCGATACGGTTCCCGGCATCGAGGTAGGGAAGGAGGTGACCGAGACGGGCAAGGAAGTGGATGAGCACGCCGATCCCATTTGGGACAATGCCGTGATCAAGAAGTTCAAAGGATGGGCCGCCTTCACGGCGTCGATCAATACCAGCCTTCCCTCTCCAGTGATCACGGGGTCGCTCGATTACATGACCTGCGACGACATGGGTTGCACGCCCGGCGGCTTGTACTTCCGCGCACATCTGTCGGATGGCCGTGTGGAGATCGGGACGGTTTCGTTCACGGATTCATCGTTGGCGGCTGCACCGGTACTCGATCAGGCTGATTGCCGTGCTTACGTGATGCCGGGAGTCGACCTGAACGATCCGGTCGTGGATTGTGGAGGGTCTGGTGAAGAGCCGCTCGATGGTTCACTCTGGACGATCTTCTTTCTCGGCTTTATCGGTGGCCTGCTCGCACTGGTGACGCCCTGCATGTTCCCGATGATCCCGCTCACGGTGAGCTTCTTCACCAAGGGCGCGGAGAACAAGCGCAAGGGCCGGATGAACGCCTTTCTCTACGGGGCCTTCATCGTGGGCATTTACCTCTGCTTCAGCCTCCCGTTCCATTTGTTGGGCAGCGTGGACCCGGAGATCTTCAATGTGATCAGTACGAACCCCTGGTTGAACCTCGTGTTCTTCGCCATCTTCATCGTGTTCTCCATCTCGTTCTTCGGCTATTTCGAGATCACGCTGCCGAGCGCCTTCGTGAACAAGATGGACCAGAACGCGAGCCGCTTCGGTGGTGCGATCGGGATCTTCTTCATGGCGTTCACGCTCGCGCTGGTATCCTTCAGTTGCACAGGCCCGATCCTTGGGACGCTGCTGGTTGGCGCTATCACCCCGGACAGCGGCCCGTTGCAACTCACGATCGGTATCGGCGGCTTCGGACTGGCCATCGCCTTGCCGTTCGCGCTCTTCGCCATGTTCCCCGGTTGGCTGAACAGCCTGCCCCGCAGTGGTAGTTGGCTAACCAGTGTGAAGGTCGTCCTAGGGTTCATCGAGGTAGCGCTCGCACTCAAGTTCTACAGCACCGCCGACATGGTGAGCCACTGGAACACCATGCCCTACGAGCTGTTCCTGGCCATCTGGTGCATCTGCGCGGCGGGTATCGTGCTCTATCTGCTCGGCTTCATACGCTTCCCGCATGACAGCCCGGTGAAACAGCGCTCAGCGGCACGCTGGGGCTTCATCGCGCTTTTCAGCGGAGCGCTCGTTTACCTGCTACTTGGGTTTCGGTATGATGAGCATTCCAAGACCTTCATGGCGCCCAAGCTGCTGAGCGGCCTCGCACCGCCAGCGAGCTATAGCTGGATCCACCCCGCACCTCCTCCGATCCTTGATCTGTGCGAGGCCATGGAATTGTCCCGTGGAACAGGCAAGCCCATCATGGTGGACTTCACGGGTTACGGTTGCGTGAACTGCCGGAAGATGGAGCAGTTCGTGTGGAGCGTGCCGGAGGTCGAACGGATCATCGAAGAAGACTACATCCTGGTCTCCCTCTACGTGGACGATCGCGAGAAGCTGCCAAAGGAGGAACAGCACCGGTACACCACCTCCAGCGGCAATCCCAAGGACATCATCACCATCGGTGATCGCTGGGCCACGCTCGAAGCCGAGACCTTCCACAAGGTGAGCCAGCCGTGGTATGCACTGGTAAGCCCTGACGGAAAACTGCTGAACGCTCCCGTCGGCACCAGTTCTGTGGAAGAGTTCAAGACCTTCCTGGAATGTGGCCTCCAGGGCATGGAGGAGCTGAAGAAGGAAGGGAAGTAGCGTGCTTGTTGGCGATCGTTCGCATCTTCGCCAGCCATGAGCATCGATCGCATCCGCAGCCATTTCACTGAAGCCGCCACACTGCTCGAGCGCGTGATGGGCGATGCACGCACGCTGGAGGCGATCCACGATGCGGGCAGGTTGATGGTGACCAGTTTGAAGAAGGGCGGCAAGCTCATCAGCTGCGGCAATGGGGGCAGCATGTGCGACGCCATGCATTTCGCCGAGGAGCTTACCGGCAAGTTCCGTGATGACCGAGCACCCATCGCGGCGGTCAGCATCAGTGATCCGTCGCATATCTCATGCGTCGGCAATGATCATGGATTCGAACAGGTCTTCGCGCGCTATGTACAAGCGCACGGTAAGCCCGGCGATGTCCTGCTCGCCATCAGCACCAGCGGCAACTCGCCCAATGTGCTGTGCGCGGCGGAAGTCGCGAAGAAGCAAGGCGTCATTGTGATCGGGCTCACGGGCAAGGATGGCGGTAAGCTCGCCCCGTTGTGCGATGTGGAGGTCCGCGTGCCGCATGCCGGATATGCCGATCGCGTGCAGGAGATCCACATCAAGGTGATCCACGCGCTGATCGACCACATCGAACGTTCGCTCTGATCGATGATCATCAAGAATTTCGGCTGTGCCGTTTTCGGTGTGAACGCCACGGTGATCACCGTGGAGACCAACATCACGAAGGGCAAGTTCTTCTTCATGGTCGGGCTGCCGGACAATGCGGTGAAGGAGAGCCACCAGCGGGTGAGCGCGGCCATCAAGAACATCGGCCTGCACATGCCGCGTGGCCGGGAGATAACGGTGAACCTCGCCCCCGCTGATATCCGAAAGGAAGGCACATCCTACGATCTGCCCATCGCGCTGGGCATTATCGCCGCGAGCGACCAGATGGACGCTTCCCGCTTCGCGGACTATGTGATCATGGGCGAGCTCGCGCTGGATGGCGGAGTACGACCCATCAAAGGCACATTGCCGATCGCCTTGGAAGCGAAACGGATGGGGTACAAGGGCGTCGTCGTTCCCAGCGCCAACGCAAGGGAGGCCGCCATCGTGCATGGCTTGGACGTGATCGGCGTTGATCACTTGAGACAGGTTGTCGGGTTCCTGCAAGGAAAGGAGACCATCGAGCCGACCGTGGTGGACATCCGCGCGGAGTTCGACCAGAGCAGCCGCAACTATCCGGTTGACCTGAGCGATGTGAAAGGGCAGGAGAACATCAAGCGGGCTTTCGAGATCGCGGCGGCCGGTGGGCACAACGTGATCCTGATCGGCCCACCGGGCGCGGGCAAAACGATGATCGCCAAGCGGCTTCCCACGATCCTTCCCCCGCTCAGCATCGATGAAGCGCTGGAGACCACCAAGATCCACAGCGTGGCCGGCAAGCTCCGCAAGGATGATTCACTGCTCAGTGTCCGCCCGTTCCGATCACCACATCATACCATCAGCGATGTGGCCCTCGTAGGTGGTGGGTCATTCCCGCAGCCGGGCGAGATCAGTTTGGCGCACAACGGCGTGCTCTTCCTGGATGAACTGCCGGAGTTCAAGCGCACTGTGCTCGAAGTGATGCGCCAACCGCTGGAGGATCGGTGCATCACCATCAGTCGGGCCAAGTTCTCTGTGGAGTATCCCGCGAGCTTCATGCTCGTGGCCGCGATGAACCCCTGCCCGTGCGGCTACTACAACCACCCTGAGAAGGAGTGTGTGTGCGCGCCCGGGGTGGTCCAGAAGTACCTCAACAAGATCAGTGGACCCTTGCTCGACCGCATCGATATCCACATCGAAGTAACGCCCGTTGCGTTCAGCGAGCTGAGCAGCGAACGCCCTCAAGAGAAGAGCGCTGACGTTCGTGTCCGAGTGATGAAGGCACGACAGGTGCAGGAGGAGCGGTACCTCGGCGAGCCGATGTACTGCAATGCGCAGATGAGCAGCCAGCAGCTCCGGAAGATCTGCCGGATCGATGCGACCGGTCAGGCGCTCTTGCAAAAGGCCATGGAACGGCTCGGTCTGAGCGCCCGCGCCTACGACCGCATCCTGAAGGTGGCCCGCACCATCGCTGATCTCTCGGCGAGCCCTGACATCCGCACGGAGCACTTGGCCGAGGCGATCCAGTATCGCAGCTTGGACCGCGAGGGCTGGGCGGGATGAGGATTTTCGGCTCCCGCTGAAACCTTGTTTTCCCCGACCCCGTTGCATGGTCTCGATCCCCCGGCCACGCTTCAGATGCACTCACTTCTACTCTCGGCTTTCCTCGGCACGGCGATGCTCGCTCCCGGCGACAAGAAACCGGTGCGCATATACCTGAACAGCGTGATGGAAACCACCACGAAAGGCAAGGCCGCTTACTATAAGGTCCCCGCAGGACAGGATGGGTCCGCCTACGTCGGCAAGATCTTCACCATGGACGATGTCCTGAAGGTGGAAGGCCGCTACGCCGATGCCGCGCTCAATGTGGAGCACGGCCACTTCATCTACTACTTCCCCGACGGAAAGAAGGAGAGCGAAGGTGATTACGAGATGGGCCACAAAAGCGGTGTCTGGCAGCGCTACGACCAATGGGGCCAGCAGCTCGCGGAGAAGGTCTACGACCCGTCGCCGCTGGAGAACATCGTGTACACCATGGCCCCAACGATGCCTCAGTACCCCGGTGGCGACCAGGCGATGATCAACTATCTGAAGACCAAGGCCGGCGACGTGAACGGTGCCACCGCCACGTTCGTTGTGGAGAAGGACGGAGACCTGTCGGAGATCAAGGTGGTCGGTGCGCAACCGGCCATCAGCGATCAATTGGTGGATGCTTTGGACCGTGCGCCACGGTTCAATGCCGGTGAGAAGGATGGCGTGCCCGTGCGCGTACACATGCGCGTGCCCCTGAAATAGAACCACGTTCCATACACACGATAGCATGGACGCCGACCCTGTAAGGTCGGCGTTCGTGTTTCCTTACGCGTCCTGCCCGTGGCACTGCTTGAACTTCTTGCCGCTTCCGCAAGGGCAGGGGTCGTTGCGTCCCACCTTCTTTTCCACGCGGACAGGATTGATCTGCTGACGCGGTGGTCCTTGCGGTGGTATCGGTCCGCGCATGGCGGGAGCCCCCGCAGGTGAAGCTGTACGCTGTTGCTGTGGTGCGGGCGCGCTGCGTGAAGCGCCTGCGAACTGCGGTGTCTCCGTGCGGCTGGTCTGTAGTTTCTGCTGAGGTGGCTTGGGGGCGACAGCTTGTTGCACCTGCGGTTGTGCGGTCGGCAGTCCCGCGCGCACGAGAAAGCTCACTACTTCACCGCTGATCCTCGCCACCATGGCGTCGAACAGCTTGAAGGATTCGAGCTTGTAGATGAGCAGCGGGTCCTTCTGCTCGATGCTCGCGTTCTGCACGTTGCGGCGCAGGTCGTCCATCTCGCGCAGGTGCTCTTTCCACTCGTTGTCGATGATCGCGAGCGTGATGTAGCGCTCGATGCTGTCGATGAGCTCCCGGCATTCGCTCTTGTATGCGCGCTGCAGGTTGGTGACCACTTGCATGGTCTTCGTGCCGTCCGTTATGGGCACCACGATGTTCTCGTACTGTGCGCCCTGGTTCAGGAACACGTCACTGATCACGGGAAGCGCTTGCCCAGCGGTCTGCGCGCCACGGCGCTGGTAGCTGTCCATCGCCGCGCGGAACACCTTGTCAATGATGTCGTCCGATTTGCCGCTCTTGAAACCGGCCTCGTCCACGGGGCTGTCCATGATCAGCTTGCGGAAGACGTCCATCTGGAACCCTTCGAAGTCGCCTTCGCCGTGGTACTGCTCCACCAGGTCGGTGGCCACATCGTGGAACATGTTCAGCACGTCCAGCTTCAGGCGCTCGCCGAAGAGGGCGTTGTGGCGGCGCTTGTAGATCACCTGCCGCTGTTTGTTCATCACGTCGTCGTACTCCAGCAGCCGCTTCCGGATCCCGAAGTTGTTCTCCTCCACCTTTTTCTGCGCCCGCTCAATACTGGCGGTCACCATGCTGTGCTGGATCACCTCGCCCTCCTTCAGGCCCAATCGGTCCATCAGCTTGCTGATGCGTTCGCTGCCGAACATGCGCATCAGATCGTCTTCCAGCGAGATATAGAATTGTGATGACCCCGGATCGCCCTGACGGCCCGAGCGACCGCGCAACTGGCGATCCACCCGGCGGCTCTCGTGCTTCTCCGTACCCACGATGGCGAGACCACCGGCCTCCTTCACGCCCGCACCGAGCTTGATGTCCGTACCGCGGCCCGCCATGTTCGTGGCGATGGTCACGGTGCCGGATTGGCCCGCGTGGAGTACGATGTCAGCCTCGCGCGCGTGCTGCTTCGCGTTCAGTACGTTGTGCTTGATGTTGCGCATGGTGAGCATGCGGCTCACCAGTTCGCTCACCTCAACGGTCGTCGTGCCCACGAGCACCGGTCGCCCGGCGTTCTGCAGGGCCACGATCTCATCGATCGCGGCATTGTATTTCTCGCGTTTGGTCTTGAAGACCATGTCCTCGTTGTCCTTGCGCACCACTGGGCGGTTGGTGGGGATCACCATCACGTCCAGCTTGTAGATGTCCCACAGTTCCTGCGCCTCGGTCTCCGCTGTACCCGTCATGCCCGCGAGCTTGTGGTACATGCGGAAGTAGTTCTGCAGCGTCACCGTCGCGTACGTCTGCGTGGCCGCCTCGATCTTCACGTTCTCCTTGCTCTCGATCGCCTGGTGCAGTCCGTCGCTGTAGCGGCGGCCTTCCAGGATACGGCCGGTCTGCTCGTCCACGATCTTCACCTTGCCGTCCATCACCACGTACTCCACGTTGTTCTCGTAGAGGGCGTAGGCGCGGATCAACTGGTTCACCGTGTGGATGCGCTCGCTCTTGATGGCGAAGTCGCGCAGCAGCTCGTCCTTGCGTTTGGCCTTCTCCTCGGTGCTCGCGCCGCTCTTCTCGATGTCGGCGATGCTGCCGCCCACGTCGGGCATGATGAAGAAGGTGGAGTCGTTCACATCACCGCTGATCAGGTCAACCCCTTTCTCGGTGAGCTCGATGCCATGCTGCTTCTCATCGATGGTGAAGTACAGCTCGGCATCCACCTTCGGCATGTCCTTGCCTTGGTCCTGCAGGTAGAA
>Ga0075152_10001701_pt1 | contig 15940 bp, 14 predicted proteins | sample JI61114C2DNA_FD_70964 | JGI IMG/M metagenome (GOLD analysis project Ga0075152, IMG submission 70964) | Wastewater effluent complex algal communities from Wisconsin, to seasonally profile nutrient transformation and Carbon sequestration -... | ecosystem: Engineered > WWTP > Effluent > Algae...
GGTCACGATCGGAGCCGCACGACGGTGACGGAGGCGTCGGCGACGGTCGCGTCCATGGGGGCGTCCGGCTTGTGGACGGTGATCACGACGCCCGCGACGGGCGGCTCGGCGAGGCAGCGGGCGGCGAGGCGTCCGGCCAGGGTCTCGATCAGGTCGACGGGCTCGCCCGCGACGTCGGCCGCGATGGCCTCGGCCAACTCGCCGTAGTGGACGGTGGTGCCCACGTCGTCGGCGCGCGAGGCGCGGGCGAGTCGCAGGGTGGCGTCCACGACGAACCGCTGACCGTCACGGCGCTCGTCGGGGTAGACGCCGTGGAAGCCGATCGCGCTGATGCCGGTCAGCCGGATGAACTCGGCGCCGTCGGCGGCGGGCCCGAGCAGGAGCAGGTCGGCGTCGCTCATGTCAGCCCTCTTTCAGGCGTTGCAGGACGGCGATGGCGTCGCGTTGGCCGCGGACGTCGTGGGTCCGGACGCCCCACAGGCCGCGCTGGGCGGCCCAGGCGGTGAGGGCGGTGGTGGCGGCGTCCCGTTGCTCGGGCGGACGCGGGCCGGCGGCGTCCGCGAGGAGGTCGCCGAGGAAGCGCTTGCGGGAGACGCCGAGCAGGACGGGCTGGCCGAGGGCCTCGACGGCGTCCAGGTGGGCCAGGAGCGTCCAGTTCTGGTCGGGGGTCTTCGCGAAGCCGATGCCGGGGTCGAGCACGAGGCGTCCGGGGTCGATGCCGGCGGCGAGGGCGGCGTCCCGGCGGTCGGCGAGCTCGGCGGCCACCTCGCGCGCGACGTCCTCGTAGACGGCGGCGTCCTGCATGCGGGCCGAGTGGCCGCGCCAGTGCATGGCGACGTAGCCGGCGCCGCGCTCGGCGACCGTGGCGAGCATGGCCGGGTCGGCGAGGCCGCCGGAGACGTCGTTGATCCAGGACGCGCCCGCCTCGACGGACGCCGCCGCGACCTCAGCGCGCATGGTGTCGACGCTGACGACGATCCCCCGGGCGACGAGGGCGCGCACCACGGGGAGCACGCGGGCCAGTTCGACCTCGGCGTCCACCCGCTCGGCGCCGGGACGCGTCGACTCGCCGCCGACGTCCACGAGGTCGGCGCCGCAGGCGTCCAGGGCGAGCCCCTGCGCGATCGCGGCGTCGGCGTCCAGGAATCGGCCGCCGTCGCTGAACGAGTCGGCGGTGACGTTGAGGATGCCCATCACGAGCGTCCGGCCGGTCGGGAGGTCAGGCACCCGCACAGAGTAGCCGGGCGCTCAGCGCAGGATCAGGCTCATCGCCTCGGCGCGGGTCGCGGGGGCGTGCATCACGCCGCGGACGGCCGAGGTGACGGTCTTGCTGCCGGGCTTGCGGACGCCGCGCATGGTCATGCAGAGGTGCTCGCACTCCACGACCACCATCACGCCCTGGGCGCCCAGGTGCTTGACGAGGGCGTCCGCGATCTGGGTGGTGAGGCGCTCCTGCACCTGGGGACGCCGCGCGTAGACGTCCACGAGGCGCGCCAGCTTCGACAGGCCGGTGACGTGCCCGTTCTTGCCCGGGATGTACGCCACGTGCGCGACCCCGGTAAACGGCAGCAGGTGGTGCTCGCAGACGCTGACGACCTCGATGTCCTTCACCAGCACCATCTCCTGGTGGGCGATGTCGAAGGTGGTCGAGAGCAGGGCCGCGGCGTCGGCGTCCAGGCCCGCGTAGAGCTCCTCGGCGGCCCGGGCGACGCGCGACGGGGTGCCGAGGAGGCCCTCGCGGTCGGGGTCCTCGCCGATGGCGAACAGGAACTCGCGGACGGCGGCCTCGGCCCGCGGACGGTCGACGGGCACCTCAGCCCCCCTGGCGTCCGTAGTCGTCCGGCCCGGAGGCCGGCGGCTGCGGCGGGTACTGCTGCCCCCAGCCCTGCGGCAGCGGGGCCTGCGGCGGCGGGTAGGGCGCCTGGCCGTAGGGCCCCTGCGGGCCGGCCGGCGCCTGCGGGTAGGCCTGGCCCTGCGGGCCCGGGTACGGCTGCTGGGGGCCCGGGTACGGCTGCTGCGGACCCTGGGGGTACTGCGGCTGGGGGTACGGCGGCGGGTAGCCGGGGACGCCCGGCGCCTGCGCGCCGACCGGGACCGGCACCAGCGCCTCGCGCGGCTTGGCCGGGGGAGGGTCGATGGGCGGCAGGTCGGAGGGCTGACGGAGCTCGGAGCCCGTCCACGCCGGACGCTTCGGCCGCTTCACCAGGTTCTCGAAGATGCGGGCGACCTGCTCCTTGTCGAGGGTCTCCTTGTCGAACAGCTGGCGGACGAGTTCGTCCAGGATGGCGCGGTTCTCGTCCAGGACGTCGAACGCCTCCTGGTGGGCGCCGTTGATCAGGGCGGCGACCTCCTGGTCGATGGCGGCGGCGACGTCCTCGGAGTAGTCGCGGTGCCCGCTCGACATGCCGGCCTGCAGCCCGAGGAAGGGCTCGTCGTTGTCGGAGCCCAGCTTCACGGCGCCGAGGCGCTCGGTCATACCGAACTTCGTGACCATCGCGCGGGCCACGTTCGTGGCCTTCTCGATGTCGTTGGACGCCCCCGTCGTCGGGTCGTGGAAGACCAGCTCCTCGGCGGCTCGTCCGCCGAGCATGTAGGCCAGCTGGTCGAGCAGCTCGCCGCGGGTCTGGCTGTACTTGTCGTCGTCGGGCATGACCATCGTGTAGCCGAGGGCGCGCCCGCGGGGCAGGATCGTCACCTTCTGCACCGGGTCGTTGCCGGGCATCGCGGCGGCGACCAGGGCGTGGCCGCCTTCGTGGTAGGCCGTGATGAGCAGCTCGCGCTCGTTCATCACGCGCGACCGCTTCTGCGGGCCGGCGATGACGCGGTCGATGGCCTCGTCCAGGTTGGGCTTGGTGATCCACTGCTGGTTCTGGCGGGCCGTCAGCAGAGCGGCCTCGTTGAGCACGTTCGCCAGGTCGGCGCCCGTGAAGCCCGGGGTGCGCTTGGCGACGGCGGCCAGGTCGGCGTCCGGGGCGATCGGCTTGTTCTTGGCGTGCACCTGCAGGATCTGGAGGCGTCCCTTCATGTCGGGCGCCTCGACGGGGATCTGCCGGTCGAACCGTCCGGGACGCAGCAGCGCCGGGTCGAGCACGTCCGGCCGGTTGGTCGCCGCGATCAGGACGACGCCGCCGCGCACGTCGAAGCCGTCCATCTCGACGAGCAGCTGGTTCAGCGTCTGCTCGCGCTCGTCGTGGCCGCCGCCCATGCCGGCGCCGCGGTGGCGTCCGACGGCGTCGATCTCGTCGATGAAGACGATCGCCGGGGCGGCGTCCTTGGCCTGGTCGAAGAGGTCGCGGACGCGCGACGCGCCCACGCCCACGAACATCTCGACGAAGTCGGAGCCGGAGATCGAGAAGAACGGGACGCCGGCCTCGCCGGCCACCGCGCGCGCCAGCAGCGTCTTGCCGGTGCCGGGCGGGCCGTACAGCAGGACGCCCTTCGGGATCTTCGCGCCGACGGCGGTGAACTTGGCCGGCTCGGCCAGGAACTCGCGGATCTCCTGTAGCTCCTCGATGGCCTCCTCGCACCCCGCGACGTCGGCGAACATGGTCTGCGGGGTGTCCTTGTTGGCGATCTTGGCCTTGCTCTTGCCGAAGCCCATGATGCGGTTGCCGCCGCCCTGGGCGTTGGAGAGCATCCAGAACAGGCCGACGAACAGCAGCAGCGGCAGCAGCCATCCGCTCAGCACCGTCAGGAAGCTGCGGTCGGGGTTCTCGCCGTGCCAGCTGTCGAGGGTCTGGTTGGCGACGCGCTCGTTGAGGGTCTTGATCAGGTCCTGGCTCTGGGTGCCGATCCAGGTGGCGCGCAGCTTCGTGTGCGCGGTGTCGTTCTTCTCGACCCGGATCTCCTGGTCGCCGTCGACCAGGACGACCTCCTTCAGCGACTCGCTGCTGTTGAGGACCGCGACCACCTGGGACGTCGGCACCGGCTTGTAGCCGTTGGCGTTCCCGATGACCTCGACGCCGATCGCGATCACGGCGAACGCGAGCAGGATCCAGACGAGCGGCGTCCGAAGGAGACGAGCGGGTTTCATCACGGCCTTAGGTCGAGGACAGGACTGTCGAAGACTACCGGCCCCCGACAATCGGACGCCGACGGCGTCCCCTGTGCGCTGTCAGCTGTAGACGGACGGCGACAGCGTCCCGACGTCGCGGAGGTTGCGGTAGCGGCCGGCGTAGTCGAGGCCGTAGCCGACGACGAACTCGTCGGGCAGGTCGAAGCCCACGTACTTCGGCACGACCGGGCACTTGAACGCCTCGGGCTTGCGGAACATCGTCATCAGTTCCAGCGACGCCGGACGCCTCGAGCTGAGGTTCTGGATCAGGTAGGCGAGGGTGAGGCCGGTGTCGATGATGTCCTCGACGATCAGGACGTCGCGGCCCTCGATGTCGCCGCTGAGGTCCTTGAGGATGCGGACCACGCCCGAGCTCTGGGTGCCGGCGCCGTAGGAGGAGACGGCCATCCAGTCCTGCTCGCAGTGGATGGTCAACGCCCGCGACAGGTCGGCCATCACCATCAGCGCGCCGTTGAGGACGCCCACCAGCAGCGGCGTCCGGCCCGCGTAGTCGGCGTCGATCTGGGCGGCGACCTCGTCCAGGCGCGCGGCGATCTGAGCTTCGGTGTACAAGACGTGGGTCAGTTCGCCCGGGATCTGTGATGCGTCCACGTGACGGCAGCCTACCGGGGCTTCAGGGGTGGCGGCGGGGGGTCCACCCAAGGCCCCGTGCGCACAAAGTGCGGCGACCGGCGGCGTCCGACGCTTTGGGCGCACTGGGACGCGGTCGCCGCACGTTATGCGCACCGACGGCGAGGTGGACGCCGCATCGCCCGCACCGCGAGGACCTCGGCCACGAAGGCGGCCGGATCGTCCATGACCAGGGCGGCCGGGAATCTCAGCACCAGCCAGCCCTCGGGGGCGAGACGCCGGTCCCGGGCATAGTCGCGGACGCGCTGCTCCCACCCGTCGTGGTGCGCGCGCCCGTCGATCTCGACGACCAGGCGCTCGCGATCGAACGCGATGTCGCAGAAAGCCCGCCTGCCGCCGGCGTCCACGGGCACGTTGGTGGCCCAGCCGCGCACCCCCGCGCGTCGCAACGCCTGGTGGGCGAGCCGCTCGGCCTCCGACCAGGGACGATCCTGCGAGTCGACCACCAGTTGACGGCGCCGCTCGTTGCCGGGCCGCTGAGGGGTCGCCTCGAGCGCGCTCCACAGCGAGGCGAGTCGGACGCCGCGGCGCAACGCGTCGTCGATGGCCGCACCGCCCTTCTCGTCGACGAGGTCGAGCGCCGTGAGCGCGCACTCGGTGACGCGGACGCCGCCCAGCGAGATCACGAGCCGATCCGGCACGCTCCCCTCCGCGAGGGCGAAGCCGGGCGCCCGCGTCCGACGCTGCGCGATCGCCGTGCAGACGGCCGGCTCGGCGTCCTCCCAGCCGTGGACCCACGCCGCGGCGCGGCCGGTGAGCACGGCGGTCGGGTCGAACGCCATGAGGGCGCGGGCCTTGTCGCGCAGGGACGGCGCCGCGCCGGTCGGCTGGTAGACGCCCGGCAGCACGCGCCGCAGTTCGCCCGCGGTGACCGCGCGCCGGACCTGGTGCCAGGTGTCGGGATCGTCGCGCACGATGAGAAGCCCGTGCCCGTAGGCGAGGGCTTCGTCGATTTGTCCTGTCATGCCCTCACCAGAGGCAGCGGAGGCCGATTCCTGTCACCTTCCGGGAAATCTGTGGATAACTTCTCCGATTCGATGACTCGGGCCGACCGGATTGCGCACAAAGTGCGGCGACCGGCGGCGTCCGACCGCTTTGGGCGCAATTGGACGCGGTCGCCGCACGTTCTGCGCAGGTCCGGGGTCCGACGTCTGCGCTGGTCGGGGCCGGAGAGGCGGGCACCCCCGCGCCGGCGCCACCGGCGCCACCCTAGGTCAGGCCTAGGGTGATGGCTGGGGTGCCACCCCTCCTCCGCGAGCGAAGCTACGGGTAGCCGGCAGTAGCCGGGCTTTCCCAGCCAGTGCCGTCGCAGGAGGAGCCGCCATGACGTACCCCACTTCCAGCCCCCATTTCGATCTCGACCAGGCGTTGGTCGAGAAGCCGAGCGAGGGCATCTACCGCGCGAACCGGTCGATCTTCGTCGACGAGGAGCTGTTCGAACTCGAGATGAAGCACATCTTCGAGGGCAACTGGATCTACCTCGCCCATGAGAGCCAGATCCCGAACCCGGGCGACTACCTGACCGGCGCGATCGGACGCCAGCCGATCATGATCACCCGGGACAAGGCCGGGGAGCTGCACTGCATCATCAACGCCTGCAGCCACCGCGGCGCGATGCTGTGCCGCCGCAAGACCGACAACCGGGCGACGATCACCTGCCCCTTCCACGGCTGGACCTTCCGGAACGACGGCAAACTGCTCAAGGTCAAGGACCCGGACGACGCGGGCTACCCCGACCAGTTCAACACCGGCGGCAGCCACGACCTCACCCACGTGGCCCGGTTCGACTCCTACCGGGGCTTCCTGTTCGGCTCGCTCAACGCCGACGTGCTGCCGCTGACCGAGCACCTCGGCGACACCACCAAGCTGATCGACCTGCTGGTCGACCAGTCCCCGGACGGGCTGGAGGTGCTGCGCGGGTCGTCCACCTACACCTACGACGGCAACTGGAAGGTGCAGGCCGAGAACGGCGCCGACGGCTACCACGTCACGGCCACCCACTGGAACTACGCGGCCACCACGGGACGCCGCAGCACCGGCGAGTCCAAGAACACCACCCAGACCGTCGACGCGGGCAAGTGGGGCAAGCAGGGCGGCGGCTACTGGAGCTTCCCCCACGGCCACCTGTGCCTGTGGACCTACGCCGCCAACTACGAGAGCCGTCCGCTGTTCGGGAAGATCGACCAGCTCAAGGAGCAGTTCGGGGACGCCAAGGGCGAGTTCATGGTCAAGGGCAGCCGCAACCTCTGCCTCTACCCCAACGTCTTCCTGATGGACCAGTTCTCGACGCAGATCCGCGTGTTCCGGCCGATCGCCGTCAACAAGACGGAGGTGACGATCTACTGCATCGCGCCCAAGGGGGAGCCCGCGGCGGCGCGGGCTCCCCGCATCCGGCAGTACGAGGACTTCTTCAACGCCTCCGGCATGGCCACCCCCGACGACCTGGAGGAGTTCCGGGCCTGCCAGTTCACGTTCCAGGCCAAGGCCGCCCCGTGGAACGACATGAGCCGCGGGTCGAAGCACTGGCTGACCGGCCCCAACGACCTGGCCCGCTCCCTCGGCATGAACGAGATCGTCGGCTCCGGCCTCAAGAACGAGGACGAGGGCCTGTACCCCATCCAGCACGGCTACTGGCTGGAGACCATGCAGAGAGCCGTCGCCGCCGAGGGCGGCGCACCCGCGCCGGAGCCGAGCCGGCGCGGGCGTCCGGTCCCGGCGTCCACCCACCCCGTCCATGCCTGAGAGGAAACCACGATGACGACCATCGACCAGACCACCATCGAGCAGTTCCTCTACCGGGAGTCGCGCTACCTCGACGACCGCGAGTTCGAGACGTGGCTGACGTGCTACGCCGACGACGTCGTGTTCTGGATGCCGACGTGGGCCGACGACGACCACCTCAGCTCCGACCCGCAGACCGAGATCTCGCTGATGTACTACCCCAACAAGGGCGGCCTCGAGGACCGGGTGTTCCGGATCCGCACCGAGCGCAGCTCCGCGACGTCCATCCCGGAGCCCCGGACCAGCCACAACATCACCAACGTCGAGGTCATCGAGCGCGTCGGGGACCTGGTCGACGTCCGGTTCAACTGGCACACCATGTACTTCCGGTACAACAACATCGATCCGTACTACGGCACCTCGTTCTACACGATCGACTTCAGCGGGCCGTCACCCCTGATCCGCCGGAAGACCGTGATCCTCAAGAACGACTACATCCACCACGTCGTCGACGTCTACCACGTCTAGGTCAGTGCCGAGAGGATCCACCATGGACCACAAGGTCGCCCTGTCCTTCGAGGACGGCGTCACGCGCTTCATCACCTGCGCCGAGGACCAGACGGTCGCGGACGCGTCCTACCGGGCCCGGATCAACATCCCGGTCGACTGCAACGACGGGGCGTGCGGCACCTGCAAGGCGCTCTGCGAGTCCGGGACGTACGACCCCGGACGCTACGTCGACGACGCCCTGACCGCCGCCGAGGCCGCCAAGGGCCTCTGCCTGCCGTGCCAGATCAAGCCGACCTCCGACCTGGTGCTGCAGATCCGCAGCACCAGCGACGTCGCGAAGACCACCGCCGCCACCTACACCGGCCGTCTCGTCAACCTACGGCGCCTCAGCCCGACCGTCATGGCCTTCGGCATCGAGCTCGCCGACCGGGACGCCCTCACCTACCTGCCCGGGCAGTACGTCAACATAGCCGTCCCGGGCACGGGCGAGACGCGCTCCTACTCGTTCTCGACGAGCCCGGCGGACGGGCCGCTCGAGTTCCTGGTCAAGCTCGTCCCGGGCGGCGTCATGTCGTCCTGGCTGGAGCGCGCGGCCGAGGGGGACGAGGTCTCCTTCACCGGCCCCCACGGGTCGTTCTTCCTCCGCGAGGCGACGCGTCCGGCCCTGCTCCTCGCGGGCGGGACGGGCCTGGCGCCGATCCTGGCCATGCTGCGGTCGTTGCGGCCCTCGGGCACCGCGCGCCGGCTGCATCTCGTCTACGGCGCCACCACCGACGACGACGTCGTCGAACTGGACGCCCTCGCCGAGTTGTCCGCCGCCCTGCCGAACTTCACCTGGGACTACTGCGTCGCCGACAAGGCCACGTTGGCGCCCCACCAGGGCTACGTCACCGGCCTGATCACGGACGCCCACCTGCACTCCGGGGACGTCGCCGTCTACCTGTGCGGGCCGCCGCCCATGGTCGAGGCGGTCCGCACGTTCCTCGACGACCGCGGCATCGAGCCGAACGGGTTCTACTACGAGAAGTTCACGCCCGCCACGCCGGCGGCGGCCGCCGTCCCCGCGCCCGTCGCGGCCCCGACGCCGGCTCCCACCCGGTGCCGGTCACGGCCCCCACACCGGCGCCCGCGGCACGGCATCCGGGTGGTGTCGGCGGCGGCGGGCGGCACCGAGGCGCCGGCCCGGCGGGTGCAGCGCGGGCCCCTGCCGCAGACCGACCAGGAGAAGGCCTGGTACCAGACGATCGTCGACCAGACGGTGGAGTCGTCCCTGCTGAAGCGCTACGGGACGCTCGACGAGCAGGCCGCGCCGATCACCTTCCTGGCGTCCGCCGAGGCGTCCTACATCACCGGCGTCGTGCTGCCGGTGGGCGGCGGCGACCTGGGCTGATCCGGGTGCGGGACGGGGGACCGCCCTGCGGAACGGCGCCCGCCGCCGGATCGCGGCGGAGCCTAGCGTGCCGTCGTGGGAGACGACGGGACACGGGTCCCCGCGCCGCGCGTGCGCGCGGTCGGACGGTCGCCCTCGCTCGCCCGGACGGTGGACGCCGCCCTCCTCGCCCCCGGGACGCCGACGCTGCTCACCCTCGTCGGGCCGTCCGGCGCCGACGTGGCCGTCGCCCTCGACCAGCTGGTGTTGCCCGCGGCCCACGAGCACGCGGCGAGCGACCGCGTCCGGACGGCGACCGGCCTCGCCTGGGAGCGGGGCCGGGCCGGCGGCGTCCTCGAGCGGCTGCGGCTGCCGGCCGACGCGCACTCGCTGCACCTGCTGTCGTCGGCCGTGCACCGGCTCGGGCCCGCGCGCGTGCTGGTCGTGGTGGCCGCGACCGCCGACCGCGTCGAGGCGGACTCCGGCGCGCTCGCCGAGCTGCACCGGGCCCACCGCGGGACGTCGTACGCGGTCGAGGCGCTCGACATCGCCGGCGTCCACGAGTTGGCGGCGCACGCGGGCGTCCCGCTGGACGAGTCCGCCGCGCGGCGGCTCTGGCGGCACACCGAGGGCAGTCCCGGCCTCATCGCGGAGATCCTCGTGCAGTCCGACCCCCAGCACTGGGCGAGGCTGGACGCGCGCATCCCGGCGGCTCGGTCGGCGGCCCGGGCGGCGAGGGCGGCGCTGGCGGCGGCCGACCCCGAGGTGCGCGCCCTGGTCGAGTGCTGCGCCGTCCTGGGACGCTGGGGGACGCTGGCCGAGCTGCGCGCCCTGTCGGGCCTGGACGACGTCCTGGGCCCGCTCGACCGGGCGGAGGCGTCCGGGCTGCTCCAGGTGCGTCCGGGGCTGCGGCCCCTGATCGGCTTCCCGACGCGTATGGCCCGGGCCGCGGCGTACGAGGCCACCGGCGTCCTGCGGCGGCACGCGCTGCACACCCGGGCAGCGGCCACGCTCGAGTCGCCGGGCGAGGTCCTGCAGCACCGGTGCATGGCCGTGCTGGCCCCCGACCCGACGCTGGCCGACGACCTCGTGCGGCACGCCGCCGACTGCGCCGGACGCGGCTCGTGGCGGCAGGCCGGGCAGGCCCTGCTGGCCGCCCACCGCCTCGCCACCGACCCCGTCGTCGCCGAGGACTGCCTCATCCGCAGCGTGGATGCCCTGGTCAGCGCCGGCGACATCGTGGACGCCGCGGCGCTCGCCCCCGAGCTGGAGTCGTCCAGCGTGTCGGCCGCGCGGCTCGGCGTCCAGGGCTACCAGCAGCTGCTCGTCGGCCACCGCCACGAGGCGTGCGAGCTGTTGCACGGCGCCTGGGCCGCCCTCGACCCCGGGGACGCCGTCGGCGCGGCCACGATCGCCCACCGGCTGGCCCTGGACGCCCTCGTCGACTGGGACTGCCCCGGCCTCGTCACGTGGGCCGACGAGGCGATCGCCCGCGCCGACGTCGCCAGCACGGCCGCCCTCGAGGCCCGGACGATGCGCGGCCTCGGGCTCGCGGGCTGCGGCCGGATCGACGAGGCGCTCGCCGAGTACGAGGCCGTGACGAGGGAGCTACCCGGGGGCGCGCAGGGCCAGAGGGCGATGATGGGGCAGGGCTGGCTGCACCTGGCGCTGGACCGGGTGCCGCTGGCGTCCCACGAGCTGGCGCTGTCGGCCCCCCAGGAGGCCTGGGGCGGCTCGACCCGCGTGTCCCTGTGGGCCTACGGGTGGCTCGCCCGGGCCCGCCTCGCCCTCGGCGACCTCGCCGCCGCCCAGGCCGCGGTCGACAAGGCGCTCCCCCTGCTCGAACGCACCGGGCAGAAGGTCGCCTGGCCCCTCATCCACTGGTCGGGCGCCGAGGTGGCCGCCCTGCGGGGCGACTGGGATCTGGCCGACCACCACGCCGCCCAGGCCGCCTGCGTCCCCACCGACTACCAGGGGATGGCGGTGGCGGCCGCCATGGCGCGGGCGTCCGTCGGGCTGGCCCGGGGCGACTACGCGGCGGTCGTCCGCGCGCTGGGGCCGCTCGCGTCCGGGGGACGCAACACCGGCATCGACGAGCCCGGGTTCTGGCCCTGGCACGACTCCTACGCGATCGCGCTCGTCGCCCTCGGCGAGACGGCCCAGGCGGACGCCTTCCTGCGGCCGCACGAGGAGCTGGCGGCGTCCCGTCGGCACGCCTCCGGCTCGGCCCGGCTGGCCGCCGTCCGGGGACGCCTCCAGCTCGCGGCCGGCGACCTCGCCGCCGGGCGGCGGACCTTCGAGGGGGCGCTGGCGTCCATCGCGGGCGAGCCGCTGCCCCTGCTCCGGGCCCGGATCCTGTACGGCTACGGCCAGGCGCTGCGTCGCGCCGGCAAGCGCCGGGACGCCGAGGACCAGCTCCGTCTCGCGCGGCAGGGGTTCGCCGCCATGGGCGCCACGACGTACGTCGCGCGCTGCGACCGTGAACTCAAGGCCGGCACCCGCACCAGGCGCCTGGCGCTGACCGACCTCACCCCGCAGGAGCGGGCCGTCGTCGAGCTCGTCGTCCAGGGCCTCTCCAACGGCGAGTGCGCCGCCGCCCTGTTCGTGTCGATCAAGACGGTGCAGTACCACCTGACGCGCGTGTACGCCCGGCTCGGGATCCGTTCGCGCGCCGAACTGGTCGCCCTGGTGGGCCGCTGACCCACGGACCTCGGATTTGGTGAAGACTTCCCGGCGGTAGTCCGCCGGGAAGTCTTCAGTGATTTGGCGTTTCGCCGGCGTGGAGCCGGCCATCCGTGCGCCGGACGCGGGCGCCGGGCACGTCGACACCCTTCTGCCCACGCCACTCGGTGACGAGCGCGGCGACCGCGTCCACGTGCGCCGCGCCGAGGTCGGACGCCCCCCGCGCCAGCAGCCAGTCGCGCAGCACCCGGTCGCGGATCGCCGCGTCGAGCCCCGCCAGCCAGCCGCAGTGCAGGGTCTCGGGGGTGCCGGCCGGGTCGACGCGGGCCGGGTCGCCCGCCAGCCGGGCGGCGTCGGTGAGCGCGGCGGTCGCGGCGGCGTCCAGGACGTCGGCGTCCCGGCGCAGCAGCGCCGCCGTCCGCGCGAGCGCCTCGCGGACGCCGGGGCCCAACTCGGCCTCCAGCACGGGTAGCACCGTCTCGCGCACCCGGACGCGCGCGAACCGGGGATCGGCGTTGTGCGGGTCTCGCCACGGGGTCAGGCCCAGCTCGGCGCAGGCGGCGGCGGTGACCTCACGTTCCAGGGCGAGCAGGGGCCGCAGGAAGACGCCGCGCTCGGGCGCCATCCCGGCCAGCGACCGCGCCCCCGACCCGCGGGCCAGCCCGAGCAGCACGGTCTCGGCCTGGTCGTCGAGGGTGTGACCGAGCAGCACCCGCTCCCCCGGCCGGACGCCCGCCTCCAGAGCCGCGTATCGCGCCTCGCGCGCGGACGCCTCCGGCCCGGCCCCCTGGGGCACCGTCACACGCACCACCGAGGCTTGGATGACAAGGGGTTCCGCATCCGGCACCAGGAGCGCGCCGAGCTGGGCCGCCACCGCGGACGCCACGGCGTCCGAGCCGTCCTGGAGCCCGTGGTCGACGACCAGCGCGCGCACCGGGGTGCCGCGGCGGCGTCCGACGAAGGCGGCGGCCCAGGCCAGCGCGAGCGAGTCGGGGCCGCCCGAGCAGGCGACGAGCCAGGGCGCCGGGGGCAGGGCGTCGACAGCCGCCACCACCGTCCACGTCTGTCGGTTCAGCGACTTTCGTGCCATTGGCTGTCCCTCGAGGCGAATCGGCGGACGTGGACGGGGTCTTCGGCCGAGCCGCCGCCCATCAGGCCCCCCGCGTTCGGTCGAGCCAGGTCTCGGGGTGGTGGATCTCGTCGAGGCTCGGCAGCATCCCGGACGACTCGTAGACCGCGTTCAGCCCCGCCACCCCGACCCGGTCGATGACGGCGCGGCAGAAGGCGGCCCCGTCGCGGTACTGGGCGAGCTTGAGGTCCATGCCAAGCAGGCGGTTCACGAGGCGCCGCCAGCCCGTCCGTTGACGCTGGGCGTCGAACCGCTGCCGGATCGTCGCCACGCTCGGCACGACCTCGGGCCCGACGAGGTCCATCATCACGTCGGCGTAGCCCTCCAGCAGCGACATCGCGCCGGTCAGCCGGTCGAACACCACACGCTGCGCGGGCGTCGTGATGACGTCGATCAGGGACGCCGGCGCCCGCCGCTCGCGCCACGGCGTCCGCTCGTCGCCGGTCTCGATCAGGACGCCCAACTGCCGCGCCAGGTAGCCGCGCAGCCAGGGGGCGGCCGCGAACTGCAGCCGGTGCGTCTGCTCGTGCATGCACACCCACAGCCGGAAGTCGGTCGGCACCACACCGAGGTGGCGCTCGATCTTGGCCACGTTCGGCGCGACGAGCACCAGCCGCGGGGGTCCGAACGGCAGGAACTGCCCCAGCACCCGTCCCGACAGGGCACCGAGCGCCCCGCCCAGCTGGACGCCGTTGCCCACGGCCTCCGCGCGCCCCCGCCAGCCGCCGGGCGCCGGGGCGGGTGCCGGGCCGGCGGCGTCCGCGAGCATCGCCGAGGCCATCTCGACGTTCGCGTCCAGCCAGGCGCGGCGGTCGACGACGAGCATCGGGCCGGCGTCCGGGGGCGTCGCGAGGCCGGTCACGGCGGCGACCGGCGCCACCGACGCCGCCGCGGCCTCTCGCAGCCCGCCGACCACCCGGGACGCCTCCGCGCGGCTCAGCGCCGGCCCGGGACGCAGCAGGACAGCCCCCGCGCGCCGCGCGGCGGCGACGTCGATGCTCGGCCACGCCTCCACGGGTTCAGGGTAACGGGGACGCCGAGGCCTAGCCTGAGGGCGTGGTCGCCACGAGGACGCGGAGGGCCCGGGCCGCGCGCCGCCGCACGACGCGCATCGCCCGGGTCGTCAACGACCTCACGCCCGCGCAGTGGGCCGCCCTGACGGACGCGTGGGGCCGCTGCGCCTACTGCGGCGCGACGGGGGTGGGGCTGCAGCGCGACTGCGTCCAGCCGATCGCTCACGGCGGGCGGTACACCCTGGCGAACGTGGTGCCCGCGTGCCGGTCGTGCAACGCCAGCAAGTGCGAGGCCGAGGTCACCGGCTGGCTCCGGCGCAAGAGGCTGGACGAGGGCGCCTTTCTGCTGCGGCAGCTCGAGATCGTCCGGGCGCTCGCCGCCGACCGCGAGCGGCTTCCCTGACCCGAACACGAACAGGGCGTTCTCAATCGCCTTCTGGGGGCCAGAACACCGCTTTTCGGTCGTTGAGCGGGCTCTGCTCGTGTTGGGGCCCGGGGCGGGCATCCGTGTCGAGCCGCGGACCGGGCCGAAGGCGTCCCGTCTGGCGCGAGGGGGGCTGTGGCGGCGGACCGGCGGCGGATAGGCTGCCCACAAGCTTGCCCACGATCCAGAGGTGACCATGTCGCGTCCATCATTCGCCCGTCCCAAGATCAAGCCGATCCTGCACTTCGATGTGACGATCGAGATCCCCAAGGGGACCAAGAACAAGTACGAGATGGACCACCACACCGGACGCATCCGCCTCGACCGGACGCTGTTCACGGCCACCCAGTACCCCTACGACTACGGGTTCATCGAGGGCACCCTCGGCCAGGACGGCGACCCGCTCGACGCGTTCGTGCTGATGCCCGAGCCGGCGTTCCCGGGCGCGCTCATCGAGTGCCGCGCGATCGGCATGTTCCGGATGACCGACGAGGCGGGCGGCGACGACAAGGTGCTGTGCATCCCCGTGGCCGACAAGCGCCAGGAGAACATCCAGAACCTCACCGACATCCCCGACCTGACGCTGCTGGAGATCGAGCACTTCTTCGCCGTCTACAAGGACCTGGAGCCGGGCAAGTCGGTCGAGGGCGCCATCTGGGTCGGCCGCGCCGACGCCGAGCACGAGATCGACAACTCCTGGGAGCGCGCCCGCGGCACCAGCTACGAGAACAACTTCACCGGGGGTGCCGTGGCCAACGTCCACGAGCCAACGACCGCCGCCGAGAAGTTCGAGCGGGCCGGCCGCGCCGAGGACATGGGCGACTGACCTGGTGCAGCCCACCCACGCGATCGCGCACCTGACCGACCTGCACCTGCGGCCGGCGGCCGGGCTCATCGACGGGGTGGTGGACGCCGACGCCCAACTCCGGCGGGCCCTCGCCGTGCTGACCTCCTGGGACCACCGCGTCGACGCCTGGTTCTTCGGCGGCGACCTGGTCGATTCCGGGGACGCCGCCAGTTACGTCCGGCTGCGCGGGCTCGTGGAGCCCGCCGCCGAGCGGGCCGGGGTGCGGGTGATCTGGGGCCACGGCAACCACGACGACCCGGACGCCTTCGCGCGGGAACTGCTCACCGGCGGGCCGCTGAACCAGGCAGTCGACCTACGCGGGCTGCGGTTCATCGCGCTCGACTCGTGCGTGCCCGGAGAGCCCTACGGGCTGGTCTCGGACGCCTCGCTGGCCTGGCTGGCCGGACAGTTGGCCGAGCCGGCGGCGTCTGGGACGATCCTGGCCCTGCACCACCCGCCGGTGCCGGCGGTCCAGGACGCCGCCGCCCTGTGGGACCTGCGCAACCCCGACGCGCTGGCGTCCGTGATCGCCGGGAGCGA
>Ga0075152_10001702_pt1 | contig 15926 bp, 13 predicted proteins | sample JI61114C2DNA_FD_70964 | JGI IMG/M metagenome (GOLD analysis project Ga0075152, IMG submission 70964) | Wastewater effluent complex algal communities from Wisconsin, to seasonally profile nutrient transformation and Carbon sequestration -... | ecosystem: Engineered > WWTP > Effluent > Algae...
TGTCAATGCCTAAATAGTGTTGACCGTTATTTTGGTTATTTATTCACTTATCTAGTTATTATCTTCAACTAAGTTGATTCAGTGCAGGAAGACTCTTTAAAGATACTATATTTTCAAAGTTGACCGGTGTTTTTCTTTGCAACCCTATATGCGGCTTTTCAAAGTTATATAGTTGTACACTCCGGTCAACTTCTTTTTGAAGATCCTCAAATGTCTTTATGCTCCTGTGAATAAGATAGTTGTTTTTAATTACACCATTTATGCGTTCTGCTTTACCATTTTCCCAGGCATATTCACACATACTATTTACCAGATTATATTTACCAGTTAATTGAAGAAAATCTTTTTCATAATATTGACCACCTCCATCTGAATGAATGATTAATCCAGTTAGATCAAGACCTTCTCTGAGTTTTAAAGCCATTCTTAAAGCAGGAAGTGTAGTCTGACTGGTTAATAATCTTCTGGATGTACTGTGACCTACTATTCTTCTGGAGTAAGCATCAATGATGAAGGTAATGTAATAGAACTTGCCCTGAACATCAAAATAGGTGATATCACTCTGCCAAACCTGATTGACGTGCCTGATCTCCAAGCCAGGGAGCAGATTATCAAAGCGGACCACACCAGAACTATCGGTTGTCCTGCGCCAGTTCCTGAACCGTTCAACCATTAATCCTTCATCTTTACAGAACCGCTCAAAAGCATCTCTGCCCATGTGCGCTACGCCCAGTTTATAATACATATCTCTGCAGCCCATGGTGGGATGATCCTGACGAATCTGATTGACAATGGGCAGTAAATTGGCTCTTTCCTGTTCTTTAAGACAGTCTCGGTTCAGTTGCTGATGAAAAGCCTGCTTGGTGATACCTATGCTAGTATACAGGCTGTTCATGCTGTAGGAGTATCTTTGGCGGTGTCTGAAGAAGTATCGGACTGTCTTGTAGAAAACTTTTTTTTAATATCAATCCCGTACATCTCCTCAGCGATATCAATCATCTTATCCTTGAAATCAATTAATATCTGCTTCTGACCAACGATCCGCTCCAATTCAGCTACTTTCTTTTTTAACTCCAAGAGTTCTCGGGTGTCACTTTGAGTCTCAATGATCAGACGCTCTTTTTTATCTTTCATAAGTCCGAATTGGTCAAGCCAGCGATAAACGCTTGTATTACTGACTTCATACTGCTTGCAAATATCGGAAACTCTAGACTTTCCAGTCTCTATTTCACGGACTTTCTGAAGCTTGAAGCTATCACTGAAGCTACGGGTGTAACGTTCTGATCTACTTAATTTGTGGGTTTCTCTAACTGCCATTTTTTATACATCTTTAGGTTTAATTCTTGGAATTAAACGGTCAATGTATTTCAGGCATTAACAAAAGAGTTATTAAATGTCTTGATTCTTGGCTCTTGACTCTTGGTTCAATTATCGGTTATCTGTTATCAGTTATCAGTTATCTGAGTGAATGGAAGTGCTAAAAGATCTCACATCTTATATCTCATATCTAAATACTCAGTACTCAATACTTCAAATAGTACTCCAAAAAACCATACGCCACTTCATTAGACTCCGGATTCGGGGTATGCTCGGGTCTGTTTGTCATGGCAACACGATTCTTGTAGCCCAGTAAATTATTCACTGCAACAGAATGATTCAATGGGATCCAGCGACTTGCAGGATCTTCAGAGCCTCCCGAAACCAGAAATGGACGCGGAGCCATCAGGACGTGCAATTCCTGAAGATTATAACCTTCTGAAACCATTTTTGGATATAATCCTTTTGCAGGATTTTCCTTGGTGATCAAACCTCTTTTTCGCCAGGGTTGCGGATGATATCCCAGATACCAGGGTTCCCAGTAATTGATAGATTCACGGGAATCCTCGAAAACGATACCCGGATCTGACCATACTGCACAGGCAAATTTCTCATACAGACAGGAGGCAAACATTGCCCATTTCCCTCCGTAAGAATGGCCCATAATACCGATCCGTTTTGAATCAACATCCTTAACCTTAGCCAGTACATTCCAGGCATTAGCAGCAGCATAAGCAAGCATCGATAATGGCTGAACGCTCGCATTTTGAATCTCAGGGTAATAAATTGAGTAGGTTTTGGAATTGGTGCTTTCTGTTGTACCCAGAGAAAGTGTCACAAATCCCCTTTTGCAAAGCTGATAAGCAAAATCGCGATCCGGAAGATCAGGCCTTCCCAAACCTGCAGCAGTTTCAGGTTCATAATAAACGGTGATAACTGCCGGCTTTTTACCTTTGCCATCAGGAACCATAAGGTATCCATTTGTTTTCTGACCAGGGACCCAGCTAAACCTCACCTGATACTGAGTAAAGCCATCCTTTCTAATGGAATCCAGAAACTCCAGCTTCTGATCTGTTATAAGCGCAGGCCATTTGCCCATCAATCCATTCCAGCGATCAAGAATCTCCATCCTTCTTTTTTTCCAGTCGGCAGGATTTTTTACTTCCCCCCCATCATAAAATTTTAGCGGGGAACGATATGGCCCATACTGATCTTTAAACTGACCTGGTGCAGCGAAGTAAGGTGCAATTTTCTGCCAGACTGATTGTTTATTAACTGTTTGTGCATTACCATTTTGATCAAACAATAACAAACAAAACAGTACCAAAGCCATTCGGATAGATAAACTTTTCATCATCTATTTGAGATATTTTTCAAACCAGTCGAGCATTTCAATCTTCATATCATCTGTGAATACATGCCCTGTATTTGGGTAAATGATACTCTTAAACTTATCTTTCTCCTTATAGAGAGAATAAACCGTATCTAATTTTTTCTCAAGAGTTTTCATACCGCTTAAGGGTGAACCGGCATCACTGTCGCCGGTAAGAGCCAGAAACGGTCTTGGTGCAATGAGCCCCATGACCGCTTCAGTATCGAAGTGTTGCAGCATACCAGGGACAAAATAATAGATCCCATGTGCCTTAAGTTCCCTTTGTTCAATAAGCTCCTTGTAACGGGTAAAGCAAGCTATCCCAACCACAACCTTTACTCGTTCATCCATTGCTGCCAACCACCATGCTCTGGTACTTCCCATACTCATACCTTCTACCCCGATCTTTTCTGAATCGATTTCTGGACGGGTATTCAGATAATCAAGCGCGATTTGCTCATCACGAATTTGCATTCCCCATAATGAACGACCAAACCATAAATTAATTTTAAAAGTTGAAGTCTCCTGGGCAGCCCCGGTTGACTGTTCGGGTGTCCCTGCCGGACCTGTGCCACGGCGTTCTCCATTAAAATAACTATCGATTGCCATGACCGCATATCCTTTTGAAATCAGCAGGGCCAATACATCCTGAGCTGTACCAGAATTCGACCCAAAAACATTGTCTTTACTGCTGCCATGTCCATGCATTCCCAAAACAACCGGCACCTTCCCTTTTACATTTATTGGAATAGCCAGGTATCCTGGAATCAGACCATCTACTTCATTATCTATCAGAAATTTCTCGAGTATATAACCATTCATCTGCTTTCTGAAAACGGTTTTTACATTCAGATTCTTTGGACGGGCAGGTATATCACCCAATAATCGCTGAAGGGTAGCAGCCACCTGAACCCTGTCGCTTTTCCAGGCAGGCAATGCGGATGGAAACTGAAAATCAGGATAATTCCATTTTTGATAATATTCAGGAACCCCCTCCCATGGGCTTTGCTCTTTCCAGAGCTCTTCCTGTGCCATCAATGAACTAGAAATCCCCGATAAAATCAGGAATAACAATGAGAAACTTAGTAATTTGGATTTCATTTGATTTTTAAACAAGGTGGATATTTTCTATTCATAATTATATCAGAGTTGGCATCTTATGCCTTTGCTGCCTCTGCAATAAGCTTTGCCGAAAGATCTTTTCCGAGGAATTTATCAATCAGTTTATGCACTCCATAAAGCAAAGGGGTCATGAGGATTGCCACTATAAATTTATAGGTATAATTAACCAATCCGATTGCTGCAACCATTTGCCAGCTCCAATTATACTGGGGATTAAGATAAAAAGCTATGAAGATAACCACAAAGCTATCGATCATTTGAGATACCAGAGTAGAACCGGTAGCTCTTAACCACAGAAACCGCTCGCCGGTAAGTTTTTTAATACGATGAAACAGAATTACATCAGCCATTTGTCCGATTAGAAATGCAATAATAGAACCGGCAATGATCCACATCCCCTGACCAAAAATCCCATTGAAAGCTGCATTCATATTGACATCTACACCATCAACTTTTTGATTGACCCAAAAATCAGATGGAACCAGATCCATTGCAAAACCAACTACTAAAAAAGCATAGCTTATCAGAATTGCAGCCAGTATTGACAAAAAACGAACCTGCTTTACTCCAAAATACTCATTAATGATATCTGTCATAATAAATATGAGCGGCCAGGTTACTACTCCGGCCGACATATTAAAAGATAGGTCAGGAACACCGAACATATCGATATCGAATTTCTCCATTCCCAAAGAACCCTCAACAGTGAATATTTTAACTCCGATAAACTCAGCTAGAATTGCGTTTGCAACCAGAAAAGTGCCCAGAACGAGCAATAGTCTACTTTCTTTGCTTTTATAAGTCATTTATAGCTATCAATTTTAAATTAAAATAATAATTAAATACTGAGATTTATAAAACATTCTAAATCAGGAATTTTAAAAATATCTAATTTAGGCTTTAATATGCACTTAAAATCTAAATTACCAGAGGTAGGTACCACTATTTTCACTGTAATGTCTCAACTGGCTTCAGAGTACAAAGCCATCAATTTATCACAGGGATTTCCTGATTATGAATGTTCTCCACAACTGATTGAACTGGTAAATCATTTTATGAAGTCGGGCTATAATCAATATGCCCCAATGGCCGGCCTCTATTCATTGAGAGAGCGAATAGCTGAAAAACAAGAAAAACTACATCAGGCAAAATACAATCCGGAAACCGAAATAACCATTACTGCAGGTGGCACACAGGCTATTTTCACTTCAATAGCCTGCGTAATTCAACCTGGTGATGAGGTAATCATTTTCGAACCGGCTTATGATTCATATACACCTTCAGTTGTTCTTTTTGGAGGGATAGTCAGATCTATAGAACTAAGTGCTCCCGATTATACCATCAATTGGCAGGAAGTCAGGCAGCTTGTTAACGAAAAGACACGCATGATTATCATCAATACTCCCAATAATCCGACAGCAAAAACCCTGGTTGAAGAGGATATGGCAGAACTGATCAGTATCACAATGGATAGCAATATTCTGATCATTAGTGATGAAGTATATGAACATTTGGTTTATGATGGAAAAAAGCATCTCAGTGTTTCACACTATCCAGAACTAATGGAAAGAAGTTTTATAACAGCCTCATTTGGTAAACTATTGCACACCACCGGATGGAAAGTGGGCTATTGTCTGGCACCTGAATGGTTGATGAAAGAATTCCGCAAAATTCATCAGTTTGAAGTCTTCAGTGTTAACTCAGCGGTACAATACGCCATCTCCGATCATTTGTTAGATGAACGTAATTATTTGGAAATCAGCGATTTTTTTCAGAACAAGAAAGATTTTTTTTATAACTTGATGAAAGAAACAAGGTTTGACCTGCTTCCATGTTACGGTTCATACTTTCAATCGGTACAGTATAGCAGGATAAGTGATGAAGAAGATACTGATCTGGCTAAAAGGATAATACGGGAATTTGGTGTAGCCTCCATACCTGTTTCAGCATTCTATCGAAAAGGTACTGATCATAAAGTTTTACGCTTTTGCTTTGCCAAAAAGCACGAAACACTTGAAAAGGCCGTTATTAAGCTAGCTCGAATATAACAGCAACCTTAACTGAAACATTAACGTATGAATATCACTGAATGAATACGCTAAAAATCACCACCTTCCAGGCTTACCTATTCTGGGAGAACATTGAAAAAAATCTTCAAAACCTCGGCTTGAGACTTTCCTCAATACGTGAAAAAACCGACCTCATTGTGCTCCCTGAAATGTTCAGTACTGGCTTTTCAATGAATCCGGAACAACTTGCGGAGGAGATGGATGGTAAAACTATGAAGTGGATGCATCAACAAGCAAAAAAGTTTGACTGCGTACTTACCGGTAGCATCATTATTAAAGAGGATAAAAAATACCTTAACCGCCTGATCTGGATGCGTCCGGATGGCACTTATGAATTTTATGACAAAAGGCACCTTTTTGGTTTAGGCGAAGAAGACAAACACTATTCTTCAGGAAATAAAAAACTTTTTGTTGAATTGCATGGATGGAAGATTTGTCCGATGATCTGTTATGATCTACGCTTCCCTGTATGGCTGCGAAATATAGATGAAGAATATGATATGCTTTTGATTGTAGCTAACTGGCCTGAACGTCGTTCGCTGCATTGGCGTACACTTATTCCGGCAAGAGCCATAGAAAATCAGGCATTTGTAGTAGCTGTAAACCGGGTTGGACATGATGGCAATGAAATTTACCATTCCGGCGACTCCATGTGTATTGATCCTAATGGTAAAGTAATTTATTACAAACCGAATGATGAGGACCTTTACACTTTTTCAATAAATAAAGAAGATCTCATAACTGCACGGGAATCATTTCCTTTCCTGAAAGATGCCGACAAGTTCAAACTAAATATAAAATAAGTAATCCTGAATTTTCAAATAAGAGAAACTTGCTAAGTCCTGATAATGGAAATAAAACATCGTGAGAATGCCCATAAGGGCTCGTTTTACGTTGAAGAAAACAATACGGTGCTTGCAGAGCTAAGTTATAGCTTTGCAGGAGCAGACAAACTGATCCTGGATCAAACCAATATTTCAACTAAATTAAAAGGAAAAGAAATTGGAAACAGCCTGGTTGAGGCCGCTGTAAATTACTCGAAAACAAAAAACATTAGAATTGTACCGCTTTGTCCCTTTGCAAAAGATTTGATTGAAAATACTCCGGAATTTCGGGAAGTACTTATCAAAAAAGATCTTGAATAAGCTTGTATTCAGTTATTTTTCGTCCATAAGACGCTTCCTGCATTCTTCAAGTCTGGCCTTTTCAGATTCTGAAAGTTCAGGTAATTTCATATTCATTGCCTTAAAAGTATCTACAATGATTCTGCTGATTGCAATTCTGGTAAACCATTTCTTATCCGCAGGTATAACATACCAGGGTGCATGATCTTCGGTGGTAGCTTTAATAGCCTCTTCGTAAGCACTCATATACTGATCCCACTTTTCACGCTCATCAATATCGCCTGATGAAAATTTCCAGTTCTTCAGAGGTTCGTCAATCCGTTCAAGGAAGCGCTTTTTTTGTTCCTCCTTTGAAACATTTAAAAAAAACTTTAAAATAACCGTGCCATTCCTGCTAATATGTTTTTCGAAGTTCCGGATACTTTCATACCGGCCTTTCCAGAATTCAGCATTAATATCTTTAACACTTTCAATTCCTGCAATCCCCTCATTCAGAACGAATTCCGGATGAACCTTACAAACCAGCACATTCTCATAATGAGAACGGTTGTGTATCCCGATTCTGCCCCGCTCAGGTAAAGCTTTGTTGTGGCGCCAGATAAAATCATGATCAAGTTCCTCGGTACTGGGCTGTTTAAAACTATAAACCTGGCAACCTTGTGGATTTAAACCACTCATGGTATGTTCAATTGCGCTATCCTTTCCTGCGGCATCCATCGCCTGAAAAATAATAAGCAAAGAATTTTTATTCAGGGCATACATTTCCTCCTGTAATTCATCCATCTCATCCCTAAGTTCATTTAGCAAATTAACGGCCTTCTCCTTTTTATAATCTCCTGAAAATCCCGGATTATGATCTTTCAGGCTGAAAGGTTTGCCTTTTGCAATTCTGAATTGGTTAATTAAAGCATCCATATAAAAATCTTTGCCAGCAATTTAAAACATTTTTTATCCCTTTAACGTTATTTTGGCAGTATTTCGAAAATCTTAGAAATTTACCTCATATTAATGATGATTTCCTCATATTTACCATATGTTCAGAAGAATTAAAAACAAGCCTCTTCGTTATTTTGCAATAGCTTTTTACTTTATTATCCTATTTTTTTGTGCCCTAGAACTTAATTTTTTATGGTTATTTGGCTATTCACCTTCGATAAAAGATATTAAAACTCCCAGTATAAATATTGTCTCGGAACTTTATACTGCCGATGGTAAACTGATAGGAAAATATTATAAAGAAAACCGCACACCAGTTGAATACGACAGTATTTCTCCGGCAGTAATTGATGCTTTGGTTGCTACAGAAGATGTACGCTTTTATCAGCACAGTGGTATTGATGTACGGTCTTTGATTTCGAGTATGATCTCTACCGCCAGCGGCGACAGACGGGGAGCCAGCACAATTACCCAGCAGCTTGCAAAGAATCTTTATAGTACCCGAAACAGAAAATCTCAGGGATTGATTAAATACATTCCGCTGGTGAGAACAGTTATTTTTAAGTTAAAAGAATGGCTAACTGCATACAAACTCGAAAACTATTATTCTAAAAATGAAATTCTGACACTCTACCTCAATACGGTTCCATTTGGGAACAATACATTCGGGATAAAGACTGCATCTAAACGCTATTTCAATAAAGGGGTGAACAGGCTTCAGGTTGAGGAAGCTGCTCTTCTTGTAGGGATGCTGAAAGCAACCACCACTTATAACCCTATCCGAAATCCTGAAAAGGCGCTGGAAAGAAGGAATGTAGTATTGAGCCAGATGGAAAAATACGAATACTTGAATGCATCAGAGTTTAAAAAATATAGTCAGCGGCCCCTTAAACTAAACCCCGGAAGTCTGGATGAAGGTAGTGATGGCGGATCCTATCTAAGATCAGCAGTATCCAGATACCTCGAAAAATGGTGTGAGGATAATGGATATGACTTATATGGTGATGGTCTGAAAATATATACAACTATCGACTCCAGACTACAGCGATATGCCGAAGAAGCAGTGAACAGTCATATGAAGTTATTGCAAAGAAGATTCGAGAATGTCTGGGGAAATGAAAACCCCTGGCGCACATCAGATGGGAAAGAAATACTTGATTTTCCTGAACGTTCAGCACAAAGACTCCCCTATTATGAATTCCTGAAGAAAAGATTCAACAACAATCCTGATTCGATCAATTACTATTTGAACAGAACTAAAAAAATGAAAGTATTTAACTGGGACGGAGAAAAAGAAGTACAATTCTCTACAATGGACTCGATTAAATATTATGCTAAAATTCTGAATACAGGAATGATGACCCTTGATCCTTTCAACGGACATATTAAAGTTTGGGTTGGCGGGATTAATAATAAGTATTTTAAATATGACCACGTAAATCAGGCCAAAAGGCAGGCTGGATCAACCTTTAAACCCTTTGCCTATCTGGCAGCACTCGAATCAGGAATGAATCCCTGTGATAAATTTACTGATGAAGCAGTGCGGATTCCCTATACTTTTAAAGGCAAAACGGAATACTGGGAACCTAAAAATTCAAATTACAGTTTCTCGGGAAGGCAGATGTCCTTACGCTGGGCTATGGGTAAATCAGTCAATTCAATTACAGCTCAAATTACCGAAAAAGTTGGTGCTCAAAATGTTGTAAAATTTGCGAAGGCATGTGGAATCGAAAGTGACCTGAAGGCTGTACCTTCTGTGAGTCTGGGCCCGAATGATGTCAGTGTATTTGAAATGGTGAAGGCTTATGGCACCTTTCTGAATAAAGGTGTCAGGACTGAACCTATTTTGGTTGAAAAAATTACGGATTCTGAAGGTAACCTGATAGAAGAGTTCAAGGCAGAACAAAAAAGAACCCTGACTGAAGAAATAGCATGGCTGATGATTTATATGCTGAGAGGAGGAATGGAAGAGCCTGAAGGAACCTCGCAGGCACTTTGGGAATGGGATCTCTGGAAAAACAATAACCAGATTGGTGGTAAAACCGGCACATCCTCTGATTATGTTGATGGCTGGTACATGGGTGTTACCAAAGATTTGGTAACCGGAGTATGGGTTGGCTGTGATGAGCGAAGTGTCCATTTTAAAACCTCCCAGACAGGTGAAGGGTCGAGAACAGCCCTGCCAATTTTCGGAAAATTTATGGAAAAGGTTTATAAAGATGCTTCTTTAGGGATAAAACCTGGCCCCTTCCCTAAACCGGGAGTTGAAATCACCCGGGAGTACCAATGTGAAACCGTGTATAGCCGTCCGGATACATCAGCTATAGACTCAGCATTTATTGATTCATTATATATTCCATCCGAATCACCGGACACAGTAGAGGCTCAGAATTTAACCATCAGGAGTACCCCGAGCCCTAAAGTTCAGGAGAACAAGGCTAATCAGATACCGGAAAATAAGCAGCCGGCGAACCCTAAAACAGAAACCCCAATTGAGGCTCAAAAAACCCGGAAAGAGATCAGAGAAGAACGAAGACAGAATAAAGCGAAACAAAATAATTGAATTCTGAATTTCTGATCTGATATTTTGAAACTCTCGAAATCAAAATCATTAATTTTACGTAATTTAGAGAAAGTCCATTTCATTTTTATATATGAGAGAACGTAGTATTTGCCAAAAAATGCCATCATTCCGGCTATTCATAATCTTATTTACTGCCATTTTTTTAGGTGCCGTCACTGATGTAAGTGCGCAATATTTTGGTCAGAATAAGGTCAGGTATAAAAATCTAAAATTTAAGGTTTATGAAACCCCACATTTTGACCTGTATTATTATTTAAAAAATGACAGCCTGGTTCAGCGCTTTGCGAAAGAGGCAGAGGTTTGGTATGAACTGCATCAGCAGGTTTTCAGAGATACTTTTTTAAGGAAAAATCCATTTATTCTTTATTCAAACCACCCTGATTTTCAACAAACCACTGCATTAATGGGTGAAATTAGTGTTGGAACAGGTGGGGTTACCGAGGGAATGAAAAACAGGGTGATTATGCCTATTTCCCAATTAAACCATCAGACCAGGCACGTTTTAGGCCATGAGCTAGTGCATGCTTTTCAATATCATTCCCTGATTGAAGGCGACTCAACTAACCTGGAAAACATTGGCAATTTGCCTTTATGGATGGTAGAAGGTATGGCCGAATACCTTTCGGTAGGAAAGCAGGATGCATATACTTCGATGTGGATGCGGGATGCATACCTGAACAAGGATATCCCATCATTAAGGGATCTGACTACCTCTAATAAATACTTCCCTTATCGTTACGGACAAGCATTCTGGTCATATATTGGCTCCACGTATGGTGATACGGTCATCGTACCTTTTTTTAAAGAAACTGCGAAATATGGTTATGAAATGGCTATCCGTAGAACCTTTGGATATGATGAAAGAACCTTGTCCAGTCTGTGGAAAACCAGTGTAGAAAATACCTACCGACCATATCTTAAGGACACAGCCCAAACACCAATCGGGAAAAAGATAATTGATGATAAAAATGGTGGTGCAACGTATAACCTCGCTCCGGCAATTTCACCGGATGGAAATTATGTTGCTTTCCTTTCAGAACGCGACCTGCTCAGTATAGATCTCTTTCTTGCTGATGCCAAAACCGGAAAAATCCTTAAAAAGCTTTCCAGCAAGGCAAAAAGCGGCCATATTGATGAATACAACTTTATAGAATCCGCAGGAGCATGGTCACCTGACAGTAGAAAGTTTGCCTTCAGTGCATTTAGCGCAGGGGTCACTAAACTTTTGGTAGTTGACGTAACAAGTGGTCGTGTTATTTCAACCGATGGTATGGGTAGCGTAGAAGAGTTCAGCAACATTGCCTGGTCACCAAATGGAAATGAGCTTGCTTTTACAGGATTGAAAGAAGGTCAAAATGACCTATACCAGTTTAATCTGAAAACAAAAGTACTGACCCAATTAACAAAAGATAAATATTCTGAATACCATCCAAATTATTCGCGGGATGGTAAATCCATTGTATTCAGTACCGACCGTACAACTTATGACAAATCAGCCATTGGTGTGGATATTACAATGAATCTGGCTATAATTGATATTGCAAGCAAATCAATCAGCGATCTGCATGTTTTTGATGGCGCAAACAATCTGAACCCTCAATTTTCAGGCGATAATAAGAGCATCTTTTTCCTGTCAAACAGAGATGGTTTCAGAAATCTGTACCGCTACTCAATTGCAGAAAAAACTGTCGAGCAGTTAACAGATTACTTCACTGGAATTAGTGGAATAACTGAATTCTCCCCTGCTTTGAGTGTTTCCAAAAATGATGACATTCTTTACTCCTATTACAGAGCGCAGAAATACACTATTTATAATGCCAAAGCCGCCGATTTTAAAGCAAAAGAAGTTGGTGTTCAGGAGTTAAACTTTGATGCAGCTGCTCTGCCTCCTGCAAAAAGTGTGGGTGTCAATATCATTAATGCTAACCTGAATAATTTTGAGCGCTTTGAAAGAATCCCGAAAGATTCAATCCGGACCATTGCATACAAGCCCAAATTCAAACTCGATTATCTTTCCAGCAATGGTGTCGGAGCTTCTGTTGGAAGATTTGGAACCGGTCTAGCCAGCGGTATACAGGGTGTATTCAGTGATATATTAGGCAGAAATCAAATCTTTGCAACAGCAGCAGTAAATGGAGAAATTTATGATTTTGGCGGGCAGGTAGCCTATGTTAATCAGCAAAGCCGGATAAATTGGGGTGTTGTAGGTTCCCATATTCCTTATGTTTCAGGGCAGGTATCCGCTGCAGTTCAAAATCTCCCGGGTGTAGGACAAACCTATATCGAGAATTATGATATCATACGGACTTTTGAAGATCAGTTTTCTGTATTTGCATCCTATCCATTTTCAAGAAACCATCGTTTTGAAGCAGGAAGTGGTATTTCCCGCTACAGTTACCGTATAGACAGGTATAGTAATTACTATGATTACGGAAGTGGTTATCCAATTGGTAATGACAGGAAAAAACTTTCAAGGGACGATGCAGCAGCATTTTATGGGGTATTCTTTGACCCTTTTACCACGGTACAGCTAAATGCTGCCTTCGTCGGGGATAATTCCTTCTCGGGGATGACGGGTCCTTTGGATGGTTTCCGCTATAGACTGGGGATTGAAAATTACCAGGGCGATTATAAACTGAATGCCATAACTGCTGATGCAAGAAGATACGTCAGGTTAAAGCCGATTACAGTTGCAGGTAGAATTTATACTTACACCCGTATGGGACGTGATGAAAACAGACTTTATCAAATGTATGCAGGTTATGGTTATCTGATTCGGGGCTATGATGCAAATTCATTCTACCGAAATGGTACGACAAGTACCGGTGCTGGAGAATTTGATATCAATCAATTGGTTGGTTCCCGTATTGCTGTAGCAAATTTCGAATTACGCCTGCCCTTTACCGGGCCAAAGAAACTGGCAGCAGTAGAATCAAAGTTTCTCTTCTCAGATCTGAACCTTTTCTTCGATATGGGAATTGCTTATGATAAAGATTCAAAAGTGGCATTCCGCTCCTCTCCAAGGACAATTAATGGCTATTTGGAGCGGATTCCGGCAACCAGTGCCGGTGTATCCCTTCGGGTAAATGTATTTGGATATTTCATCCTCGAGCCATATTATGCGATACCTTTTCAACGTAAAGATGTTAAAACAGGAATTTTCGGTTTAACATTTGCCCCTGGATGGTAAATCTTAAAAAGCGGCCAGAAAGGCCGCTTTTTTCATATCAGGTAAATCTGTTTCAGATTTAATTTCGTAATTGACAGTATCCAGCGGATGAAATTAATCTATCTGCTGAATTGATAACAATTAATAAATAAGAATGATGAAATCAGTATTAAGTATTGTGGTATTAATCATGTTTGTAACAGTAAGCGGCTGCGGACAAACAAATTCTAAAAGCAAATCAAGTAGTTCTAAGGCTTTAACATTTCCTGTCCAGAAATCAGAAGCAGAATGGAAAACAGTACTTAGCCCTATTGCCTTCGAGGTAATGGTCAAAAGGGGAACAGAACCACCATTTCGGAATGCCTATAATGACAATCATCAGAAAGGCATCTATGTCAGCGCTGCTACCGGCGAGCCCTTATTCAGTTCAGAGGATAAATTTGAATCAGGAAGTGGCTGGCCAAGCTTCACAAAAGCAATTAAAGCCGGAGTCATAACCGTTGTTACTGATAACAGCCATGGAATGGTTCGTGATGAAGTAATCGAAACCAAAACCGGACTTCACCTGGGTCATGTGTTTGATGACGGACCAAAAGATAAAGGCGGAAAGCGCTATTGCATGAACTCTGCAGCATTAAAGTTCATTAAAAAATAATTATAGCGAACTCGAATTAATATTTAAAATAGCTACATACCTGCCAGCCTCGGGCTGGGGAACATAGCAATTTTTTAGTTATTAAGCTTTTTTATAGTCTCTGATAGACTTGAATATCGCTTCAATCTATGGCAGGCTTTCAACTATATCTCCTTTAAATCAAAATATAAAGTGAGTTCGAAACAACATTTTAATAAAACAACATAGAAACATAGTATTTCAAAAGCGCTAAGCTTTTTTATTGACAAGAATAGCCCTGAAGCTGGAAACTATGTTTCCTTTAAAGCATTATACAAGTCAAAAATGTGCTTAGACATTAACTTTTAAATATTTATATGTCGAACTCCCGTTAATATAGGTCAAACTATGTGGTTAGATATTAATATTAAAATTCAGAACTCATCATAATTAAGAAAGATTTCTCACAGTGGTATTCATTGTTTGTATACCTGTAACCAGAATCTGCTCAAAATCCAATCCAATAGTCAGGTCTATCCAATCCGGGTTAACAGACCTGACCATTCTGTCTTTCTGAATGCGCGTAAATTTGCTAATGAGTTTGAACCTTTCCATCGCAATGGTTTCAGAACTTAATTCTTCAAAATAAACCAAACGGGTTAATTGCTGACCGGCATCAAAAAATAAATTTGGCATCTGCCTGTAAAAACTCATAGTCTTCATCAGGTCAGAACTCATCCCTACGTGGATACAACTGCGGTTACGGTCTGTAACTAAATAAACAAATTTTCTGGTCTTCATGGCTGGTTTAATTAGGATCGGCATATATTAAAATTTTAATTTTTAGTTCTGAAAATAATTACTAATTTTATGAGCATAAATTTACTAACAATTTTAGTATTTCCAAATTTATTTTAAAATGTCAAACATTTCTTCAAATCTGAAGTACCTCCGCAAGAAAAAAGGGCTTACACAGCAGCAATTTGCTGACACTCTTGAAATCAAACGCTCTCTAGTAGGAGCTTATGAAGAGGATCGGGCCGAACCTAAATATGAATTACTAAAAAAATTCGCGGAATTTTATGAACTTTCAATGGACGAACTCATCAATGATCGTATTGATGACCGTTGGAAACCTAAACCTAAAGGAGATCCCGCAAATATCAGAGTACTAAGTATTTCTGTAGACAGTCAGGACAGGGAAAATATCGAACTGGTTCCTGTAAAGGCGAGTGCAGGATATTTAAATGGCTACGGAGATCCTGAATACATCAGTGAATTACCTAAATTTCATTTACCTATGTTTCGTCAGGGGACTTACCGTGCATTTGAAATTAAGGGTGATTCGATGCTACCCCTTCAATCTGGAACCATCGTGGTAGGTGAATATCTCAGCAACTGGAATGATGTAAAACCGGGAGATACTTATGTGGTAATAAGCAAAAATGACGGTATAGTATATAAAAGAATAGGTAACAGGGTAAAAGAAAATAAGACACTAAAGCTTATTTCTGATAATCCTGTTTATGAACCCTATTCCATTCAGGCGGACGAATTGCTTGAAATATGGAAAGCGAAAGCCTTTATCAGTACTCATTTTCCTGAACCTGCTCCTGAACC
>Ga0075152_10001704_pt1 | contig 15921 bp, 19 predicted proteins | sample JI61114C2DNA_FD_70964 | JGI IMG/M metagenome (GOLD analysis project Ga0075152, IMG submission 70964) | Wastewater effluent complex algal communities from Wisconsin, to seasonally profile nutrient transformation and Carbon sequestration -... | ecosystem: Engineered > WWTP > Effluent > Algae...
GGCATCTGGGTCAGCTGTATGAACCGATAGTCAAGGTCAACAGCAGCCGCCGTCTCCTACGTACTTTCAAAGCTCGCACGATTCAGCAAGAACCTGTGAATGTATACTTCTTCACCGATATGGTAATGCTCACAAAGCAGCATCGTGGGAGTGAGCAGATGACCAAGGTGGTCGAGTTGGATCCATCCAGCTTTGTGCACGTATTTCGGGACGGCAAGTATATCGAAAAAGTGCTCATTATATGTGGAAATTGCGAGTGCTGCTAACTTCGGTTCACCGACTCTCAAATGTTAGTGAGTGTATCGGCATGGATCAGCCAGATTATCGACCATCTGGTCGAGAGAGAAGTACAGAAGAAACGTATCAACAGTCAATCCACAGCCAAACCACCTGTAAAGTTTACAGTTGTGATGGCGTAGAACCGTGTGAGTCATTTGTACTTCCTGCCGAATTTCAAAGTCACTGTTGAGGGGGCTGAACGGCGGTCCCTACCTGGCAATGACGAAACCTACTACATTGTTCGGGTGGCACTTCCACGTCCTTACTAACTCTGCCAATATCTCTATTGTAAGTACTCCACATTTGAACGGATTGAAGAGTTTATCTGTAAGCGCTATCCCGAGGTGATTCTTCCACGCCTTAAACCCCAGCTCATTGAAACGGACAACTTTCAACTACGGAAGAACCGGAGCATGGCCATTGAGTATCGCATAATTGCTCTGACAACCTTTCTGAACGTGATTCTCCGATGCTACAGGGTTATGGCCAATCCCATCCATATCATTGATGAGCTGCGAATTCAGTAATCAATATGGGAGTTCGCTGTGGAGGATAAGGACAAGCCCTGCCGCTGTGACTGTTGTAACTACCATGTGATTGGATCGGGAGCTTTCACTGACGAATATCTTAAATTTCGCAGTCACTACCTTCTCAAGGGTCCGTTCCTAACACGATAGGCATACTGCGTGCGTAATCACCTATATCTTCGGAGCATTTACTTAGCGCAGCCAATTTCAGCTCTGAACACCTATTCGAAGGTCCTGCTGTACTTGCACTACAAGCAGCAGAGAGTGGATGAGGCTCTCCTTTTCCAACGTAAAGAAAAGAACCAATATCGAATCAGTGTGGCCATGATTCACCCTGAAGGGCAGAATGTTTAATTGGAAGTGGGCCGGAACACTACTGCTGGGGAGGTTATTAAGATGATCTGCTGCAGGATGCAACACTTGGTATGGTTTGATTATGGCCTGTTTATAGACTATATGGAAACTTCTCGACTCATTGACTCTGATGAATTTATTTTGTCAGTCATGGCATCACTTGAGACTGGGATCTCTTCCGGACCAAAGGAATCCAACATTGTCAAACAGTTCAAAGGGAAGCTCTCTCAGCTCAAGCTATGGGGATCTAAACTGTTGGCGAATAAGAAACCCAAGCTTTATTGTCGAAAATATCTCTTTTTGCATCGGGATCTTTAGCGTCTCTCGTACTACGAGAATCCAGTGCGTCTGCGCTGGGTCGTTGAACAGGCTTTTCACATGGTCCACGCGGACAAGATCCGTCTTGAAGAAGACGAAATGGTGGAGATGATTTCTTGCTTCTTATTCCTAACTGATGGGAACAATGTTTCTACAATGAGCCGTGCTTGCTTCCCTTTCCTCCAGGTGGGTAAAATCGCTTCAACTGTGTTTCTCGATCGAGTGCATTCATCCTAAAGAATAGTCCAAAAAGTTGTCAACAAGGTACACCTGGAACTCACCCAACGGCCGACTTCGATGCAGCTTTTGACGAGAGTCATTGAGTTGGTGGAGAGCAAGGCTGCCTGGTACACTACCTTCTTTCATGTATCAAACTACGATACAAAAAGTGTGAATAAAGAGGTGATGGTGGGAGTCAACCATGCCCATTTCCTAATGGTGGAGCCAGGACAAGCAGAACCAATAGGCTCATGGCCAATCTTGGAGCTGAAGTACAAAGTGACTACTTTCTCATTGTTTCTGGAGGTTGAAGAGCATAACAGTGTATCGAACCTCTTGGGGACTGAAGTCAAGCGATTGGACGGTCCTCTGCTCTTGAACCTGGACAAGCTAGCAAAGCTGTACCAACTCTACAACACGCTGTTCCTCGGAGGATCGTCAAGTGACAGCACAAGGCGCATTGCAATGGAATGATTGAATTGCTGAAAGTGTTTCGATTCGGTCAACCTCCCCAGGATTCCGGTTCATTTTTATTGAAGAGAAGTCAATGAATAGCGAGGAACTACGAGGAGAGACCACCATTCTTGATTGTTTTTCCATGACATTTTGCTGGCTGTAACTTCTTTTTCCTTTGCAAGCAAAAGAAAGCACTCAAGGAAATGCTATTTGGGTATGTCTCTCCTATTCAAGTCTTCAGATGTGGTCGGCATAATACCCTCAGTTTTTAAAAACTGTCGGTATAGGACTGTGAAGAGAGGCATTGACAGCTACAGCTCGGCGCCTATGGAAACAATACCGACTGGCATCCAGGAGCATCATAGAGTCTTGCACGTTTGTAATCTGCCCTTGTCAAGCCAAAATCCAAGCCGACTGTATGCTGCATGCGAAACCGATAAAGTGCAGTAGTAAAATCACTCAGCGAGGCTCTTGCTTGATCAGCATGTCTCGATTTCGAAGGGTACAAAGCCAAGCTACAATGGCTCTTCCCTTTGGGGGGTCTTTGCAGGTTCGTCGAAGTCGGGAACCCTTGGTTTTTCTTTGCGACCTTTGACTTTAATGGACTTGAGGTCGTTTAGAAAGATCTTGTAGAACCGTCCGTTCCTCTTCCCGACTATGTATTGTAGTTTGGTTGTGCTGTGCTTCATGAACGCTTGGGATTCGTGATTTAATTCTTATATAAGTCCATGCGATCAGACTATTTTACGGCAGTACATGGAATTCATCGGGAAGGGAAAATTCTGTTCGTTACTGATCCAGGAAGAGAGCGGAGCGAGAATCATCAGACTCGAATGGGTCTATGCTCCAGTTGTTGAAGACTGGTATCTTTCAGCCAATCGAAGGGTAGCGAAGCCAATCGAGATGGGATCTACTCGGAAAAACGGCATTTAGCGCCATTTTAGAAATAAAAGCAGGTCGTTTGGAACGACTGTCGAATTCGAATGCTACCTTACGTCAACACCAGCAACGGTTCGTAGTCCCCAAAACTATCCTCTCAAGGTGGACCAGACAGCTCCATAGTGGTTACCGTCGGCCTTGTTACTGGAGCACTGCCGCACGGATCTCCATCGTTTCGAATAGTCATGCTACCACAGCCCAATATTTCAAATACTCCAGTGCTATCCATTTCTGTTATCGATTGTGGAGAACATGCATGGGTCAAACATCAAAGCCACCGAAAAAGTCGTCTTGACCTCGACGGCGTGCGGGTTTCTTTTCCTAGATCTTCTTAGCTCCTCCAAAGAGTAATTCGTCCTCCTCATCCTTCTTCTTACCTCCGATGCCAAGCAACTGATTTATATCTAACTACTCGTGCTTGTGCTGGGGTTTTGGAGCATCCTGGAGGACGATGACTGGCTTGGTTTCTACTCGCTTCTCGGCGATGAATTCATTCACAGCGGGTTCCTCAGCAGCTTCGTAGATGTTCGTTATCTTTTCCTTTCCGATTTACATTTTGGGCTTTTTTAGACGACCTTCACGTTCTCGGACAGGTGCTTGGTTTGGAACAACCTCCTTTGGCGCATAAGGGTTGTATGGGTTGTTCACAGGATTATTTATAGAGGCGGCTGGGGCAACCAATTTCTACTCTTTCGGTGGAGATGCTTCTTATTGCTGTCTGCGGCTGATTTGTATCGTTGGCTTGGCGTTGTTACTGTTATTCTGGTCCTTTACAGGTCGTTAATGCACTTGATCATTCAATATAGTTCTCGGAGCGTATGGGTTGTTGGTTTGAGCTGGGGGCTTATTCTCAGACAGCGGAGCGTACGGGTTACTAATCAAGGGCTTTGGTGCTAATTCCGACTCTTTTGATGGGGGTTGCACGACGGTGCCCTGGTCAGCTTATTTTTTGAATGTTGGATTATACCCACCTTCGCCTTCTTGCTCTTTCTTTCTAAGCATCATTCTTCGGGGAGCCATTATAGGTTTATCTTCAACGATCGCTTCTGGCTTGGACGGTTCAACAATGGGGTTATCGTTGACTTGCAATCTTTTCTGGCTTTAAATATTGGATGCTTGCGCTGGCTTGGATTCAATTGTGGATTGACTCGGAGTGTTACTTTGTTCCTTTTCCGGTTCGTTACGGCGTAAACGCATCATTCTTCCAAAAGGCTTGTCTTCAACTGGCTTCACCTCCTCCTGAACTATGGGCGATGGTTGTTGATCGGTACTTATTTTGTTTGGAGCATACGGCTCCAATTTGACTTCTTTGGTCGGTATCTGAGGCTCTGCATCCACAATCGCATTATTCAGACTGCTGTTATTGTTTCTCTTCTTCAACATAAAGGCTGGTTTTGAGTTGTCTGCCACAATTGGCTTTTGTGGTTCGGCTGGTTGCTCCTCCTTTTGATGGTTGAGCTGTACTGGCATCGAATGTGGGATGATGGGTGGCTCACGGAGGTTGCTTTGGTTGTGAACTTCGTCCTTCCATATTCTCTAAGCGTTCCTGTCTTCACCGCTGATTGGTTCCTTTTTCTTGAAGTTCGGTTTTGCCGCTGGGCTTAAGCTCTTATGCTCTTCCTCCACGTTCTTTGCCAGTTTCTTTGGGTTTAATGGAAGAAATTCTTCCTGCTGCTGATGCTGAGAGTTCGATTTCTTCTTTCCAGCTGACTGCAGTCGTGGCTTTTCTGAATAACTGCTCTTGTTTGACTTTTCTGTCATGCGATCGAACTCAGAATCGTTGATGACGAGGGATTGAGAGATGGCTTGCAAGCTGGCCTCAATAGTCTTCGGAATGCGGGGGTTTTCACTGGCCTTTTCAATAACCAGTTTGCATTCCTCAATGACATGAGCAATCTCGGAATTAATGTTACGAATCTGCGCATCCATGTTTTGGGAGCTTCGCTTCAGCATAGCATTCTACTGAGTATTCTTCTCCTTCTTTGACTTGAAGAGCCCGTCCAGCATTCCAAGGTTCTTCTTTTCATTTTCGTGTCTCTTGCTGAACTCATCATATTTCGATTTCAGGCTTGATTTGACCGGTCCAAGGTCAATGCCCGAATTTGCAGCTTCTTTTATGAGACTATTTAGCTTCTGCTCAGTCTCCGCATATTTCGGTTCCATCTCCTCAAGCTTCTTATCCACAGTCCGGAGGCTCTAAATGAGTCTCAACTCTTCCTTCTTTTGGTGGACTAAGTCTGCTTTGAAAGTGTTTTGGCTATCCTGTTACTTCTTCTCGGTGCCCGAAGTCAATCGCTTTCCTTCATTTGACATGTCAAGCTTCAGTCTGTATATCTATTTTTCCATTTCCTTTTTGCTTTCTGTCATGGCCAGTATGCGCTTATGAATGTCTATCTCATAATCTTCCTCCTTTAATTTGCCTTATCGGTGTCGCATTTTCTTGACCTACTCATCCATCCTCTCCAAAATCTTCTCGTTGTTTTTCCTCTCTTCTGATAAAATCTTCAAACGTTATTCAGTGCCTTTGGACCTGCTTCTGCCTTCCTTCTTCGCCTTTAGAAGTAAAGTATTTCTTGTGAGTATCTCATTCAGCTGGTCATTCAGCTTACGGATCATTCCACGCACTCGCTCGTTGAGCTTGTTTAAGTTATCGATAGACAGTCCGTTCAATTATACCTCTGGAAAGGTCTTCTCCACTTCCGCAGAAAATTTGTTGGCTTAATCAGTAACTGAAGCGTAACTGACTACGGCACGGCTCTTACTGACAGACCGTCTTGAATTCTCCGACTTTAAGCTTGCTCGAGAGATGTTTTTCCGAAGCGACTGTTGCTTGACTATGGTCTTCGCTGGTTCCGTATGCCTACATTGATGTTTCCGTACTTGCTCGTGGATACTGCTTTCTGAACTACCGCAGGTTGCTTGATAGTTGTTCCGACAGAGGAATTCTTCGTCGCAGGCTCAGGCGATTTCGGCTCGTCGTGAAAGTCTTCAAAGTCCTAGCCGTAAGCATCTGCTTCGAAATCGTCTCCGTAGTCGTCATCGCCTTTGTTCTCCTCTAAAGGAGCTGCTTCAGGTTGTTAGCCATAGGAAGCTTCTTGTCTTTTTGCTTGAGAAGATGCAGGTTTGGAATCGATTCTCCTCTCTTTTGAGTTGATGACTGGCTTGCCCTTCGGTTGTTCTTCGACCTCCTCGTCAAGGAAATCGTACGTTACATCCTTGCTTGGGATCTTCTATAGCTTCGTGTTGGCCTTGCCGATGGATTTACTGTCTGGTTGCAGTTTCGATTTGCTGGGTTGATTGATAACTGGCAGGCGATCTCTTTCCTCTTCATCCTCCTCCAATCCGAAGAAGTCATGATCGTTGTTTTTAGCTGCTGGCTTGTTTTTATATGGTGGAGGGCTAAGCTTTCACAGGTTGTTACCTTGCGTCGATGTCTTCGTCCAGACCGAAGTCGAAATCGTCGTTACGCTTGCTGTTAGCTGCTTTCATTCAATATTATATTCTCATTTCAAATTGCTCCTAGGGCTTCAGAGCTTCAGTGGGCTACGTCTACTGTGTGCTCTCTCCATCTAATAACAGTCACTTCTCCTCTTGCTTGTCCAGTCCAAGTGGGGCTCCTCCAGCTGCGCTTCTTGTTTCTTCGTACTGCTAAGTTGGAGTAGATGCAAAATCTTCTGCAAGAGGGGTTGGGATTTATTGTACTGGTCACAGTTGAGGGTTGTACTTCCGATCGATGAAAGCTGATCTTCGAGCTCGTTGGCCTCGTTGGTTGCATCAGTTTTTTATCGAAAAAGAGTTAGCAGATCCTATCGCAGATACTGTCACATAAACCAATTTTTACCAAGCTAAGCTTCTAATTCAAGGGCATGACCCGATAGTAGGCAAATATATCATCATGTGGTTGCTTTTGTAGATCAATATATTACTTGCTCAAATCATTCGCTGCTCACTACGGCGGGCAGAACTGGGCTTTCGAGGTTTTATTAAGCTGCATTGCACTCGAATTTGGTCGGTTTCGATTTCCAGTAGGTCGGTACTATACCTCGAGTCGTTTCGCAGCCCACCAAATATGTAGATTTTGGAGCCGACGACAGTCGAGCAATGACCAGAAAGACCTTTGCTCAACCCCTCATCGAGGAGGATTTGGGGTTGGTACCAGTTAAGGTTGAGCAGGTTCAGAATATGAATACCTCGAAAGACTTCGTTATGATCACTTTGCCTATATATGAGTAGAAATATACCCTCCAACGATGCAAATCGAGTTCAATCGAGGCAGCAGACTCATAGAGTGGTTGACCCTTGGCCTTGGAGCCACTCCTTCAGTTTTCAGTTTTATCCACTCTCTTGGCACAAGCTCACCATTTGAGTTTGTCTCAAGGTTGAGAACTTTTAGTCCTTCCAAGAACTGGCCATTATTGTTCTTTCCACCAAAGCAATACACTCCATCTTTCTTGATGTTCTACCTCAATTAATTTGTACCACACGCTTCTTCGCTTCCAACTCCATCGTCGATACGATCCGATGGTAGGCGATGCCATCCAAATCCTCAGGCAGTTTGTACGTCTGTTGACCAGAGTAGGTTTGAAGATTGACGATCTGAATGCTTCCAAGGTACTCTTCTTTCTCGTTGATTCCCCCGTAGATGAGGATGTTATGCAGGTATCTTGTGCTGGTATGATACCTTCTCCCTTAAATCTGTCTGCCTCTAGACCATTCCCCCTTCTCGACATTTAGAACAGCAATTTCCAAAGGGAACTGATGCTTTCTTCCAAAGAGGTTCATACTCATTCCTCCGATAAAGTAAATGTTTCCCTTCCACTCCTCGGCTGTGGCACCTATGTAGGATTTAATTGGTGGTTCACCAATGAGCTTTTGCTAGGTCCATTACTTTTTAGTGAGGTCAAAGCTATTAAAATAAGGCTGGTTGTTGTCGAATTCTCCGGCAAACCCTCCATAAAGCAAAAGCTGCCTGTCGAATTGAATGAGGCAACCGCCTTATCTGAATCCAAAGAATCTGCCGACGCTACGCTGTTCCAACTTCTGGACAGTCACAGAGAAGCTCGTAACAATTTTCTCAGGTTGTTAGGAAGTGAGAGTAGTTCGACTTGGTTTGCCATCGGAGACGATCGGAGGAATTTAAGTCTCCAATCGTCTATGATGTTTGTCGTTCTTGACTACGTGTTGCTATCGCTTTCTCATCACCTCACTGCTCTTCTTGAGAACGTTGATGAAGCTCAAGTTCATGAGTGATCGGCTGTGGTCGGTCGACTCGAGCATTTCCTGCCGATTCTACCTCAGCATCAAACGGATACTCTTTCGTGAGTTGTTGTGAAACGAGTGGTCTGTCAGCGGATGTAATCGAGTATGAATGTTGAAGCTCACCTTCAGCTCCTTCGTTGTGGTCACTTCGTAGAAGGTCCGAAGCTTATCCGAAGACCATTGAGCTACTCGCTTCAGCTCGCTAAACCTTTCGATATTGTGGAGGTTGCGTAATGCTGGCAGCGACTCCATCGAACAAAGAATATTCTATAAGCCGAAGGGATCACTCCTGCTCGGGTTGCTCGAACAATGCTCTTTGAAGTGCGTCTACAGCTCGCTCCAGACGCCAAACTCGTTCTTCGAGGTTTGCTTCGCTAGTCGGCTGCTCAAGTTGCTTGTACTGCTCAGTAGCGTGCTGTTCTAGCTGTTATTTGAGTTCCTGAACCCGTTCGGGATTTCGGATTATCAGCTTCCTCTTTGGAAGGTTGTTTGTGCGTCTTTTAAGGCTTTCAGCGAGAAGCCTACCAGCCCCGTCACTGTTTGACAATTATTTACGGGCTGAAAGGAGCTCCTCCTTCTTCTTTTCCTCTTCTTTGAGTTCGGTTCGATACTTCTCGATGTTCTGTGGAAATCTGTAAAGATGTCCTTGCGATAGTTCGCATCCCAACAGCCCATCACCACCCCATTTTTTCTTCAGCTCAATCGGCACCAATCGAATTTCGTCTTTGAGGATGTTGTAGATCACGAATTGCGCCCGCTTGTCCTTTACTTCGGGGTCGTAAAGCCTTTCGTACAGTTTATCAGTGAGTTCCGACACAGATTCGTATTTGAACTCTTAGACAGCAATGAGATACTCTCCTTCCTTTACCAATGCTTTGGCGATTGGAGAATTGGGCTTCACCTTCGTCACCATGCAGTAGTTATCTTGAACTTCTTCATATCTTTCCAACCGAAGAATGACCCCGATCAGATCGCTCTTGTTATCACTCCAATTTGCATTAGGCACAAACTCCACTTAGCTTAATGAACGATCCTTTCCTGAGAAGACCTTGAGGACCACTTTACGACCTTCCTGCTCTCGGAGTCGGACTAGCAAAGGTTTTTATGAAGTTGACCGCGGCTCATCTGTTAACTTCTACAGTATCTCCTTCGGGGAAGGTTAGCAGCTCATGTCGACAATGTAGTCAAAGTATGGCTCGAGTTGACCTTGAAGTGGAGATCCTTCCTTCACAGAGAGAACACGATAGCCGCATTCCTTTCTGATGGAGTGCTACTTGTTACCCATACAGACGTGGATCCTTTAAGGTGTTTGATTATATACTGGCAGAGAAATGTTGGCAAAGACGCGCCAACCTCTGGCTTAGCAGGATGTAAATCGCTGTTTAATGACTGCAGTCAAGCCACCGTAATCACAAGTTAATTCCTTTTTGCGCCATGAATTTTCGAAGCTTGAAGATGCCTTCTTTCACTTCGTGCTTTCCGGTACCGACGAGCTTGAGTGCGTGCTCACGGATGGCGGCCGACTATGAATTAGCAATGACTATACGTAGTTGCCAACGATGAACAGAATTGCCACTTCCACCACAATCTTCAGCAGCCAGTATGTCGTGCAGCTATTGCTGAAGACCCAGTGCAGGAACGGTAAAAGTGTCAGCGAAACCAGCAGAAAAGTGAGCCAATGCACTAGCCACCTCTCGTTACTGGGGTTGCTGCGGAACGTGCAGTACAGAGGAATGAGGAAACCTAGCGAGGCGTCCAGCACGAACAGGATCGGCATAGCGACGTACTCCATTTCAATGACGATATTATTATAGACCATGGGTGTTGATAATACATTTTATGGCTCTGCTGCGGAGGTTGGAAAAGTTGGTTGGCGGCAAGGTGCTTGCCACTCCCAACCGACTTCAGCTGAATACTGTATTGCCAGTCAAGCTATGCACTGAACCTGATCCATGCTTGGGACATGTGTATCCACTGCCGAACCTGTTCTGGCACATTCAGCAACTTGAAGAGCATAGCGAAGTGCGAAAGGAGTCATGGTTACACAAGTCAATCAATAGGGACTTGGATTACCTACTTCAAATGAAGAACTTTCACATCTCCAACGCAATCAGATACGTCCAGGGTGGAGCTGAACTCACTGCCCAAGCCATCGCCGACCTATACTCAGTTAAGAAAGAAATTCGAGCCACGGACGACTGGTTCGATAAGTTTGTGAATCCTTGGGTGCAAGAGAAGCTTCCCTACATGAGCGTATAAAATATCTATACGGTACTGTCTGCGTTGAAGGGATCCGAATCACCCATCGTTGTGCAGCTGGTATCTGAGCTTGGGAAACGTGATACAAAGGATAGCGACCTGGTTGACTACGATTGCTACGAATCGACAGTCTATCGATATGCTGATCGTCCAGCCCAGTGGAATTCTCTGCTAGACGCTTGCAGTGGCCATCACAATCGACTGAAATTCGAGTTTAGCGTTTTCTCTCAGTACATTTCAGACTTGGTTGGTTCAGTGCTATTGAAAACTGGCTCTAGCTATTCCAACTTTAGGCTCAGCCATCGAAAAGCAATCAGTCGGGATGACATAAAGAAGCTGTTGGGAGAGTTCACTTGGAATAACCAAGCCCAAGCGTTGCTGGAGAAGCTGTGATACCGTTGAATTGGCGATCGGCTATAATATAAAACCGTGGATGTCACTAGCCGATTTCAGTGTCCTTACCAAGATAGGGGAAGGTAGCTACTCGAGTGTCCACAAGGTCAGACGCTTGTCCGATGGTGAGGTGTATGCACTCAAAAAGGTATCACCTGAGCCATTTAGGTTAGGTTGCTTGCCCTTAAGGATAAGGAAAAACAGAACGCCTTAAACTAAATCAGAATCCTTGCTTCAATCGACAGCCCCTACATCATATCGTACAAGGATGCTTTCATCGATGAAGCAAGCAACCACCTGTGCGTTATCATGGAGTATGCTGATGGTGGCGATCTTCAGGTGCATTGAGGGCTAATTCAGCAAAAGATTGAACTGATGAGCAAACGGAGCTTACACTTCGAAGAGAAAGAGATTTGGCGCCTGATTAACCACCTTCTGAACGGGCTCAAAGTTTTACACGATCTGCAGATCATGCACCGAGACCTCAAATGTGCGAATGTGTTTATTTCCAATGGCAACTACAAACTAGGAGATATGAACGTCTCGAAGATTCTCAAACGGGGCCTTGCGTATACCCAGACTGGAACACCTTACTATGCAAGCCCAGAAGTTTGGCGTGACGAGCCTTACGATAGCAAAAGCGATATTTGGTCATTGGGTTGCGCTGTATATGAGATGTGTGCGTTTCACCCACCATTTCAAGCAAGAAACATGGAGGGACTCTATCGGAAAGTACACAAGTTTTATAACGGAGGTACAAAAGGGCCAGTTCGACCGAATTCCCTCTCGCTATAGTGAAGACTTACAAAAATTTATCGGAATGTGCCTCCAACTCCAGCCGACCAAACGGCCAACATGTAGTCAACTGCTTGGTGAGCCAAAGGTCATTGGATCGGACTTAGGTGATAAGCTTGGAGACAATCTCAATTTGCTCGAGACGATCAAGCTACCAAAAAACCTAATCAATCTAAAGAGCATGCTACCAAAGTCAAAGTACAGCAGGAGCACCGAGGACGAAGTTGAGCAGCGTATTCCATCCCGAAAGTCGGAAGGAGCCAGCCGATCAAAGGACTACTTGACTGGAATTATCGGCTCTACTTTAAAGAAGAATGTTAGCGAAAGAAACATGCTGCCGGAACTAAAGCCCGTCACAGTTGCTCACAGAGACTCGCAATCCAACGAGAGGAATATTATGAACGAGTATTACAACCGTAGTGATGGCAAGAACCTCGAACTTTTGAAGCTAATGAAGGAAAGGTAAAAGGAAAAGATTGCGCTCATGGAAAAGATAAAGCAGGCAGAGCACGATCGCAACCTGCAACTCAATAAAAATAGCAACTCTGGCAACTCAGTAACAAAAGAAAGTAGCAAACCCACAAACGGTAACTACTATGGGATGGTTGTCAAATAAAACCCTGCGAAGTTTCCCCAGCTTCCCGACCCCATACCACGCTCCGGTAAGCCGTTGTACGAGTACATTCGCCCGACATGGTGGGGATGATGCTGCCAAATGTTATAGTGATAAAAGTTAACCACCGAGTACATTAATTTTATGGAGCAATCAGTCGAGCGTTTGGCTCAAGAAATTAGACGCAAGCTCACCAGTGAATTCAAGAGGGGCAACGAAGTTCAGCAACGCCCCAACAGTCAGAAGCAAAAAGCAACATCCTCGAAGGGAACTCTCGTGGAAGGAGTAGCTCATGAGCTTGCAGTCATCCATGAGTAGATCAAGCGAATACATCAAAAACTTGATAGGCTTGGGCATCAGCCGTCACAGTCGAGTTGGAAGTGTGGGTGTACATGCCAGTGTGAAAGATGCTGGGAGGACCGATAATCATCTCGAGTAACTCACTGTAAAAACCACTCCGATTTAACCGATGACGTGTACAGTCGTACAAATTTACGTCGGTACCTTCAACCTTCGCACATGGACGATCATCAGATGTACTCAATAGATAAGACTCAGACGAGAAATTCTATACAATCCAGAATAAGTAACTTCTGAGTATGTACGGAGGGAGAAGCGACGATCTTACTACGACGAAGCCTATGAGGAGGCTGAACGACGTATCGAAGTAATACTGAATTCTATGGCAGGATGTCGGAGGGAGGAGCATACACGTGGGACGCGCTAGGTCGAAGATCTCATCGATGGTACGAAGGGATAAGCAAAGGGGTGGCTACCGAAGCGACCAGAAACTTCGTTTGGACTAGGACTGATTGGTGATGGTGCATGTGCGAGCAGTTAAATTCCAGCCGGGGATTAACCACCTGCTGGGGTAAGACTGCACTATTCCTCTTAGCAGTTCAGTATGCCGGCAACCAATCAAAGTGGTTGATGGCATCAGTTCCTGCGTTGTTGTTTTTCTGAATTAAAAGTATAAAGAGTCAGCTTCGGTAGAGCCATTTATGGGGAATCAGGAAGTGGCTGGGAGCAGCCACAGTTTAATTGTTGTGCTGGTTAAGCTAATGTGCCAGAAGGTAGGCTTGGCTGCCCTGCATAACAACCAAAATGAATAGCAATATGGCGAGCTGCAGCAAGTTGAGTTGGTGGGCTGTCCTGTAGTTCTGTAAGAGTGTCCATACCATCGCCACTTGGTAGAGCAGCCAGAGAGTGTGCTTCAAGATGGAAACGTTGAGTGTCAGGGAGTAGCTTACAATGAACAGCAAAACGAGCACGTACTGCATTGACAGGATGGCAATGTTCTGCTTAGCATATGTCTTGTACTTCGAGGTAACTCAAGTCAGCAGTTCCAATACTCTTTCCGAAAACGAATAGAAACAGCGCGAGTAAGAGCTCCCAAACCATTAACACCCCCATGCAATTAGCAATGCTCACTGATGCAGCCTCCTGAAATGGATTGTTGTTGAGCAGATGCAGCACCAACAAGCACGTCGCTGGCCCCCAAAACACTAGATAACTAGCTAAGCACATTCCTTTACCAACTGCGATTCTCTTTGAAATTCCAGCCACCCCCAGCCAGTTCACTCGAGTAGCGCTTGAAGTCGTCTGAAGTGAGGTGCCAGTAGGGCTGTATGCTTCGCTGTATTGACGATTTTGTACTGCTCAATAGCACGTTCGATGGATTCGAGAACCCATGAGTACTAACTGGAGAGGTGCTTCTGTAGGAGATCCTCGTTGACCTTGACTGATCGCTCCTCGGGTTCATACCTGCTCTCGACTTCTGAATGGGCTAGCCATGTACGGGTCATATGAGGCAGCTGAGATTCGTTTCTTTTCATCACAGTTAAACAATAGAAGTTGAGGCCTGCAAGTTATTTAAACCCACTGGCCTGGGCCGTTATGGGAAGTTATTTACTCCTTTCTGCAGATAAAAAAGCCTGCATCCGGAATTGAACCGAAGACCTTTTGCTTACTAAACAAACGCTATTCCTACTAAGCTATACAGGCTGGCTGTTCAATTAGCAAGCGGGTCTGGGATATTCAAACTTCATGGTCTTGCTGGAACTCTTGTGGTGCAGTGTGACAGCTATAATATTAATCCTCCAATGTTGCTCAAGGTGCTGTTAGTGATGGCCATATTGGTGCCGAACTTCTGTTGGGATCCACTTGTCGGCACCAATCCTTCTGCAGAGGTGCAAGCACTCTTCACCAGGCTCGCTAACTACAACCGAAAGTTCATCCTATCTGGTCAGACTGATAACTATTACAACGAGCTCAAGGCCAAGGTTGGTAAGAGTCCACTGGTTCGGGCCTATGACATGCAAAATTACTCGCCTCATAATCCCTGGTTTAACTGGCAACCATATGACGATGGGACCGTGCAGAATGCCATTAACTGGTATAGCTCCACTGGTGGAAAGGGAATTGTGTCTTTCCATTGGCATTGGTTCTCACCAATGGGTGGCAACCTTCGGACCAGTACGTTCTACACGAATTATACCGACTTCGATGTCTCCAGAGCAGTGATAGCCAACACTGCTGAGTTCAACGCAACCCTCCAAAATATCGACGCTATTGCTGTACAGCTCAAACGACTTCAAGCAGCCAAAATTCCGGTGATGTGGCGACCCTTGCATGAAGCTGGAGGAAAGTGGTTCTGGTGGGGAGCCAAGACATCAGCTGACTGCAAGAAGCTTTACGAAATACTGTTTGAGCGTATCAATAACCACCACGGAATCAATAATCTTCTTTGGCTATGGAGTACTCCTGAGCCTGACTGGTATCCCGGTAAGAATCGTGTGGACATTATCGGATACGACAGCTACCCTGGAAACTTCAATTACGACTGCAACATTAAGATGTTTATGCAGCTGCACGACATCGTATCCGGGAGCAAGATGGTCATGATGTCAGAAAATGGGCCTATTCCTGACATAAACAGCTGCTTCAGTTCGGGAGCGCTCTGGGGTTACTTCCTCTCCTGGGCAGACCTAGTGGTGCAGCAGAACGATGACAACCATCTCAGAGCAGTATTCAGCGATTCAAGAGTCAAAACTATCGAAAATGCGTGATATAAGTCGTTCTTGGATTCGAATAGACGAGATCAAGCAGTGTCACATTCAGAACAAAAAGCTGTCCACCACAGAATTTAGAAACCCTGAGATTTTGCGCCTTACCCCTCTGAATTTTTCTAGTTCCGTCCTCAGAATGTGGGATAGACGAGCTTGACGATCAGTCTCCTATCGGATGATCCTTTATGGGTCTGGCTGTTAATAGGCAGATCTCAGAACACGGAAGCTGTCCTGCAGCTGAGAGTCGAGAAATTAGATCACTCGTCGACGACTTTTCTCCTCTCGGTATTGATGTTGCACATCCGCAGGTTGCTTCATGATCTCTTCCTCAATCAGATCCTTGAGATAGACGACTTCGATTTCCTTATAGGCCTTCTCTTTCTTATAGATACCCCGTCGGCTGTGACCTCCGCTAATTGGGCCTCTGGCACTCACACGCTTC
>Ga0075152_10001706_pt1 | contig 15911 bp, 13 predicted proteins | sample JI61114C2DNA_FD_70964 | JGI IMG/M metagenome (GOLD analysis project Ga0075152, IMG submission 70964) | Wastewater effluent complex algal communities from Wisconsin, to seasonally profile nutrient transformation and Carbon sequestration -... | ecosystem: Engineered > WWTP > Effluent > Algae...
GATCCGCAACTTCGCCATTATCGGCGCACTCGCCGGGACGATGACGGTTCTGCTTTTCGGGCTGCTGCGTGGGTCCTGGCTTGAGGCCCTGCTAGGCGGTATTGCGGTCGGGATGTCCTTGCTGCCTGAAGAATTTCCGCTTGTCATGGCGGTATTCATGGCGATGGGTGCGTGGCGTATTTCACGTGCGCGCGTGCTGACCCGGCATGCATCGGCGATAGAAACCCTCGGTGCGACCACCGTGCTATGCACCGACAAAACCGGAACACTGACCGAAAATCGCATGACCGTAGCTTCAATTCTCGATGAAAACACTCGATGGAATCTAAGCAGTGAATTGCCTCTGCCTGACCAGCTGTACGAAATTCTTCGAGCTGCACGGTTGGCTTGCCCGCGTGAGCCAAGCGATCCCATGGATATTGCGGTTCATCTACTGGCAGACACTTTGCGCGGCTCGACTGGCAGTCCGGCGATGGATCAGAAACCAATTCATGCCTATGGACTCAGGCCCGACTTGTTTGCAGTTGCAAACGTGGTAGTTGCTGATGGGATTGGCATTGCCTATGCCAAAGGAGCGTTTGAAGCCATCGCGGAACTTTGTCATTTGCCGGAAGATAAAACCGCGAAGATCCGTGCACAAGCAGATTTACTTGCACGCGATGGAATGCGGGTTCTCGGTATCGCAAAATCGTCTCCGATCAATGATGCCCTGATAAAAAATTTACCCGAATCGCCCCGTGGCTTGCCGTTTGAGTACGTCGGCCTTATGGGCTTTACCGATCCAATACGCAGCAATGTTGTCAATGCCGTTGCTGAATGTCGATCGGCGGGTATCAGGGTCATCATGATTACCGGCGACTACCCCGAAACGGCGCGTGCCATTGCCAAACAGGCAGGCATTGATGCAACTGAAGTATTGGCAGGCGATGACATCGAAGCCATGTCTGAAGACCAGCTGGCCGAACACGTAAAGTCGGCATGCATATTTGCACGCATACGACCCAATCAGAAACTTCGCATTGTCCAATGCCTGAAGACCAACGGTGAAGTCGTCGCGATGACGGGTGACGGTGTGAACGACGCACCGGCCATCAAGGCCGCGCATATTGGGATCGCGATGGGTGGGCGAGGTACCGACGTAGCGCGCGAAGCATCTTCTATCGTGTTGCTCGATGATGATTTTGGTTCCATTGTCAAAACGATTCGTCTGGGGCGGCGCATCTACGACAATTTACGCAAAGCGATTGAATTCATCGTGGCGGTTCATATTCCAATCGCCGGGCTCGCCTTGTTGCCATTATTTTTTGGATTGCCACTGATGCTGACACCTATTCTCATCGCGTTCCTTGAAATGATCATAGACCCGGCATGCTCGATCGTGCTCGAGGCCGAGAAGGAAGAAGACGATGTCATGCAGCGGCCTCCGCGCAAGCAAGGCAGTTCTTTGCTATTGCCAAGGCGTATTTGGTGGGCTGTTTTCCAGGGCGTTATTGCGCTTGCCATTCTTGGGGGCATTTTGGTCGTCGGGTCCGGCATTGGCATGGTTGAACGTGATTTGCGCGCTTTGGTATTTACCTGTCTGGTACTTATCAATATGGGACTTATTTTGGTAAATCGTTCTTTCAAATCTTCGCTGATTCGGGCTTTTTTACAGCCCAATCGTCCACTTGCCATCATGTTCGCAAGTGTCTCTGCATTACTTGCACTGGTTTTGTTTTGGCCCCCGGCGCAATCGCTTTTCCATTTCGGCCAACTCCATTGGGACGACCTGGCCATTTGCCTGACAGCCGGTATTTTCAGTCTGGTGGCATTGGAAGCGCTTAAGTCCCGATGGTTCCGTGATGATGGAAAAAACAAAACATCGAGCATTCCCACCAATTAAATAGAGTGAATGGAGAATATTTTGACCAAGAGTAAACAATCAACCAATCATCTGATCAATCGCAGGATTGTTCTGAATTCCCGACCAGCAGGTGTGCCAACCTTGGACAATTTTCGTCTGGAAAATTCGGAAGTTCCCATTCCTGCCGTTGGCCAGGTATTACTGCGTACACTTTATCTTTCGCTCGATCCCTACATGCGTGGACGAATGAATGATGCCAAGTCCTATGCTGCTCCTGTCGCCATTGGAGAAGTCATGGGCGGTGGCACCGTATCGCGTGTCGAAACCTCCCAGCACGAGAATTATTTGCCAGGCAGTTTGGTGCTTGGCTTCGGAGGCTGGCAGGAGTACGCCATTTCCGATGGCAGCGACCTGACCAAATTGAATGTGCAACAGGAAAACCCGTCATTGGCACTTGGCGTGCTCGGCATGCCCGGTTTTACCGCGTATATGGGTTTGCTCGATATCGGCCAACCTAAAGCGGGTGAAACCGTCGTGGTGGCTGCAGCGAGCGGTGCTGTCGGTTCGGTGGTGGGTCAAATTGCGAAGCTGAAAGGTTGCCATGTCGTAGGCATCGCCGGCGGCATCGAAAAATGCCGCTATGTCGTCGAAGAATTGGGGTTTGATGTTTGCATCAATCACCACAGTGCCGATTTTTCGCAGCAGCTAAATGCCGCGTGCACAAAAGGGATTGATGTCTATTTTGAAAGTGTTGGCGGCAAGGTATTTGATGCCGTGTTGCCCTTATTGAATACCTGTGCGCGCGTTCCTTTGTGCGGGATGATCGCCAATTACAACGACACCGATTTACCAGCTGGTCCGGATCGTCTGGGTTTATTGACTCGTACCTTGCTCAGCAAGCGAATCAAGATGCAGGGCTTCATTATTTTTCAGGATTACGGACCGCGTTTTGGCGAGTTTCATAGCCAGATGAGCATTTGGCTCAAAGAAGGAAAAATAAAATATCGTGAAGACATGGTGGATGGCCTCGAAAATGCACCACAAGCCTTTATCGGACTTCTGGAAGGCAAGAATTTCGGGAAACTTGTTGTTCGGGTAGCGCAAGACGCAAACTAACTTATATAAAAGGATTAAAGATGAAAATACTGATGGTGCTAACCTCGCACGACAAACTGGGCGATACCGGCAAGAAGACCGGTTTCTGGCTGGAAGAGTTTGCCGCTCCTTATTATGTTTTCAAAAATGCCGGGGCAGTCATCGTTGTGGCTTCGCCACTTGGCGGACAGCCACCGCTTGACCCAAAAAGCGACGAGCCTGAATCGCAGACGGAGGCGACCAAACGCTTCAAGGACGACCTGCTTGCACAAGCCATTTTGGCCGACACGGTAAAGCTGTCTTCGGTGTCTGCCGATGATTTCGATGCCGTATTTTATCCTGGTGGTCATGGCCCGCTTTGGGATTTGGCGGAGGATGCAAATTCCATCGCCCTGATTGAAAAAATGTTGGCCGCCGACAAATACGTGGTCGCGGTATGTCACGCCCCCGGTGTACTGCGCCATGCAAAATCGCCAGACGGCAGCCCGGTTGTAAAAGGAAAAAAAGTCACCGGTTTTACCAATACCGAAGAAGAGGCAGCAGGCTTGAGCAAGGTCGTTCCTTTTCTGGTGGAAGACATGCTGGTGGATAATGGTGGACACTACTCCAAAGCCGAGGATTGGAAGCCCTATGTCGTGGTAGATGGTTTGTTGATTACCGGACAAAATCCGGCCTCATCCGAACCCGCAGCCCAGGCATTACTGAAAAAATTGACATGACAAAACTGAACTCACTGGAAAAACGCGAACCGGACGAAGCGGCCAATATTGCCGAGATGACCGACATACTGCGCCGGAAAATGGAGCGGGATTATGAAAAAGGCGATACCCGGCGCGATGCCCATCCCAAAACGGTCGCCTTGCTGACAGGCAGTTTCCAGATTGAGCCAGACTTGCCCAAAGAACTGAAAGTGGGAATTTTTGCCAAACCTGTGAAGCACGATTGCTGGGTGCGTTTCTCCAATTCGAGCGGAAAGATCCAGTCCGATGCCGTCAAGGATGCGCGCGGCATTGCGATCAAATTGATGGCGCCGCAAACAAATGGCAAAAACGGCGATGTCCTGCTTGGGCAGGATTTTATCTTGTTGAGCTCGCCGGTGATGCCGCTTGGAACAGTCGCCATGTTTCGCGATGCCGTTTACTACACGATCGAAAGTACCCCGGTATTGATGGCTGCCAAATTTTTCATGATGGGAAAAGCGGGAGCCTTGCTTGGTTTGCTCGGCCTTCGCATCAGCCCGGATTCACTGCTGGATATTCGCTATTGGAGCACCACGCCTTATCTGTTCGGAAAAGCACGGGCGGTGAAATATTCGCTCTTGCCGACATCGAAACAAACGGGCAAAAAAACGGACTCAAATGGCGACAACTATCTGGCAGAAAACATGCAGGCATATTTGAACCGCCATGCGGCTAGTTTTGATTTTTGCGTGCAAATGCAAAAAGAAGGCATGCCGATCGAAGATGCAGGCGTCTTGTGGGATGAGGAGCAATCGCCCTTCATCAAGTTGGCAACCTTGAATATTCCGGTGCAAAAATTCCGCAGCAAAGAGCGCGCAAGTCTGGCAGAAACCCTGTCATTCTCGCCGGGAAATGCCTTGCCAGAGCACGCGCCGCTCGGAGGTCTGAATCGAGCCCGCATCGCCATCTACAAGACGCTTTCGAAGTTCCGCCACCAGCGCGATTTGCGTACCAATCTTGAATAGTGTTTGAATCCGGATAATTTGCGTCTGTTAACGCACAGACGCTCCTTCTGCACGAGCGCATCCTGATCGTCCGCTACACCATCAGGAATAAACGCCATGAAATTCGCCAAGACGGTCATTTTTTGCTCGGTCGCCAGTTTGATATTGATGACCGCTTGCACCAGCTATGCGCCACGCCATAGTTCGACACAAAGCTCCTCCGGCAATATGCGCTATGACAATCGTTACGAAGGCCGCGTCGGCAATATCACCAATATCGAAACGTTTGAAACTTCATCGCGCACCTCGGGTGGCGGCGCAATTCTGGGCGCACTCGTGGGCGGCGCTTTGGGCAATCAGATCGGCAAAGGTGATGGCCGTAAAGCGGCAACGGTTGCCGGTGTTGTCGGAGGTGCCGTTGCAGGCAATGCGATCGAAAGGCATAACAAGCGTGACAACGAGTTTTTCCGTATCAGCGTTCGTTTCGATAATGGCAGCGCAGCGCAGTATGACTACAACGATATTGAAGATCTGCAAGTGGGTGACCGTGTAAGAGTCGATAACGGCCAGGTAAATCGGCTGTAATCTCGATTTATTTAATGTCGACGGTTGTGCGGCTATCGCTTTCCGGTAGCCGCAATCCCGTTAACCCGATTATTCCTTCGATTGGAAATACCGATGAAAACCGAACAGCTGACTCTCTCGAGTCCCAAAAAAATTCACGAATTCACGGGTCCTGGCGAGGGTAGTGATCAGATTAAAAGTGACACAATTGATGGGCTGCCACTGGAAGCGCTGGTGATTTCCAGTTCCAGCATGTGCTCATTCATGGGTGCAAAGTCACCATGGTCCAACAGCTGAAGGTTTTGCGGCGCAAAGCAATTACATATGTGTCGTATCGCACAGACGCTCCTGCACGCGCCCTTCACTATGCATGGTAGCGCCAGCGTCTAGCTAAAGTCTTCTTCAGAGAGTCGCCATTTGCGCGAACTCTCTTGTTTCCGGCCAAGCACACGCGGTTCATGTTTTGAACCTTGTACTTTCCACGGAAACCACCATGCAAACACTCGAGAACAGCTTCACCTTCGTAGACGGTATCAGCGAAGAGCGACGCCAGGCGGTTTTGCTTAAAACCGGCGCTTTGCAGAATGCGATTCTGACCAGTGAAAATTTCTCGATCATCGCAACCGACGAAAAAGGCATTATCCAGCTTTTCAATGTGGGCGCCGAACGCATGCTGGGTTATGAAGCCAGCGAAGTCGTCAACCGAATCAACCCCAGCGACATCCACGATCCGCAGGAAGTGGAAGCGCGTGCGCAGGCACTCAGTCTCGAACTGGCTACGCCAATTTTGCCCGGCTTCGAAGCACTGGCGTTCAAAGCGTCACGCGGCATCGAGGATATCTACGAACTTACCTACATACGCAAGGATGGCAGCCGTTTTCCGGGCATCGTATCGACCACAGCGCTGCGCGACGATTACGGTGCCATTATCGGCTATCTACTGATCGGTACCGACAATTCCGTTCGGCACAAGGCCGAACTGGATCTGCAGGTGGCGATGGCCGATGCAAAGAAAGCCAATCTTGCGAAATCCGATTTCCTTTCCAGCATGAGCCATGAATTGCGCACGCCACTTAGCGCGATTCTCGGTTTTGCCCAATTGATCGAATCCGGTTCGCCGCAACCGACGCCGACGCAGAAGCGAAGCGTTGACCAAATTCTGAAAGCCGGCTGGTATTTGCTTGACCTGATCAACGAGATTCTTGATCTGGCCTTGATTGAATCAGGCAAGCTCATCTTATCGCTCGAACCGATTTCGCTGACCGAAGTCGTGCGTGAGTGCAAGGCGATGATTTTGCCGCAGGCACAAAAGCGCGGCATTGGCGTCAGTTTTCCGCTGCTGGAGTTTCCGTATATCGTCAAAGCCGATCGTACCCGCGTGAAGCAGGTATTGATCAATCTGCTTTCGAATGCGATCAAATACAATCGCGAAGGTGGAACCGTCGTTGTCGACTGCATTACCGGCGACGAAGGTCGTATTCGCATTTGCGTAAAAGATGCAGGCGAAGGCCTGTCGCCGGAAAAACTGGCCCAGTTGTTCCAGCCTTTCAACCGGCTCGGACAGGAATCGAATGACGAAGAGGGCACGGGCATCGGTTTGGTGGTTTGCAAGCGCCTGATCGAACTGATGGGCGGCAAGATCGGAGTAGAAAGTACGGTCGGACAAGGCAGTGTGTTCTGGTTCGAGTTGAATCTGACCAACGAGCTAACACTCGAAGCGCATCGACCCGATGCAGTGGAGCTTACCAATATGCACATTGATGCCGATGCGCATTGCCATACGCTACTTTATGTCGAGGACAATCCGGCCAATCTGATGCTGGTCGAGGATTTGATCGCGCGACGTCCCGATATCCGCTTGTTAACGGCAAGGGATGCTACCCGCGGGATTGAAATTGCACTTACCGAATTGCCGGACGTGATCCTGATGGATATCAATTTGCCCGGGATCAGTGGAATCAAGGCGCTGAAAATCCTGCTGGAAGATTCCTCGACTGCCAGTATTCCGGTGATTGCGCTGAGTGCGAATGCCATTCCGCGCGATATTGAAAAAGGTCTGGAAGCGGGTTTTTTCCGTTACCTCACGAAGCCGATCAAGGTGAATGAATTCATGAACACGCTTGATGTGGCCTTGAATTTTGCAAAGGCCGAGGCGGTCTGCGAAAACAGGGATTCAGGACATGATTAGCACGCAGGAAATACTGAATGCCGCCATCCTGATTGTGGATGACCAGGAAACCAATGTGCAATTGCTCGAGCAATTTCTGAGCGAAGCGGGCTATACCCATATCAGCTCAACCATGAGACCGGAAGAAGTCTGCGTGCTGCATCGAAAGCATAATTTCGATTTGATCCTGCTGGATCTGCAAATGCCAGACATGGATGGTTTTCAGGTCATGAACGAACTCAAGTGCAACGACACCGACACTTATCTTCCGGTGATCGTGTTGACAGCGCAGCCGAACCACAAACTGCAGGCATTGCAGGCCGGCGCCAAGGATTTCATCAGCAAGCCATTCGATTTGCTTGAAGTAAAAACCCGCATCAACAATATGCTGGAAGTGCGATTGCTCTACAAAAAACTCGAGAGCTATAACCGCGTACTTGAATTTACCGTGGAAGAACGCACTGCCGAGTTGCGCGAAAGTGAAGCCCGCTTCCGCAGCCTGACCGAGCTGGCGTCTGACTGGTATTGGGAACAGGACGAGAATGGCAGCTTTACCCGGGTATCAGGCCCGGTAATGGAGATGCTCGGAATTCAAGATGGGGGTGCAATGGATGCTTCCCGTCATTTAACTGCTTCCTGGAACGAAACGGAACGCGCTCTGCTTCAAGCCAATATCGCGGCACGCCAACCCTTCATCGATTTCATTTTCAGTCGCATCAATGCAGATGGATCACAGCAGCAATTTCGCGTCAGTGGCGAACCCATGTTTGACTCGGCTTGTCGTTTCACCGGTTACCGTGGTATCGGTGTGGAATGCACGCCAGTCAAAAGTCCGGGTTTACTCGAGACATAAGTATGATGGCCCCGCATAGTCCGACTCAAAATCACCTGCTGGCTGCCTTGCCCGACGCCGAGCGCGAGTTATTGGCTGCACGGCTCGAGCTGGTGCCAATGAAGCTCGGCGAGATGTTGTACGAGCCTGGCAGCCAATTACAACATGCCTATTTCCCGACCACATCGATCGTGTCCTTGCATTACGTAATGGCATCGGGTGCATCAGCCGAAGCGGCCGGTGTCGGCAATGAAGGCATGCTGGGCGTTTCATTATTCATGGGCGGCAACACCACGCCGAGTTCGGCGGTGGTGCAAACGGCCGGCCACGCATTCCGCATGGAACGCAGCGTATTGAAAGATGAATTCAACCATGCCGGCGTGATGCAGCGCTTACTGCTGCGCTACAGCCAGGCATTGATGACACAGATGATGCAAACCGCCGTCTGCAACCGTCACCATTCGGTCGAACAACAATTAAGCCGCTGGTTGCTGCTAACGCTTGATCGCGTTCCGACGCGGGAATTGATCATGACCCAGGAACTGGTGGCGAGCATGCTGGGTGTTCGTCGCGAAGGCATTACCGAAGCAGCGGGGAAATTACAGAGCGCAGGTTTCATCCGTTATCGCCGTGGACATATTTCCGTGCTCGATCCGGCCGGATTGGAAACGCGTGCCTGCGAATGCTATGCCGTAGTGAAGACAGAATTGAACCGCCTGCTGTCGGATGTGCATTAACCCGTAGGAGTGCCCTTGGGCCCGACCGGTCAATCCCAACGCAGTATCTATGTACGTTACCGCACAGATTTGTTTCGGTGACGAGCGAACAATCGAAACTTGTCTCCTTCTGCCACCCGACGACATCTTGCTGTGCCGACCGGATTGCCAGTCTTAGTGAGTCTCCTGCGGTAGTGCGGTTATCTGCTGATCGCCTGCCAGATTGTGATTGTTCGCACGGATGGCCTTATGTCGACGACGACGCTGGATGATGGCATCGCGGGAAAACGGAATATCCCCGACGGACTTCTGGAGTTTCGTCGGCAAAACACCTTGCTGAAAACCGGTGCGCTGCAAGACGCGATTTTCAACAGCGCCAATTTTTCCAGCATCGCGACCGATGCCAAGGGTGTTATCCAGATTTTCAACGTTGGTGCCGAGCGCATGCTGGGCTATGTCGCCGTGGATGTCGTGAATAAAATAACGCCGGCCGATATCTCCGATACCGAAGAACTGATTTGCCGTGCCGAAGCCCTGAGCATGGAATTGAAAACACCGATTGCACCGGGTTTCGAAGCACTGGTGTTCAAGGCGTCGCGTGGAATCGAGGATATTTACGAGCTGACCTACATCCGGCAGGATGGAACCCGGTTCCCCGCGATCGTCTCGGTGACCGCCCTGCGCGATGCCGAAGAAAAAATCATCGGCTATCTGTTGATAGGCACGGACAATACCGCCCGTAAACAGGTGGAAGCAGCGCAGGCATTGCTGGACCAGCGTTTGCGTGATCAGCAGTTCTACACGCGTTCACTGATCGAATCGAATATCGATGCTCTGATGACAACCGATCCGCAAGGCATCATCTCCGACGTCAACCAGCAAATGATTGCATTGACTGGACGTACTCGCGACGAATTGATTGGCGCACCATGCCGTGATTTTTTTACCGATCCCGCGCGTGCCGATGCTGCGATCAAGCGCGTGCTGAGCGAGAACCGGGTCAGCAATTACGAACTTACGGTGCGCGCCCAGAGTGGCGAAGAAACCGTGGTGTCCTACAACGCGGCCACCTTTCATAATCGTGACCGAAAACTGCAAGGTGTTTTTGCTGCCGCACGCGATGTGACCGAACGAAAACGCTTTGAACTTACCTTGCAGGAAAAAAATATCGAGCTGGAACATGCCAGCCGCATGAAGTCGGAATTTCTCGCGACCATGTCGCATGAATTGCGGACACCACTGAACGCGATCATCGGATTTTCCGAAGCGCTGAAAGACGGCTTCATGGGGCAGTTGAATACGATCCAGCAGGAATACATCGGCGATATTTTCACCAGCGGACAGCACCTGCTGTCACTTATCAATGACATCCTGGATCTGTCCAAAGTGGAAGCCGGCATGATGACGCTGGAACTGGAATCGGTGGATCTCAGCAGCCTGCTTTCCAACAGTTTTTCCATCGTCCGGGAGAAAGCGGCAGCCCATCATATCCGTCTGGAACTGGAGATCGACGAAGATCTGGGCATGCCGCAACTGGACATGCGCAAGACGAAGCAGATCGTCTACAACCTGTTGTCGAATGCCGTGAAATTCAGTTCGCAGGGTGGACGGGTAAAGCTTCGTGCCAGGCGCGTTGACAGGTCCCGAGTGGGTCAGATGTCCGATAACTGGCCAGTGCATAATTTCGCGCTGGAAGATAACGAATACGAAGAATTTATCGAAATATGCGTTGGCGATAGCGGTATTGGCATTTCGAAAGGCAATATGCCGAAGCTGTTCAAGGCCTTCAGCCAGATTGACAGTAGTCTTGCGCGAAAATTCGAGGGAACCGGCCTTGGTTTGGCGATGGTAAAGCAACTGGCAGAGTTACACGGCGGTACGGTGGCTGTCGCGAGCGAGGAAGGCATCGGAGCCAGTTTTTCCGTCTGGCTGCCTTTGCGAAAACCCGGCAACACAATAACGGAAGCGGATACTGTCGATGCCGAAATGGTGACAGACAGCCACATTACTGTCGGAAGGTATCCGAAAAATATTCCGCGAAGAAAATTGACCTGATGGCCAGAATCCTGGTCATTGAAGACAATCCGGCGAACATGAAGCTCGCCTTGCTGCTGTTGACCAATGTTGGCCATACCGTGTTGTCGGCAGTCGATGCAGAAAGCGGCCTGGTCATTGCACGCGCCGATCAGCCGGATCTGATCTTGATGGATATCCAGCTGCCGGGCATGGATGGACTGACTGCGACGGCCTTGCTGAAAAAGGATCCGGCAACCGTCGCCATTCCCGTGATTGCCTTGACCGCGATGGCGATGAAAGACGATCAGGAAAAAACCAGGGTTGCAGGTTGCGATGCCTATATCGCGAAGCCCTTGCGTTATCAGGAATTTTACCGGGTGATCAACCAGCTCCTGTTAACGGCGAGTTCGCATTCGGCAAGCAAATCCGATTTCGCGCGACCAATACCCTGGCAGGCGACAAAATGCGAGAAAAATTCGGCGCCAGTCATTTACGATGCCGTTGTCCAAAGCGAGCATCGCATCCTGGTGGCAGAAGACAACACGCTCAACCAGAAACTGATCTCCCGCCAGCTTTCCCTGCTGGGGTTTACGGCTGATGTCGTCGATGATGGCCGCATGGCCCTGGAGCTTTGGCAAGGCGGACATTACGCACTTTTGTTGACCGATTTACATATGCCCGAGCTGAACGGGTATGAATTGACTGCCGCCATTCGTACGCAGGAGCGCGGCTTGCGACGCATACCGATCATTGCATTGACGGCCACTGCGAAGAACGACGAAGCCGATCAGTGCAGGGCCGCCGGAATGGATGCATATCTCGGCAAACCGCTGAAACTTTCGGATCTAAAGTCGATGCTGGAAACCTGGCTGCCGATTGTCGATGTCGGGAAACTCTTGCAGACGGAACCCGAAATGCAGTCCACACAGAATCTTGTGGTGGACCAGAGTGTGCTGGAAAATCTGGTAGGAAAAGATCCGCTAGTCATCCGCGAATTTCAAAATGATTTCCAGATGTCGGCAGAGAAAATTGCAATCGAATTGATGGCCGCCTGTGTCGACGCAGATGCTGCCCGCGCTAGTGAGCTGGCGCACAAGCTGACGGCTTCGGCACAAGCCGTGGGGGCGCGGATACTCGGCGATTTATGCACGCAGATGGAAGCTGCTGGCAAGGCAGGTGATACGAAAAGATTGACTGGCTTGTTACCCTTGTTTGAACGTGAACTTCAGGCTGTGATGATGTTCCTTGACTCCCTGCAGGCTCTGCATACCGACCAGCAAAGGGATAAATTCAAGAATGATGATTCCAGAATCAGGATTCTGATACTCGATGATGAACCTTTCATGCACAAGCTGCTCGCTCATATGCTCTCGGGACTTGGCTATACCTCAATCGGCACGTGCGAGAACGGTAACACCGCGCTGGCACGGGTAGATGCTTCGATCAATTCACCCAATCTGATATTGATGGATTTGAATATGCCGGAAATGGACGGCATCGAATTTGTCCGCAAATTGGTCGAGCATGACTATAAGGGTAGTCTCATCCTGATTAGCGGTGAAGACGAACGCGTTTTGCAGACGGCGGAAAAGCTGGTGCAGGCGCATCACATTACGGTATTGGGCCATCTGAAAAAACCGGTATCGCTGGAAGACCTGGCATTTCTCGTCAACAAGTGGCGACCGGCACGCATGCATCAGGAAGCGAGCAGGAACTATCGCGCCGATGAACTCAGAGAGGCAATTGATAACGGCATGCTGGTCAATTTCTATCAACCCAAGGTATCGCTCGCGACTGGCGCCGTGATGGGTGTGGAAACATTGGCGCGCTGGCGACATCCGGCCGATGGATTGGTGCTTCCGGATATGTTCATCCGGCTGGCCGAAGATCATGGCCTGATCGACGATTTGACGCGGGTGATACTGACCAATGCGCTGAAGCAAGCCCGCCAATGGCAGCAGCAAGGTTTGAATTTGCGGGTAGCCATCAATCTCTCGATGGACAACCTGATGTCGGTGAACTTCGCCGACTTCGTTGCCGCGACGGCAAGTGCAGCGGGTGTCGTACCTTCGGATATTTTATTCGAAGTCACCGAAAGCCGCCTGATGATGGATCACCGCATGCCGCTGGAAGTATTGACCAGGCTGCGTCTGAAACGATTCGGACTATCAATTGACGATTTCGGTACCGGCCATTCATCGCTGACGCAATTGCACGACATTCCATTCAATGAATTGAAGATCGACCGCAGTTTTGTACACGGTGCCTGGCGTGATGAAACCGTGCTCGCGATGTATAACGCGAGTCTCGGATTGGGCAAGCAATTGGGCATGCAGGTGGTGGCGGAAGGTGTTGAAGACCGCGAGGATTGGGATTTTTTGCGTCGTACGGAATGCGATGTGGCGCAAGGCTATTTCATCGCCCATCCGATGCCTGCAGAAGATTTGCCTGGGTGGATAGATTCCTGGAATACCCGTTCGCTAGAGTTACTCTCGTAGGAGCGCCCTTTAGGCGCGAAAAACCTCGCCGGATCTATCGCGCCTAAAGGACGCTCCTACGAAAATCACGCATCCATTCGAAGATCATCCGCATGCGGCGGATAGGGTGCCGCGCGGACATGGCCAACCGGTTCACCGGCCAGCTTGCTGGAAAAACCATGATTGATATCGCGGTGATGGGCTTCATCGGCGCGTACCAGCAGAATCACATCGCGCAAGGTCGCCGAATCCGGCAGTTTCCAGTAATGCTTTGCAATGGCGGGGGCGGGCATGTCCGGTGAACGACCTTCGTCGAGTTCCCGCAGGTATTGGGTATAGCTGATGACGGCTTCTTCCTCGAAATAGCCGACGACGCGATGCGCGGTTTTGGCAGAAACCAGATACAGCAGAAAAAATCCGCTGAAGAAAATCCATTGCACGAACAGGATGACCGCGCGTTCGAAAAACGACGGCTTTGCAATTTCGACGAATGTCATCAGATGCATGCGCTCGTTTTCGGCTTCTTCCATCAGGGTGCGAATCCAGCCTTCATCATCGACCATGCGACGAAGGCATCTCAGATGGATGATCATGCCGCCGACCATGCCGGGCACCGCCGCCACGGTTTCCAGCACGATGGCGCGATGACCATAGCGTTTGGCAAAAAAGGTGTCGGCGCAGAAACGGAGAAATTTCGTAAAGCCAAGCGCAAACCGGTCGGAAAATGTTTTCGGCACATGGTGTGGCTTGTGATAAAGCTTGTTCACGATGCGAATCTCGGTATCGCGCTTTTCAATCCGGATGAGCGGTTCGCTGTCGCGGTTCATTGCGAGGCAATCGAAGAAACCCGGAAGGGGTGTTGGCGACTGCCATCCCTGCTGACTTCCTGTGTCGTTGCAGTACTCACGCGCCACACCGTATTTCCCACATCATCGGCAACCAGTAGTGCGCCTTTCTTATCGAGTGCCACGCCGACAGGACGACCATATGCTTCGCCTTCCGTGCTTAGGAAACCCGTCAACACATCGATGGGTTTCCCTGTCGGTTTGCCATTCTTGAATGCAACAAAAATCACCTTGTAGCCACTATGCGGTTTTCGATTCCAGGAGCCGTGCTGGCCGACAAACATGCCGTTGGCAAACACATCGGGCAAGCTTGTGCCGACCGAAGAAGCGAGGCCAAGTGAAGCCGTGTGCGGTCCGAGTGCGTAATCCGGCGCAATCGCGTTTGCGACCAGTTCGGGATTTTGCGGCTTAACGCGAACATCCACATGCTGGCCGTAGTAGCTGTAAGGCCAGCCATAAAATGCGCCGTCGCGCACCGATGTCATGTAGTCCGGCACCAGATCACTGCCTATTTCATCGCGCTCGTTGACCGATGTCCAAAGCAAACCGCTCTGCGGCTCCCAGGCCATGCCGACCGGGTTGCGAAGCCCGGAGGCAAAAACGCGATGGTCGCCCGATGCGATATCGACTTCCCAGATCGCGGCACGTTCGAATTCCACTTCCATGCCGCGTTCGGCAACATTGCTGTTCGAGCCGACGCTGACATACAGTTTTTTTCCGTTAACGCTGGCAAGGATGTTTTTTGTCCAGTGATGGTTGATCGTGCCGGCAGGCAGCGCGAGAATTTTCGTGCCTGCCGAAGTAATCCTCGTGTCGCCATTTTTATAGGGGAACCGCAGCACTGCATCGGAATTGGCAATGTATAAATCATTGCCTACCAAAGCCATGCCGAACGGCGAATTCAGATTTTCGAGTAATACGGAGCGCAAGTTCGCGATGCCGTCGTTATCGGTATCGCGCAGCAGCGTAATGCGGTTTGCACTTGGAACGGCAGCACCGGCTTTTTTCATTACCGCGCCCATCACGGCACCCTTGATGCCCTTGCCATCATCGGGTTTGGGAGGTGCGTTGGTTTCCGCAACGAGTACGTCGCCATTGGGTAGTACATAAAGCCAGCGCGGGTGGTCGAGCTTGTCGGCGAAGGCGGCTACTTGCGTACCACTAATCGAGACAGGCTTTTTGCCAAGGGGCCAAGCGTTGGCCGGCGCGATATTGATCGTCGGGATCAGTGTTTTTCGTGGTGCCGGCAGTACGGGTTGTGGCCCTGTGCCGGCAGAGACGGGTTGTTTGGCCATTTCACTACAGGCGGTCAACGAGATGATCAATGCGCCGAAAAACACGGCGCATGACGATAATAGGGTCGGCGCATCAAGCTTGAAATGGCGGGACATTACAAGCGGCCCATCAACACCAGAACAATCACGATGATGACCACGAGGCCAAGTCCACCGCTGGGTCCGTAGCCCCAATTTTTGCTATGACCCCAGTTGGGCAATGCGCCGACCAGCATCAGGATAAGAACGATTAAAAGAATTGTGCCCAAGCTCATGTGAATCTCCTTGAAGTTTTGTCATGTAAAAAAGCAGCGAAATCCTGTGGATTCCGCTGCCCGGTCAAACAGCAGAATTGCGTATCGTTTGCTTATTTGCGGTCGCTACCATCAACGCCCTGT
>Ga0075152_10001707_pt1 | contig 15904 bp, 11 predicted proteins | sample JI61114C2DNA_FD_70964 | JGI IMG/M metagenome (GOLD analysis project Ga0075152, IMG submission 70964) | Wastewater effluent complex algal communities from Wisconsin, to seasonally profile nutrient transformation and Carbon sequestration -... | ecosystem: Engineered > WWTP > Effluent > Algae...
CGAGCCGAAGCCGATGCCGCCCGAGCGCGCCGACTTGTTGGGGAACACCCACGAGAACCGGTACAGCGCGCCGACGTCGGTCTGCGAGTAGGCCTCGAGCGCCCGCATCACCGAGTCGAGGAAGGTCGTCTTCGCCGAGCCGTTGGGCCCGTGCAGCAGCAACAGCTTGTTGCCCCGGCCGATGCGCACGAAGCTGTCGATCGCGTCGTAGAACGCGTTCTGCGCGGTCTCCTGCCCGACCAGGCGGGCGCTGCCCGGCGCGTCGGCGTCGAACTCGCAGTCGAAGAGGCGGAAGCGCGCGACCTTGCCGCTCGGGATCCGCACGTCGCGACGGCCGTAGTGGTCGAAGCAGTCGCGCAGGTACTGGGCCGCGTTGCGGGCGTGCACCTGCGGCGACGCGCACAGCAGGTCGAACCACTCCTCGAAGCTGAGGACGCGGCGGGTCGACTCGAACTCATGGGCGACGGCCGAGGCCAGCGCGTCGATGCGCGCCCTGGCGCTGGTGACTTCCTGCATGGCACCCTTCCCTCCCCTGTCGCAATGGACAGGTCCCTATGGACAGGTCTCAGAGGACACGGCCCGCAGGCCTCACTTGACCGCGAGCTTGACCTGGAACTCCTCCGTCACCGGCGAGCAGGCCTCGTCCTGGCAGACGGCGAACTTGAACTTGCCGGCGAGGTCCTTCTCGCCGGCGGCGGCCGGGGTGAACTTGACCGCGAAGGCGGCGCTGTTCTCGTCGAGCTTGGTCGCGTCGTCCTTGCGGAGCTCGGCCTTGGCGAGCGTGACGCCGTCGGGGGCGGTGATCGCCAGGGAGGTCGGGAAGTCGAGGTTCATGTGCCAGGGCGCCTTGGGCGTCACGGTGACGTTGAAGCTGCCCTCGCGGCCGACCGCGGCCTCGACGACGTCGATCTTCATGACGTAGCGGTCCTCCCCGGGGTCGGCGCCCTCGCGCACCTTGATCTGCGGATCCGCCTTGACCGGGAGCTTGGCGACGTCACCGGGCGGCGGGGTGGCCTTCTCGGGGGTCTTGGCGTCGGGGCCGGCGGGCTTGGTCTCGGCGCCACAGGCCACGAGGGCCAGCGCGAGCATCGAGTAACGCGCCGCACGGCGCGAGAGGACTGGCGATGACATGGGAACTCCTTGGCACGGGCCGGACGGAGCCGGACCGGCCGGGATCATAGCCGATCGAGGCGCAGATCCACGTCGTGGGTGACATACCCGCGCCGCACATCGGATTTAACGGTGACCGGCCCGAGGATCTCCGCAAGGGCCGGCGGGGGGGTCGCCTCGACGACCACGTCCCCCTCGGGCAGGTCCGGCACCGACCAGCCGCCGTCCGCCGTCGTCATCGTTTCGGCCAGCGTCTCGCCCTCCCGGCTCAAGATCCGCACGCGCGCCCCGCCGACCGGCTCGCCCCGCTCGTCCGCGACCTCGCCCTCCATTCCGGCCGCCTCGTCGAGCTCGAAGCGCAGGCTCGCCTCGCCGCTCGCGGGCCGCGCCACCGCCTCGCCCTGCCCGACCCAGCCGCCCGCGCGCACCAGCACGCGCGCCCCGTCGCCCGCCAGCCGCGACACGCTCACCGTCCCGGACTCGTCGGTCGACCACAGGCGGCCGTCGACCTCGACGCGCGCCCCGGCGATCGGCGCGCCGGTCCCTCGCGCGCGAACGCTCAGCGTCAGCGACCAGCCGGCGACGAGGCCGAGCTCGAGCGGCGCCGCCCCGGCCCGCGCGGGGACCCGCACGTCGCGGGCCGCGGGCGCGAAGTCCGGGTGATCGAGCTCGAGCTCGGCGGCGCCGGGGGCCAGGTCGGCGAGGGTGAACAGGCCGCGCTCGTCGGTCCAGGTGACGCTGGTCGCGCTCAGCCCGTCGCGCGGGGTCAGGGTCACGCGCACGCCGGCGATCGGCTGGTGATTGCCATCCCCGACTCGCCCCTCGATCGCGCCCTCGGCGGGCAGCAAGATCCGCTCGATCTCGACATCCTTGCGCCCGAGCTCCACCTCGACCACCTGCGGGATGAGCCCTGGCCCGCGGATCACCAGGCGCTCGCGTCCGCGGCGGTAACCGGCGTCGAAGACCCCGAAGTCGTCGGTGAGGACCTCGGTGCCGTCGCCGAGCTCGACGCGCACGCCGGCCAGCGGCTGGCGGTTGCCGTCCAGCAGGCGGCCGGTCAGGTGGACCCCGCGGCCGAGCACCAGCACGACCCCCTCGCGCGTCGCTCCCGGCCCGAGCGTCAGCACTGCCACCGGCGAGGCCGCGAAGCGCCCGTGCACGGCGCGCAGGCGGTAAGTCCCGGGCAGCAGCAGCTCGAGCGCGAAGCGTCCGGCCTCGTCGCTGCTCGCCATCAGGCCGCTGGCCGCGCTGCTGCCCTCCATCGCCGCGAGCAGGGGGATCGGCGGCACCGCGCCGCGGGTGACCCCGAGGCTGCCGCCGCGCAGCAGCGCCGTGAAGGTGCCCGCGCGCGCGCTGCCCTCGTCGAAGCTGTAGAGGTTCTCGCTGTCGACGACGATGCTCGCGTCGACGACCGCGCGGCCGTCCTCGTCGACGACTGTCCCGGAGATCCGCCCCGGTCGCACCAGCGTCAGGGTCTGGGTCGGCAGCGGGCTCGCGCCGAGGTCGACGCTCAAGGTCTCGCTCGGCAGGAAGCCGTCGGCGTCGGCCCGCACCACGTAGGGGCCGGGCACGGTCGGCCCGATCGCCACCTGTCCGTCGGGACCTGTCTCTCCGACCTGCTGCAGCATGCCGACGCTGGCGTAGCCGACGGTCACCCGCGCGCCCGCGACCGGCGATCCGTCCGGGCTGATCACCCGCACCGGGATGCGGTACGCGAGCGCCAGCGCCAGCCCGACCTCCGAGCCGGGCGCGAGGTTCTCGAGCGGGATCGACGCGTACTCCTGGCCGCCTGGCGCGAGCGCCTCGACCGTGGCGACCAGGCCGTAGACGCCGTCGACCAGCTCGGGAAATTCGAAGCCCCCGTCGGCCGCGACCGGCTGGACCAGCGGCGGCCACAGCGAGGAGCCCTCGAGGCGGACCCGCGCGCGGCTGATCAGCGCCGGCTCACCGATCACCGCGCCCTCGAGCGCCATGAGCTCGTCGAGCACGATCACCACCCCGACCTCCGGCGCGTAGGCGTCGGTGATCGTCAAGGCGTAGCCCGAGCGGGTCGCGCGCAGCCGGATCGGCCCCTCGGGCACCGTGTCGAGCATGAAGCGCCCGTCCGCGCCGCTCTCCACCCGCCACGGCTCGGGCTCGCCGAGGCTCGGCATCGGCAGCGCCGCGACCTCCACCCCCGCCACCGGCTGCCCGCGCCGGTCGAGCACCTCACCGAGCAGCCGCGAGGCCGGGCCCAGCGCGACGCTCGGCAGCACCACCTCGCCGCCCGCGACCACCGGGGCCGTCAGCACCGCGCGCAGCCGCCCGGGCACCAGCATCTCGACCGCGACCTCGAGCGGCGCGCCGGGGATCGCGGCCGTGAGCGGCGGCAACAGCACCGCGAAGCCGCCGTCCGCGTCGCAGGCCGCCTCGGCGAGCCGTTGTGAATTGCGCCACACGACGGCCCGGCAGCTGCCGAGCGGCGGCGGCCCCGGCTCGATCTTGGCGGCCCCTCCAGGACCTGTCCCTGACGCCATGTCCTCAGGGACCTGGTCCTTTGGACCTGTCTGCGAGGCCAGGGCTTCGAGCAGCACGCGGCCGCGCAGCCGGGTCACGAGCGGCGCGGCGGCGTCGGGCGTCGGCGTCGGATCGAGCGCCTCGACGATCTCGATCCCGGACGGCGGCGGCGCCAGCCACAACCAGGCCAGCAGCCCGCCGAGGCCGGCCAGCAGCAGCGCGGCGGCGACCCCCAGCGCCCGTCGTCCCCTGGCCGTCATCGTCGTGCGCTCACGGACCGACGGCGATCATGTCGATCTCGACCAGCACGCCGCGCGGCAGGTAGGCGACCTGCACCGTCGAGCGCGCCGGCGGATCGGCGGTGAAGCAGCGGGCGTAGAGCTCGTTGACCTGGCCGAAGTGGCCCAGGTCGGCGAGGAAGATGCCGGTGCGGACCACGTGCTCGAAGCCAACGCCGGCCGCGGCGAGCAGGCCGCGCAGGTTCTCGAGCACGCGCTCGGTCTGGGCGACGATGTCGCCCTCGCCGACGATCTGCATCGTCACCGGGTCGAGCGGGATCTGGCCCGAGGTGTAGACAGTGCGGCCGCCGCGGACGGCGATCGCCTGGCTGTAGGGGCCGATCGCCTGGGGGGCGTCGGCGGTGCGGATGACCTCGCGCTGCATGGAGGACTCGGAGCCTTGCATGCCGCAAGGCTCGCGCAAAGCCGGCGCCCCCGCAACGCGCCCGCGGTCCGCGGCCCGACCTGCTCGCCGGGGGGCGCTGCGAGCAGATCCGGCGGATCGTCGCGGGACACTGCGGCGGGCCGACGATCGCCCCGACACCCGTGACAGCGCGCCGCGCCGCTGCGAGCCGCGCGAGCGCGCGAGCCGCGACCCGCCGCGCATCGTCTCCGGCGACCGCGAGCCGCGACCTCGTCCCCGGCACCGGCGACCGCGATCCGCGACCCGTCCCCGTCCCCGGCACCGGCGACACCGCGATCCGCGACCTGTCCCCGGCACCGTTCATCGTCCCGCCCCGGGCCGCGTTGACGCAGACGGAGGTCGCGCGGATACTCGCGCGCTCACCGGAGGATCCCCATGGAAGAGCTCATCAAGCAGATCGTCAACAAGACCGGCATCTCCGAGGCCCAGGCCCGCAGCGCCGCCGAGACCGTCGTCGGCTTCCTCAAAGGCAAGCTCCCGGACGCCGTCGGCGGACACATCGACTCGGCCCTCGGCTCGGCCGCGGGCGCCATCGGCGGCCTCGACCTCGGCAGCGTCACCTCGAGCCTCGGCGGCCTGTTCGGCAAGAAGTAGCGGGCCGCGACGTCGGGGTCGCGCCGCCCGGCGCGGCCCCTTCGTGCGCTGGCCCTGACCCCGCGCCTTCGTGCTGCGCGGCGCGGCCCTCGGGCTTCGCCACGCGGCTCCGTCGCGCTACGCGGCGCCGACGGTGAACGGGAAGCGCACGTCGACATCGCCGCCGCTCGCCACGAACACGGGGAAGCGCCAGCCCTTGACCGCCGTCGTCACGCAGGACAAGACCGCCGGATCGGCGACGCTGCTGCGCACGACGCTCGGAGCGGCGACGCTGCCGTCGCCCTGGATCGTGAAGCCGACCTCGACCTCGCCGGTGAGCCCGGGGTCGCGCGCCAGGCCCTCGCGGAAGCACTGCCGCACCGCCGGCTTGTTGCGCTGGACGACCCCGCGGATCAGGTCGCGGCCGACGCTGGCCGTCCACACCACGCTGTGGCGCGACTCCGGCTGCGGGCTCGGCTCGCGCTCCGCGAAGCGCTCGCGGGCGGCCCGCTTCGGCCCGCCGTAGCGGCGCTTGCCGTCGGCGCCGACCTTCGCGAACAGCAGCGCGCCGAGGTCGAGGTCGAGGTCGACCACGCCGCTCGCGTCCCCGCCGCCCTGGCGACCCGCGCCGGCGAGGCCCAGGCCCGCCGTCAGCGCGCGCATCGGGTCGCGACCCGCCGCCGCGACCCAGCTCGCGGTGTCCCGCGCGCTCGGGGTGTAGTGGGTCATCGACTCCTGGGCCGCGACCTTCGCCTCCTCGAGCGCGCGCAGGAACTCGGCCAGCCCGAATATACCTGACTGTTTGGCCATGTCTGAAGCGCCATGTCCGATCGGACCGGGCGCAACGGCCAGGGCCGGGGACGCGGGTGCCGGCGGCACCGGCGATGCCTCGGGCCGGGTCGATCGCGGCGACGGCGACGGCGACGGCGACGGTGCCGACCACGCCGGCGAGGCCGCGGTCTCCGGCGCCGCGGTCTCCGGCGCGGCGGGCCCGACCGGCGCGAGGTAGCGGATCAGCTGGGCCTGGACCTCGGCGTCCTCGAAGCGCGGCGGGTCGGTCGGCGCGCGGCGCTGCACGATCACCAGCAACACCGCGAACAGCAGCAGCGACGCGCCCTGGGCCAGCCACAGCGGGCGGTCGAGGGCGGCGGTGAAGCGCTGGACCGGGGTCGCGGTCTCGACGCGGATCGCCAGCTCCAGCGCGCCGACCCGCAGCGTCGCGCGCTCGCCGGGCCGCAGCGTGACGCTCGTCTCGCCGCTGGCGAGCAGCGCCTCGACCGCGGTCACCTTCGCGCCGCGCTCGAGCTCGCCGGACATGCCCGCGGCCAGGCCGACGCGGATCCCGCCGGCGCAGGCCTCGACGGCCGTGAATCGGCCCGACGCGTCGCTCCCCGCGATCGCCACCGGCAAATGCGCGTCCGGGCCCTCGCCGAGGGTGTAGCGAGCCAGCCAGGGCGACCAGGGCGACGCGCGACCGGCGGCGCGGCCGACGTGACGCACGTCGAGGATCGTGCCGCCGAGGCTGACGACGACCTCGGCGAGCGCGGCGGCGGGCATGGGCGAGCGGGTCACGCCGGGCTTAACAACCACGGCCGGCGAAAGTTCCCGCGACGACCTGCGATCGCCGGCCGCACGCGCGTCCGCGCGCTCAGGGCGCCACGTAGTCGACGCGCTCGGCCGTGAAGTTGATCGCCAGCCACACGCCGGGCACCGGCACGTCGTTGATCAAGAACTCGTCGATGCTCGGCAGGTAGTCCGGGTAGCCCGCCGCGCAGACGGAGGCGTCGATCAGGGCCCAGAGGTTGATCGTCCCGAACATCTCGTTCTGGAAGTTCAGGTCCTCGGCGACCGCCTTCGTCAAGAAGCCGTACAGCAGGCCCTGCTCGAGCCGCAGCGGCTCGACGGTGGTGTCGAGCTGCGCCGAGAATTGCGCGTCACGAAGGTTGAGCGCCCCGACCGAGGCGCTCACCGGGATCGAGAAGTCGACCTGGTTGCTGCGCACGCACGGCGCCTGGGGGGCGTGGATGTCCGGCAACGTGATCGCCTGAAAGTGGGCCGGGTCGAGCGCGCTGCAGCCGCCCTCGCTGAGCCTCTTGGTGGTCAGCAGCACCGCCTGGGTCTTCATGCTCGGGGTGCAGACCCGGCGCCCGCCCGCGACGACGGGATCCTCGCAGTCGGCGTCGACGAGGCGCATCTCATTGACGGCGTCGAGGTCCTCGAAGCGCGCGAGCAGGTTGAACTGACCGCTCTTGGCGTCGTCGTTGAGCGCCACGTTCACGAAGGTCGTGACGTCGTTGACGCACATCGGCGGGTCGCTCGCGGTCGTCAGGAACAGGTGCGGGTCCATGAAGGTCAGGCTGTCGAGGCGGAAGGTGACCGAAGGGTCGATCGGCGCGCCGGTGCTCGACTCGCCGGCGGTCGGCTCGCCGGTCGTCGGCCCCGAGCTCGTGCCGGTCGGCGCCTCGGCGCTCGTCGACGCGGCGGTGCTCGACTCGCCCGCGCTGCTCGTCAGCCCGCAGGCGTCCCCCTCGCACAGCTGGGGCGGAGTGCCGCCGCGATAGCAGCCGGTCACCAGCGCGCTCGTCAGCGCCAGCCCGGACCACCACCCGCGCGACCGATCGATCTTCTTCATCCGCGATCGGGATTCTATACGAGGCGGCGGGCGGGGTCACCCGAGGCCGCCCGGGAACCTCGCGCGCGCGCCGGTGTCTGTCGCCCCATCGCCCCATCGCCGCACGAGGCCACCGATGCTCGACCTTCGACCTTTTCGCTCCGCCCCGATCCTCTGTCTCTTCACCGCGGCGAGCCTCTCCGGCGTCGCCGCCTGCACCCCGCTCGGTGATCCTGGCGACAACCACGAGGCCGCGAACCCCGATGCGCCGGGTGACGACGACGACAGCCTGGCGGACGAGGCGCCGCAGCCCCGCGAAGGTCGGCTCGAAGCCGCGATCGCCGCGAATGATGACGCCCGCTGCAGCGCCGACGGTCCGCCCACGAAGGCGAGCCCGCTCGACCCCGACAGCGCGCCCGAGCAGGGCCGCATGGCGATCCGTCAGGGGGACACCTGGCTCGGCCTGCCGCTGCGCGAGACCCGGTACGAGACCGTCGTCGTCGGCACCGTCGCCGAGACCAGCGTCGTGCAGGTGTTCCACAACCCGCTGCCCGAGCGCCTCGAGGCCCGCTACAACTTCCCGCTCCCCAACGACGCCGCCGTCGACGACTACTGGATCCGCGTCGACGGCAAGGAGATCCACGGGGTGATGAAGCGACGCGACGATGCGCGCAAGACCTACGACGCCGCGCGCGACGCCGGCCTCACCGCCGCGCTGCTCGAGCAGAACCGGCCGAACGTGTTCGCGCAGGCCGTCGCCAACATCCCCCCGGGCGGGACGGTCGAGGTCGAGATGCACCTCGTCCAGCCGCTGCGCCGCGAGGACGGCCGCTACCAGCTGACCCTGCCGACCGTGATCGGCCCGCGCTACGTCGCCGGCGCGCCGGACCACCAGGGCAACACCGCGGCCGTCCCCGACGCGGCCGCCCTGCGCTCGCCGCAGCTCGCCAAAGGCGTCGTCAGCTGCGCGAAGGTCGACATCCAGGTCGTGATCGAGGCCGGCATGCCGGTCCGTGATCTGCGCTCGCAATACCACGCGCTGCAGGTCGAGCGCGCCGCCGGCATCACCCGCCTCGAGCTCGCCGACGGCCCCGCGCGACCCAACCGCGACTTCACGCTGTCCTGGCAGCTCGCCGGCCTCGAGCCGCGCGCCCAGCTCATGGCCCAAAAGACAGGTGATGGCGAGGGCTACTTCAGCCTCACCATCGAGCCGCCGCGCGGCGTCTCGCGCGACCGGGCGCGCCCGCGCGAGCTCGTGTTCGTGGTCGACACCTCCGGCTCGATGTCGGGCGTCCCGCTGGACACCGCCCGCGCCGCCGTGCGCCGGGCCCTGGACGACCTCGGCGCCGAGGACACCTTCCAGGTGATCCGCTTCGCCGGGTCCGCCGAGCAGCTCGCACCGGCCCCGCTCGCCAACACCACCGAGAACCGGAGGAGCGCGCTCGACTTCCTCGAGGCGACGCGCGGCGGCGGCGGCACGGAGATGATCGCCGGGGTCACCGCCGCGCTCGCGCGCCCCGCCGACCCGCAGCGCCTGCGCATGGTCCTGTTCCTGACCGACGGCTTCATCGGCGGTGAGAGCCAGATCTTCGCCGGCATCGAGCGCCAGCTCGGCGAGGCCCGCCTGTTCAGCCTCGGCGTCGGCAGCTCGGTCAACCGCTACCTGCTCGACGGCATGGCCCGGATCGGCCGCGGCAGCAGCGTCTACGTCGGCCCCGGCGAGGCCCCGGATCGGGTCGTAGAGCGCTTCTACGGCCACATCGATCGGCCCGTCCTCACCGACATCGAGATCGACTGGGGCGACCTGCCGATCGCCGACCTCAGCCCCGCGGCGATCCCCGATCTCTTCGCCGGTCAGCCCGTCGTCGTCTTCGGTCGCTTCACCGGCGCGCCGCAGGGCGAGGCCACGCTCAAGGGCAAGCTCGGCGGCGCCCCGATCGAGATCCCGCTGAAGCTCGACTTCAGCCAGGGGCAGGCGCACAGCGGCCTGGCCGCGATGTGGGCGCGCCACCAGGTCGACGACCTGCTCGGCTACCCCAGCGCGCGCAGCTCCGACCCCGACACCGCCGCGATCGCGAAGATCACCACGCTCGCGCTCAAGCACCGCATCATGACCGCCTACACCAGCTTCGTCGCGGTCGAGCAGCGCAAGGAGCCGCAGACCGACGGCACCCTGCGCACCGTCGAGGTCCCGCTCGAGCTGCCGATGGCCGTCGAGAACAGCGCCATCGGCGAGTCCTACGGCCTCGGCGGCCTCGGCCTCGTCGGCAGCGGTCACGGCGGCGGCGGCTACGGCGGCAGCTACAGCATCGGCGCTGGCGGTGGTTCCGGCAGCGGCTACGGCCGGGGCACCGGCGCCGGCTTCGGCGGCCGCGGCACGCGGGTGCCGACCGTGCGGCAGGCCAAGGCCGAGGTCCTGGGCTCGATCGACAGGGACATCATCCGCCGCATCGTCCGCGCGCACATCAACGAGGTCCGGTACTGCTACGAGCAGGGCCTCGCGCGCAACCCCAACCTCAAGGGTCGGCTCAACGTGCGCTTCACGATCGGACCGAAGGGGCAGATCCTCGCCGCCGAGCTCATCGAGGACACCGCGGGCGACGCCATGGTCGGCGCCTGCATCGTCAGCGCGGTCAAGCGCTGGACCTTCTCGAAGCCCGAGGGCGGCGGCAACGTGGTCATCAGTTACCCCTTCGTCCTCGAGCCCGGCTGAGGCCCGGAGCGCGTGGCCGAGCCGGGTCGGATCGGGCACACTCGCGCCGCATGACCGCGCACCGGCCCCTGTCCTTTGGAACAGCCTCCGCCACCGCCGGCGAGATCGCCTACGGCTGGTACATCCTGGCCGATCTACCGACCGGCCACGTCGAGCGCCTCCCCGTCGTGATCGCCCGCGGCCACGCCCCGGGCCCGACCCTGTGGCTGACCGCCAACATCCACGGCGACGAGCTCACCGGCATGGCCGTCATCCACGACCTCGTCACGCCCGCGCTGCTCCCCACTCTGCGCGGCACCGTCGTCGCCCTCCCCAGCCTCAACCCCGCCGGCCTCCACACCCACCGTCGCGAGCCCTACCTCGACCCGCGCGACCCCAACCGCCTGTTCCCCGGCGACGAGTCACCCGGCGACGACCCCGTCGAGGCGGCGCGCACCCTCGACACCCCCGGCGTCTCCGAGGCGGCCTACGCCGCCCTCTTCGCCGAGCTCCGCGCCAGCGCCGACCTCTACATCGACCTCCACTGCTACGGGCTCCAGGCCGCGTCCTTCATCATCTGCGATCGCATCCTCTATCGCGACGACGCGGAGCTCCCCGCGCTCGAGCAGCTCGCCGCGCGACTGGCCAGCCTGTGCCAGGCCAGCGGCCTGCCGGTGGTCCATGAGCTCGAGGCCAGCCGCTACGTCGCCAGGCGCCTGCACCGTTCGACCACCGGCGCGGCACTCAACGTCGCCCGCATCCCCGCCGTCACGGTCGAGCTCGGTCTGATCGGCGGCGTCGACCCGGCCGCCCTCGCGGCCGGCCTCGCCGCGGTCCGCAACATGTTGCGCTGGGCGCAAATGTTGCCCGGCGAGCCGGAGCCGGTCGACACGGTCCCACAACCGGCGCCCGGCTTCGCCACCATGCGCGATAGCACTCCACGCGCCCCGGCCAGCGGCGTCATCCGCTACCACGTCGTTCCGGGCCAGCTGTTTCGCCGCGGCGATCTGCTGGCGACGCTCACCGACCTCCACGGTCGTCCCCTCCCCGACGGCGAGCTGCGGTCCGAGCACGACGGCTGGGTCCTCGGCCTCGCCCGCGGTGCGATCTGCTACCAGGGTCAGCCGGCCCTGTATGTCGCCATCCGCGACGATGGCCCCGCGGTGGAACGCTTCCCGGGCGCATGAGCTCGACGGCCCGCGACCGCCGTCGACGGCCGCGGCGCGACGGCTCGCCCGGGCGCTCGAAGCGGCGCCGTCCGCGGTCTCACATCCATCCCCGAGTGCCGGGACGACCGGGCCGGACGCCGAAACAAAACACTTCCCCTTGCAAACGATCTGGCTATTGTTGGCGCGCTGGATCCTCGCTTTGGAACCTCCCAGTTTTCCCGCCCCTGAAGAACCTCCCCCTGCCGGCCGCCCTCGGGCGCTGCCTCTGAGCACGGTCCCCTCCCGGGTCACCGTCTGTGCCGTAATGGTCGCGGCCCGCCCTGTGGACCTCGACCGGGGCCCCGCCCTCGTCCAGAGCACCGTCAGTCCCCCGGTCGCATCCGATCGCCGCGACCTGCCCCGAGCACGTCGTCAGCCGCGAGATGCGAACGCCGGGCGTTGGGTTATCTACGCCTCAACTCTCACCGCCGCTTCGTCGCGCCGCACGCCACGGCCCAGGGCACCATGCGCATCGGACTGACCTACAACCTCAAACCCGAGATCCCCCTCGAGGCGGGCGAGCCGATCGACCGCTACGAGGAGTTCGACTCCGAGGAGACCGTCGAGGCCGTCAGCCAGGCCCTGCGTCGCCTCGGCCACGAGGTCGAGCGCCTGGGCTGGGGCCCGCCGATGCTCGACGCGTTGATCCGCCGCGCCGCGAGCGATCGCCTCGACGGCGTGTTCAACTTCGCCGAGGGCGTCGGCGGCCGCGGCCGCGAGTCCCAGGTCCCCGCGATGCTGGAGATGCTCGGCATCCCCAACACCGGCTCGGACCCGGTCGCGCTCGCGCTGGCCCTCGACAAGGGCCTCGCCAAGATCTTCGCGGCCGGCCACGGCATCGCCACCGCACCGTTCAAGATCATCGGCGCCGACGAGGCCCTCGGCGAGGTCGACCTGCGCTACCCCCTCTTCGCCAAGCCGGTCGCCGAGGGCTCGTCGATGGGGATCCGCAACGGCTCGATCTGCCGCGACCGCGCCGAGCTCTCGACCCTGGTCGCCCAGCTGCAATACGACTACCGCCAGCCGGTCCTGGTCGAGGAGTTCCTCCCCGGCGACGAATTTACCGTCGGCGTGCTCGGCAACGGCCGCGACGCCGAGGTCATCGGCCTGATGCAGGTGATGCCGCGCGACACCACCGTCGACTTCGTCTACTCGCTCGAGGTCAAGCGCGACTACCGAAATCAAGTCGTGTACCGCATGACCGACGAGCTGCTCGCCTCCGGCGCGCTCACCGAGACCAAGCTCGCCGCGATCCGCAAGCTCGCCCTCGACGCCCACCGCGCCTTCGGCTGCCGCGACGTCTCCCGCATCGACGTCCGCTGCGACCGCCACGACGAGCCCAACTTCATCGAGATAAACCCCCTCCCCGGCCTCAACCCCGTCCACAGCGACCTGGTCATCATCGCCCGGGGCCACGGCTGGACCTTCGATCAACTCATCGGCCGGATCATCCACGCGGCCTCCCAGCGCTGGGACCAGCGCGCCCACCATTGAACCGCGCGCCGTCCTCAGGACCCTCTCGATGAAGATCGCAATCACCTACAACGCCGACACCCACCTCAAGCCGCACCTCAACGAGGTCGAGCGCCTCGGCGAGGACGAGGTCGCCGAGTCCGCCCGCGACGTCTTCGCCGCGCTCTCCCGGCACTACGACTGCGCCCTGTTCCCGGTCGGTGACTGCATCACCACCGCGCTCCTGGAGATCCGCGCCTACGCCCCCGACGTCGTGTTCAACCTCTGCGAGGGCGTGCTCGGCCGCACCCACTGGGAGGCCCACTTCGTCCTCGCCCTCGACCTGCTCGGCATCCCCTACTGCGGCTGCGACGCGGTGACGATCGCCCTCACCCAGGACAAGGGCTTCATCAAGCAGCTCCTGCGCCAGATCGGCGCGCCGACCCCCGAGGGCCGCGCCGTCCCGCCCGGCTGCGCCGAGGAGCCTGTCCTGGAGGACATCCGCGGCCTGCTCGAGCGCGCCCCGTCCGGCCGCGTGATCGTCAAACCCTGCTGCGAAGACGGCGGCATCGGCGTCGACAGCAGCAGCGTCGTCCACGACCCCGAGGCCGCCCTCGCCCGCTGCCGCGAGATCTGGGCGGTGTATCAGCAGCCCGCCCTGATCGAGGCCTTCGTCGACGGCAAAGAATATAACCTCGCCCTCTACGCCAGCGCCCGCGGCCTCGTCACCCTCCCACCCGGTGAGATCGTGTTCGCCGCCGGCCTGCGCCGCGAGGAGCGCGTCGTCGGCTGGAAGGCCAAGTGGGACCTCGGCTCCGTCGAGGACCTCTCGACCGAGAGCCGCATCGTCGCCGACATCGACCCCGCCCTCCACGCCGAGATCACCGCGACCTGCCGCCACGTCGCCGCGATGATGGGCATGGCCGGCTACTGCCGCTTCGACCTGCGCCAGGGCCCCGACGGCCGGATCCAGATCATCGACATCAACGCCAACCCGGACATCGGCCCCGGCTCCGGCTTTCGCAAGGCGCTCGCGGCCGCCAACATCCGCTTCGAGGATTTCCTCGCGGAGCTCATCAACGCCCGCCTCCACACCCGCCGCGAACCATGGCGATCCGCGGCGTAACTGCGGCCGACCAGCCGCGCATCCACGCGATCCTCGTCGCCACCGAGGCCTTCACCCCGGCCGAGGTCGAGTGCGCCGACGAGCTCGTCGCCGAGGCCGTGGAGCAGCCCGACAAGGGCGATTACTTCGTCTTCGTGCTCGAGGACGAGGGCGCGGTACAGGGCTACGTCTGCTACGGCGACACACCCCTCACCGAGGGCACCCACGACCTCTACTGGATCGCCGTCGACCCCGCCCGCCACGGCCGAAAATATGGGCAACGCCTGGTCGCCTTCGTCGAGGCGCAGCTGCGCGCCCGCGGCGGCCGGCTGCTCCTGATCGAGACATCGTCGAAGGAGAGCTACGGCGCGACCCAGGCGTTTTATCTCCGCTGTGGATATGTCGAGCTGGCCCGGATCCCCGGGTTCTATCGCCCGGGGGACGACAAGATCGTCTATGGCAAGTATCTAAGCGTGGGCTGAGCGCCTGACTCCTGGTCTTGTTGTTTTGGACATGTTGTTTTGGACATGCTGTTTTGGACATGTTGTTTTGGACATGTTGTTTTGGACATGTTTCTAGGGACACGATAGGGGCGCTGGTGTGCGCGGACGACGTCGCACGGGCCGACGTGGTCCGGCCTTGCGTCGCACAACCGGGCGCAGCCAGATGTCCGGCGGGCGGCCCGCCCTCAGACAGGTCGTGCTCGCTGTTCTTCCCGGGCGCTGCACCACCGATAGGGCTCGCACTAGACTCGGTCGGACCGCCCGCCGGCCCTCTGGCACCACCGCTTGCGCTAAAGGACGATCCGGTCGGCGCGGCCGAGGGCCGGACCACGCCGGCCCTGAATGCTCTACCTGGGCACGCGGGCGGGTCGCTCACCGCAGCATCGGGGCGCGGAGGTAAGAGATGCCCGTCGGGATGCATGTTGTTCGTGCAGGAGGCGACATGGCTGCACGGACATGCTCGCGCTCAGATGCACGTTGCCCGGCGGGCGCGTCGACCGAGTGCGAGCCATATCGAGGGTGCCGCGCCAAGGAAGAACAGCGAGCCGACCGCCGGACATCTGGCTGCGCCCGGTTGTGCGACGCAAGGCCGGACCCACGTCGGCCGTGCGACGTCGTCCGCGCACTCCAGGGTCAGGGCTCGACGTCGTTCGCGGATGCGTTGGCAGATGCGTTGGCGGATGCGTTGGCGGATGCGTTGGCGGGTGCGGGTGCGGGCTCTGGTGAGCGCAGCGCCTGCAGCTCGGTCCAGGCGCGGGCCTCCCAGCCGCGGGTCGGTGGATCGAAGTAGTTGCGGCCCGCGAGGGCGTCGGGGAGGTAGCTGGCCTCGCCGGGGACGACGCCGCCGTCGAAGTCGTGGGGGTAGCGGTAGCCGACGCCGTACTGGGCGGCCTTCATCAGGGTGGTCACGGCGTTGCGGACGACCAGCGGGACCTCGAGGCTGCCGCGGACCTGGACGTCCTTGCGGGCGTTGGCGTAAGTGGTCAGCGCGCGGTTGCTCTTGGGCGCGAGGGCCAGGTACAGCACGCCCTGGGTCAGCGGGAGCACGGCCTCGGGCATGCCGACCTGGTGAGCGGCGTGGGCGGTGGCGTTGGCGATCACGATCGCCTGCGGGTCGGCGTTGCCCACGTCCTCGCTGGCGAAGATCACCATGCGCCGGGCGACGAAGTCGACGTCCTCGCCGGACTCGAGCATGCGCGCGAGCCAGTAGACCGCGGCGTCGGCGTCGCTGGCCCGCATGCTCTTGATGAAGGCGGAGACGACGTTGTAGTGCTCCTCGCCGGCCCGGTCGTAGCGGAGCGTGCGGACGCCGACGGCCTGGGCGGCGACCTCGCGGCTCAGCGTGCGCTCCTCGTCGGGGACGAGGTCGACGGCGAGCTCGAGGCTGTTGAGGGCCCGCCGCGCGTCGCCCTGGGCGGTGTGCGCGATCGCGGCGAGCAGGCCGTCGTCGGC
>Ga0075152_10001713_pt1 | contig 15894 bp, 13 predicted proteins | sample JI61114C2DNA_FD_70964 | JGI IMG/M metagenome (GOLD analysis project Ga0075152, IMG submission 70964) | Wastewater effluent complex algal communities from Wisconsin, to seasonally profile nutrient transformation and Carbon sequestration -... | ecosystem: Engineered > WWTP > Effluent > Algae...
CACCTTCCTCAACACCATGTTCGTGCCAAGTGGAATTTGGGGTAATTACAAAATCATTGACTTCTAACATGATTTTATTACCATCAACAACCGTATATCCTTTTTCGCCTTCCATAATAAAACGTAGTGCAGAAGCACGATGACGATGTGCCGAAGTACTTTCTCCAGGACGAGTGACTTGAATTCCGGTGTATAACCAACCCACAGCTGCCGAAACATCTTTTCGGTTGTCGTTAACCAAATACACTACGCGTCTTCCGGCTTGTTCAGGAGTTACTAATTCGGATGATTTTAGGACTAATTTGCGTAAATCGTCATATTTCCAAAGCATTGGAACAGAAGAAGAGCGTGGTTCCCAAGGTTCTATATCATTGGCCACTGTCCATAAGGCACCAGCGCCAAGTGTCTCTAATTCTTTGTAGTACGCAATTAATTCGGGAGAGTCTTGAACTCGAGCTCTTCCGTAAACATCGTCTGAATAATTATTTTCTTCCATAATATTATTTTAAATTGTATACAACTATTCTAATTTGCTTAATGTATTTAGTTTTTCTGTATATATGTCTAAAGCATCATTAATTTGCTTATGATATTTATTTGTTTCTGGTCCACTTGGATTGGTATTTATAATATAATATCTGGCTGTTTTTTTCTTTTTATCAAATTGAATAACGGAAAAAAGTCCAGGATCTCCTCCAAAATGCCCAAAATTACCCGATGGAAAAATAGTCATGGTAATACCAATATTATAATCTCCATATTCGCTTGTATCTCTATCTATGAAGTTTTTAGCTTGAAGTTGTGGTCTAAAATATTCTTGATAACTTTCTTTATTCAATAAAGTACCTTTTCCTAAAAATCCCTTCAAAAGTTCACTAATATAATTTCCCATATCCTTAGAAGTTGTTAGCATTCCACCATCTGGATAGGTATTTAAGGAATAAAATGGATAGGGAGTTCTTTTGTCTTGAAAGGTGTTTGTGCATTTCGAAAAATTAACCGAATCAAAGCTCCATCCAGATGAATTCATTTGAAGTGGTTTTAATATATGTTCTGTTGTGAATTTATCATAAGAAATACCAGTTGCTTTTTCTAATACTAAAGCTGCAAGCGTTGCTCCAACGTTAGAATAGTTGTAAATTTTACCAGGTTTTTTGTTAAGAAATACATCTTTTAAATACCATTTACCTCTATTATCCAATGTGTTTTTCAAAAATTCTTCTATAGTTATTTTAGCCTTTGGTGGATTAAATTTTGTTGGTGAAATATCAATATCAAGATTTTGTTTAAGATTAATAGTGTCGTTTAATACGATTGTTTTTTTCATATAAACTTCATTATCATTTATTGAAGAAGTATGTGTGGTTAATTGTCTAATGGTAATTGGAATATTTGGATAATATGGATTGGTGACTTTGAAAGAAAGGTATTTGTTAATTGGGTCATCCAATTGCAATTTTCCTAATTCTTGTGCCTTAAGTATGGCAATACCAATAAAAGTTTTCGATACAGATGCAATATTTTGAACCGTATTTTCGTCATATTTTTGTTTGGGTTCCAAATTAGCTATTCCAAAGCCATTTTGATATAACACTTCATTTTCGTTTGAAATAGCTACTCCAAAACCATTGAAATCGGTTTGCGTACTAATTTTTGTCAATTGCTCTGTAAGTTCCTTTTGAGCTAAAAGAAATTCAGAAGAATGTGTTTTTTCCTTCTTAGTACAAGAATATAGAAGCAACGAAAATAAAAATATGATTATTTTTTTCATTTTTTATCTCTTATTAAACTCTTCGTGATTATCAATAAACGTAATTTTTCGAGTAGGAGCAGTGTTTACACGTAAGTCGAAAATATCAAATCTATTGTAATGTCCTAAAATATCGTGCATTTGCTTCGGTTGGATGCATTTTGCTAAGTCAATTTCGGCATATACCATTCCTTCTTCATCAATTAGTGGTTGTCCGATGACAGCTCCATTTGGACCTATAAACCCAGAGAAAGCAGAACTTTTTCTATCCAATAATTCATCAACATTCGGAACATCAGCACGTAAAGCATCTTTAATTTCTTGTGAAACAGTCGAACAAGAAACAATGGTGAACAATTTTCCTTCAAACGAATGCGCAGCGGCACGAATTTTAATCGCCTCCGCCATATCGTAATCGGGTGGAGCCACAGGAAGTGAAATATAATTGGCAATATGAATCAATTCACCTTGAGAAAGTAGTGTAAAACGAGCTAGAGTATTTGTATTTTCACCACATGCTAAGGTTCCAATCGGTCCAATTTCTGTATCGTACACTTTTAGTGAAGAGCCATCACCTGAAGACCAGGTTAGTTTTTCAGCCCATGTTGGAACTAACTTTCTGTGTTTTCCAACGATAACACCTTTATTGTCAATGATTAAATTGGTATTGTAAATTTCGCCATAGCTTTTACCTCGTTCGTTGATTCCCATGACAATGTGAATATCATTGTCTTTGGCAGCTAAGCAAAGTTTCTTGATTTCTGGACCCGTTACGTCAACCGAATTTTTATACAATTCTTCATACCATTTACTACCTTGAACTGGCGTCATAATCCAATTCCAATACGGATATCCGGCGATAAAAACCTCTGGAAAAGCGATTAATTTAGCTCCGTTATTACTGGCTTCTTTAATAAAAGAAATGGCTTTATCTACTGTTTTTTCTACATTTAGAAATACAGGTGAGGTTTGAACGGTAGCTGCTTTAAATTTTTTGAATTCCATAGTTATATAATTACGAATTTAAAATTACGAATTATGAATTGAAACGAGATTAAGTCGTAATTCATAATTGGTAATTCATAATTTTATTCTTCATTTCTTCTGTAAAAGGTTCGGCTTTGATGCCGTTTCTTTCTGGGTTAAAAGCTACGTTTACCAATGTTACTTCGCCTTCTAAAACTGTATTTTCTGCTTCATTTACAAACTGAAATCCACAAAGTATGGATGAGTTTTTTAACTCTTTTACCCAAAGTTTTTTGGTTAAGATTTCTCCTAATCTTGCAGCGTTTTTAAATTGAATTTTTAAATCAACCGTCGGAATACCGTTGGTTTCGTGCATTTTTGAAAAAGGTCGATCTAAGGCTTCTTCAAACCAATCTTCTACTAGACAATTTAGCATTTCTAAAAATCGGGGATAGAAGACAATTCCAGCATAATCAACATGTTGGAAACGTACTTTTTCTTGTTTTGTAAATTGCATATTTTTATGATTAACTTTATAATTTTCCATAACGTTGATGTTCTGAAAAATAAAGAATTATTGTTTTGTTACCTTTTTTGTATGGATAAAATAATTCATAATCACCATCAGACGATGAAAAACGAACTTCGGAATTACTGTGATTAAAAATATTATCTAGATAATCTCTTTCAATTTTGGTTGTTTTATATATGTAGTTATTTTTTTTAGGAACCAAAGTATCACTCTCTCTAAATGAAACATAGTCATTAAAAATTAGGTATACCTGATTATTATCAATAGTATCTTTAACTATCAATCTAACATTTGGAAAATTTCTATCTGTATTTGAGTATTGCTCTAGAATATTTGCAGTATTTATAATATAATTTTTAGAAAATTTATAATCTACGAGTTTATTACTTTTTTCTTGACTAATTTTAATGATATAATCTGCAGAATTGATTAATAACTTTTCTTTCTTTTTCTTTGTTAAATAATCACCACCAAAAAGTATAATTGCAATTGTTGGAAAAATTAGTAAAAGAGTAACAATTATTTTTTTATTGTTTTTTGAAACTTCTTCATCATTATTGTGCTTTTGAGCAATTCGAGTTAAATTAAACATTATATTAATTATCAATGCACCTGCCATCATTGCTAATATTCCTAACACACTTAAGTAAAATGATTCAGTCATATTTTTTCTAAAAACTTTTAGACCAAAAACTTCTATTAAAATAAAAGTAAATACCCAATATACCAATAATATTATCGATATAAAACCTATATAATTACTAATTTTCACTAACTGCTTTGCATTCATATTTTATTCATTTTAATTTAAATCTCTGTATTTTCCCAGTCTCCGTTTTCGGCAAACATTCTACAAAATTAATTACTCGTGGATATTTGTATGGAGCGGCTACTTCTTTGAACCAGTGTTGAATACGATTCTTCATTACCTCTGTTGCTTTAGAAGTATCGTGTAATACAATATGCGCACAAACTAACATGCCTCGTTCTTCATCGGGTAAACCTACTACGGCACATTCCAAAATATCTTCGTGGGTTAAAAGTACGGATTCTACTTCAATTGCCGCAATATTATATCCCGAAGAAATTATCATATCATCACCACGCGCCACAAAATAAAAATAACCTTCTTCATCTTGACGGAAAATATCGCCTGTGATGTTCCAACCGTTTTCTACGTATTCTCTTTGTTTTTCTTCTCGGTTTAGGTATTTACAACCTGTAATTCCTCGCACCGCTAATCTTCCAGCTTCGTTTCTTGGTAACTCGTTGCCTTCTTTGTCAATAATTTTAGCTTCGTAACCTGTAATCGCTTTACCAGTTGCGCCAGGTTTCATGTTTTCTTCGTTAGATGAAATAAAAATATGCAACATTTCTGTAGCTCCGATTCCATCTATGATTTTTAAACCTGTTGCATCGTACCAATCTTGCCAAACTTTTAATGGTAAGGTTTCGCCAGCAGAAACGCATTTTTTCAAACTGGAAATATCGTAATCATTTACTTTTGTGGTGATAATTCGCCATGCAGTAGGAGCAGTAAAGCAAATCGTGATTTTGAAGTCTTGAATCGCCTTTAACAACAAATCTGGACTTGGTTTTTCGATAAGAAATGTTGAAGCGCCAAAATACATTGGAAATAAAACTAATCCACCTAAACCAAAGGTAAATCCTAATGGTGGACTTCCTGTAAAAATATCATTTGGTGTGGGTTGGAGCGAATATTGTGGAAACGCTTCGCAAATATTCAAAATATCTCTATGATAATGTGCAGTCATCTTAGGCAAACCCGTTGTTCCAGAAGTGAAACCAATCAAAGCAACCGAATCTGATTTTGAATGATAATTGTTGAAAGTTTTGGGTTTAGAAGCTATTAATTCTTCCAATTGCGAATTTCCGTAAAAACAAGTTTGTTTCAAGAAATCTGATTTTACCAAATGGATTTCTTCTTCCAATTCCTTGTCACAGAATACATGCGAAATTTCGGCACAATCGATAATGGTAGTTAATTCTTTAGAACGAAGTAATGGCATGGTTGCAACGACAATTCCACCCGCTTTTAAAATAGCAAACCAACAAGCGACCATCATCGGATTGTTAGCCGAACGAATCAAAACGCGATTACCAGATTGAAATCCTAAATCATCTATCAAAACATGTGCAATTTGATTCGCTTTTTCAAATAGATCATTGTATGTCCAAGTTTCCTCAAACGTGCAAATACAAATGTTATTTCCACGACCTTCTCGAATGTGATTATCTAATAGTTTATCTACACAATTCAACATTTCAGGTTGTTGAAATTGTGGTAAATCCAAAAAGGTATATTCTGGTTGTAATTCCAGAGCAGGTAAGCTATTGAGAGCGAAATTATCCTTCATTAATTACGAATTTTAAATTACGAATTACGTAACGTTTTTTGAATAGAACCAATTATTCTAAGTAACTCATCAACATCTTTAAGCAAACTATCAGCTTCCTCAACAGATAAATAATCAGTATCTTTTAGTAATCTAATCCAATAATGTGTTTCTCTTGCCTCTTTATATGATATGGTTAATTTAGCGAAAAAATCTTTTCCTGATTGTCCTCCAATGGCTTCTTCAATATTAGCTCCAATTGAAGTTCCACATCTTAATAGTTGTTTACTTAAAACAAATTCTTTTTTTTGTTCAGATAAATATTTAAAAACTTTTATTATTCGAACAGCAAAAGCATAACTTTTTATTTGAACAACATTATCATTTTTCATAATTCGTAATTTCTAATTCGTAATTATTTACTTCTTATTACTTTTCGGTTTTAATGCTTTTTTCATACCTTCCACTTGTTTTCTTTCCGAAGCTTTTAGCGGATACAAATGCGAAATTCCCATTTTATATGGATTTGGAATGTCATTCGCTTGAAATTGTTCGTAAGCTTGTGCGTTTCTCACAAAATTAGCATCCAACAATAAAGGTCTTCCTAAAGCGACTAAATCAGCTCTTCCGTTTAAAAGAATCGTATTGATTTGGTCAATATCTTGAATGTAGCCAGCGGTTATAGTTGGAATATGAACAGTATTTCGAACAGCATCAGAAAAAGGCGTTTGCCACATTCTACCCGTTAATGGTTTTTGACCTGCGACAGTATTTCCTGTTGAAACATTAATGATATCTGCTTCAGCATTTTTAAAAGCTTCTGAAATAGTGATAACTTCTTGTTCTGATATTCCGTTTTCTGCCCAATCTGTTGCTGAAATTCGTACTGAAATAGGTTTTTCAGATGGAAATACGTCACGAATCGCTTTAAAAATTGCTAATGGATATTTCAAACGGTTTTCAATGCTTCCACCAAATTCATCAGTACGAATATTGGTTAATGGAGATAGGAATGAAGCTAATAAAAATCCATGATGCGCTTGTAATTCTATCATATCAAATCCAGCTTCGTCTGCATTTTTAGCTGCTTGAACGAATTGTGCTTTGATTTCCGCCATATCTTCCAAAGTCATTTCTTTTGGAATGGAGAAATTTTCATTAAACGCAATAGGAGAAGCGGAAATTAAATCCCAAGGTGTTTCCATTGGTCCATTGCCTTCCCAAGGTTTTTTAGTAGCACCTTTTCTTCCGGAATGCCCTAATTGAATTCCAATTTTTGTTTCTGTATTATTATGAATGAAATTGGTAATTTTTTTCCATTGATTCAGTTGCTCTGCATTGTAAATTCCGGCACAACCTTCTGTAATTCTTCCGGTTTCTGAAATGGCGGTCATTTCGGTAATGATCAACCCAACGCCACCAGTAGCGCGACTTCCGTAATGTACTAAATGCCAATCTGAAACTAATCCGTCAGTTGCAGAATATTGTCCCATTGGTGCCATAACGATGCGGTTTGGGAGTTCTAATTCTCTAATTTTAAATGGAGTGAAGGCTGCAGAGTTGGAAGTTGGAAGTTGGGAGTTGGAAGTTTCCAAAAATTCGTTCAATACTTTATCAGTAAACGAACTATCTCTCAAACGTAAATTTTCATACGTCACTTTTTTAGAACGTGTCATGCATCCAAATGCAAATTGTTGGAAGGAATGTTGCATATGACGATCCATATTTTCGAACCAATCTAAAGAAACGATTGCAGCATATTGAATCATTTCAACAGTATTTCTTCTTGACTTGTCGTATTGTTCAAAAGCCGCTTGAACGTTGTTTGGATTAGCAATTACGGCATCCGATAATCCGATGGCACAATCCATAGCTAATTTTGTTCCTGAACCAATAGAGTAGTGGGCTGTAGCTTTTGCATCTCCAAGCAAAACAATATTTTTATGACTCCATTTTTCATTCGTTACATGTGGAAATTGACGCCAATGCGATTTGTTTGAGATTAGCGGATGACCATCTAGTTCTTCTTTAAAGATTTCCGCAATTTTAGTCATCGTGTCTTCTTCATTTGTGACTTCAAAGCCGTGTTTTTGCCACGTTTCATCTGAACATTCAAAAATCCATGTACTCATACCTTCTTCATATTGATAGCTATGTGCTACAATAGTTCCATGAGGCGTACTTCTGAAGAAATAGGTAAAGGCGTCAAGAGGTTTTGTAGAACCTAACCAAACAAATCGGTTTTTCTTTAATTCGATTTTGGTTCCGAATTCCTTTTCATATTTAGTTCGGATAGCACTTGCAATTCCGTCAGAAGCTAGAATAATATCCGAATCCGCAAATTGCGATAAATCATCTACATTTTGCTCGAAATGAAGATTTACGCCTTCTTCGATGCAGCGTTGTTGTAATAATTGTAAAAGTGTTTTTCTTGAACAACCACAGAATCCATTTCCAGCAATATTAACCGATTCACCATCACGAGCGACAATAATATCGTCCCAATACGCAAATTTGCTACGAATTAATTCATACGATTGCATGTCGCGCTTTAAGAATTCGCCTAAGGTTTCGTCTGAAAAAACTACTCCAAAACCAAAACTATCGTCAGGTTTATTGCGTTCGTAAATATCGATTTGGCAATGTGGCATTGCTTTTTTGGTTAATATCGAAAAGTAAAGTCCGCCAGGACCACCACCTATAACTGTTATTTTCATGTTTTTAATTGATAATTAACAATGGATAATTGATAATTAGTTATTGTCTTTTTATAGAGAAAATTTCTCCGAGTTTACTATAATTCGAACCTGCTAAACGAGCAACAGGCTTGTATTTGTCTAAATTGATTTTATGATTCTCCATTAGAATGGAATCGTCAATATGCATGGTGATTATTTTACCAATAATAATGCAAGCACCACCATTTTGATGATTTTCAATAAAATAATGATGTACCATTTCACATTCAAAATGCACTAAGCTTTCTTTGACGCGTTTTGGGTTGATAAAAACAGCATCAATTGGAGTAACACCAGCCAATTCAAATTCATCGATATCAGAAGCTACACTTTGAGAAGTGGTGTTCATTTGTTCGACAACTTCTTCTGTAACTAAATTGACAACGAATTGCTTGTTATCTAATACATTATTCAACGTGTCTTTGTTTTTATTTCCTGTGCGAACAGTAGAAAACATTACGTGTGGAGGATCTTCGCTAACGACATTAAAAAAAGAAAAAGGAGCAAGGTTGTTAATTCCATTAGCATCAACTGTTGAAATCCAACCAATAGGTCTTGGAATAACGGTTCCTGTTAAAAGCTTATATAAAGCAGAAGATTCGGTATGTTGAATATCGAATTGCATAGTCTAGTGTTGTTTCTACAAATTAAGTAAAATAATTTAAAGTCATAACTATACTTTTTTGATAAAATTGAATATTTTTATGAACATTCTAAAATCATAAAAAAGCTAGTATTTGATTATTATTGCATTATGTGTAATTTTTATTCAAAATAATTGTGATATATAAAAAAATATATTTGAAAAATTACGAACAATATTTTTGTATATTTTGCAAAATTAGTATATTTATGCAAAAATTATATATATGGAGATTTTATCATGTCCCAAATGCCAAAGCGATTCAATTGTAAAAAGTGGTGTAATCAAAGATAGACAAAGGTATTTGTGCAAATCTTGTAATTATTATTTCACTGTAAACAAATTAGGTAAAAAGATAGATGATTACTATGTTACTAAAGCATTACAACTGTATTTAGAAGGTTTAAGTTTTAGAGAAATTGAGCGTATTTTGGGGGTTTCGCACGTATCGATTAGCAATTGGGTGAAAGAGTTTAAAATCAAAAAACCGCCACATCCTAATTATCATCCAACTTATAAGATCTTCAAGCACAATGAGCTGGTTGAATACCTTCAAAACAAAGATAGATTGTCTGGTGCGGGTATGATTATTACAGAGCTCGGCGATAAGTTTATGCTTATTAAATGGGAACGTTTTAAAGATTAACTATACCATTTTACAAAATTATATATTATAATTTTTTTCATTAACATAATTTTAGAATTTGGTCATGCAGAAATGCAATACTAACCAAAACTTAAATTATGAAAAAATTATTATTAGTTGCTGGATTACTCTTTTCAGCATATTCATTTTCACAAGGTTCTCCTGATTATGGAGCTGGTATGAAATTCAATCTTAATGAAGATGGGTCTAAGTACATGCGTGTAATCGCTTGGGGGCAAATGTGGGGGCAATACAATGACAATTTGGCAGATGACAAAAAAGCATTTGAATTTTCTACAAGAAGAGCAAGAATTTTAACGTATGCTCAAATTACACCAAAATTTTTAGTATTAACACATTTTGGATTAAACTCACTTAATGCAGATAATATGTCACCCGTTGGAAAAGGAGAAAGTTCTCAGTTATTTTTCCATGATTTTTGGGTACAATATGCGTTAGGTAAAAATCACGCTATTGGATCTGGATTACATTATTGGAATGGTATTTCACGTTTGAATAGTCAAGGAACGTTAAACTTTATGACACTTGATAATAACAGACAATCATGGGCAACATTGGGCTTATCTGACCAGTTTGCAAGACACCAAGGAGTATACGCTAAAGGTACATTTGGAAAATTTCAATATAGAGTTTCTATCAACGAAGCAATTACAAATGGTTTAGATGCAAGAAATCCTGCAGATAATGTTAATACAGCTGTCTACGGAGGAAGAAGAGTATTAGGATCTAAAGATGCTGGAATGAATTATGCTGGTTATTTTGAATATGGCTTTTTAGAGCAAGAAAGTAACTTTTTACCTTTTAGAGTAGGTTCATATTTAGGTACTAAAAAAGTATTTAATGTTGGTGCTGGATTCTTTTTACATCCAAAAGGAAGTGTTATGAATGATGGAACTACAAATGTTGGAGAAGATGTTTCAGTTTTTGCAGTTGATGCATTCTATGATGTGCCACTTGGAGATAAAAAAGGAGCTATTACAGCTTATGCAACCTATCAAAATAATAATTACGGAAAAGATTATTTATTCAATGCCTATGGAACTGGAAGTATGATTTATGGACACGCTGGGTATTTAATTCCAACCGAAAAACTAACAAAACTTCAACCTTATATCTCTTATGCATCAAATAGCTATGATGCAGTAGATGATAATAGAAATGTTTTTGGAATTGGTTCAAATTTATACATGAATGGACACAATTCAAAATTAACTTTAGAGTATAAAAACGAAAAATTTGGTGATAACGAAACAGGGACTGTTACGCTTCAAGCCATGATTTACCTATAATAAACAATCAAAAACTAATAAACAATGAGTGATCAAAAACACGCTACGGCTTATTGGAAGGAAAATTTAAAATACCTTCTAATTCTTTTAAGCATTTGGTTTCTATGCTCGTATGGAGCAGGAATTCTATTTGTAGACCAATTAAACACAATCAAATTAGGTGGATTTCCACTTGGCTTTTGGTTTGCCCAACAAGGATCAATGTATGTTTTCGTAATCTTAATTTTTGTCTACGTTCGTTTAATGAACAAATTAGATAAGAAATATGGTTTTGATAACGATTAATTAAATAAGATAAAAATTTATAATCATGGATGTAAAAATTTGGACATATATTATTGTAGGAATTACTTTTGCAATCTACATTGGAATTGCTATTTGGACAAGAGCGGGTTCTACTAAAGAGTTTTATGTAGCTGGTGGAGGAGTTTCTCCATTAGCTAATGGTATGGCAACTGCTGCCGATTGGATGTCTGCTGCATCATTTATTTCAATGGCGGGAATTATTTCTTTTGCAGGTTATGATGGAGCAGTTTACTTAATGGGTTGGACTGGAGGTTATGTACTTTTAGCATTACTTTTAGCACCTTATTTAAGAAAATTTGGAAAATTCACAGTGCCTGATTTTATTGGAGATCGTTACTACTCAAAAACTGCGCGTTCAGTAGCTGTTTTTTGTGCTTTGATTGTATCATTTACTTATGTAGCGGGTCAAATGCGTGGAGTAGGAGTTGTATTTTCAAGATTCTTAGAAGTTGAAATTAACACCGGTGTAATCATCGGAATGATAATCGTTTTATTTTATGCGGTTTTAGGAGGAATGAAAGGAATTACTTATACACAAGTAGCACAATATTGTGTATTGATTTTCGCTTTCATGGTTCCTGCAATCTTCATTTCAATACAAATGACGGGTAATCCAATTCCACAATTAGGAATGGGAGGAACAGTAGCTGGAACAGATACTTATTTATTAGATAAATTAAATGGATTGTCTACAGAATTAGGTTTTACCGAATATACAGATGGCTCAAAATCAATGATTGACGTTTTGGCAATTACTTTAGCTTTAATGGTAGGAACTGCTGGATTACCACACGTAATTGTTCGTTTCTTTACGGTTAAAAATGTAAAAGATGCACGTAAATCAGCTGGATTAGCATTAGTATTTATCGTAATTTTATATACCACAGCTCCTGCAGTATCTGTTTTTGCAAGAACTAACTTAATCGAAACAGTTAGTAATAAAAATTATGCAGACATGCCTCAATGGTTTAAAAACTGGGAAAAAACTGGTCTTTTAATCTATAATGATAAAAATGCTGATGGAAAAATTCAATATGTAAAAGGAGATGCTTTTGTATTGAAAGATGGTAAACCACAAAAAGACCAACCCAATGCTGAAAGTGCTAATGAATTGTATATCGATAATGATATCATGGTGTTAGCAAATCCTGAAATTGCAAAATTACCGAACTGGGTTATTGCATTGGTTGCTGCTGGAGCTTTAGCTGCTGCACTTTCAACTGCTGCTGGTTTATTGTTGGTAATTTCTGCAGCTGTTTCTCACGATTTAATTAAGAAAATGGTTAACCCAAATATTTCTGAAAAAGGAGAATTATGGACTGCTCGTATTTCTGCTGCTGTGGCTGTAATTATAGCAGGATATTTTGGAATTAATCCACCAGGATTCGTTGCGGCCGTGGTAGCATTAGCCTTCGGATTAGCTGCTGCATCTTTCTTCCCAGCTATTATTTTGGGAATATTTAATAAAAGAATGAACAAAGAAGGAGCTGTTGCAGGTATGGTTGTTGGTATGGCATTAATGTTATATTATATGGCTAAATTCAAATTAGGATGGATAGGCGAAATGCCAGATAAATCAGAATGGTGGTTTGGAATTTCTCCAGAAGGTTTTGGAACGGTTGCGATGATAGCTAACTTTATTGTTGCTTTAGTAGTAAGTAAATTTACTCCAGCTCCACCTCAAGAAGTACAAGATATTGTTGAAAATATCCGTATTCCTTCAGGTGCTGCAGAAGCTGGGGCTGCACATTAATTTTTTGGTTTACCTACTATTTTATAACTCTGCTCTTGTTTTTCGAGAGCAGAGTTTGTATTTTTAAAAAATGTAAGCAATTCAATATGAAAAAAAGACATCAGCAAAAATTAGTTGTTTTATCACTTTTATTACTATTGGTACTCAATTTACCAATCGTTTTGCTATTTGATAGTGCCGATAATGTATTGGGATTACCCGTAATTTACATTTACATTTTTTCAATTTGGTTATTTTCGGTTTTAATGTCATTGATTGTAGTACAACGTTATTATGAATAGTGCGATACTTTTACTTATTCTACTAGGCTACTTAGGTATTCTTTTTTTTATCGCACATTGGGCAGAAAAAAAAGAAAATGTCAAATGGACTAATAATTCGTATATCTATTCTTTGTCTTTGGCTGTATATTGTACCGCCTGGACGTACTATGGAAGTATAGGCGTAGCTGCCAATTCAGGGTTGGGGTATTTACCTATTTATATCGGCCCCATAATCATTATTCCAGCTTGGATTATTATTTTGAAGAAAATTATTCGCATTTCTCGTGTGAATAAAATTTCAAGTATTGCCGATTTTATTTCGCTTCGTTATGGAAATAGTCGTTTTTTAGGAGCTATTGTAACTGTTGTTTGCTTGGCAGGAATTTTACCCTACATCGCATTGCAATTAAAAGCAATTTCCGAAACTTTTCATATTGTTACCAAAACCAGTTCAAGCTCATTAATTTTTGATGATACCACGACTTATGTAGCCATTGCTTTAGCTCTTTTTGCTTCTTATTATGGAACGCGTTATGTAGATGCATCTGAAAAAAGAAAAGGAATTGTAACTGCAGTTGCCATTGAAAGCGTTCTAAAATTAGTCTTTTTTATCATTGTTGGAGTTTATGTATCTTTCTTTGTTTTTGATGGTTACGATGATATTTATACAAAAGCTTCTCTTTTAGAAAACTTTAAAGAAAAAAATACCATTGGTGGATTAGAACAAGGACTAAATTGGTTTTTCCTAAGTATGGTTTCGCTTTTTGCTATCTTTTTGTTGCCACGTCAATTTCACATGAGTGTGGTTGAAAACAATAGAGAACGTCATATAAAAACCGCTATTTGGTTGTTTCCATTGTATTTATTGCTTTTCAATATTTTTGTATATCCAATTGCTTGGGGCGGAAATGTCTTATTTGAAGGAACCGATGCTAATGCAGATACATATTCGTTACTTATTCCTCAATATTTCAATAATACCACATTAACAGTTTTGGTTTTCCTTGGCGGATTTTCGGCAGCAATTTCAATGATTGTAGTTTCAAGCATCAGTTTATCTACCATGTTGAGTAACAACTTATTAATTCCGTATACTTTTTTAGGAAAATTACGTAGCGAAGAACAAGTCATCAATAACAAAAAAATTGTCAATATTCGTAAAATAGGGATTTTTTCACTAATTATTGTAGCCTATTTTATCTACCGATTCTTCGCATTAGACTACAGTTTGGTTTCCATCGGATTAATTTCATTTGTAATTATTGCCCAATTAGCACCAGCCTTTTTTGGAGCGATTTTTTGGCGAAGAGGTTCAAGAATGGGAGCAATTTATAGTATTTTGATAGGATTCGTTATTTGCTTATACACACTTTTAATTCCGTATGCCATTGGGTTAACCAATAGTGAAAGTTCTTTTATTTCCGAAGGTTTCATGAAAATTGGATTATTAAAACCCTTCCAACTTTTTGGTTTGGATTATTTGCAACCTGTGCCACATGCATTATTTTGGAGTATGTTGTTCAATAGCATTACTTATTTTGCAGTTTCGGTGAGTTTTAAAGGAAATTATCGGGAACGCAATTATGCCGAAATGTACGTTGACATCGAAAAATACAGCACCAATCATGAAAATGCATTCGTTTGGAAAGGAACCGCTTATACCAGTGATATTGAAAAAGTTTTAGTTCGGTTTTTAGGTGAAGAACGAACCAAACGGGCTTTAAATATTTTCAACGTAAAATATAATGTGGATAAAAATCAAGAGCTTGCAGATGCACGCTTAGTTAAATTTGCCGAAAATTTATTAACAGGTCACATTGGAACAGCTTCGGCACGAATTCTGATTTCGAGTGTAGTTAAGGAAGAGAAAGTCACTTTACCTGAAGTTTTAAAAATTCTTGAAGAATCTAAAGAAAACATCACCATCAATAAAAAATTGACAGAAACTTCGAACCAACTCCAAAAAATCACTTCCGAATTACAAAAGGCAAACGAAACGTTGGTGCGAAAAGATGTTCAGAAAGACGAATTTTTAGATACCGTAACACACGAACTTCGCACACCAATTACCGCTATTCGTGCTGCAAGTGAGATTTTGCACGATGATGACGAAATTCCGGAAGAATTAAAAAAACAGTTTTTGCAAAATATCATTTCCGAATCAGATAGACTGAATCGTTTGATTGATAAAATTTTGGATTTAGAGAAATTCGAAACAGGAAAACAAACCATTCACCCAAGTCAAAACAACTTAATTGCAACGATTGAACATTCAATAGAACCTCTAAAACAATTAATTAAAAACCGTAACATCAGCGTTTATGTTGAAAGTAAAGACACGGTTTTGGCTTATTATGATGAAGACAGAATCATTCAAGTGGTTACCAATTTACTGTCAAACGCCATTAAATTCTGTCCCGAAACCGAAGGTTTAATCACCATTCAAGTCAAAAAGAAAGATAATTTTATAGAAACTTCGGTTCAAGACAACGGAAAAGGTATAAATCCTAACGATTTTGACGTTATATTTGACAAATTTTATCAAGCTTCCAACCAAAATTTCAAAAAACCCGTTGGTAGCGGATTAGGATTAGCTATTTGCAAACAAATTATTGAACATCACAAAGGTA
>Ga0075152_10001721_pt1 | contig 15850 bp, 14 predicted proteins | sample JI61114C2DNA_FD_70964 | JGI IMG/M metagenome (GOLD analysis project Ga0075152, IMG submission 70964) | Wastewater effluent complex algal communities from Wisconsin, to seasonally profile nutrient transformation and Carbon sequestration -... | ecosystem: Engineered > WWTP > Effluent > Algae...
CGGAACGATCTTTGGTCCTACCGCCCGCCTCCCGATCATGGCCCAGACACCCGCACGGCTCGTCAACCACCTCTTTTGGCGTGCGGGTATGGGCTTGACCCCCAGGGAGATGGACTACTTCTCCCGGATCCCCTACGATGAGCTGGTGAACGACCTGTTCCGCTCGTCGAGCGACTTCCGGCCGATCGTAACGGAGCATGTGACGGTCAGCGGTGAGGTCTACAATGCGATGAAGGGAACCGGGCAGTTCAAGTACCGCAAGGCCAGCCGTGAAGCGCAACGCCGTTTGAACGCATTGTGGCGCTCACGGATGATCGCCACGGAAGGCTGTTTGCGCGAGAAAATGGCCCTCTTCTGGCACGGCCATCTGGTGGCTTGGAGCCATTGGTCCAACAGCACCGAGCAGTACCTGAACATCCTCCGTGAGCATGGGCTCGGCGATCTGGGCACGCTGCTGAAGAAGGTGAGCCGCTCTTCCGCCATGCTCGCTTACCTGAGCAACCAGCGCAACAAGAAAGACGCGCCCAACGAGAATTTCGCCCGCGAGCTCATGGAGCTCTTCACGCTCGGGCGCGGGTACTACTCCGAGCAGGACATCCATGAAGCCGCCCGTGCCTTCACGGGTTGGGGCTTCAAGCTGGATACCGCCGAATTCCATTTCCGCGAGAACCAGCACGACTTCGGTGAGAAGACCTTCCGTGGCAAGACCGGGAACTTCGATGGGGACGACATCCTGGACATGCTGCTGGCGGACAAACAGACGGCCGTCTTCATCACCCGCAAGATGTACCGTTGGTTCGTGTGCCCGGAGATCCACGAGGAATTCGCCGCCCGGATGGCCGATCGGTTCTTCACGAGCGGGTACGACATCGCGGACCTCATGCGCTTCGTATTCACCAGCGACCATTTCAAGGACACCGCGGTGATGGGCCGCCGCATCAAATCCCCCATCGAGCTGATCTGCGGGCTGGACAAGAACTTCGCGCTGCGTTTCGAACGTGAAGAGGACGGCATGTTCCTGCAGCGCATGCTCGGTCAAGTATTGCTGCATCCGCCCAACGTGTCCGGTTGGAAGGAGGGGAACGCCTGGATCGACAGCAGCTCGCTCATGCTGCGGCTGAAGTTACCGTCCGCCCTGCTGAACAAGGGCAACCTGGATTGGGACGAACCCGGTGCCAGCGCTGGCGACCTGGACAAGATGATGGCCCCCGCCGGAGACGCCCCGATGCGCGACGCGGACGGCCGCCTTCTCCGCGTAGCCCCGGACAAGGCCGCCTTCCTCGCGCAACTGGACCCGGCCACCACGAACGAATCGCTCTTCAACACGCTCTTGCAAGTGGACGCCAGCCCTACGCTCAGCTCCAATGTGGGCAACGGCGACCTGATGGAACGCGTGCTGGAAGTCCTGTCCTCACCCGAATACCAGCTCTGCTGAAATGAAGCGCCGCGACTTCCTCCGGAGCACCGGACTGGTCACCACCAGTTTGATGCTGCCCCGTTTCCTGCACGGCATGGGCGGCGCGCAACGCGCCAATGCCCGGAAACTGGTGATCGTGCAGCTGACCGGCGGGAACGACGGATTGAACACCATCATCCCGTTCCGCAACGACGCGTACTACAGTGCCCGGCCCAAGCTGGCCATCGCTCGCTCGCTCGCGCTTCCGCTCACGGATGAGCTCGGCCTGAACCCCGGACTGGCAAAGCTGCGCCCTTTGTACGATGCCGGACACCTGGCCATCATCAACGGGGTGGGCTATCCGCAGCCGGACCGCTCGCACTTCCGCAGTATGGATATCTGGCATACGGCGAGTGGCAGTGAGCAGTTCTTGGAAACCGGTTGGCTCGGTCGCTATATGGATACCCGGAACGCCGAGCCGCATGACGTGGTGGAGTTCGGAGGCTCCCTCTCCCTCGCGAACAAAGGGGAACAGGTGAAGGCCATCGCGTTGACCGACCCGGCGCGTTTCTACCATGCCACACGCGAACCCTACTTCGCCAAGCTCGCTGGGGAACAGCATGCGCTCGCTCATCAGCAGTTGGGCTACCTCTACCGCACGATGACCGAGACCTACCGCAGCGCCGGCTACATACAGGAGCACTTGCGGCCGCGCAGCACGGCCACCGTTTTTCCCAAGGGAGACCTGTCCAGGCAGTTGCGGCATGTGAGCGCCTTCATCCAGAGCGGTATGGAGACCAGCGTGTACTACACCAGCACCGCCGGGTTCGATACGCATGTGAACCAACAAGCCAACCACCAGAAACTGCTCACCGAAGTGAGCGACGCGATCGCCGCGTTCATGGATGATCTCAACGCGGCCGGGCGTTCGGGCGAAGTGCTCGTCATGGTCTTCAGTGAATTCGGCCGCCGCGTGAAGGAGAACGCCAGCAATGGCACGGACCACGGCGCGGCGGGCCCCATGCTCCTCATCGGCGAAGGGGTGAAGAAGGCCGGGGTGTTCAACGCGCCGCCATCGCTGGAGAAACTGGATGACAACGGTGACCTCGCGTTCTCGATCGACTTCCGCCGCGTCTACGCCACCGTGCTGGGTCGTTGGTTGGGTGTTGACGTGAACGGCGTGCTCGGCGACGGCTACCAGCCGCTTCCTGTTCTCGGGTAGAAACAGGATCCGTCCGCAGACGTGTTCAACGGGGCCAATGCATGAACATGATCGCCAGGTGCGTGCCACCGATCACCGCGTACGTGATGCCCAAGAAGAGCCCGAGCTCGCTCAGGTTCAGCCAACCCAAGGTGTTCATCTCGACCTCCTTGCGCCCGTAGTGGGGTTTCATCGGCGGGAGCGGTATGCGCTCCTCTTCCACAGGCAGGTTGTTCCAGAATCCGGGAGAGCTCATCGGTCGATGGGGAGAACCGTCGCCCGAATGTATGGAGTTCTCGGATGCCGTTCGCGTGGTCATCGGTATTCGTCCGGTAACGCGATTTCCAGAACTGCCGTCCGCTGTTTCATGGGTTCGCCACCACGAAGGCGGCACCATCGAAAGTCGCTCAAGGGATCGATCCCGCTGCGTCTCTTCGTCGAGCAGGAGGTTGCCGTAGAGGAAGTGAAGATGCTTGTAGACCAACGTGAGGGCAGTGGGTATCGGAAGTGAAGACGCCCCAAGTTCGTGCTGTTGCCTCCCCAAGCATGCCAGCTCGCTGCGGACGAGCACTTGGACTTTCGCAGGGTTTTCCACAACGAACATGTACGCTCAAATGCACCGAGGACCCTGCGCCATCTGTCCTCGCGCGGCTCCGACCCTGATCGCCGCAACCTGGTCCAATTCTCAAGACCGGCGTCCACGGTGGGCTTTGCGCCCAGCACACCTATCGCGTCAAGCCCGCCTTCAACGTTGTGGTATTTCCCCGCTCATCCCGCACATCCACCACCAGTTCGTGCTTTCCCGGTTTGTCGCTGTACTTGTCGAAGCGGTGTGTGATCAGCTTTCTCTTCGGGTCGTATTCGAAGAGGATCCACTCGCCGTCCAGTTTGCCCACCCACTGGTCCACACCGCTCAGGTCGTCGGTCACTTGGATCCTGATGCTGTCGCGACCGGTCATCACGGGCTTCAGTTCTACGGCCACCACTTTCGGCGGCACCGTGTCGATCATCACCGTGTAGTTGCCGAAGCCTTTCACCTTGGAGCCGATCCAGCCGTCCTGCCAGGTACCGCCGATCGGGGAGGGTTTGCCCTGGTCGTCCAGTTTCACGATGAGCAGTTTGTCCATGCGGCCTTTGGCACTGGCCGCGTCCGCCTTCAGTGAGAGGTGCCCGGCCAGGTTCAGCGGGGTGAGGGGATCGTGCAGGCGGGTGATGGGAGCGAAGGGACTTGACCCTTTGGCGGTGGTGCACGCGATGCGCTCATCAGCGTACAACGCGTTGGGCGGCAGGGTGAAGCGCGCGTCGGCCGTGGTGAGGTCGTTCTCTTGGTCGTACTTGAAATATCGGCCCTTCACTGGCGAAGGCGCCCAACCGACGGCTTGCCCGGCAGTGGCCCCGCGCAGGGTGAAGCGCAGTTCGCTGCGGTTGCCGTTGGCGTCCACGGCTTCAACGAGCACCTTCTTTTCGTCGCCGGACTTCAAGGTGATGCGCCCTTGGGCCGCTTCCTTTCCGTAGATGGGTAGCTTGTTGTTCGGTTGTTTGTAGCAGCGGTTGTAGTTCATGTCGTTGCCCTTGAACAACGCATAGTCCATGTAGGCATCGGCATACCGCTGAAGGCCGAAGTCGATCTCGTCCAAGAGCGCACTGAAGACCGGCACACCGTCCACGCTGACCTTCAAGCTCCGGATCCCGCAGGTGCTCCAACTGTTGCTGTAGCGGTCGATCACGTTCACGGACAGTCCCACGGTTCCGAGCGCTGCGGGAACTGTTCCGCCTTTCAGCGTGTAGCTGTTGCCCGTATTCGTGGTCACGAAGCCCCGGGCTTTGCCGGGGTAGGGCTGCACCCGCGCTGAACTGTCCAGCGGGTCGATGCGCAGCCCGTTGAAAGTGGGTGCCGTGCTGTCAGGCACCTCCATGCCGAAGCGCTCCGGGTCCAAGGCGTGCTGATCCCCGGTGCGGCGCACCTCGAAGTGGAGGTGGGGGCCGCTGCTGCCGCCGGTATTCCCGCTGTGCGCTACCAACTGTCCCTTCCTTACCGGGAGTTCGCCTTTCTCGAAGGTGAGGTCCACATCGAACGCACGCGCCTTATACTGGCGGTCCAGCACCGCATCGGCGATGGTGCCCGTGAAATTCCGCAAGTGGCCATAGACCGTGGTGTAGCCGTTGGGATGATCGATGTATAGCGCTTTGCCATAGCCCCAAGGGCTCACTTTCACCCGGCTCACCCAGCCATCTTCCGCAGCCTTGATGTCCAAGCCTTCCCGGCCTTCGGTCCGCATGTCCAGCCCGCTGTGGAAGTGCCCTGTCCGCAGCTCCATGAAGTTCCCCGCCAGCGAGATCGGGATGTCCATCGGGGGCGTGAAGCGAGGTTCGTTGCCCGGTGATTGAGCGAAGGAGATCCGCGTCATCAACAAGCTGAAGATCAATAGGCTGTTCTGCTTCATTTCCACCCTTTCTCACATTGGTCCGACGATCGGCACGGCCCGTCCGCGCCCCTTGCAAACCAAGGTCCGGCCTTCGCATTCCCATGCTGGGCGCGGGCTCAACCGTCAACATCCCTGCGTTCATACTCCGGATATGCGCTGTTCACCCCTGATCCTATCTTCGCGCCGGACCCTGAGAACGGTCTTTTGTATCCAGAACCGTGAGCGACCTAGCCATCCGACTTCGCCAAGTGCATGCGCGCGTGGAGGGCCTGCTCAAGGACCGTGACCGGCACGCTGCCCGGCATCTCTCCTTGGAAGAGGAACTGCGCGAGCTGAAGCGCAGCCATGAGGTGCTCCAAGCGCGCTTGACGGAACTGGAGCAAGAGAACGAGGTCCTCCGTTCGGTGAAGGTGGCAACTCCGGAGAAGTCCGGGACCGCCAGCGACCGATCGGGATCGAAGGAACGGATCGATGAACTGGTGATCGAGATCGATCGCTGCCTGGCCCTTTTGCAGAACTGACCAGAGCGACCTCCACCATGAGCGAATCATCGATCAGGATCGAATTGGCCGGGCGGGCTTATCCTCTTACGGTGCATCCGGACGAGGAAGCCAATATCCGCAAGGCCGCTTCCGAGATCAACGAGAGCATCGCCCGCTTGAAGGCATCCTACCCGATGACCGACAAGCAGGACCTGTTGGCCATGGCCGCGCTGGAAGTCACTACCCGCGCGCTCAACCAGGCCACCGCACAAGCCCACGCCGAAGATTCCGCGGCCGTGGAAGACCTTGAGCGTCTGCTCTCTGAGATGCGCGGCTGATCCACTTCGCTCCCCGGAGCACCCAGGGTCCACGAAAAACAAACGTGGACTCATGGACATAGTAGCAGCATTGATCGGGGCCATCGTCGGCCTCGCGGCCGGGGGCGGTATCGTCTACCTCCTCCTGAACAGCCTGATGACCAAACGGCGCGACGGCATCCTGAAGGAGGCTCAAGCGGAGGGCGAAGCCCTCAAGAAACAGAAGCTCGCTGAAGCCAAGGAGAAGTTCCTCCAGCTCCGCGAAGAGCATGAGAATGAGGCACGCGAGAAAGAGAAGCGCGCCAACCAGGCGTTGGAGAAGAGCAAGCAACGCGAGCAGCAGCTCAGCCGACAGCAGCAGGACATCGCCAACAAGGAAAAGCAGCTCGACAGCTTGAAGAACGACCTGACCCAGCGCCTGCAAGGGTTGGAGCGCCGGCAAGAGGACATGGAGAAGAACCACTCCAAACAGGTGCAATTGCTGGAGAAGATCAGCGGCTTGAACGCCGAGGACGCGAAGAAGCAACTGATGGACAGCTTGCGTGATGAAGCCCGCACCGGCGCGATGGCGCACATCAAGGAAGTGACCGAAGAGGCGAAGCTCACGGCCAACAAAGAGGCCAAGCGCATCATCATCCAGACCATCCAACGCACGGCCACCGAGCACGCCGTAGAGAACGCCGTGAGCGTGTTCCAGATCGAGAACGACGACGTGAAGGGTCGCATCATCGGTCGCGAGGGCCGCAACATCCGCACCCTGGAAGAAGCCACCGGTGTGGAGATCGTCGTGGACGATACGCCCGGTGCCATCATCCTGAGCTGCTTCGATCCCGTGCGCCGCGAAATGGCACGCTTGGCCCTGCACCAATTGGTGAAGGACGGCCGCATCCACCCCGGTCGTATCGAGGAGATCGTGGCCAAGACCAAGAAGCATCTCGAAGAAGAGATCGTGGAGATCGGCAAGCGCACCTGCATCGACTTGGGCGTTCACGGCTTGCACGCGGAGCTGATCCGCATGGTGGGCCGCATGCGCTACCGGAGCAGCTACGGTCAGAACCTTTTGCAGCACAGCCGCGAGGTGGCCAATCTGGCCGCCACCATGGCAGCGGAACTCGGGCTGAACGTGAAAGCCGCCAAACGCGCGGGCCTTCTGCACGATATCGGCAAGGTGCCGGATGAATCACCGGAGCTGCCGCACGCCATTCTCGGTATGCAGATCGCCGAGAAGTACGGGGAGAAGCCCGACGTGCTCAACGCCATCGGTGCCCACCACGACGAGATCGAAATGACCGGACTGCTCAGTCCGATCGTGCAGGCGTGCGATGCCATCAGCGGTGCCCGCCCCGGTGCCCGCCGCGAGGCCATGGAGCAGTACATCAAGCGCCTGAAAGACCTGGAGGGCTTGGCCATGAGCTACCAAGGTGTTCAGAAGGCCTACGCCATCCAAGCCGGCCGGGAGCTGCGCGTAATGGTGGAAAGCGAGCGTGTGACCGATGAGCAGGCCGACACCATCAGCATGAGCCTTGCCGAGCGCATCCAGAACGAGATGACCTACCCCGGCCAAGTGAAGATCACCGTGATCCGCGAACGCCGTAGCACGGCTGTGGCCAAGTGATCGTCCCGTAACGACCAGTCCGCAGGGGCGACGTTCTCGTCGCCCCTGCTACATTTCCGCCATGACGGACAGCGAGATCAAGGACCTCATCAAGCAGGAGATCGCCAATGTGGCCTTCGCTGCGGTGAACGATCAGGACGCCTTGCTGGACCAGAACATCCTGGACAGTGTAGGAGCCGTGGATCTGGCCGTTGCGCTTGAAGGTGTTTTCGGCATCAGTATCCCCTTCGTGGACATCAACAAGCAGCAGTTCCACAGTGTGGAGACATTGGCGGCTTACGTGCGCTTGAAGCGGTTATGATCGCACCCGCCCATAGCGGCTGGGGCACTCACGGCATGGCTTTGCTGGCGGGCGCATTAGTGGCGGGCGGCTTGGGTTGGTATTTCCACGGAAAGGGCGGCTGCGGTTGTGCTCAAAAGCGAGAAGGGCTGACCTACCCGCTGCAAGGCTACAAGGACAACTACAGCACCGAGCACTATCTCGCTTCGATGCTGAACAGGACGCTTACGGACGGCTCAAGCATCGTTCTGCTCGGTTCGTCGGAATTGACCACCGAGGATCATCCCGCTAAACCGGTGAACTTCTTCAACACCGGCTTGGGGCGCCCCCTCTTCGCTTTGGGGCATGCTGGTAATCAGAGCTTCAGCATGCATGCGCAGCTGATCGCCGCAGATGCGGACCTGGCGCATGCGCGCCTAGCCATCCTGATCTCTCCCAGCTGGTTTCTGGACAACGCAGCGGTCACCGGCACCGAATTGGCGGCCTTCCTCGAGTACCAGCCATCACCTTCCCTGTACAGTACCTATCGGCGCGTGAAGGCCGGGGATACGCTCGCCGCACCCGTCGGTGCTTTTCTCGCCGAGCATGAGCGCGAACTGGGCACCGCCCAACCGATCGCGCTCTGGCTCGCGCGCAACGCATCAGCCACCGGTAGATGGCTCTACGCCTACAGCCAGCCGTGGAATGAGGCCATCATCAATGCCACCAGCGACGATATGCTCTTCTCTCCAAGGCTTGAAGAGCGACAACCGGCTTCGGGCACGATCACCTCTCCTGTGGATTGGCAGGCCCTGTACACGCGGGCGAAGCAGGATCATCTTGCACAATGCACCAATAATCGTGTGCAAGTGAACGACGCATACTACGCCGCGCATGTCCAAGGGCGCACACGCGAAGTGGAGGTCCATCCGCTGGACGCCAACCGGGAACTGCGCGACTTCCGCGGCTTCCTCGTGTATTTGCAAGCCATGCATGCCCGCCCTTACTTCATCCTGCAACCGCTGAACCCGTATGTCTATACCAACCTTCCCGAAATGGATCCGACCATGCAGGTGATCCGTGGGGAATTGGACCGCTGCGGATTTCCTTTCCTCGACATGTGGGTCAGCGATACCACCCGTTTTGAGCCGGGGACGCTGACCGATGTGATGCACCTTGGTCCGCTTGGCTGGTACAAGGTGGACAGTGCGCTGGCAGCCTATTACCCATGAGAACCGACACGCGCTTCTTCCGCGTCTTGAAATGGACCGCGATATACACCGCGCTCGCGTTCGGTATGTGGTGGTTGCACCATCCGTTGGAAGTGAGCATGGACGCTGCGGCGAGCACCGTGAAATTCGTTTACCAGCAGTTCTGAGGAATGAGACCACAGAGGCACAGGGGCACAGAGAACCCAGCGCAGCATCCGCTGCGCGCTGTCCATGTCGTTGCGATCCCCGTGCGGTCTGTGTCTCCGTGCCTCTGTGGTATGCACCCCCGGATCCACTGATCGATGCTGCCCTTCGCGACCATCGACTTCTACCTGCTGTTCGCGTTGCTTGTAGCGGCACTCTATGCGCTGAAGGGCCTGTTGAACGGTCGGGTCCCGCTGGTGTCCGTGCTTGTCGGCCTCAGCCTGTTCTATGCCGTTGCCTATTTCCCGAAGCCGTGGCAATTGCTGCTGTTCACGGTGTACCAATGCGTGTTCACTTGGCTGCTGCTCTTCCGCTGGAATCGCCTGCACGCGCTGATCGGCAGCCTCCTGCTCGCATTGCCCATGGTGCTGGTGAAGTTCGACTGGAATGTGGACGTTATCGGGTTCGCGGGCATCAGCTACATCACCTTCCGGTGCATCCAGGTCTACTTGGACGGCGAGCTGCTCCGCGACAAGTTCCGGTTCACGGACTTCATCGCGTTCCTGCTCTTCACGCCCGGCCTGCTCGCAGGGCCCATCGACCGCTATGAGCGTTTCAAAAGCGATCTGGACCAAGGCTGGTCACGATTGAACTCGACCGCGTTGCTCGCCGGTTGGGAGTTCGTCATCCTCGGCCTGTTGCACAAGTTCGTCCTGGCCGAACTGGTGGACCGGCATTGGCTTTCCGAATGCGACGGCTGCACGAAAGCGTGGCCTATGCTGAAGGACATGTACGGCTACACGGCCTACCTCTATTTCGATTTCGCCGGGTACTCCTTGCTGGCCATCGGTTTGGGGCGCATGATGGGCATCGAGCTGCCGAAGAACTTCGATCGCCCGTGGCTTACGGAGAACCCGCCGGAGTTCTGGAAGCGCTGGCACATAAGCCTCGGTGATTGGCTGCGCGACTATTTCTTCCGCCCCATCTACAAGAGCCTCAGTGGTGTGAAGAGTCTGCGCACATGGCCTTTGTTGAAGCAGAACCTCGCGCTCTTCAGCACCTTCCTGCTCATGGGTTGTTGGAACGGGCTGGAACTCCACTACATCCTCAGCGGATCCCTCTTCGGCCTCTATTCCGTAGTGTACAACAGCTATCAGCACCAGAGCCGCAAGCACAAATGGGATCTCTGGGGCAGCTCGCCCATTTGGTTGGTGAGAAGCTTGTCCATCTTCGTGATGGTGCATTTGGCTTGCTTCGCCTTGTACATCTTCAGCGGACGGTTCCCATACTTGCACTGATGCGATTCGACATCGTTGCCGCGCGTTTCGAGGATGTGGATACCGCACCGGACAAGCTCGCTCTGGCCGGTAGCGACCGTGACCTGTCGTGGGCAATGTTGCGTGAAGAGGCGCTGGCCATGACCGAGCGCATCCGGAAGTCGGGGCTACCGAATGGCCATCCTGTGATCGTGCGCGGACATAAGGAAGCGGACATGGTGGTGAGCATGGTGGCCTGCATGCTGCTGGATCATCCGTACATCCCGCTGGATCTGGTGGTGCCCGAGGAACGCGTGCGCAGGATCCTCTCCATCACCGGCGCGCAATTGGTGATCGACTGCTCGGCGCAACCGCTCCAATGCGAAGTGTCCTTGATCCTGCCGGGTGCGAAGGATCGGATGGTGAAGGTGGATCCCACCAAAGGTGTTCCGTACCGGGATGAGGACCCGATCCGCTACATCATCTTCACCAGCGGCAGCACGGGCGAACCCAAGGGCGTGCGCATCACGCGCGAGGCCGCAGGGGCCTTCCTGCGTTGGATGAGCGCGGACTTCGGCTTCGGGGCGAGCGATGTGTTCATCAACCAAGCGCCGTTCAGTTTCGACCTCAGCGTGTATGAGCTGTTCACGAGCCTGCACATCGGCGGCACGCTGCTGTTGAACGACGCCGATACGGCGAAGGACTCCAAGCGCTTTCTGGGTCGTGTCACGCGCTACGGCGGAAGTGTTTGGGTAAGTACCCCCACCTTCGCTTATCTGTATCTCACGGAGCCCGCATTCACCGGAGAACAAGTGCGCTCGGTGCATTCCTTCCTGTTCTGTGGGGAGGCCCTGCCGAAGATGACCGCCCAGCGCCTGCTTGACCGATTCCCAGAGTCACGCGTGCTGAACACCTACGGCCCCACGGAAGCTACTGTGGCGACCTCGCTGATCGATGTGACGCGCGAGATCCTGGCGAAGTACGCTGACATGCCGGTAGGTTACCCGAAGCGCGAATGCACCTTGCGCTGCACGACACCTGATGGTGCCGAAGCCACGAAAGAGGCACCCGGCGAGATCGGGATCATCGGGCCGCACGTGAGCATCGGCTACCTCAACAACGATGTATTGAACGCGGAAAAGTTCTTCGAAGTCGATGGCCAGCGCGCTTTCCGCACCGGCGACTACGGCTGGTTCCAAGATGACATCCTCTTCTTCAATGGCCGCCGTGACGAGCAGGTGAAGTTGAACGGCTTCCGTATAGAGCTCGGTGACATCACCGCGCAGATGCTGACCGTACCGGGCGTGGCCGACGCCATCGCCGTGCCGCTGAAAGCAGGGGAGACGGTGAAGCGGATCATCGGCTTCGTGCGGATCGGGCCGGGAACGGATGCAGCGCTGTTGCGCCCCTTGATCGAGGAGCGACTGCGTAAAGAGCTCCCGGCGTATATGGTTCCTGCCGATATCTCGTTCGTTGACGCCTTTCCGGTGAACAGCAGCCACAAGACCGATCGGAAGGCGTTGATCGAGGGATACAAAGCACGGCCCCGTGCTTGAGGGAGAGCAAAGGCGCCGGCTGCTATTGTGGGCCGGGCCAGTGCCCGGCGGACCGGCAGTTACATTCGCTGCCCATGGCCAAAGGCACCATCCTTGTCACCGGCGGTGCCGGCTTCATCGGTTCGCATGTGTGCGATGCGCTCATCGCTGAGGGCCATCGTGTACGCTGCTTCGACAACCTGGCTACTGGTAAACGGAGCAACGTTTCCCATTTGGAAGGCGGTCAAGGGTTCTCGTTCATCCAAGGTGACCTGTGCTCACTGGAGGACCTGAATGCCGCTGTGTCCGGAGCTTCCGCAGTAGTGCATCTCGGAGCTCTGGGCAGCGTGCCCCGCAGCATCGCCGACCCGCTCCCGAGCGAGGCGGCCAACCTCGCTGGTTTCGTGAACCTCCTCGAAGCCTCGAGGCTGGCTGGGGTGAACCGGATCGTGTACGCGAGCAGCAGCAGCGTGTACGGTGACAGCGCTGAGCTCCCCAAGCGCGAGGGCACCGAAGGCCGTCCGCTTTCGCCCTACGCGGTCACCAAGGCGATGGACGAAGCCTACGCGCATTTGTACCATCGCATGCACGGGCTGGAGCTCATCGGTCTGCGTTTTTTCAATGTGTTCGGCGAGCGCCAGGACCCGGAAGGACCGTATGCCGCAGCGATACCCAAGTTCATCCGGTCATTGCTCAAGCATGAACCACCGGTGGTGAACGGCGATGGTGGACAAACGCGTGACTTCACGTATGTCGGCAATGCGGTGCATGCGGTGCTCAGTGGTTTGTCCGCAGCTGAAGCGGCATTCGGAGAGGTCTTCAACATCGCGTACGGCGATCGCTGCGACCTGCTCACCCTCGTAGGGCATTTGCGCACACATCTCGCGCGCGTGGATCCGGCCATCGATCGGGTAGGAGTGAGGCACGCCTTGGACAGGCCGGGCGATGTGCGCGATTCGCTCGCGGACATCAGCAAGGCCCGAAGGTTGCTCGGCTACGCACCCGCGTTCGATCTGGAGGCCGGGCTGGAACGTGCCGTGCCTTGGTACGCCCAGCATTGGCGATAAGCCCGGGTATCTTCGGCCGCATCGTATGAGTCCCAACGAGATCATTGTCGCCTGCACCATCGTCGGTGCACTCGTACTGTTCATCAGCGAAAAGCTCTCCATCGATCTGGTGGCCTTGCTGATCCTGATGGTGCTGGCGGGCACCGGCGTGATCACACCGAAGGAAGCGCTCAATGGCTTCAGTGACCCAGCGACCGTCACGGTCATGTTCATGTTTGTGCTCAGCTCGGCGCTGTTGCGCACCGGGGCGGTGAGCACGATCGGTCCGAAGCTCTCGAAGATCTTCCGCGACAGTCCGGTCACCGGTATGTTCCTCTTCGCCTTGTGCGTCGGTGGACTCAGCGCCTTCGTGAACAACACGCCCGTTGTTGCGCTGCTCTTGCCCGTGGTGGTGCAAATGGCACACACCAGTGGACAAGCCCCGAGCAAACTGCTGATACCGCTCAGCTACGCCGCCATCTTCGGAGGGGTCGTCACCTTGCTCGGCACCAGTACCAACATCGTCGTTAGCGGGGTGCTCACTACCCGGGGCATGGCTGGACTGGGCATGTTCGACCAAACGCCGTTGGGACTCATCTTCCTGCTCGTTGGCGTGCTCTATTTGACCTTCATCGGTCGCAAGCTCCTGCCGGACCGCCGTGAGCTGCAGGATCTCGGCGACAAGTTCAGCATGCGAGGTTATGTCACGGAGATCCAACTGTTGGAGGGTGCGCCCGCAGTGGGAGAGCGCATCATGGACAGTCCGTTGGTGAAGGAACTGGACATGGATGTGATCGAGATCCGCCGAGGTGAACAGCGGTTCACCCTGCCCAGCGGTGATGTGGTGCTCGAGGCCGGTGATATCCTGAAGGTGCGCTGCGAGGTTTCGCGCATCCGCGAACTGAAGGATCGGGCGCACATCACCATGGAGCCGGTGATGAAGCTGGCCAACGATGACCTGCGGAAACGCGGCACAACCCTGGTGGAATTGGTGATCACCGCCAGCAGTGATATCGAAGGCAAGACGATCGGTGAGGCGGACATCATCCGGAAATATCGCGCCGTACCGCTCGCCGTGCGGCATCGGGAAGAGGTGGTCCATGAGCGCCTGCACGATGTGGTGCTGCGCGCCGGGGATGTGGTACTGGCTGAAGTGCGCAGCCACTATGTGGCCACCTTGAAGAAGCTCGAGCGCACGCAGGACAGCCCTTTCGTGATCCTCACCGAGCAGGAGGGCGTGGCCGTCTTCCAGCGCAAGCGTTTCGCCTTCGTCTCCTTGATATTGCTCGCGGTGGTCGTGCTGTCCAGCATCGAGCAGGTGCCGATCGCCATCGCCACGCTCGGTGCCGTCGTGCTCCTGGCCGTTACACGGATGATGAACATGAAAGACGTCTACGAGTCCGTGGAGTGGCGGATCGTATTCCTGATCGCCGGCATGTTGAGCCTGGGCGTAGCCATGGAGAAGTGCGGGCTGGCCGACCGTCTGGCGCAGGGCTTGGTGGATGGGCTCGGGTCCTACGATCCGCGTTGGGTGGTCTGTGGGCTCTACTTGGTCACGCTCGTGCTCACCGAACTGATGAGCAACACGGCTACTGCGGCATTGGTCACGCCCATAGCCTTGTCTACCGCCGAAACGCTCGGCCTCAGCCCGATGCCCTTCATCATGGCCGTCGTCTTCGCCGCATCGCTCGGCTTCATGACGCCCTTCGGTTACCAGACCAACGCGATGATCTACGGTGCGGGGCAGTACAAGAGCGTTGACTTCCTACGGGTGGGGACGCCGCTCAGCATCCTCTTCTGGATCCTGGCCACGCTCCTGATCCCGGTGTTCTATCCGTTCTGACATCGGCTGGAAGCCGGTGGCCACTTACTTCCGGACCGCCAGGAAGTTCGTCGTGCGGAACTGCTCCTGGGTCTCGTAGTAGTGGTCCATCTTGAACAGATAGCCCGACGGTGTTATGCGGTACAGGTCCATGGCCAAGGGTTCGAAGAAGTACCAGAAGTCCCGGAAGTAGGTACGCGTATCGATGTTGGCCCCGCCGAATTCCAACGTCACCAGACCAATGGCCTTCTTGGCGAACATCCCTTTCGCGCCTTGGAAGCAATCCAGCTCATGGCCTTCGATGTCAACCTTCAACAGGTCGATGCGGTCGATGCCTTTGGCGGCGCAGTAGTTGTCCACGGTATCGATCAGCACGGTCTCACTGCCTTCATTGGTCATGCCGAAGTGGTCCAGTTTGCGCTTGGTCAGGCTCGCCAGTTCGCTGCCCGCGTGATCATAGTGCAGGATCGCTTCGCTTCGTTCGGCACCGAGGCCGATGTTGTTCAAGTGGACTTTGGGCTTTCCCGCCGCGGTTTTCACCAAGTGTTCAAAGGTCTGCTTGCCGGGTTCGAAGCAATGCACCTCGACATCCCGCCCCTGCATGTGGTCGAGCGCCATGGTGAGGAACTGTCCGCGGTTGCTGCCCACATCGAAGATCCGGTAGGGGCCTTGGCTATGCTCCTTCAGCCGGTCCAGGATCACCGTTTCGCCGCTCGCTGAAACGCCCGCGCCGGATCCGATACCCATGAGTTCTTGGGAGAGCTGGACGTTCTTCTGGAGCACGCGCTGGGCGAAACGGCTAGCGGTAAGGTTGGCAAGGACTCTCTTCAATGCGGACATGGATGGGCCGGTTTCGGTCAATGGGGGCGTTGTACGTGCCGTAGGCGGGGAATAGTTCAGGTCGAAAGTAGCGTCGCTCATCCGGACCCGTCCGGGCAGGAAGTCCCGTTCTCCACAACGGCTCAGGGGATCCGTCATCCCGGTCCGATCACCGGCTCATGAGGCGTGCATCTTGGATGGCGTCAGGGCGTTAGTCCGCACGCGGACGTCGGCGGATCGTCTACCCGGGAAACGTCTGAAGGAACTCAGGCCAATATACCGGCTCCCGGTCCCTCATACCTCAGCGACACGTTTCCAGCT
>Ga0075152_10001722_pt1 | contig 15845 bp, 24 predicted proteins | sample JI61114C2DNA_FD_70964 | JGI IMG/M metagenome (GOLD analysis project Ga0075152, IMG submission 70964) | Wastewater effluent complex algal communities from Wisconsin, to seasonally profile nutrient transformation and Carbon sequestration -... | ecosystem: Engineered > WWTP > Effluent > Algae...
GGTTCTTGCTGTGCCTGATATACTTTTTTATAAATTGTGCCTCTCTTTTCTTCCTCGAAGAAGCTGTTAGCCCTTTCAATTAGGTGATTTCGTCCTAAAGTTGATCGCCGCGATGGTTCTTTGGTGTGCTTATCTTCGTGCTCAACTGGCTTAGTGCTACTGAATTGTCTCCTGGCTCACTATCCGCAAGCGAACAATGTCGAGGGTTCTGCACCATAACTTCACTATCGTCGTTCGGATTGGACTGAGTTACCCATGTTAGTACCGGAGGCACAGTGCTTGAGCCGCAACTGAAGCAAGCGAGAAACGATTGCATCTTCTATTATACCGAATAAGCGAGTTCTTTCGATGATAATGCCGCCGATCGGCTTTATCTGTTCGTGAGATTGCTGTTCAGTCTTGCACTGAGTAGCTCATTACATTATAAAATATGGGCACCCGCAACTCTAATCTCATACGCAAAAACCGTATCGGACTGGAATGGGAGATCTGCGGGGAGCGTGCACACGAGAAATGCACGATAGTCAAGCATCGTTACAATGGACGCATTGCAGACTGCTACCACATATCACTAGATCCTCGAACAGACTTCTCGAGCGAACTCGAAATTTACAACTACCGGAGGCTACAGAACTCAGGACTCGTGCAAGTATATGGCGCAGAGCTCATCAATACCGAAGCTCCTTCTTTCTGTGGAATGGAAAAGGTTGTGAAGGTCTTGACAGAGCCTATACCCTACCGGTTAGAAACACTGTTCAACCTACGTCTCGAGGAGGCCTTGTACATCCTCATGGAATCGCTCAGAGGCTTTTACGAGATATTCTAAAGACTCGGAGCAGTGTAGATCAATGATGAGCTGATATGCATCACACCTGAGGGATTCGTCAAAGTTTGGGTGAATCGACAACTCGCTCACAACCATCCGAGAGGTTCCCGGACAGTGCTTCAGGTCGTCAGCAACGACTATGATATTGACACAGTTGGCAGGAGCGAAGCTCAAAGCGTCAGAAACATATTCGAAGTGGTTGAATAGCACTGCACAAGAGGGCGCTATCCACCTGAACTACTGGCTAGTATCATTTCCAGCAAGAACATGGGATTTGCTACTGCCCAGATCCTTATACTCGATTACTGCAGCAACTATGGAGTGACGATGGCTGACCATCTGGATATAGAGGCCATTAAGAAAACAAGCACTCAAACCAACACAAGCGGGACTGAAGAAAAGCAGTATGGTTAAAGTACACACCCCATCTCCTCAAAACCAACTGCGGCTGAAAAGCCTGAGCAATCTCTCTCGGGTCGGAACTCTGACTTACAACGGCTGGACAGACGCTTCATCTTCGAGGGCAGCAAATGACATCTTACTCCTATATTGAACATTCTCTCGTAGAAATTCCAAACTTCAAACTATGATGCAGTCAGTCAAGAGCCTCGCTGCTCAATAGCAGCTCAAAGCTTCACCCGCGCGACTGCTCTTATTCAGCTCCATCAGTCTCATCCTGCAGCAAGACAATATTCACGCTCTGTGCTACGTTGGCATGCTGCTCGTCGAATGTCTTCAGCTTGTGTTCTATGCCATTCACAGCCGATACTCCTTTCTGTGGCAAAGTCCTGTTACCACAGGTCTGCAGTACGGTACTGATGCTCTTATATAGTTCTTAAATTCCTTGATTCGTCGGGGTGGCTGCATCAGTTTCCAAGTCTTTTGCTTCCCTTCGGAATCATTAGTAAGCAACCACTAATACAGCTCTGCTTCTTTTGATCGTCTTCTTCCTGGCAGCAATTCGTCAAGGTAGGCTGGTCGTAACAAACCCGCGTTGCAATCTGACATCATTCGATCAGTACATCCTCAAAACTCTCAACGTTCTTGCTGTCATGTTCAAAACAACACTCTATATGCCTCTCCTGTATGTTTCACTAACAATGGTGAGGGTGAACTCGACGGATGCATACTACCCCATGTACCTGAGCTTGGGAATCCTTGGACTCCTCTTGTTCGTGACGGTTCAGGCTATCTTCAACTCCTTCTTCGTCTGTAGTTTACCTTTCCACAGACATTCGCTAGCTATCTTCAATCAGTATGCCGATGCAATCAAGAATATCGTAAAGACACTCCCGCCAATATACCTGGCTTTCGACCAGAACTGTAGATACGCAAAGGAGTTTCTTATCTCTATGTCCCTGCTATTACTAGTGTGGTGTGTACTCAGTCTTAAGCTGTTCGAACCCTACAGGCGCCGATAGCGAATGATAGCCGGTGTCACCCCCTTTGTGAATCTGTGGATTTGGCTATCCGTCGCATACCAAAGCTACAATCCGACCCAAACTGTAGGGCTCTTCTACACTCTTGTGGCACTACCCATGGTGGTGGTAGCTTGGCTCGCTTTGATTCATTATCGAAGAAGAAAAATGAGCTAAATCCGTGTCTGCGACCTGAAGACGGAGACGGATATGGTACGATTCATCCTTGAATTCATTCGGAACATGGAGGAAGTGGAAGACCCATAATGCCGTCTATGGCTAAAAAGTGCAGCACTCGAGCACTACGAAAAATGCACATTCACAGGATGTTGCTGCTCGAGGACGATATCTTGCTTCACCAACAAGCTGGAAGTCACAGCGCAGGACTGGTATGAGCTCCTTAAAGATACAGTCGAGGCTGAACTCTTGTCACGGTTCGAGTCCAGTTGCCGATTGAACTTACTGCTGTCATATATCCAGCTCTGCAGAATCCACAACAAGTATCGCAGCATCTACCACATCAACCGCATTGATGACTACGACCCTGGGCTATTCTTGCAGATGCAAAGCCACTTCTTCAGAAGCTATATCCAGCATCACATTGACCACTAAAACCGCTCAGCTAACGATAACTGTTCAGTCGATCTCCAAAGGCTCTACGATTTTCATCAAGGGTTCTCAAGCTTTCGAAGGGCTATAATGGAAAGCTGTGAGCGCCACGTTGAATTTTGGAAGGAACTTCAGGAAACGCATCCCGAGGGTATCAAGCTCTACGGACTCTGCGAGAACATCAATCGTCAGCTGGCATCCCTCAAAAAGAATTTCGTTGAGCTTCAATAGATCAATCCAAACAGTCTTCAGCTGCTCACCCAGTACAGAGATTTCTTGCTGTCTGTCAGGGGAGTGACAGACATAACTCTTAAATAGCGAATCCCGCAGCTAGCTAAGCATATTTCCAGAAAGAGCAAATCGGATCATCATAGAAGACCCGACAACCACTATTCTTAGTCGACAGACACCGGCATCATCGTGGTATCCGCTAACGAAAATGATTTGGGTCAAGTACAATACGTGAACTGCTCTGTCAGTGAAACTCTAGGTTTTGCTGAGCGTGAACTCGTTGGAAAGAAGATCGATATACTGATACCGGAGTACCTCCGCAAATTCCACGACGAGAAGATGCGGTAGTATATCGGAAGTTCAGTCGAAATGACTCAGATTAAGGCCAAAACCGTGTACATGATTAGTCGAGGAGGCCACATCACTTATATGTCCAATATGGTGAAGACACTGTCTGACATTTCTGATGGAGTTGCCTTAGTGGGTTACTTTTATGAGCTTCCGATCGACAAGAATTACTTCATTTGTGACGAGATGGGAGACATCAAGGGAGTATCCAAGGGGTTTAGTGAGCAATTCGGTGTTCCAAGCAACTTTCGCTGCAACATTAATACTGCCTTGTCAGACTTCAATCTCAAGGATCTTGTAGAGGGTTCGTCAACGCCACAGACAAAGAAGTTAGCAGTGGTCTTAGAAAACACGACAGCTTCAGTAAAGCGGTTCGAATAGAATGAATGGTCAGTGAACATATTTCTGAAAGAGAAACGAGTCTTATCAGAGAAGAATACATTGTATCTCATAATAATGACTGACTCCGAATCCAAAGCTGTTGCGGAAGATAATACTCAACACCCGTCCCTTACCAGGCAATAATCCATCAAAGACGGTTCGTAACTCGGGGACGCAGAGAGAGAAATAGAATCTAGTGAAAAACTCTATAATGAGACCCAAGGGATAATTGATAGTGAGCAGGAACCAGTACGCATGCGTTGGCTATCTAGGATTGGCTACATCAGTTTTCTATTAATGATTGTGCTTGCCAGCGTCGCTTTGCCTCTCTACTACGACCGGATCAACAAGGTGCAGGAATAAACTGATGCGATTCAGACCTTGAGAGATCTCCTAATGAGCATTGTCGACTCCACTGGTGAAGCAAGGAGAATGCAAAGGCTCTTGCGACTGAACTCAACAATTCCTTTTACCAACGACCGCTATAATTCAATACTCAACACTTCAAACAATGCCTTCAGCCGTTATACCAAGTTCAGGCAAAACATGGATATATATGGAATGCCTCAAAGCCCATCCGTACCTTTTTGGTCATTCTCCCCAATGTTCGCCTCCAAACGGTCCTCAGTCTCTCTTTCTGCTGCTATTGTGCAGTTCCAGACAGCGAGTGCCAACTTACAGAACAACTCAGCCAGCAACTTCAATTTCTCGATGGCTTTGGAACTCTTACCACTCCCGATGACAGATCTAGAGCAGAACTTGGTTGTAATGCGCTATAACTCGCTATACTCCATAATTCCTGCTACTATTGTGATTGGCGCCATGATTGAACAGACTTACGACTGCTTGGTGATGACCTGTAACTACTCCAGTATCATTGTGCTGGTAGTTGCTTCAGTGATTATCATTGGTCTCTCTATTCTAGCTGTCTTTACCCATCTGAAGATCTCGAGGATCGGGTTGGAAGTACTTGGTTTACTTGGATTCCTCGAAAACAGCAACATCCACTCAAATATCAACGACATTGTCAGGTACGAATAGACCCACTTTGGTGATATGGAAATTATACACACATTAGAGCACTCCCTGAGTTCGCAGTCAATAGCTCAAGGAAGTAATGAGATCGAGAAGATTCCGACGAAACAAAAAGGCAGGGAACCTTCTATCACAGAACCCCGAATATCGATCAGCAATGCTCTAGACACCCAAATGGGAAGCAACACCCGCAGGAGCTGTATACCATCTGAGAATGAGCAACTCACGAGAGTGAGTGAGGTAAGCAAAAAGAAATCCAAGAAGAAGATCGTGGATGAGAAATCGAAAAGTGTCCGGTAGAGGCAGCTGGAATTGATGAACACTCGACTGGCCTAGGGATGGCGTATTGTTCTCAAGTACACCATCTTCGCAATTGTTCTGCTTGCTTATTTCGTATCGGACTTTGTACTGATCAACCAAAATCTCCAGAAGATGCTGCATTCCAACCATGAGTACCTGCTCATCTCCTAACGATCTTCATACTCTAACGTGATCCGCTATTACAGTGAGGAAAGTATCTACGACATTAACATTTTCCAGGATCAAGCCAATATTACCAGCCAACTCAAAGGCTACATCAGCATGCTGTACGAGACTGACAGATAGGTGCAGCAAATTACTCCGTTGAGTACCTTCGAGCAGTTAGTCAAGAAGTTCGATGTCAATAATGTTTGCCAGCTGTTCGGGCAATTCGCATTCTTTGATCAGTCCAACCATCTCACATATGATGAGTGCAACACCATCCACAATCGCGTGTTCAATGATGGGCTGCGCGGCGCCTTCGTTACTCTTGCTGACCAATCACAGTCCGTCTACATCAAATCCAATGTAACTCTCGAACCGTCCATGCTTGCTCTTCTCCAGCTTCCGGAATTCTCCGAAATGCTCAGATTGGAGTCATACATTCGAGCAGTCGTCAATTACCAACTCTCGGAGTACAGGAACTACCTGAGTAGTGCTATTGAGAACCAAAAGACCATATTTATCGGAAAACTCGGTGTCTTCCTAGGAGTGCTACTGATTATGATGGTATTGGTATGGCGAGGGCTTATGGGGCAAATGCGCAGCATGGTAAACAACATCAAAGGACTTGTGCTTATCATGTCCTTTCGCAAAATGTAGACAATCCCAAGCCTCAAAGAAGAAATGATTAAGAGCAAGGTACTACAGTGGTTTGCATGACATTTTACACATTCTATGCACAGCTGAAAAGAAACCAATCATGTGGGCTGAGGTAACACCTCAACAGCGGGTACTTCTGGAACGGGCTCTTCCTCGGTCTGCGTTGCGGTTGGTTCTTTTGGTACCACAGGTTATTCTGTTTCACGTTTTATCTTGTCAATTTCTTGTCTAAACTTTTCCAGGTAGTCCTTCTGAACGTTCCAGTTTGGAAACATTGACATAAAATAGCAATAGAAGAACTCTCGAAGCCGAAACCAGAGTCGCTTCCAGGCTCGTTGTCTCTTCGAGGTTTCAAGTGGATGCATGTCGGTGGGGACCACAATATTCTGTTGCTATCCCCGATTACGGCGGCGTGTTACAAACTAGTGAAGGCCCAGCAATGCGCAAATACACACAATTTGAAGATAGCTTCCCTGCATCCATGATATCCAAAGCACTCCGATGACAATGCCCCTATCAATGATGCCCCCAAGCTGTGGACCCTAACCATCCTAGCCATCATCGACAATGGCTCGAGGGGCTGGGTTGGCATTATTGATGGGCGGTAGATTGTCTAATTCAGGGCGCCCATGTTGCATAACTTTACTTAGGGTAGCGTTGAAGTTGCTACAGAGCACCGGTACACCTTCCAAACTGTATTCGTCTGTCGTGGGATGCATCTCCTTCATCTCCTGCTCCACCACGTCGAAGAACTTTTTCATACGTTCAGTATAGTACTGCTCAAACTTCTCGGCCGGCTTGCTGGACAGAAATAGGACTGTCTTGTCCTTTTCCTTCTTGCCATCGACAAGTTCCTGCAGTCGCATGCCTCCGATGAGCACCTTCCCAGCAAAGGTAATCTCGAATTGGTGGAACTGCAATCTCGGTGAGATGTAGGTGATGTAGCATTTGATTTGGTTGACAGTCCAAATCAATGGGCACTGGAATTCCAGGGAGTAGCCTTCCCAGCCTGGGGAGAGAATGCGTACTTGATGAAACTCGTTTACGCTCATCGGAAATATTATAGATTATAGTCTGGCAGCCTCTATCAGATAAAGAGTTGTCGAATGCGTTGCAGCACTGGTAAATATTCGCCTTTCCCAACCCAGGTCCTATCTCGGAGCTTCCCCTTGAACATGAGAGTCACCTTCAGCTTCCCGAATCCGTTCGCTGGAACTCTCTTCGGAGGTGTGGTAGGGCCAGCTGTCGGCATAGTATTCTTACACATAGAAGTACCGTGGGTGTTGATCTTTTTACCTGAGTTTTAAAAGTTTAAGTGCTTTGGATCAACCTGCGAGTTTTATCCGAAGGACGCCGACTGATCGACTTCCTTGATGCTGAAGAGTTCATTTGTGACATGAACCTTTGGGGAAAACTCAGTAACAGCGTTGCTTCTTGGAGTCAGCTCACTTGGGGCGAGCGGAGATTGGCTGCTTGATAGGTGACCACTTTTCGCTTCCTCGCTTGTAGTGATTCGGTAGTCCCGGTCCCTCATAATCTTCTCCAGTGTTTGGATGTCGGAGTTCACTTTTATCAAGAAGTCTTGAACAGGGAGGGCTCGTGGACTGTTGCTGGGGTTGCTACTCTGTTTGGGAGTGATCATTAGAGTAGGTTACTTGGTTGGAAGGCCAATTGGAGTTGATTTCTTCCTTGACCGCCTTGACAGATCACCTTCATCGTGCGATGATACCGAATACTCTGATTCATAACACTTCCTCAGCTTTCTTTCTCGAGCAGCTCTTCTTTCTCTGAGATAGTCATCCTGATTCTTGTTTTGGCAACACTAGCATTTGTAGTAGTGTTTTTGGTCATCGCTGACATCAGAGAAGGAAGCTTCGCTTCCCTGCGCCTCTTCTCTTGACAAACTTGTCCTTCCAAGCGTCCCGAGCTTTGCGTCTAAGGTGCTCTTCCCACGCTTCTTAACAGCTGGCACAACAGTCTGCTTCATTTATGACTGATCATTCAGTCGGAGGGCAAGTTTAAAAGGCAGCTAAAATATAGTCCGTATTCCAAGAACAGCTCTTGACTGGACGGTGCTGCAGAGGAACCCACCGTGGCTATATATTATAGACAACTTCCATGGAAGAAATCGAAACAGCCTCAGGGATATTGGTCAGACCCTCCTTCGGCGAGAAATGCCTCAACAAACGACGCTTGACTATAAAAAACATCAAGCAGAAGACCCAGCCAAGATAGGAATGGAATAATCCGTTGACAATCGAAAGGGTAAATACGCAGCCCAGCACAGTCACCCGAAAATCCAGTGCAATTCAACGTCGGCGAGGCCTGAAGAGAAAATCGCTCATTGAAGAGGCAGCTTTCGGACAGAGCACAGCAGAACTCAAGATTCCTGTTTCTCCCTCAGGAAAGCTAAAATCTACTCGCAGCAAGGAGCACAATAGAAAGAGCATTCAGCTGTACAGCTCGCAGCAGTTCTTCAAGACATGCCTCAACGAAAGAACAAAGTAGTAGCAACGTGCCATGTACAGCCAGTGGAAATATCTGGGCAAATACGGTGGAGAGTTTCAGCGGATGGGGCTTAAAGCGCTCACCAACCTCGCGTAAAAGCGATCACCACGCAAGGTGAGCACTATGAAACGTCCGAGCTCCAACTTCGAGCAGGAAGTGAGGTAATGGACATGGGCAAATCTTCCTAGTGCTTGATATCCGTAACTTCTTATGCATCGACAAGGGAATCAATCGTCATCAATCACTATGGTCTCAGGCGGGCGTTTCTTAAAACTCATGCTTTCGTTGAGTCGCTATTCCTCCTTCACTTTGCTGTCGCTGACATTTAAAGCTCTCAGGAAAGATTCGTTGAGATTACGATCGGACTCCTCCTATTGCTGCTTGTTCTTCTTAAAGCTGAGCACGCTTATGTTGGCGTTGTCCTGGAGATCAAGCTTGTCGAAGCGTTACTGGAAGGAACGCATGCTGAGGTCCTCATCGGGCTATTCGTTATCCACTTCCTCCTTGATGTTTGGGTAGCGCTCAAAGGAGTAGTTGAATTTAGACATATCGGCTGCAATATGTGAAGCATTCATTTTGGATTCGTTTCTCCTTTCGAAGGAGTTGTTGCTCCTTTCGAAAGAGTTACTGCGTGACCTTTGATCATAGCACGATCTATCCCTCTTCGGATGCCGATATTTCCCATTATCGAAGTTCTCGTTTTGCCCCCATTTCAATTTCCGTTATCTCCAGAGTCGGTCCCTAGTCTCCTCGTACTTCCTTGCATACAGATCATTGAATTCGATCCGCTTGGTAGCGTACTGCAAGATCATGGCTTATTAGGGGTTGAAATCAGTCTTTTCAGCATTGGTTGCTATACGCGCGTAAAGTTTGCGCTCGAACGCCATTTAATAGTAAGGAGCTATCTCGAACCACACCAGTTGTTCATTTATCGGACGCTGATCGAAATTCACTTCCAGATACTGCTGGTACTCAATCTTTGTCTGAAAGTGGCAGGCATTCTCTATGATTGCTCGTTTGGCTTGTGCTTACGACTGAAAGACAACTTCGCAGGAACTATCGTTCATCCACTTGATCTCGAGAGGCTCGAAGTAGCTGAAGTACTTGATGACCTTCTTTGTCGGCATATAGTCGGCGCCATACAAGACAATACTCTTTGGCCTTATCTATAGCCCTGGAGTATTGGTCTACGGTGTGAACTTCTCACAGGAGAACCCTAGAGTAAACCTACAGGCTACCTTCGAGGTCGAATGGCGCGACATAGCTTTGCTTGAAGTAGTCAAGGATGAATTGTCTCAATTATTCATCTTTGAGGTTCTTCCCCTTATCGAAGTCGACGAACCACTATTCACGCTCCCATCCGCTACACATGGCAGCGCGCATCAGTCGAATCTAATCTAGCTCCTTCTTAATGACTTCCTGCCTGCGCATTCCGCTTGGAATAACTTTATAATCAGAACGGCATTAACTTGTCTTATAAAGCCTTCATCATGGATTCGGTCTGGCGCTTTAGCTCGTAAATACTGCTCATTATAATGTCTTGTTCCTTCAATTCGGAGGAATGCTTGTAGCTGGGTTCCTCTGGTGGGTTGGCTACTTCGCAGTTTACGAGATCATGCCAGCCATCCGAAAAACAGTCTTGTGCGTTCAACCTTTCGATCAGAGTAGCAGGAGGGCGGGTTACCTCTACAGGTCTTGGTTGGGTCTCCTCTGCAGCTTTTTTAGCTAAAAGAGCCAGGCTGTCTGTTTCTGCCTCAACATGCTTCCAGTAGACCTCATAAAGTTCATCGTACATACTGGATTTGGTCGTTGGATCTTTCCTTGAGGGTCCCTTCGTAAAGGAATATTCCTCAATAATTTTATTCGCAGGACTTCTGCCCAAAGTGTCGGATTCGAGCATTGGTCTGGACACTTGTGCTCGTTCAAGTACCCTACAGAGATCGCTGAACATCCCGCTGAGGGTGTTTCTGGACTGGACTGCCTTCTCGACGCTTTTAGAGTTGGAGTAGAGGTACTACTTCACCAGCTCACTGAAGGTTATTTTGATAGCCTCGCCAGTACCATCAATAACTTCCACTGTGGATTCTTTTGTGAGGTTTGGAAAACATTCCATAACGTTGTCAAATTGGCCAGCCGAGAGGTGCAGTGTTGGTTTGTCAGGATGCATCTCCTTCCAGAACTGTTGCATACTATCCATCCAAACCCGGATGAGCGGGGGAGTCGTTTTTTGCTTAAGCTTAACTTGAAGCATCGATCCGACTTTCTTCGAAGAGCGATTCTTTCGGATGGGAACATTTCCAGTGTAAGTTTCGAATCCCACTCGATGGATGTTGCTGAGCTGACGAGTTGGGCTGCGTTCATGACGCCTTCCTTGGTGTTTACTATTGATGCTGTGAAAGCCTTCAGTGTCAAACATTCTATATAAGCGCCTGCTAAGTCAATTTGATTATCAATTAAGGGCCACGATGTACTGTCAACGGCTAATGCGCACCATATCTGAGATGGAGCTCGGCTACTCCAAGCAGAATACGGAGTCGGTACAGGCAGTACAAACGTGGGCAGACCAAGCCCCGCTAACGAGATTGCTGGTGATTGCAATCGTGGCGGGTGTGGTCCTCGCAGTGCTTGTGGGGGTGAGTTTGGTCTAGTTGGAGCCCTTTCGGCATCATACTAGCGATGAATTCCCATGTGAGAATCCGGTAGGTTTCATGGATCACCACGTATTCTGTGACTACTTCCGACCGGAGGTCAATCCGAAATTTGGACTCATTGTACCAAAGCTTAGCTTGCTGAGTGGCTTTATGGAGGTGAGAGCGCGGCTCTTACCAAACCATCCTAGACTGCCACTAGGTACGCCAACAACCATTTTAGAGTTCACCAGCACCGTTAACATTTCAATATACACCTTGCGGGTGGGCCTGATAAGCGGTACCAAACTGCGAGTCTTCACAGAGACGGGCATCTACGACCGCCAGATCAACTCTACTATCAACTTGGAATCGCATCGCACTCGTAAACTTTCAAACTAACAGTCTTAGCCATTAGGCTACGATGTGCAACTGGCACAACTATCCCCGGTGCCTCATTCCACCTTCCTTGCAGTACTGCAGCTGCCATCTTAAGCGCCCTAATTCGACTAGCTTGGCTCAGTGCAGCTCTACGTAATTCAAAGCCGAACTTAGGCCATCACATTCAACATACGCTTCTCATTTTTCAAAATGGTAGTTCACTACTTGCTGTGGCTCTTGGCCGTCGCAGCTGCAATTTTGGCATTCTGCGTAAACACCTGCAGAGGGTCAACTAAGACAGTTCCAGAACTTCAGCTATTGCGCATCCCTGCAATGGCAGCCGTTCTATTCGAGAACCCCTTCTACGTCCTGAGCTTTCAAAATTGTGGCGTGGTGAGGTAATTAGCGTTGGTTTATTACAGCCGTGCCATTAATGGAGTATTCCTAGCTTGCCTTCTCTGCAGCCTCCTATATTTTCTGCTGTTCTTCCTCGACCTAGATTTCACTGCAGGTCATTGCCACCGAAAGTTACTGACGTGCCTAAAGTACGGTTACATGGTGGTTGTTGCCAGTATATGCATGTGCTGCAGACTGCTCGGCCTTACCAAATAGTCTCGCTTGGATGGCGAAATTACTTCAGCGGGCAAATACCAGCAAGTCCTATTACAGAGGCTAGAGCTCACGGAGAAGTGTCTGGTGGGTGTGGCACTAGCCTACATACTCTTTTGTTGGCTGAGGGTACGCTTGTCTTGGAGATGGTTGCCGCGTCGCACAAAAGTCACTCAGCTAGCCATAGTGCCACTTATTATCGTGTTCTTCGCCGGTACGAATTGGCTTAGTTAGGCATCTTCATGGGACATTTCAGCAAGGTCGATCCGATAACTTGCAGCAGCGAGCTGCTATATGCCACTCTAAACATCTTTCTGCTTTTCGCAGAAGTTGTTCTTTGGAGAGTGGCCTGCAAGCCTGCTGCTACTTGCGAGGTGATTGGCGCGGCCCCACCTCCAATCAACAGACTGCCCCAATGAGCAGAATTAATTGATAATTCAGTAAGTGCACCATTCTTAAACGAGAAGAGGTTGGTCAAATGCTGCCCATCTCTTCATGGGACTTGTAGTGCTTCTTCAATGCCTAGAAGCTCTCGAAGACTCGAAAGCACTCCACATCGCAGGAGTAGAAGGATTCGTTGTCGCCCAGCCTTCGTACCTTCGTGATCATCGATTCACAACTGCAATTTAGGAAGTGCGTACATCGAGCAGAAGCGGCTGTTGGAGTTGTAGCACTCGTAGCATTCGTAATGCATGCATGGTTGGAGTACTACACGCACGTGAATCGGGTAGTCGCAGATTGGACAAAACTTTGCAGTCTTCTCGATGTCCTTTGGGTCTTTCTAAGGCTCGGAGACGGATTACTTTGAGCACCGACTCCCCGTAAATCACCACTTGGGTGTCGTATGGCGGGTAGTTTGGCCACCTACTGCTCTCCTCTGATGACATAATATTTCAGGTGCTATAGATAAAGAAACAGTTGAGGCTGGCGATAACAGCCATGTCGCCTTTTGGACTGAACCGGCTGTAATTGGTGCTCCGAGCGTAGTCCATAGTTCCCAGAGTCTCCAACTTGCCCATCATTGGTCGGTTTACTGTCTTACGGTTGTAGTTTAGTTCATATTGGATGTTGGTCTACATTAGCAATGGTTTGTACCCCTTCCATCACATCGATGAGGTGGAAGTTGCTGTTAAAGTTGCCTGTTAACAGTGTTCGGCCGTCTTTGGCTGCACTCAAAGAGAACGAATCCGAGATATGCTCGTTATCGAACATTTCATAGAGTTTTGATTTCAGGCTTTCTTGAACGGTTACGACCGAAACCGGTTTGTTGGGCATAGCCACGTCCCATATCTTTACTGTGAGGAAGTCCCTCGCAGCTAAGTATCGTTCGTTCGGGGTGAAAGTGCCGGAGTTGTAACTGCTGACGATATCTGTGAAGAAGTTACGAGCAACATTTGATTCGTATTTGAAGGAGATGGCACTAGCATCGCAGATTGCTGAGCTAATTATTATTGGTACCTGCTTGGCGCATATCGGCCATACGAAGATTACCCTTCGAAGTTCCATAGACGAACAGGCTATCCGAGACAGGATGATAGCGGGAGAAGGTGATCACCTCATCAACCTACTCAATCTTTTCGGGCTTGATGTCTACTGGGGTAAACGCTTTGTTTGGTTCCTCAATGTTCCACAGATAGACTTTGGTAAGGTCGGAAGACAGAAGATATTCTTGATTGTTGGACTGGCTGATGGAGTTGACGCTGGTCGTGTGTAGTGTTGGAAATGTTCTCCTAAGTTGAAGGTGCTCATTACTTTAGGGTTGGTACCAGGCCTTCCTCGACCACTTGTAATTTTGGCATGTTCATTTCTTTTCCGGCCGATCTCACGACTTTCTTCAATGGACGCTGACATAGCTTCCACAACTTGACTTTGTTGCTGTTTGCAGTCGCAACGAACTGGGTCTTGCCTTGAGGCTCCAGCCAACTGATGGCTTGGATGCGTTCTTATATATCAACGCTGCGAAGCTGGTCGAACTCCCTTATGTGGGACTGAAACTACACTTAAATGAGCCTGCTTACCTCAGTGTAGTAGCCAAACTCAACAGATTTTTTGTTCTTCTGTTGCTGAGCATCGAAGATAATGAGACGCCCGGCCCGATCGCCAAGTGAGAGATACTTGCCAGTCTGGTCGAACTACACGGCTGAGATGATGTCTTCCTCGGCCACTCGCCCATTCTTATCGCCGAAGATCTGCACCAAGCTGTAGGAAGCAGTGTTATTCTTGCTGTCCATGCTGTTCGGATTATTATTCCACGACACTACAATCAATTTCCATGAGTCAGCAGTCTTCGAAAATAACCGAACAACCTGCCGAGGTACCCTGGCTCTGGCGCTTTGCGAAGAAACTATTCATGCCATACCTCTCCCAAAAAGTAACCAGTTGGATCAACTTTTCAATTATACTTGCGCTAGCTCTGTTCTGTATCGTCAATGGCGCGTTGATACTAACGAGGCAACAACCTGCGGTAATCTTTTCAGTGTTATATTCTCAAAAGTGTGGGACCAACCAAACCTGTAAACTGGAGTTTGACGTAAAAGACTCTACGACTGAACCTGTGGCGATCTATTACATTCTGCAGAACTTTGTGCACAATGCCAAGGACTATGAGCGAGCAAGGGTATTAAAGCAGCTCAAAGGAACTTCCATTACTGTCGATGAGGCCATAAAATGCAACCCTCACATCACCAACTTCCAAATGAACGCCACCACCAGCTGGAATGGAACCGTTCTCAATGGGAATGATGTTGCGTCGCCCTGTGGACTTCAAGCAAAGAATCTTTTCACCGATGCTTTTTCTCTTGTGGGACCAGCCGGAAATCTGACGCTTCGCCGCTCAGGCTTTGTAAAGAGGTTTGAGCGAGAGCCTCAAAGCGCCTCAATCCAGTGGATCGATCCTCTTAACGAACCATTTCAAATCTGGATGCACAACTCAATCGGCAAAGACCTTCGGAAGTTATATGGAACGATAGATTCCGGACTGCCAGCTGGCCACTACACACTGTCTATCTCCAACACCTACTCCTACCAAACTAATGAACAAAAGCAGGTGGAGCTATCAATTTATCGCCCAAATGTGGAGAATTGCTTTAGCTTGGGAATTCTCTTGGTAGTGAGCGGTGGTGCAATCCTCCTAACCTTCGGGCTTCAAGCTTACCTAAAAAGGTCAGGCCGGGTCGTCCCTACAGCCAACTGACTGCCATTAATATTTATTTGCATAATAAATTTGAATATGATCGACGAGGATATCAGGTTCTTCAAGCAGCACTTCCCCAATGTTTCGCTGCAACAACCAAGCTTCCGCAAGACCGTCACTTCTGGAGAAGAGTACTCAGCTGTAGACGTTGCTGGAGGGCACGTCATCAACACCGAGATTGAGGGTGGTGTGCAGTATCGGTACAACCAGGCTGATTTTAGTGGATTCGCATCAAGAGTCGGGACCGAACTGAGCGGAATTATGAGTGGCATGAGGCTAGGTGGTTTGGTTGACCTTCGCGGTGGTCTTCAGAAGATTAAGGACAAGGAAACCGACATCCTATAGGAACTGAAGCAGGAGCATGAGCATATTCGAAAGATTAGCGTAGCTCAGTCGAATAAGACTTCCCGCGTGAGTGATGTGGAGTCTAGTGTTCAAAATTCACAAGTGTCATCAGCCCGGGAAGACTCAAAGTACCTGCCAAGGGAGTCAGCAGCCAGTGTTACTTTACAACGAAGACTCGAAGGTGAGTTGGCTGCCAAAATGAAGCGTCTTGA